>Ga0335394_10007225_pt1 | contig 12536 bp, 10 predicted proteins | sample MAT03_FD_205741 | JGI IMG/M metagenome (GOLD analysis project Ga0335394, IMG submission 205741) | Freshwater microbial communities from Lake Fryxell liftoff mats and glacier meltwater in Antarctica - MAT-03 (spades assembly) (version 2) ... | reverse complement strand
AATCGCGGCGCGTTCACGGCGTCCTGCACCGGCATCTGAAAGTCGATGAGATTGAGCACGACTTCCATGACGGTGTTGATGATCGTGCGGCCGCCCGGGCTGCCGACGACGGCCACCAGCTTGCCGTCCTTCGCGAGAATCATCGGCGTCATGCTGGAGAGCATGCGCTTGCCGGGCTGCGCGATGTTGGGCTTCGTGCCCACGAGGCCCGTACTGTCGGTGAGTCCAGGCTTGCCGTTGAAATCGCCCATCTCGTTGTTCAGCAGGAAGCCGGCGCCGTCTACCACCGCGCCCAAGCCGTAGCCGGCTTCGAGCGTATAAGTGACCGATACCGCCAAGCCGTCTTTGTCCACTACCGAATAGTGCGTGGTCTCGTCGCTCTCGTACCCCTGAGCCACATCGGCCGGCGATGACGGTGACGCTCTGTCTTTCATGATCGTGCCGCGCAATTCCGTCGCGTACGCCTTGCTCATCAGCTTCTCGAGCGGCGGCTTCGTGAAGTCGGGATCGCCCATGTACAGCGCGCGATCGCGGAAGGCGCGCCGCATGCTTTCGGCGAGGTAGTGCACGTACTGCGGCGAGTTGTGACCCAGGCTCTTGAGGTCATACCCTTCGAGAATGTTCAGCATTTCGATCATCGCTGTACCACCGGAACTCGGCGGCGGCATCGAGATGATCTCATAGCCTCGGTAGGTTCCCTTCACGGCCGCGCGTTCGGCGGGCTGGTACGCGGCCAGATCGGCCTCGTTGATCAGGCCACCGTGCTTCGTCATTTCAGCGGCGATCAGTTTGGCCGTGGTGCCCTTGTAAAAGCCGTCGCGGCCCTGATCGCGCACGAGGGTGAGCGTCTTTGCGAGATCGCCCAGCACCAGCTTCTCGCCGGCGGCGTAAGGCTGGCCGTTCTTGTAGTACGCGGCGAGCGAAGCGGGGTACGTCGCCAGCTTGTTCCGTGTGCCGGCCAGCGACGCCGCCAAGCCCGAGGGAATCTCGAAACCATCACCGGCAAGCTTCACAGCGGGGTCGACCAGCTTCGCCCACGACATCTTGCCGTACTTCTGGTGCGCGTGCGCGAAGCCGGCCACCGTGCCCGGCACCCCCACACTCTTGTGCGAGTTGTGGTGAATACGCGAGGAGTAAACGCCGGTGCTGTCGGTGAACATCTCCGGCGTGGCACGCGACGGCGCTTTCTCGCGGAAGTCGATCGTGGTCGTCCGGCCGTCGGGAAAGCGGACCACCATGAACCCGCCGCCGCCGATGTTGCCAGCGGTGGGGTAGGTGACCGCCAGCGCGAAGCCAGTGGCGATGGCGGCGTCGATAGCGTTGCCACCGTTGGCCAGCACGTCACGGCCGGTTTGGCTGGCGATGGCACTGGCCGAGACCACCATGCCCTTGGGGGCATCGACGGCGGCGCGGGGGGCGCGATCGGCAGCGGGTTCCTGTGCGCCGATGGTGCCGGCGAAGGCGAGCGGCGCGGCCGCGAGCCAGATGGCTAGCGGAGCGAACAATCCGGCGCGCAAGCGACGAAGCTGGCGGGGAGATACGGAGGGGGCCATGGGAACGTTGGAAGAGGGACGGCGGGCACCGAGCGAGGCGGTGCGCGCCACGCTGCTTCTTCACAATACGTGGCGAAATCGGCGAGCGTTACCCGTTGCGTGCGGCGCCTCCATGTTGAACAACGATAGCATATAGAGTATTATCATACTATGTACGATATTCAGGACGCTGGTCGTATGGTTCAGGAAGCGCGACAGCTCGCGCGTCTCACGCAGCGCGAGCTGGCTGAGCGCGTTGGCACGTCGCAACCGGCCATTGCGAAGCTCGAGCAAGGCGACGCCAACCCCACGATCGACACGCTCGCGCGTTGTGCGGAGGCCGCGGGGTTGGCCGTACAGCTCACGCTCGTCCCGCTGCCCGTCGCGGACGCGGTCGTTGCGCGATACAAGCGTGATGTGGATCGCACGCTCTTGCGCGAGAATCTGCGGAAGTCCGTGCACGAACGACTTCGCTCGCTCGGCGAATGGCAGGCCGATCTGCACGCCCTGCAGTACGCGGTCGCGCGCGCTCAGCCGAAAAAAGTTGCGGAGGCCCAGCCGGGCGCTGAGTACAAGAATCGGGAAAAGCCGTGACGCAACTCGAGCGACTGCTCACCGCACTACACCACGCGAACGTCGAGTTCATCATCGTGGGAGGAGTGGCCGCGCGTGCGCATGGCTCCTCACGCCTCACGGATGATCTGGACGTGGCGTATTCGCGCTTGCCGGCGAATCTTGCACGGCTCGTGCAGGCACTCGCCCCCTTCGCGCCCTACCTGCGCGGCGCCCCGCCTGGTTTGCCGTTCGACTGGTCGGTGGCCACGCTGCGTGCTGGGCTCAATTTCACGCTCACCACCACAACCGGCGCCATCGACTTACTTGGCGAGATCACCGGCGGTGGTCAGTACGACGCGTTGGTACCACATACGATCTCGGTCACGGCGTTCGGTCTCAACCTGCAACTGCTCGACTTGCCTTGGCTTATCCGCGTGAAGCGCGCTGCAGGACGACCGAAGGATCTCGAAGTGATCGCTGAACTGGAAGCGTTGCAGGAAGAGATAGATTGACGCCCCTAGGCGGGAGGCGGCGGCCTGTCCGGAACCCGCAAGCGGGGCAGGCAAGCCTCGAGAGTGGCACCATTGCGCCAACCTGATTATGCTTAAAGGCTCCCCTAGAACGGGGACCCGGGTGCGGGTCGGAAACGCCGACTTCGCGACGAGCCCGGAACGCCGGTGGCCCTGCAAGGAGCCAAGCGCTGGCGAGCTGTCCCAACTGTCCGAACCGAGATCACCACATGGCCGTCAAGATCCGTCTCCGCCGCGAAGGCCGGAAGAAGACCCCGATGTACCGTATCGTCATTGCCGATTCGAAGGCGCCGCGCGACGGCCGTTTTATCGAAATCATCGGACAGTACCAGCCGCAGCTCGGCGAGAATGCGCTCAACCTCAAGCATGATCGCGTCGAGTACTGGATGAACGTCGGCGCCCTGCCCACCGACACCGTCCGCTCGCTGCTCCGCCGCGCCGGCATCCTCAAGTCGCGCCACGAAGCGCGTCTCGCGGCCAAGCTCCAGGCCAACGCAGTCGCTCTCCCCGAGGCGTGATCTGCCTGATTATGTGATTGTCGGCAAGGTGCGTCGCGCGCATGGTGTGCGCGGTGCCTGGGCCGTCGAGTCGCTCTCTGCGGCGCCGGACGTGATTTTCACGTCCGGCGCTGTCATTTATGCGGGTGACCGGAAGGGCGAGGTCAGCGGCGATCCCGCCGCCGCCGTGCTCCACATCGAAGACGGCCGTCCCATGAACAAGGACTGGCTGGTGCGCGTAACCGAGGTGACCGATCGCGATGTGGCCGAGTCGTGGCGCGGCCGCTATCTGCTGGCCGACACCGCCGACATGCCTGAGCCGGACGACGATGAGGTGTACATCTTCGCGCTGATCGGCATGCAGGTCGAGGTGGAGGGCCAAGGCCATGTGGGCGTGGTGCGTGATGTGTACGACGCGCCGCAGGGGCTGATTCTCGAGGTCGAGACCGCGACCGGTCGTCCGCTCGTGCCTTGGCATCCCGAGATCATCGAGCGCCTGGACGAGGAGCGCAACACGATTGTGCTCAAGCCGCTCGACGGCCTGCTCGACCACTAACGCGTTCACCCGGGCGTTATCCGTGCTACGCATCAACGTCGTGACGATCTTCCCCGAGTTTTTTGCGGGGCCGCTGTCGATCAGCATTCCGGCCAAGGCCGCGGGTACCGGCGGCGTGGCGTACAACGTGATCGACCTGCGCGCGTTCACCTACGACCGGCACCGCACCGTCGATGATGCTCCGTTCGGTGGCGGTCCCGGTATGGTGATGAAGCCCGGACCGTTTTTCGAAGCCGTAGAGTCGGTTCAGGCGAAGGCGCCGATCGTGCTGTTGTCACCGCGCGGTCGTCGCTTCTCGCATGCCGATGCCGTGCGCTTCGCCGCCGGCACCGAGCTCACGCTGCTCTGCGGGCACTACAAGGACATCGACGAGCGCGTGACCACGCATCTGGCCACCGAAGAGCTCTCGCTTGGCGACTTCGTACTGAGCGGAGGCGAACCGGCGGCACTCGCCATCATCGATGCCACGGTGCGACTGCTTCCGGGCGCGATGGGTGACATCGAGAGCGCGCGCACCGATTCGTTCTACGATCGTGGCATCAGTGCGCCGAGTTACACGCGGCCGGCCGAGTACCGTGGCTTTTCCGTGCCCGACGTGTTGGTGGGCGGCAACCATGCGAAGGTGACGGCGTGGCGCGACGATGAGAGCCTGCAACGCACACGGGAGGCCGAAGCGCGCGATCGCGAGGCGTGGACGGCCCGTGAAGCGGACATCGCGGCGCGCGAGGCGGTGATCACCGAGGCGGAACGTGTGCAGGTGGCGAAAGCGGCGAAGAAAGCGCGCGAGAAAGCGACGAAGGCTCGTGTTCGCGAGCGGGCGGCGAGGAAGAGTGCTTCCGACGCGGCGGAGGCCGAATGAGCCTGCGCGTCTTCGTGACCGGTGGCACGTTCGACAAAGAGTACGACGAGCTGACCGGTACACTGCACTTCGAGGCCACACATGTCGAGGAAATGCTGCGGCGGGGCCGGTGCATGCTCGACGTACAGGTCGAAGTCCTGATGATGATCGACAGCCTCGAAATGAAAGAGTCACATCGCCATCGCATCGTCGATGCGTGCCTGAGTTGCGCGGAAACGCAGATCGTGATCACGCACGGCACCGATACAATGGTGGAAACGGCAGCGGTGATCGCGGCCTCCGTTTCCACGAAGACCATCGTACTCACCGGGGCAATGGTGCCCTATGCCTTCGGCAGCTCCGACGGCCTGTTCAACCTTGGCAGCGCCCTCAGTTACGTGCAGTCGCTCGCGCCCGGTGTCTACGTGGCTATGAACGGTCGGTGCTTTCGCTGGGATGACGTGCGGAAGAACCGTGAGGTCGGTGTATTTGAACCGCTGGGCGAGGCGTAGCAGGCGTACAGAGCGACGGCTATTCTTCGGGATTCAGTCCCACTCTCCACTTCGAACTTCACCGGTATCTCCGGCATGGCCAAGATCAAGGTTGTGAACCCCGTCGTCGAGATGGACGGCGACGAGATGACACGCATCATCTGGCAGTTCATCAAGGACAAGCTCATTCTGCCGTATCTCGACGTTGAACTCGAGTACTATGACCTCGGGATCGAGCACCGCGATGCGACCAACGACCAGGTCACGATCGACTCGGCCGAGGCCACCAGGAAGTACGGCGTGGCGGTGAAGTGCGCGACGATCACACCCGATGAAGCCCGCGTGAAGGAATTCGGGCTCAAGAAGATGTGGAAGAGCCCCAACGGAACCATCCGCAACATCCTGGGCGGCGTGATCTTCCGCGAGCCGATCATCATCTCCAATATCCCGCGTCTCGTGCCGGGTTGGACCAAGCCGATCGTCGTGGGCCGTCACGCGCACGGCGACCAGTACAAGGCCACCGACTTCAAGGTGCCGGGCCCTGGTACGGTCACCATGACGTACACGCCGACGGACGGCAGTGAGCCCATGCAGTTCCAGGTGGCCACGTTCGGCGCCGACGGCGGCGTCGCGATGGGCATGTACAACTTCAATGATTCCATCCGCGACTTCGCGCGCTCGAGCCTCACGTACGGCCTGCAGCGCAACTACCCGGTGTACCTGAGCACCAAGAACACGATCCTGAAGGCCTACGACGGCCAGTTCAAGGATCTGTTCGAGGAAGTGTTCAACGCCGAGTTCAAGGCCGACTTCGACGCGAAGGGACTCACGTACGAGCATCGCCTGATCGACGACATGGTGGCGTCGGCGCTCAAATGGGAAGGCGGCTACGTGTGGGCGTGCAAGAATTACGACGGTGATGTGCAGTCGGACATCGTGGCGCAGGGCTTCGGCTCACTCGGTCTCATGACCAGTGTGCTGCTCTCGCCCGACGGCAAGACGATGGAAGCCGAGGCGGCGCACGGTACAGTCACGCGCCACTACCGCGAGCATCAGAAGGGCAACAAGACGTCCACCAACCCGATCGCCTCGATCTTCGCCTGGACACGCGGCCTGGCGCATCGCGGCAAGCTCGATGGCACACCGGCGGTTACGGCATTTGCCGATACGCTGGAGCAGGTATGCATCGAAGCCGTCGAAGCCGGTGAGATGACGAAGGATCTCGCGATCCTGATTTCAAAGGACAGCCCGTACCTGCACACGGAAGCGTTCCTCGACGCCATCGATCTTCGACTACAGGCGAAGATGGCGTAGACACGGGCGTCGATTCGCTTTGACGAGGACCTCAAAAGGCGGTAGCATGTGCGTCACGTCCCCCTTCTGAGGTCCTCATGTCTTTCGCCTTCTATCGAACCGCAGCGACGCTGATCGTCGTGGCGGGTGTGTCCACCGCCGGTGTTGTTTCGGCCGGTGTTGCCGGCGCCCAGCGCGCGCCGGCCAAGGCTTCCAGTCCGGCCGCCGCCACCTCGGCCGCCGTCGCCCCAGCCGCATACGCCGCGCTGCCGTGGCGCCATATCGGCCCCGAAGGCAACCGTTTCAGTACCGCGGCGGGCATTGCCGACGATCCGTCCACATATTACGTGGGCGCGGCGTCGGGCGGCATCTACAAGACCACCGACGCCGGCGTGCACTGGGCGTCGATTTTCGACGGGCAGTCGGTCATGTCGATGGGGGCGATCGCCGTGGCACCCAGCGATCGGAATGTGGTGTGGGCCGGCACCGGTGAAGCGCACATTCGAAGCCACATCTCGATCGGGCAGGGGATCTTCAAGAGCACCGACGCCGGCGCGACGTGGACGCTGATGGGACTCGAGAAGACCGGGCGTATCGCGCGGCTGGCGATCCATCCGACCAATCCCGACGTCGTGCTGGCCTGTGCACTGGGCACCGCCTATGGCCCGCAACAGGAGCGCGGTGTGTTCCGCACCACCGATGGCGGTGGGACGTGGACGCGTGTGTTGTTCGTGGATGAGAACACGGGCTGCAGCGATTTGGCGATGGACCCGTCGAACCCGCGGACCCTGTATGCCGGCATGTGGCAGATCGAGATCCACACCTGGGGACGCACCAGCGGTGGCCCGGGGAGCGGGCTGTTCAAGTCGACCGACGGCGGCGCAACGTGGACGCGACTCAAGGGGAACGGACTGCCGGTCAAGCCGGTGGGGAAGGTCGCCCTGGCGATCGCGCCGTCGCAGCCGCAGCGCGTTTTTGCCATGATCGAGACGGGCGACGGCGTGCCATGGAACGGCCAGGATACCGAAAGTGGACAGCTGTGGCGCAGTGAGGATGCTGGCGCCACGTGGACGCTGATCAATCGTGATCGCAACGTGATGGGCCGCGCACATTACTACTCGCGCATGGCGGTCACGCCCGATAACGAGAACGAGATGTACTTCCTGACCGCGTCGTATGCGCGGTCGATCGATGGCGGTCGCTCGCTGTCCACGCTCACGGGCCAGCAGGCGCCCGGTGGCGATCACCACGACATCTGGATCGATCCGACCAACGCCGACCGGCAGATCGTGGCGCACGATCAGGGGCTCTCGATCACGACGACGCGCGGACGCACCTGGTTCAAGCAGCGTCTCGACAATGCGCAGATCTATCACGTCACCGTCGACAACAACATTCCGTACAATGTGCTCGGCAACAAGCAGGATGAGCCGAGTTACCGCGGGCCGAGCAACAGTCTTGTGCAGGGCGGACGCGGCGCGGGCATCTCGCGTGGCATGTGGCACTCGGTGGGCGGTGGGGAAAGTGGCTGGGCCACGCCCGATCCGACCGATCCGAACATCATCTGGAGCACGGCGTCGGGCTCGGGCATGGTGGGGGGCATCGTGGTGCGCTTCGAGGAAAATCGTCGGCAGTTCCGTAACGTCGAGGTCTGGCCACAGCAGTCCAACGGCGCCGCCGAGCAGCTCAAATATCGCTTCGTCTGGGATGCGCCGCTGCTCATCTCGCCGCACGATCACAACAGCGTGTATACCGGCAGTCAGCACGTGCATCGCACACGCGACGGCGGCAACAGCTGGCAGGTGATCAGCCCCGATCTCACGCGCAACGATCGGTCGAAAATGCAGAGCTCGGGCGGTCTTACGCCCGACAACATCGGCGTCGAGTATTCCGGCGTGGTGTACGGCATCGCCGAGTCGCCGAAAGAGAAGGGCGTGATCTGGGTGGGTACTAACGACGGGCTCGTGCAACTCACGCGCGACGATGGCGCGACGTGGACGAATCTTACGGCCAACGTGCCCGGCAGTCCCTTTTGGGGATCAGTGCGGTCCATCGCGGCCAGCAAGTGGGATGCGGCGACGGCTTATCTCACGATCGACGCTCACCAGGAAAACGATCGCGACCCGTATGTGTATCGCACGACGGATTTCGGGAAAAGCTGGGTGAAGATCGTGACCGGCATTCCGAAGAGCATGCTGAGCTACGCCAAGGTCATCATCGAAGATCCCACGCGTCGCGGCATGCTGTATCTCGGGACCGAGAACGCGATCTACATGAGCTACGACGCCGGTGATCTCTGGCTGCCGCTGCAGAACAACCTGCCGCACGCGCCGGTGTCGGGCATCGTCGTGCAAGAGCACTTCAACGATCTGGTGATCTCCACGTATGGGCGGGGCTTCTGGATTCTCGATGACCTCGCGCCACTGCAGCAGCTCGATGCGTCGGTGCTGGAGAAGGGGACGCATCTGTTTCGGCCGCGGGCGGCATATCGCTATCGCGGCATCACGGCGCCGAGTACGCAGTACGACGACCCCACGGCGGGCGACGATCCGGAATACGGTGCGAGCGTCAACTACTACCTGAAGGCGTCGGCCAAGGCCGCACCCACGGTCGAAATTCTCGATGGCGCAGGCAAGGTGGTCCGCACGCTTCGTGGTCCGAACACGGCTGGCGTGAATCGCCTGGCCTGGGATCTGCGCGATGAACCGAGTATGGAAGTGCGGCTGCTCACGAGCCCGCTGTACGCTGAGCATATCGTGGCGGGCCCACAGGGCCGCACGGCGCCGGGAACCAGTCGTCTGTCGATCCTGATGCCACCGGGAGTGTACTCGGTACGGCTCACGGTCGATGGCACGGCGCAGACGCAGCCGCTCGAGGTGCGCAAGGATCCGAACAGCGGCGGCACCGAGGCCGAGATCGCGGCGCAGGTGGCGCTGCTGTCAGGCATCAAGCAGCAGCTCAACGATGCGGGATCGGCGGTGCATCGCGTGGAGTCGGTGCGCCTGCAGCTGCAGCAAGTGCAGCGTCTTGCGATTGACGCGGAGGTCGTGCGCGCCATTCGCGCGCTCGATACGAAGCTCCTTGAAGTCGAGATGAAGCTCGTGGACTTGCGACAGACCGGTCAGGGGCAGGACGGCGTGCGCTTCGGCTCGATGCTGATCTCGAAGATGGGGTACCTCGCGAACGGCATGTCGAGTTCCGACTTCACGCCGACCACGCAGCATGTCGAAGTGGATGGGGTTCTGCGGCAGCAACTCAAGCAGCATCTCGCCGCAATCGACGGTGCGCTGGCGAGTGAGCTGGCTCCATTGAATGCGCAGCTGGATGCGAAAGGGCTGCCGAAGGTCGTGGATCGGGCAGGGCCGACGCTGCGCATCGTGCCGTAGGGTTCATTACGGTTCATTGCAGTGGTTCACGCGGCGGGTCCGTGCATTCGGGCCCGCCGCGTTTCATTGCCGGTTTACTTCGCGAGCGACTTCACGACGGCACTGAGCGCCGTCACTCGCTCCGCCTCTGGGCTGGCAGCGGCGTCGTTGTCGAGCTGCGTGGCGAGCGCGTTCAACGCCGTCACGCGCTTGTCGCCCTTGGCTTTCTCGGCCGAGGCCAGCTGCGCCACCACGCCATCGAGCCACGCCTTGGGCACCGCGCTGTTCCGTGCCATCTGATCGGTGTAGGCGCGCGCCACCACGAACGCCGCCGGCCACACGGCCTGCGGCTGCTCCTGGGCGTTGAAGTACGCGTACTTCACCAGCTTGGCGGCGTCGAGTTCGTTCCTGGAGATGTGCTCGCTGGGGGTGAGCTCCCACACATCGAGGCCACGGGAGATCTCCGACCCATAAATCAGACCGTTGTACCAGTAGGCCGACCAATGGCCGCCTCCGACGAGCGCAGTGGAGTCCATCGGTCCACGATCGAAGAACGCGATTTCGTACGCGTGGTTCGGATCGGTCCAGTCGAACACGTTGATACCGCCCTGATACCACGACTGCACCATGACTTCGCGGCCGGGAATCGGAATCAGCGAGCCGTTGTGCGCGACGCAGTTTTCCTGGCTCGTCTGCGGGGCGGGCATCTTGAAGTAGCTCTTGAAATCGAGCTTGTCGCCGTTGCGCACGAAGATCGCGTCGGCACCCCACTCCATCTTGTCCGTGGCACGGCAACGCGGTGAGCTACCGCCGCCCCATTCGTCGGAGAAAAGCACCTTGCTACCGTCGTTGCTGAACGTGGCGGAGTGCCACGCCGACATGTTCGTGTCAGCGGCGGCGTAGAGACGCTTCGGATTCTTGATGTCGCGGATGTCGAGCAGAATGCCGTAACCGCTGCAGGCCCCGCCAGCCAAGCCAACCGCGGGATAGGCGGTGATGTCATGACACTGCGTGGGGCCGCCACGTCCCGCGACCGAGGGACGCACCGGGGCGCCGGCCGGACGTTCACGACGATCGGCTGCGGCGTCACCGTGACGCTTGGCTTCGGTCAGTCCTTCGAAGATGCGCGGTGAGCTCACGATGGCGGCAGCCGCCGGATTCTTCACCGGCACCTGGATCACTTCGATGCGGAAGAGCGACGAGTTTGGATCGATGTCGGGGTTGGTGGCCGAGCATCCGGCCAGCTCTTGATTGGAGCGTACCCCCGCTGAACCGGACACGTAGATGTACACGTTCTCCGGATCCTTGGGATCGGTCACCAGCGTGTTCGTGTGCGATCCTCGGCAGGTTTGCACGGTGGTGATCGTGCGAGGGTGCTCGATGTCGCTGATGTCGATGATACGAATGCCACGCGCGCGATCCTTACTCACTTCGTCCTGCACACCGCCCAGTCCGCAGTCCACACGTCCGCTAACCGCTTCGGCGGACACGAACAGGAGATTGCCATACACGGTGACGTCACTCTGCGAGCCTGGACAGACGAAAGCGGCGCGCAGTTTCAGCTTACGGGGATTGCTGATATCCCACACCTGCCAACCGCTGTAATTGCCTTGGAAAACCAAGTTCCCGCTGAAGGCGAGATCGGAGTTCTTGAGCCGTGCGTCACCGGGCGTGCTCATGTTGAGGAACGACTCCGAGGGCTTGGTGGTCGAGACGAGCTTGATGTTCCAAGCCGCTTCTTCCGCGTCGAACCAGCCGGCCTTGAGGCCGACGCGCGGGTCGGGCGTGGGTTGCGCGTGCACGGTCGCGGCGACCGTCGTGCTGCCGACAATCAGTAGCGCACCGCCCAGCAGCGATCGAAGTGGCGTTTGCATTCGGGTGTATGGAAGGGTGTGATGGACATGAGCAACGTGGGCAGTGACTGAAGTGACTACGGACGCGAGCGAACTCTGAGCAGTAACTCCATGCGATCGATCTCGGTACTCTGATCAGCCACCACATCGGAGACGAACTTGAAGACGTCGTCGTCGTTGGCGGCGCCTTTGGCGCTCATGAGTTCATCCACCATGCTGATCGCGCCCTTGTGGTGCTGGATCATGAACGTCAGGAAGTACCAGTCGAACGCCGGACCTTTGGCCGTTTTCAGCGTATCCATCTGCGCGGGGGAGAGCATGCCGGGCATCAGGCCGCCAGGTGCGTCGCCGCCCATGGCGGACATGTCCATGCCAGCGTGATGGGCGTGGGCCATGGCTTCCATGTCACCGGCAGGGACCGTCTGCTTTCGCTTTCCCAGCCACGTTTTCATGAAGTCGATTTCGTCCGTCTGTGCCACAGTAATCCGTCCGGCCAACACGCGGACTTCCGACGTGGCGCCATTCGACTCGGCGAACGACGACATCGTGACGGCCTGCGCATGATGACTGATCATCCCCTGCATGAAGAACACATCGGCCTTCGTGTACGGCGGAATACCGCCGTCCTGTGCGGCGAGCTGCGCCGGCGTGAGCGGACGCGACGCGCGCGGGACGCTGCCCGACGCGCAGGCGCCGAGCAGGGTGACGGTCGCGAGCAGGGCACAGCAGAGCGTGACGCGAGCAGACATGGATCAGGGGACCAAGAGAGTGGGAAGTCCGGCGACCTTGCGTTTGGTGTTGAAGGCCGCGATACCGGTGGTGCGCAGCGCGTTCCACTTTGGTAGTACGGCGACCCCCATGGCGCGCGCTGCGGTACAGGCTGCCACCTGCGTGGCGGTCGGCGCGACGTCGGCGTTGTGCATCGCCATCGCGGCAGAAAGCATGGCCGTGCTCGCGCTTTCGAGCGAGGTCACCACAGGCGCCGCGCCGCGACGACGGAAGCCCCGAACATTTCGGGCAGTCGCC
>Ga0335394_10007222_pt1 | contig 12540 bp, 9 predicted proteins | sample MAT03_FD_205741 | JGI IMG/M metagenome (GOLD analysis project Ga0335394, IMG submission 205741) | Freshwater microbial communities from Lake Fryxell liftoff mats and glacier meltwater in Antarctica - MAT-03 (spades assembly) (version 2) ... | reverse complement strand
TCCGACCACGCGCACCGTGGACAACCACCTCGCCAGCCTGCGCCGCAAACTGGAGCCAGACCCGGAGCATCCGCGCTGGCTCAAGACCGTGCATGGCGTGGGCTACCGGCTGGAAATTCCGAAATCTGAATGACGAAACCCGACACAACCCCGAAGCCCGAAGGCCGAATCCCGCTGGGTTGCGAGGCGTATGCTTGGCGCGCCAGCGTTTGGAGTGCGTCCGGCTTGCCGGCGCTTTCGCACGGCCTACCGCGCCCGAAAGCGGGAGCAAGCTCCGCGCACTCCAAACGCTTCGCGCGTGACCAGAACCTGACGGGGCAGGAAGCCCCACGGTTAGCACCGCTGCACCCCGCCGCGCCTTCACGGCCTCGTAGCTCTGCTCTGATGCCCCTCTCACCATGAAAACTAAACTCACCCTCACCCTCGCCGCGTGCTGGCTGGCCACCGGCCTGTTCGCCCGCGCCGCCACCAACGACCTTTCCTCCGCCTTGCAGCAAGGGCTGTTCGAGGAGGAGGCCAACCGCAACCTGCCCGCCGCCATCGCGGCCTATGAGGCAGTCGCCAAGCAGTTCGAGAAAGACCGCGCCCTCGCCGCCACCGCCGTCTTCCGGCTCGGCGAGTGTTACCGCAAGCAGGGTCAGACGAACGAGGCCGCCGCCCAGTACGAGCGCATCCTCCGCGACTTCGGCGACCAGCAGCAGCTCGCCACGCTCAGCCGACAGAACCTGGCCGGCATGGGGATGCAGTTGGCGGCACCCGCCCCGACCGCGCTGTCGGTGACAGCACGAATGGAGCAAAAGCGGCTGCTCGAAGTTCAGATCAAGCTCGTCGAGCAGGACGTGGCGGAGGCAAAGAAACAGTTCGATTCCGGCATCGTCCCGCAGGGGGAGGTGCGGGCGAAAGAGCGCGAAGTCCTGATTCTGCGGCAGCAAATCGCGGCGCTGGATGTGGGCGGCGCCGGCGGCGGCGAAGCCGATCCCAGCCCGGCAAGATCCCAGTCGCCAGAAGCCCGGGAACTTGAGCGCATTCAGGGCCTCCTCGTTCGGCTCAAAGGCATTGATTTTTCTCAGTTGCGAAAAATGCTGCCGGCCTTGGTTCCAGATGCTGACTTTGAGCGGCTGGAACGGCAATTGGCCCAGGTTGAGGGCGTTCCCGGTATCTGGACCGAAGCCAAATTGGCCGAGATGCGGACGGCCGCCAGGGTGCGCGGCGAAGAAGTCATTTACGCGCTTCAGGTAAAAGCATCGGATTTCGCGGCGGAAGTGGAAAAACAACTGCGCGCCAACGGGGCAAACCCGCTGGCGTCCTCTGCGAAAACCACCTCCGTCGTCATTGACGACGAGGAAACCGAAATCCGCCGCTTGCAAAAGATGATCCAGAACAGCCCGGACCTCATCAACGCCCCGTCCGGCGGCGAAGGCGACAACTTCACCCCGCTCGGACGCGCGGCCAACAAGGGTCAGTTGCGCGTGGCACAGTTCCTCCTCGAAAGCGGGGCCGAGGTGAATCGGGCTTACCAAAGCCGGACGCCGCTGCTCCTCGCCGCCGCCCGCGGGCACAAGGCCATGATCGAACTCCTGCTGGCCAAGGGTGCCGACGTTGGCGCGCGTGACAACTACGGCAAGACCGCACTGCACATCGCCGCCGAGAACGGCTTCCAGGCCACCGCCGAAGCGCTCGTCGCCGGCAAGGCCGACGTGAACGCGCGCACCACCAAGCAGGAAACGCCGCTGCATCTCGCCGTCGGCGCCGGCCATGTGGCGATGACCAAATACCTCCTCGCCAAGGGCGCGGACGCCGACGCCCAAGACACGAACGGCGGGACGGCGCTTATGCTCGCGGCGGCGCGCGGCCACATGGAGACGTTGCAGACGCTGCTCGCAGCCGGCGCAAAACCGAACCTCAAGAACAAGGTCGGGACCACCGCCATGCTCGGCGCGGCAGAGAATCGCCTCCTTGAGGCGGTCAAGGCGCTCCTGGCCGCCAAGGCTGATCCGAACGCCGGAGGATTACTCCCGCTGCATTTCGCCATCCACACCAAGGCCACCGACGTCGTGCAGGCGCTGCTCGAAGCCGGGGCCGACGCGAATCGCCTCGGGCAGGTCCAATGGCAGGTGCAGGTTGGCAACACTCTCTACAACTCGGGAACCGCCAATTTCCTCGTCACCCCGCTGTTCGTCGCCATCAGAGAAGGCAACGCCGACGCCGTAAAACCCCTGCTCGCGCACAAGGCCGACCCGAACGGTCTCGGCCCGGATCGCTTGCCGCTGATTCTGCAAGCGACTGGTTCCCCGGCCATTCTGGAAGCCCTCCTTCAAGCCGGGGCGAAGCCGAACGTGGACGATGGCGAAGGGCGCACTCCGTTGATCACCGCTGTGGCGAATGGCGCTGCGGAATCCGTCCGCGTCCTCCTCACGCACGGCGCGGACAAAGAAGTCCGGCCCTTTGGTTCCACGCCGCTGTTGATCGCCGTGGAGCGGGGAGATCAGAAGAGCGCCGAGGCTTTGCTCCAGGCCGGCGCGGAGGTCAATGCTCGCACGACCAGCGAGGGCCGCACCGCCTTGCACCTGGCCACCCTCCGCAAAGATCCCACGCTCACCTCGCTGCTGTTGACGAACAAGGCCGACGTGAACGCGCGCGACAACAGCGGTTACACGCCGCTGGATTACGCCAAGGGTGCGTCTGCCGCTCGTGCGCCGGGTGTTGGCGGCTTTGCGCCAGGACAAATGCCGATGCCAATACGCCCGCCGGGCTTTCCTGTCGGACCCACGACATCCGCCCCCGCCAGCCCCACTTCCATCACCGACCTGCTTCGCGAGCATGGCGCGTTGGATGAATTGCCCGACTTCACCACCCTGCGTGTCACCCGGCAGGGCTTGGACAAGCCGATCGAAGTCTTCCGCCAGCAGACCAACAACTGGAACCGCTTCACGCTGCTGGAGACGATCCTCGGCCTCTACGCGCAGCAAGGACTGGTGGACTTCCAGCAGGCCTACGGAGCGCTCCACGGGCAGAACCTGAACCCGGCGCAGGACTTTCAGTCCCGCCTGCAAAACATCATGAACAACGCGAACCGGTCGGCGAACGCACTGTGGTTCCCGGACCTCAGCCGCATTCTCGTTCACCGTCCCAACCGAACACCCGGCGGCAAGGAGCAGGAGATCAAGGTGAACCTGCTCAACGCGACGAACGGCGTGGATTGCACGAAAGACCTGCCGCTGGAGTTCGGCGACGTGGTGGAAATTCCGGTGCGGGACCACGCCCTGTCCGAGTCGCCGTCCGCGCTCAGCGTGGCGGAGGCGGCGGGCATGCTCGGCTGCCTGCAACGCAAGGTGCGCCTGACCGTCCGCGGCCAGTCGCGCGAACTTGAGTTGCGGCCCACGACCACGGAGTCCTGCCTCAGCACGGCGCTGGGGAAATCCGAAGCCAAGAGCCAACTGCTCTCCTCGTCCGACCTGTCGCGGGTGAAGGTGACGCGCAAAGACCCGGCCACCGGCCAGGCCAAAGAATTCACCGTGGACGTGTCGAAGAGTCTTCCGCCAGCCGCCGACCTCTGGCTGCGCGACGGGGACGTGATCGAAGTGCCGGAGAAGTCCGCTTCGGTGTTCGACACGGATCCAGTCAAAGCCCGCGCCGGCGGCAAGGTGCTCCTGTTTGGCGCCGTGAACACCCAGTTCGTAAGCTGGCCGTTGGGCCAAACCCTGAGCCTGGCGGAAGCTATCTTGAAGGCCGGCACGACGAAATTCGCGAACGCCAAGAAAGTGCAATTGGTCCGAACAGATCCCCGGACGCAGCAAAAGGAGAGCCGGGTGTTAGACCTGAGCGCGGCGTTGAAAGGCGACCTTGCTGACGACTTGCCCCTGGTGGATGGGGATCGGATCACCGTGCCGGAGAAGTTGTACTGAGCTTCACGGAGGTTGCCCGCCTGTGCTCTCGCGACGGCGACTTGATCGAAGGGCCGGAGAAGGAGGGCCGGCTCTCGGCGGCGCGCGGGCGCCCTCGCCCGCAGCAAGGTGCCCCGGTCTGGCGCTTCACTTCATGGCTTAAGCTTCAGCACGGCGGACGTTGCTGCGGGCGAGGGTGCCCGCGCGCCGAGCGGGTGAGGTGCAGCGCATCCAAGGAAGTTCGGAATCCCCAAAGCTACGCGCTGGTGCGGACTTGGCCGCGGGGTTCAGCGCTGGAGCTTCAGGGGCGCGTCGGGAAGCGGGGTTTCGATTTCATCCCCGAAGCGCACGGTGACGGCGTAGTCGCGTCCGTCGGTGAAGTTGCGCAGCAGCCAGGTTTCCACGAATTGAGCCACTTGGCGGCGGGCGTTTTCGCGGATCAGCGGGAGGTTCTGGCCGGCCTGCCCGGCGGCCATTGAGGCGAGGGATTTACGGAGATTTTCCTGCACATCGCCGACCTTGAACATGCCTTTGCGGACTTCCAGGGTCATGCCGGAGACGTCCATGGCGGGCGTATTAAATTGGAGCGACGGCGCTTGGACGCGCACGCGGCGGTCGGTGACTTCGATTTTCCACGGGCCTTTGAGGTCCACGAAGTAGGTGTATTCGACCGGGACGCGGGCCTCGACGATGACGTCGGGGAGCGGGAGGTAGCCGAAGGCGGTGGCGGCTTCCTCTTTGCGGGTGAAGATCTCCATTTGCTTCAAGGTGGCGACTTGGAGTTTAAGGTCGTTGGTCAGGGTGGTGGCATAGGTGACCAGCGACGTGGTGATGCTGCCGCGGTGGAAGGCGGCGGCTACTTTTTCCAAGGCTGAGCCGGCTTCGCGGAGGGCGGCGGCAGGGGCGCTGGTGCAGGCTTTGAAGACCAAGGCGGCGTTGACGGTGAGCAAGAGCAACACGCTGAGCCACAAGATCAGCTTGGCACGTCCCGCTTGGGCGGCGGCGGGCGGAGGTAATGGAGGTGGCGCGGACACGGATTGAAGATAGGCCGGGAGGGGCGGATTGGCGAGGCGGGAGGAGGGTGCGGAGATGGTTTGGCGACGAAGGCGAGGGCGGCCCGGCGGAGAAATTAAGCGAAACTTTTGTTTGACAATACCGCGCCCGGTTTTGTAGATAGTCGCCGTCTAAACTTTACCGTTTTTTAGCAATCCCTCAGGAAAGAAACAGCAAATCTATGAAGAGAATAATCACGTCTGCAGGTTTGGTGGTGCTCGGCGCGGCCGGAGCGCAGGCCGTAGGGTATGCCCCCGGGTTCGCGTCGGCGGACATGACGAAGCCGTGGAGCGTCGGGTTGACGATGAACGGCTTCTATGACTCGAACCCGCTGACGTACCCGAACAGTGGTTGGCCGATGGGTGGAGGAGTCACGTTGCCCAAGCACAGCAGTTGGGGCTACGAGTTGAGCCCGTTCGTCTCGGGAGCGTACTCGACCGACCAGACCCAGATCGGGGCGCGCTACACCTTCTCCATGGATTCGTACTTGAATCCGGCGATCAAGCAAACCGATTTCAGCCACATCTTCACGCTGTTTGTGAACCACCAGTTCAACGAGCGGTTCGCGCTGAGCTTCAATGACAATTTTGTCTATTCGCAGAATCCCGAGGTTTTGGGAACTGCCGCGGGGAACATCTCCGTGCCTTACCGGACCGCGCAGAATACCTTGGCGAACAGCGCGAACATCAACCTGACTTCCTCGCTCACGGAATCGCTCAACCTGGTGCTCGGCTACTCGAACCGCTACATGGACTACGATCAGACTCCCGAGGACCTGATGAAGCTGAACCCCGCGAATACTTTGGGCGGCGGGAGCCTAGAAGCCCTCCTGAACCGGGTCGAGAACTACCTCCTGGCCAACTTGGAGTACAAGCTAAGCCCGCAAATGATGGTGCTCGGCGGCTTCCAATACGGGCGCATCAACTACATCGGGGACGGCTACCTGGTTTACGGCAACCCGGATCCCGCCACCAACCCGATGAGCGACACGCGTAACAGCAACAACTATTACATTTACGGTGGGGGCAGCTACGCCTTCAACCCTGACTTGAGCGTGAACCTCAAGATCGGTGGTCAGTACACCGACCTCTACAACCAGCCCACCGGCTACACCGGTTGGAGTTCTGGTTGGTCTCCATACGTGGATTTCTCCGGCTCCTGGCGCTTCAGCAGCCGCGGCACGCTGCAACTCGGCTTCACCGAGTCCTTCTCGCAGACCTACGTGCTCGCCGCTAACGCCACCACGATGGTGCCCTACCTGAACGCGAGCTACGGGATCACCGAGAAGCTCACTGTCAGCGGTCTGGCCAAGGTTTCCATGTCCGATTTCAACGGCGGAACCTACGATGGACAGTCCTACAACTTCTGGATGATGGGCCTGAACGCTTCCTACGCGCTCAATACGCACCTGTCGTTCAACGTGGGCTACAACTACGATAATCTGGATTCGGACTCGGCCGCCGTCACCGGCTACAACCGCAACCGGATTTACTTCGGCGTCAGCGCCCGTTACTAAAACCCTGTTTTTGCACTCGGGGGGCTGGAGACCTTTCATCCAACCCCCCTTTTTGATTTATGGACCCGATTAAGAACACCCCGCAGCCGGAATCAAAACTGCACTTTCTCGACTACTGGCGGATTATCCGCGTGCGCAAGACCGTCATCCTGGCCGTCTTCTTGTTGGTGGTGATCACGGCCACACTGGTCACTTTCATTCTGCCGGAATCTTTCGAGAGTACGGCGCGCATCCGGGTGGAGCGGGACGTTTCCGACATTGATCCGATCGGGGGCAAACAGTTCATGGGGGGGGATTACAATCCGTATTTCATCCAGACGGAGTTCGAGGTCATCCAATCGCGCACCATCCTGAACCGGGTCATCGCGACCCTGAAGCTCGACCAACTCTGGGCTACCAAGTACGGCGCCACGGAGAAGCTTCGTCCTGAGGAGACCTTCGAGCTGCTCAAGAACATCATTGACCTGCGCCCGGAGCGTAACACCAGCCTCATTGCGATCCGCGTTTTCAGCGACAAGCCTGACGAAGCCGCGTTGATCGCCAACACCATCGCGTTGGAGTACCAGAAGTATAGGTTGGACCAGCGGAAGCAGATGTCCGTGCGCGGCATCGAAACCCTGCAGGAGCAATTTGCCCAGCAGGACGCACAGGTCGAGGAACTGCAGCGGGAATTGGGCAAGCTGCGCAGCGAACTCGGCATCACCGAAGAGGACTCCTCGGGCCTGGGCGCGTCGCGGTTGATTGATGTCCAGACTGTGCAGCGTTTGGAAGCAATGCGCGTTGACGCCGAGGGCGTTCTCATCCGCAAAGAAAAACTGCTGGCCGCCATCAAAGCCAAATCCCCCGAAGCCCTGCGCGGCTCGCTCCCCACCTCTCTTGACCAGCCAGATCCCCTCTACAATGAACTTCTGGGCCAACTCTCGTTCGCCGAGCAGCAACTGGCCAAAAACCTGATAGACTTCGGTCCCGAGCACTCCGATGTGGTGCGCGTTCAGGCTCAGGTGGCTGCGTTGAACAAGAAAATCGGCGAGCGCATCACGGGCATCATCGCCGGCTTGGAAGACTCTGCAGCCTCTGCCAAAGCTCAGGTGGACCGATATGTTGAAGAAGTCGCCAAGGCGCGCACGAAAGAAATCGAACTCACCAAGAAGAGCCAGCCTTTCTGGGACAAGAAGCGCAAGCTGGAAGAAATGATCCGCTTCCGGAACATTCTTTCGCTGAAGATGCTGTCGGAGAAAACCGACGAGCGCCTCCCCAAGACCGCGATGGTTGAAATCGTGGATCCCGCGACCCCGGCCCTCAAGCCCGCTCGCCCGAATAAGCCCCTTAATATCGCCCTCGGCATCATCGTGGGCCTCGTGGTGGGCATTGGCCTCGCCTTCTTCATCGAGTATCTCGACACCTCCGTGAAGACCATTGACGACGTCGAGCGCGCCCTGCAATCCCCCGTGCTGGGCATCATCCCACAGAATGTCGGCCTGCTCATCCACGAAGGTGCCGAGAGTCCGCACGCCGAAGCTTACCGTGTATTGCGCACGAACATCCTTTTCTCCCGCAAGGACGACAAGCTCAACACCGTGGCCGTCGTCAGCGCGGGCGCCGGCGAAGGCAAGACGACCACCTGCTTCAACCTCGCCACGGTGTTTGCTCAAAGCGATCACCGCGTGCTGGTCGTGGACAGCGACTTGCGCCGTCCCACGCTGCACAAGCTGATGAAGGTCAGCAACTCTGCTGGACTTACCAGTTACTTGCTCAAGCAGAACACCCTGGACCAAGTCATCCAGATTTCATCGCTGCCGAACTTGCACTTCATGCCCTCCGGCAAACTGCCCAGCAGTTCCCTCGGCATCCTGAGTTCTCCCCAGATGAAGGAGCTCATCAGTGAACTCAAGCAGCGCTACGACTTCGTCTTCTTCGACTCACCTCCGATCATGGGCGTCAGCGACGCCTCCATCCTGGCCAGCGAAGTGGACATGACCCTGCAAGTCATCCAATACCGCCGCTACCCGCAGCCCATGAACATCCGCGCCAAGCAGATGATCGAGAAGGTTGGCGGGCGCCTCATCGGCATCGTCCTCAACAACATCAACATGTCCCAGGACGAGAGTTACTATTACTACAGCGGCTACTACCACGACTATTACTACGCCCGGAAGGACGACGACCAACCGCAAGGCAAAGAAGGCAAGCCGGCCAAGGGCGACAAGGGCAAAGCCGCCCCGGCCGACAAGGCTGCGCCTGCGGTCGAGACGGACAAAGATAAGGTGGAAATCCGCCAGAAGTACTAAGCCACCGGCAAAGACTGAGAACAAAACGAACTATGAATTACTGGAATCAATTGTCGCGCCGCCCCTGGGCGCTGTTGGGCGTCGCCGCAGTCGCCTGTGTCCTCGCCGGCTGCGGGACCACCCCGGAAAAGCCAGGCCCGGACGCCGTGGCCGACATGACCACGGAGATGCGAGTGGCCGAGGCGTTGACCATCACCTTCGCGGACACCCTCACGCCGCTCCAGCCCTTCGAGGGCCGCGTCAAGGAGGACGGCACCATCACCCTGATGGAGAACCAGCAGTTCACCGCTGCGGGTAAGACCGCCGGCCAGTTGGAGAAGGAAATCCGGGATCGCTACGTCCCCCGCTACTTCGTCAAGATGACGGTTACCGTGCGCTCGCAGGACCGGTTCTTCTATGTCAACGGCCACGTGCGCATGCCCGGCCGGTACGAGTATCGCGGCGACATCACGGTCAGCGGTGCCATCGCCGCTGCCGGCGGCTTCACCGAGTTCGCAAAAAAGACCCAAGTGCGCATCAGCCGGGCCAACAACAAGACCCTGACGGCCAATCTGGACAAGGCCCTTAAGGATCCCAAGCTGGATGTCCAGATCTACCCGGGCGACCGCATCGAAGTGCCGCGCAAGGCGTGGTGATGTTTCAGTTCGAGCTTCTTTCCGGCAAACAGGCGGGCGGCTTCTGGCTGGCCCGCCGTTTTCCTGTACGCCTGGGCCGCTCGCCGGCCAGCGACCTCCGCGTGGAGGAACCGGGCGTCTATGACGATCACGCGACGTTCGAATTCGACGATCAGCGCCGGCTCCAAATGCGCGTTCAGGAGCCGGCACTTGCCGCCGTCAACGGCCAACCCACCCAACGCGCTCATCTCCGAAACGGCGACCGGCTCACCCTCGGCTCAGCCACGCTGCGGCTCTGGCTCGCGCCTGTCCGCCAGTCCCACTTGCGTCTCGGTGAAGCCTTGCTCTGGGCCCTCTGGATCGGCGTGGCCTTGGTGCAACTTCTCTTGCTGCGCTGGCTTTGGAACTGAAGTCCGCTCCGCTATCGAATCAGCACCGGCTAGAACCATTCGATCTCGACGGCGCGGTGGTAGCTGCGGAGGGTTTCGGCAAGTTGTTCAACGAGGCTGTGGCGGATGGAGATGTTCCGCGGGAGGAGCGGGTTCTGATAAAAGGGATTCACCTGCTCGCCGACGATGAACTGGATGGAGTCGGCTTTGAGGAGTTCGCGGGCGAGGAGGACGGCGCCATTGCGGTCGGCGGGCAGGCGGAGGGGATGCCCGGCGCACTGTTTGAGGAGGGCCAGGGTGCGGGCCATCGTGAGGATGCCTTCGGTGACGAGGTCCACGCCAGAAATCCAGCCGATGGGCGGCACGTCTTCGCGCACGGTGCCGAGGTCGGTCTCGACGATTTCGCCGAGGCGCTCGGCGACGAGGTTGGCGGTGGTGCCGCCGCAGACGGCTTTGCGACCATCGAAGTGAAGCAGGCGCTGGGCGAGTTCCTCGTCGCGGGCGCGGTCGGTGGGCGGGCCGGTGAAGAGCATGAGGCGGTTGGGCTTGCGGGCGAGTATGCCGACGAACGTGGCGTCGTCGCCGGGGGCGCTGTCGTAGAGGTCGTTCGTCTTGCGCATGACGCTGCGGACGAGATTCTCGGCGGAGCGGACGGGTCCGCGGGCGAGGGCTTGGAGGTGCGCGCCGATTTGCTCACGGCCCCAGCCGAAATTCATCAGCGTGCCCATGCCGGCATACAGGACGCCGTCGCTGAGGAGGCCGAGGAAATCGCCGCGCTCGAGCCGGCCTTCGGAGAAGCGCAGCGTCTTGCCTTGGATGGTTTCCTCGCGCTGTGCCAGCGGCGTGACGCGGCCCTGGCAAAGAAAGATCGGCTCCGGGCTGTCGAAGTTGATGAGTTGGAAGCGCCCCGTGGCGTGCTCGATCTCGGCGATGACAAACGCGGCGTAGGCGATGCCCCGGACTTTGCAGGCGGGCAGCGTGCCGAGCACCGTCTCGATGATGTCCTCCAAGCGGGCATCTTCGCGCCGCATGGTGACGATGATCTCGGCGGTGAGCGTGGCGAGGATGTTCGCCTTCACGCCACTGCCCAAGCCGTCGGAGAGCACGACGGTGCTGCGGTCGGCGCGGCGGAGAATCTTGACCTGATCGCCGCAAAGCTCCTCGCCCGCGTGATTCAAGCTGTGCGGGTGGATCTCGTAGAAAATGTCCGGCGTGGTCACGGGGAGAGGGGAAATCCGAAGTCCGAAGTCCGAAGGCCGAAAGAAGTCCGAAGGCCGAAAGAAGTCCGAAGGCTGAAGACCGAGCATGAACGGTATTGGTGACGCGACTTGCCGGGGCACGCGCTACGCCGGCGAAGTCTTTGAAACCCAGACTTCGGACTTCGGACTTCGGACTTCGGATTGCTTTCGGGCTTCGTCATTCGGATTTCGGATTTCCTGCGCTGCCCTTTTCCCGCTGGAGCATCTCCAACAGGCGGAGCAGGCTGACCTTGGTTTCCGCGGTAGTTTCGCCGAGCAGTCCAGCGATTTCCTGGGCGACTTTCATCTGCTTGTCCACGACCTGACGAACTTCCTGAATGGCCTCTTGCTTGAGCTTGCCGAACTCTTGCCCGTGCCGCCACTCAGCCGTGAGGTCCACGAAAATGCCCGCCACAATGCGCTCCTCGGGAATGGCGAAGATGACTTTGCGGGCAAAGAGGTCGTGCCGCGGGTAGGCGCGCTCGAGCACCTTCAGTTCAAGGCCCTGCGCGAGGGCGAGGCGGAAGTCGCTGATGTCGTCGAGCAACTCCGCGGCGGCGCTGCCGAGGAGCGCGCCGGGGTTCGTCTTGAACATGCGACAGAACGCGGGGTTGACGAGCAACACGCGCAGGTCGGCGTCGAGGACAAGCAGGCCGTTGGGATCTTTGTCCCACAGGAGCTTCCAGAGTTTCGAGGTGGCATCTACTTCAGGCATGGCGGACGAGGGGTAGGATTTCGGCGGCGAAGCGCTCGGCCAGGTTTTCGGCACTCAATCCGGTGAGGACGCGGCCCTCAAACTTCGCGGCGCGGCCCTGCTGGCAGACATCCAGACAGAACGCGCCCTTGAGTTCGACGCGGTCGCGCAGGCCATGCTGGTCCAGCAGCCGCTCCAGCGCGGGCAGGAGCTTATAGCCGCCGCGCTGGTGGCAGGCCGAGCCCATGCAGAGATAAAGTGGCTGCTTGCGATTCATCGCCGCACGTACGCTACCAGACGAGGCGGGCGAGCAGAAGTCCGAGGTCGGGAATCCAAAGGGCAAAGGCAGGGCGAAGCCAGAAACCCAAAATCGTAGCGCTGTCCCCCAGTTCGGCAGCGGGACTTGAACGCCGAGACGCGGAGTGACGCAGAGGGACGCAGAGAAAACCAAGCGGTGGACGGCCTCTGCGTTCCTCTGCGTCTCCCTCTGCGTCTCTGCGATTAAAAGCGCGGGCCAGTGGCGGCGTCAGGCTTCGGGGTTGCTTGCGGCCGCCCGATTTGGGTTGCTGAAAGTGGCGCGAGATAACTGGGCCATGCGAGAACTCCGCGGGCCCGGTCTATGATTCCGCCGTCGGCGGTGGGCGCATACCCTGGCGGCGCGACGAACGGATCCCGATTCTGAGACCATGAGCAAGCGAGCAAAGATCATCTGTGCGGCCTGTCTGCTGGTGCTGGCCGGCGGGCTGTCGGTGTTGCACTGGTGGCCGCAGCCGACGTATCAGGGGAAACCGATGCGGTGGTGGCTGCGGCAGGCGCCCACCCAGTGGGATTTGGACGGCCAAGTCGCTCAGTGCGAGGCGCTGC
>Ga0335394_10007219_pt1 | contig 12542 bp, 9 predicted proteins | sample MAT03_FD_205741 | JGI IMG/M metagenome (GOLD analysis project Ga0335394, IMG submission 205741) | Freshwater microbial communities from Lake Fryxell liftoff mats and glacier meltwater in Antarctica - MAT-03 (spades assembly) (version 2) ... | reverse complement strand
GGATCAGTAATTCCGGCCCCGTCAGCAGCACCCCGTTCTCGTTCAATACCTCATGCAGGTGCACAACATAATAGTCTTCATCCAGCCACTCGTTATAGGGCTTGCGCACAGCAGACTTCATACGGTTGGTATGTCGCCGGGCAATCTCCAGCCCGCGCTGTTCTACTTCCCCTGCTTCAATCCAGCGATGCGACAACGCAATCAGCTCATCCCATTCACATTGAAAATGCAGCTCGATTTCAAGGCTCAGCACGCCATAGTCGAAATATCGTAACCTTGCATCCACCGCCTCGCCGGTTGCAAGATGAAACGAATCCGAAGGCTCCACAACCGGGGCCTGCTCAAAGCGCACATAAACAGGCGCAGGCTGTCTGAACTCGGGAGAGCGCAAAGGAGCCTCAGCCCCCAACAAGCCCCGCAACTCTTTCAGGTCGATCTCTTCAGCGATGTCGTAGAGTAACAGCGCGCTAATCGAACCACGGCAAGCAGGCATAACCTTACCAGTCTATGCGCTCACCGCCGACATAGACCTGTTCCACGTTGAGCTCGTTGTCCAGCACCAACACATCTGCGCGTTTACCCACGCTCAGACTGCCCACTTCGCCAGCTACTCCCGCCCGTCCAGCTGGCGTCAGACTCGCCATGCGAATCACCTCTGCCAGCGTCGCCGATGTGCTGCGCCGCATCACCCTCACCATATGGTCCATCCCCTTTACAGAGCTCGCCAGGCCTTGTCCGGCTACAAACCCGACTTCACCATCGCTCTCAAACCAAGTTCCTGTCTCGGCATGTCCAAACCGATAGCGGCCCGCCTCCAGATCCAATGCCCGGTTGGCGTCCGTCACCAGACATAACCGTGTCGCCCCCTTCATGCGGTAAGCAAACTCAAGTAACTCTGCCGACAAGTGACATCCATCTGCAATCACCTCGGTGCTCATCTCCGCATGAGCCAAAACAAACTGCTCCATACTTGCCTGCATTGGCGTACCATGCCTTGCCCGCAAAGAAGCCACAGAGCTCATCGCACACCAAAAGTGATCCACGTGTCGCATACCGGCCTCAAAGCCGCGCGCCATCTCTGCCCAGGTGGAATTGGAATGACCACACGTCACCAGACACCCAGCTGCCGCTGCTGCACGATAAAATTCTACTGCCCCCGGAAGCTCGGCCGCACAAGTCGCCACCCGGATCAACCCTCCCGCAAGAAACACTTCGTACTCTTCGGGTCGTGGATCCCGCCGCCCGTTAGCAGAATGGCACCCCACCTTGTCTTCAGCAAAGTACGGCCCGTAATAATGCACGCCGCCGATCCGCGCCCCATCCGTCACGCTCCACCCATCGCGGACCTCACGGCAAGCCGCCAACATCGCCGCCAATTCCTCAGTCGATCCGGTCGTTGTAGTTGGAAAGATAGTCGTCGTTCCGTGCCGGCCGTGAGCCCGGTTGGCAATCCTAACTGCTTCTGTCGTCCCGTCCATGTAATCCGCACCCGCCCCGCCATGCACATGCAGGTCTACATACCCCGGTGCAATATAGGTTCCCGCTACGACATCCACCCCGACTGGCCGTTCGTTGTGGATACTTTCTATTTTGCCGTTGCGGCAAACTAAGTAAGAGTCTGAAAGCGTCCCGTCCGGCAGGATCAGCTCACCGTGAAAACATTGGGTCATAATGCTATTCTCAAGCCAATCATGCGACACGCAGCCTTTGTTTTCTTTTCAACAGCAGCCCTCGCAGCCGACATTACGTTCTACAAGGATGTAATGCCGGTTTTGCAAAACCGCTGCCAGGAATGCCATCGAGCCGGTGAGTCAGCTCCCATGTCGCTGATGACGTATAAAGAGGCTCGCCCTTTTGCCAAGGCAATGGCCAAGGCAACTACCTCTCGCAAGATGCCACCCTGGCATGCCGACTCTCACTATGGCAAGTTCGCCAATGATCGTTCACTCAGCGCGCAGGAACTGAACACACTCGCCGTTTGGGCCAACACAGGCGCCAAAGAAGGAAAGCCTTCCGATGCACCTGCGCCGCGCGAATTCGCCAGCGGCTGGACCATCGGCAAGCCCGACGTTGTTATCGACATGGGCTATGACTATAAAGTGCCAGCCAGCGGCACCGTCGACTACACCTACTTCATTGTTCCGACCGGTTTTACCGAAGATAAGTGGGTTGAGAAAATTGAAGTCCGCCCTGGCGCATCCAGCGTCGTCCACCACGTCGTTTTGATTAATCGCGCGCCCGGTTCGAAGTACCTCGCGGATGCCCCGAAGGGTGTTCCTTATATCGGCAAGGGCAACGGAAGTTCAGCCAGTGATCGCAAGCCTGATACCGGCAAAGGCGTCTTTGTCGGCCTTGCTGGAGTCGATTATGAGATGGTCTCCGTTTACGTTCCAGGTGGCGTCGCCTATGAAACCAAGCCGGGCCAAGCCCGCCTGATCCCCGCCGGCAGCGACCTCATCTTTCAGATGCACTACACCGTCAATGGCAAAGAGACCATCGACCGCAGCCGGGTCGGCATCACCTTCGCGAAAGAGCGTCCGAAGGAGCGCGTGATCAATACCTTCATCGCCAATCTCAACCTTGAGATTCCTCCAGGTGCTGAGAACCATCGTGTAGACGCCAACGTCACTGTCCACCGCGACGTTGTCTTGCAAACTCTCTTCCCGCACATGCACCTTCGGGGCAAGGCATTCGAGTATGTCGCAAAATACCCAAGCGGCGAAACAGAAACCCTGCTCAAAGTTCCGGCTTACGACTTCAACTGGCAGCTTAGCTACCAGCTCGCCAAGCCGCTGCTTCTACCCAAAGGCACCGAGCTTCGAGCCACTGCCTGGTACGACAACTCGCCAAATAACAAGTTCAATCCTGATCCCAAATCGTCAGTCCGTTGGGGCGATCAAAGCTGGGAAGAAATGCTCGCCGGTTTTGTCGATTTTGTCATCCCGGTCGATATAAACCCGCGAGAGATTGCTTACCCCAAACGTTAAGCCTTGGTTCTACTTTTCTTGCCAGGCTTCGCTGCATGCTCCGCCAGATAGTCCACCGCGATCTTCAGGAACATCTCTGCCAAGTCAGAATCGACATCGAAAAGCGCCTGATACTGACGTCGCAATTCATCGCGATCTGTCCTTGCCACGGGCCCAGCCCAGCCCCGTCGGCCAGCCCGCAGATATGCGTTCACGGCTCCGGTTACCGATGTTTGCACTGCGCTCTCGGCCACCTTCGCAGGCAGCCCCGCCGCCCGCATCGTTTCTACCGCTGCGGCAATCATCGGAAAGGTCATCCCTGCAGCAAAGGTCAATCCTGCATCATAGACCGGACGCATTCGTTCCTTCATCTCAAAAATTCGAGCTGTATAATTTTGCTCAATCAGCCGCCGCAGCCGATGCAAAGCAACATTGTCGCCTTCATATAGATAGCCTTGTCCGCTTGTACCTTCCATCTCGCTGAGCGATCCTGTATGCCCCCCCAATGAGCGCAATCGAGCCAACGCCTGACTGTCCAATCTGCGCGAGCACAATACAAATCCAACCCGCGCCCAATTGAGGCCACAACCCAAAAGGTCATCGATCCAATCCGGTAACTTCTCATCGGGCACGCCGATCAGAATGAGTTCGCACTTTTGCAAATCCTTGTAGTTATCGCTAGCGACACCGGCCTTAATCTGGTTTACAGTGCGGCTGGCATTGCGAAGAGTCAAGCCCTTGACCGGCCCGAGATAATCTCTCAGACCGGGCAATCGGCCGACCCATGACTGGCTTACAGCTCCTTCAGCGATCAACGCTGTCCGAGGCGCTTTGGGCATCGATAAACTTACTCCTCAATGCTTTGAGTCGATCCCTAAATCCAGCAGCTTTCTCGAACTCAAAGTTCTTGGCGGCCTCCCGCATCTTCTGCTCGATCTCGGCGAGATACTTTTCGCGTTGATCGGGCGTCAGCGTATCCACCTCGTCCGGCTGCTCTTCTTCTAACGGGATCGTGACATAGTCCGCTTCCGCCAAATGCACGAGGTTCATGTCAATCGGCTTTATGATGGATTGCGGAATTATGCCATTCCGCTCATTGTAGTCCCTCTGGATCTCCCTGCGCCGATTTGTCTCTTCAATCGCCCGCTTCATCGAATCTGTCATTACATCGGCATACAGAATAGCCCGCCCGCTCAAGTGTCGTGCCGCCCGTCCAATTGTCTGAATCAATGCCCCACTGGAACGCAAGAAACCTTCTTTGTCTGCATCAAGAATCGCTACGAGCGATACCTCTGGAAGGTCCAGGCCTTCTCTCAAAAGGTTTACGCCAATCAGACAGTCAAACTCGCCTTTGCGTAAGTTACGTAAGATCTTCACACGGTCCAGAGTCGTTATCTCAGAATGCAGGTATTCACACTTCACTCCTGCTTCTTTGTAGTACTCGGCCAGATCTTCACTCATCCGTTTTGTCAGGGTAGTAATCAGGACGCGCTCATTGCGTTCTGCCCGCAGCCGGATCTCTTTCAGTAAGTCATCCACTTGACCCTTGATTGGTCTGATATCGAGTTCCGGGTCCACCAGACCTGTGGGGCGAATGATCTGCTCTACGATGACGCCGCCGCTCTTGGTCAGTTCATAAGGCCCAGGGGTTGCTGATACAAAGATGGCCTGATGGATCCGGTTCTCAAACTCTTCAAAGGTCAAAGGCCGATTGTCCAGCGCACTTGGCATTCTGAAACCATACTTGACCAGATTCTCTTTGCGCGATCTGTCCCCGCCCCACATGCCAGAAATCTGCGGCATCGTCACATGCGATTCGTCCACGAAGAGGATCGCGTCTGCAGGCAAATAATCGAGAAGTGTCGGCGGAGCTTCTCCCGGCAGCCGCCCTGTAAAGTGGCGCGAGTAGTTCTCGATCCCGTGGCAGTAGCCGATCGTCTTGATCATTTCAAGATCAAATTGCGTCCGCTGCCAGATGCGCTGCGCTTCGATCAGTTTGCCCTGACGTTCCAACTCCGCGTGCCAGCTCACTAATTCCTGCTCAATCGTCACCACGGCTTGCTCTTTGTTGATTGGGGTCAAGACATAGTGACTCTTCGGATAGATGGGCAACCTCTGGTAAGTTTGCTTGATCGTCCCCAGCAGCGGGTCAATCTGAGAGAGCCCTTCAATTTCATCGCCCCACATCTCAATGCGAAACGCATTGTCGTCATAGGTCGTAAACACCTCAATCACATCCCCGCGTACTCGAAACGTGCCTCGCGAAAAGTCGTGGTCGTTGCGTTGGTAAAGGATCTCGACCAGCTTGGCGATGATGTCGCCCCGCTTGATCGTCTGTCCCTTTTCAAGCATCAAGAGCATGCCGTAGTAAGCTTCGGGCGACCCAAGGCCGTAGATGCAGCTCACGCTCGAAATGATGATGACGTCGCGCCTCTCAAACAACGATCTCGTTGCGGCCATGCGCAACTTATCGAGCTCATCGTTAACCGTCGATTCTTTCTCGATATAGGTATCGCTGTTTGGGATGTAAGCTTCGGGCTGGTAGTAGTCGTAATAGCTGACGAAGTACTCCACCGCGTTAGTCGGGAAGAACTGCTTGAATTCCTGATACAGCTGCGCCGCCAACGTTTTGTTGTGCGCCATGATCAGGCTTGGACGGTTGACCGTCTCGATGATCTTCGCCATCGTGAAGGTTTTGCCAGAACCAGTAACTCCCAGCAAAGTTTGATAAGGCTCTACTTCAGCCAGCCCGCGCACCAATTCGGCGATAGCGTTTTCTTGATCACCGCGCGGGCGAAAGTCTCCCGCGAGTTTGAATGACATGTTCAACTACTGCACTCCCTGATCTTTAAGTACGGCCCGGTCTTTGGCCTTCCTGGTGCCTTGCCTGCGCGGCCCGTCTTCGATTGTCTGAGCTTTCTGGTTCACGACCCGTGCTGCGTGGTTACGCTTCTTTGGAGCCTTGGCTATGATGATGGTCGTTGGCTTCTTGCTCTTCATTCGATGACACCCTCTTTTCTGAGTTTCTCAGCTTCAGCATTATACGCGCAGCCAAAGAGTGCAATCAGGCTTAACAGATACATCCAGATCAGCAGAGCGATTGCCGCCCCAATACTGCCATACATGATGTTGTAAGTCGCGATATTGCGAACATACCAGCCAAAGCCGAGCGTAGCAATGCTCCATAGCGCCGTGGCAACCATCGCGCCTGGCCAGACCCGCTTCCACCTTCTTGGCAAACTTGGCGCAAAGCGGTAGAGCCAGCTTGTCACGCTCACCAGCGTGAAGATCGCCACGATGTTGGTCGTTACCCGGCTCAGAAAGGCAACCATTCCGGTGAGCATAGAGTCAGGTGCCAGAAACCCAAACCAAAAGAGAACCATCGATTCAACTTTCTCGCCAAAGACCAGCAGTAAGGAAGCCCCGAGCGCCGGCACAATCGTAGAGAAGACCAGCGATACGGCGACCCACCGCTGTCTCCAGAAGCTTCTGGTATTCGGAGACCGATAGGCGGCCTGAAAGCCCGACATCAAACTGACGATCACATCACTGGCCGACCAGATAGAAAGAATCGCTGCACCCGCGATCAGCCAGTTGGGCCGAGCTCCGCGCAGCGTGAATGCATACTGAACGAGATCTTCGGTGCCGGGCGGAACCACTTCAAACAGAAACTTTGCTACCGCCTGCGATACCCTCTCGGCATCGACCTGTACCAGCACTGTAGCCAGTGTGGTCAAAACCGGGAAGAAACTTAACAAGAGCGAAAATGCGGCGCCCTTGGCAATATCAGCCAGCCCGTTGTCGTAAGTCGAAATGGCCGCCTGTCGCACGATGATCCAGAATTGGTTCACTATTCGCATGGGCTGTGACGATCCAGAAACTCCTGTGCTCCTCCGCCAAATGCGGCAGCAATCGGTGCCAGATCTTCGAGCGTCCAACGCCTTTGCCAGGCCCAGTTTGTCGAGCAGGTCATGAAGGCTTCAAGATCCGGGCAGCCCTCTTGTTCTTTGGCCCAGGCTATCCGTTCCGGAACGGTTGTGGGCCTTTTGGTAGGCACGGCGAAGGCGGTTGTTCGGGTTGGATAGATCCGTTCAAGTCCATCATCCGGGGCAATCTTGAGGCAAACCAGATTCGCTGCTTCTTCAGACATGGAGCGGTAGGTGGTGTACTTGCCGCCCTTAATCTCAAGTACACCATCCGCTCGAAACCCAATCTGATGCTCACGACTGGTAGCGCTGGCGCTTTTGCCAGCAGCAGCCAACAGTGGCCGCAAGGAACTGAAAGTTGCCAGTATCGGCATCCTGGCGCTTTCAGGAAAGAGCTGTTCGGTAATGGCTCGAAGGTATTCGGTCTCGCTCCAGGAGATCTCCACTTTGTCGGCGGATTCAGAGTGGTCGGCGTCGGTTGTGCCAATCAGCGTCACGCGGTCCAGGTCGCCCCATGGAATAAAGAAGATGATTCGGCCATCGGCATTGAAGTGAGCCAGCGCGTGGTCGCCCTCAAAGAGCCTGGGCAACACGATATGAGAGCCACGCACGAGTCGCATCTGCTCGCCACCCATCCACGGCCCCCGGGCATCGATGACGCAACCAGCCTTCACACGGACACCGTTGTCGAGCTCTACGCCTTCTGCGTAAAGCCGCTGCACTGCACGGCCGCTAATACAAATTGCCCCGTAGTGACGTGCGTCACGAACATTGTCGATCACCAATGCGGCTGAATCGCTGGCAGCGTCCCAATAAGATAGACGCTCGCCAAAATAGGTACTCTTGCCAATACGGTTCTTCCCCGCCAGAAGGTCGTAAAGTGCGATGCCTACCCCATAAAACGCCTTGTCAATGATGCCTTTGGCCGTCAGTTCAAACTTGAGTGGGCGCACAGCATCGGGAGCGTATTTGAGTAAGGTGGCCCGCTCGCGCAAGGCTTCACGCACCAGCCGGAAGTCAAAATACTTGAGATAGCGCAGCCCGCCATGAATCAGGTGCGAATTCTTACCGCTGGTACCGGCACCCCAGAACGACTTCTCGAGCAGCAGGATCCGCAGCGGATGTCCCGAGACATGAGCGCGCAGGGCCAGATCGCGCGCCAAACCGGCTCCATTGATGCCGCCACCTACGATGACTGCATCGAAGTGCTGCCCGGCAAGCTCCTCGATCGAATGCATAGGCCTATGCTAACAACCCAGGCGATTAAGCTGATGAGGCCGAAGAACTTTTGTTGGGTAGTGCCGTTGTAGACCAGGTCGATGGTTCCGGCGGCGGTCGGATTTGGAATGAGCTCCATCAGGCCCAACCTGTTGGGTCGGACTGTGACTGGCTGGCCGTCCTGAGTGGCGGTCCAGCCGGGATCCCAATTCATCGAGAAGCCGATGTGCTTGCCGGCCGGGAAGGCACCGACGATGCGCCAGCGGCTGGGGTCGAGTTCCTTTACGGAAAGTTGAGGACGGGCTGTGTCGGTGAGGGCGGTGTAGAAGGGGGGGAGCTCCTCTTTGAACTGCGACTCTGGAAACTCAGAGGGAGCCACCAGATGGGCCAGCGACCGGAATGGGAGTTTATGAACCCGGTCGAAAGGAGTCGGAGCGAAGACGACTGGCCCGAGTGCCTGGAACTTTGCTGGAGTCTTGATGTCGCGGTAATACTCTTCAGAGCCTGCGTCATGAACGACTGCATATTCGGCGCCGATGGCGGTGAGCTGTCGCAGGGCCTCGGGGGCCTCCTCGCCAGGTTTGGAATCGGCGTCTGTGCGTACCTGGTAAAAATAGTTGACCGCAATGCGGTTGCGGAGACCGCTTTCAAACGTGCCGCTCACCTGATGCAGCGGAAACCAGGCGTTGAGGCGGAAGCGCAGACCACCACTGACGAAGACGCGGCCTTGCGGGTGCCGATCGTCGAGCCACTTGGCGAGCTTATATTCGAGGGTTTGGTTGCGGTTGACGATGCCCCAGTCGTTCCAGTGGCGCGCGGCGCTCTTGCGCAGTTGGGGTGCGCCGTAAAAAAGCAGAGCCAGCGCCGCGATGGCCACGCAGACACGGTCGATGCCCTCTCGGCTCCGGATTGCAGCCCAGATCCAGGTGAAGATGGCGAAGAACAGAAACATCTCGAACTCGAGGATGTAGCGACGCGATTCGGGGATCGTGTCGAGGCCGTAGAGATAGAAACTGCCGGCAATCCAGCCGAAGGTTACGACGGCGAGAGTGTGGAAACGCAAGACCCAGGGCGCTGCGTAGCGGCGGAGGAGCCAGGCGATCAGGCCGAGTGTGACGATGAGCCCGCCATAGCTGGGCCAGTGGTTCTCTTCCACTTTGTAGCCATAGGAGTCTTTCGGCCAGTTGAAGAGCGTGGTCTGGACATACTCGGGAGTGAGCCAGAAGCAGGACAGGCCGTAGCCGAGCAGCGCCGCGCCGAAGAGGCGTTTGAGGTTGTTATTGCCGGCAAGCAGCATGAGCAGCACGATGATGGTGAGTGCAAAGGCGCAGAGCCAGTTGGTGAGGGGCGCCACGGCAAAGGCGAGCGCCATGAGAAAGAACGATCGCCAGCCTGTTCGTGTCATGCCCCAGCGCAGGGCCACCACGATGAGAGGCAGCATGGTGAGGCCTGTGACGTGCGGGCCTTCGCCGTACTTCATCAGGACGAGCAGGCGCCAGGGCAGGTAATATAGACCACGGTCGGCATCGATGCGCTCGAAGAGGCCGTAGACGGGCGAACAAGTGGAATAGGCGAACCCGAGCAGGAGACTGAGCCAGAGGCTACCGGTGAAATAGTAAAGCGCAAAGGCGAGGGCGAGTGGCCCGAGGCAGGCGAAGCTTCCGACAACGAGACGGTACGCGAAGAACGGTTCGACCCCGGTTATCCAGTGGATGGCGGCGGCGGTGTAGGGCAGCAGAGGCGGGTAGGTGAACTGCGTTGGCTGGCCGGCATATTGTTGGGGATTCCAGCCCCAGGGATTGGGATGTTCAGCGACGAAGCGGGTGATACCGGCGTAGCCCGCCGCGATCGATCCTTTATAGGGTCTTTGTTGTGGGCTGAAGAGCGGCCCGTATAAGTACAGGTTCAGAGCAAGCAGGCCAATCAGGCCGGCCGCGAAGATTTTGTGTTTGCCCGTTGCCGCCAAAGCGTCCACCCCAGTCCCAAGAGAGTCAAGAAAAAGATTATCTCACCCACGGTCTTTTCGAGCGGTTTTTTGAAAACAAAGCGAATTTCAGTGAGGTTGGCTGGTGCATCGATGCGCAGGAAACCGAGGCGCTTGTCTTCTTGTACCTGGAGTGGACCGATATTGGATTCTGCCACCCAGTTTTCGTCATAGGTGTTTTGCACGATCAGTGTCTGGCCGGCGGCGACGTTAGCGGTTACGCGCATTTCGTCGGTGCCCAGCCAACGGGTACGGGTGGGAGCTTCGGGTCCCTCTTCCAAAACTTTGGCGCACTTTTCGAGGCCAGCGAGGTCGCTCTGCTCGATGGTTGCAGGCAAGGCATCGTAGGCAGCGCGGTCGACGACGCGGGCGAGGGAGTGATAGCGGCGGGGGATCTCAAAAATCCGGTTGTCCTCCCCGTCGTCAAAAAGGATCTTCAACGAGTTGTCAAACTTCTTGGGGTATTGAAAGTCTTTGTACCACTCGACGGACTTGGGGCCATGGACAGCAACCAGATCGACGCCGAGAATCTGCATCCAGGCGATGGCGCGCCTGGGGTCGTCACCGAGGACAATTTCCCACTGTGAGGGCATGACGATTTGATTTTGCAGGCCTTGTTCGGAACTGCCGCCGAGTTGGCGCAGGTCGTGCCATGTGTTGAACCAGAAGCGCACGGCACCGGTAACGTAGCTGCGCGATTCCGGATGATTTTCAGCGATCCAGGCAGGAATCTTGTAGTAGAGAGAGGGCTTGTAATCGGTGACAGTAGGGAAGATCGCGCGGTGATGAAGGAGGTAGTTGTAGTGGATCCCCACCACTCCTATTGCCATTGCGAGAACGAGCGCACGGGCAATTTTGCCTTTCTTCCACAACCAGAGCCAGGCCATCAGCACCGCGAAGATGTAGACGATGTCAAACTCGGGGATAAGCCGCGTTGGTTCGCCGATGATTCTGAAGTTGAACCAGCGGTTGCCGAGGGTGTTGAGAGTGAAAAATACGAGTGAGCCGACGATGAACAGTTCCCAGAGACGCTCTGGCTTTCTGCGATAGACGCGGTCGGTAATGCTGAGGAAAGCCAGCAGGACGACCAGCGCGATTGCTCCCGACCACATGTTGCCTTTTGAAGACACGTACTGCATGTTGCGGAGCGTGACCTTGAGGTAGGTAGGGGTGAGCCAGAATGCGCTCAGACCGTAAGCAACGAGGGGGATTACCGCGGCATAGCGGATGAGTTTCCAGTCGCGCCCTGTGACCCAGAAGGCCCAGAGCAGCAGTGGGAAGAACATGGCGAGGGCGGTTGCGCCATAGAAGTTATTGGCGACTACAAACGCGCTAGCCACTCCGGCGGCAATGGCCCAGGGGTAAGACTGCTTGCGGAAACTCCAGATGCTGAAGGCCAGCACGAGCGGAAGCCAGGCGAGGGCCGTCATGTGTGGGCCCTCGCCATAACGGATGAGGGCATTCAATTTGGTGGTGCCCAAGCGAAAACCATCGACCGCGATGTCTGGCAGGAACAGGTAGCCGGGCGAAACTACCGCCGCTCCGAAAGCAGCGGCCAACGCCGCGATGCGGTGCCGGAATCCGGCTCGGGCCAGCAGGTAGACGGCAGCAATCCCGAAGCAGTAAAAGAATCCGACGTAGAGATGGTAAGCCTTGGCGGCATCCATCGGGTAATACTTGGCCAGCGCGGCTGTGCCATAACGCAAGGCTGGTGGATAGATGTAGTCAAAACGCGTGCCGACGTACCAGAAGGGCTGCCAGAGCGGGCGGGGCCAGTGGTCTTTGAGCATGCGCGCATCGGCGATGAACGTCGATTCGATCGAACCCCAGTTTTCGGTGTATTTCGATTTCCAGATTGGCCGGATCAGAACAGCCGAAACAAAAAAGACCAGCAGTAAGTCGAGAACCCAGCTCCAGCGTCCACGCAACATAAGTTAAGGGGTTGCCGTAGCGGCGCGAGAGTAGCGGCGCTGCAGAGACATGAACTGACGCTGCTTTATCAGGCCACTTCGATGGATTAAGAGCTTGAAGAGCAGCCAGAGAATGGATAGCCCATAGATTGAACTCTGGACAAGGCTGGCGCTGGATGCTTGCGGAAAGTAACGGGTTGGCACTGGCACTTCAGCAACCTTCGAGCCAACTTCCACAAATTGAGCCATAATCTCCTGATCGAAGATGAAGTTGTCAGAGTTCATCTCGACGTTGACAGACTCAAGAGCCGCGCGTGTGTAAGCACGATAGCCGGTGTGATATTCGGCCAGGTCGAGGCCGAAGACAGTGTTCTCGGCCCAAGTCAGAAACCGGTTTGAAATGTACTTCCACCACGGCATGCCACCGCTCATCGGGTCTCCATTGAGAAGACGCGAGCCCAATACGACGTCGGCATTGCCCTGCTGAATGGGTGCGATCACCTGAGGCAGAAGTGTTGGGTCGTACTGATAATCGGGG
>Ga0335394_10007211_pt1 | contig 12550 bp, 8 predicted proteins | sample MAT03_FD_205741 | JGI IMG/M metagenome (GOLD analysis project Ga0335394, IMG submission 205741) | Freshwater microbial communities from Lake Fryxell liftoff mats and glacier meltwater in Antarctica - MAT-03 (spades assembly) (version 2) ... | reverse complement strand
CAAGTGCGTGATGTAGATCTCCACTGGGCGTTCCAGCTTCTCCAGTTCCTGGGCCAGCATGTCAGGGCTCAGATGCTTGGAGGCGCGGGCGAGTTCATGTTCCCGATTGCGGAACGCGGTCTCGATGATCAGGTAGCGCAGGTTGCGGATCTCGTTGACCAGCGGCCACAGGCTGTCGTTCACCGTGGTGTCGCCAGTGAACACCAGGCTGCCCCGACCGCTGTCGAGGTGGTAGCCGACCGCTGGCACGACATGGTTGGCCGGCAGCGGGGTGATAGCGCGCCCTCCGCCAAGATCGACCTTCTGGCCGACCGCGACCGGCTCGTAGCGCATCCATGGATTGTCAGCGTCAGGAATCTTGGCGAAATCCGGCCAGAGCTTCCAGTTGAACAGGTGCTGCTTGAGTACCTCGATCGTCTCCGGCAGGGCATGCACGGTGACCGGGCGGTCGCGCATCCAGCCGACGGTATCGACCAGGAACGGCAGCGAGGTGACATGGTCCAGATGGGAGTGCGTCAGGAACACATGGTCGATGGCGCGCAGTTCTTCGATGCTCAGGTCGCCCACGCCAGTGCCGGCGTCGAGCAGCACATCGCCGTCCAGCACGAATGAGGTCGTGCGCAGACTGCCGCCGATGCCGCCACTGCAACCGAGCACACGCAACTTCATCCGTAACGCCCTGAACTTTCCTGTCTGCTGTATGTTTTATTACTTGGGTACTACTTGCGTATTACCTTCGTATTACTTTGTCTGGAACACGAAAACGCCGTCCCAATCCGACGGCGGGGGCTCCAGCCGGTAGTGGGCAATCCGCTCTAGATAGAGCTGGAACACTTTACGCTGCGGCGCGACCCTCTGCAGATTGAGCAACTGAACCTCGGCCAGATCCCAGTCCTGGCTTCGGAACAGCCTGATCGCCTTCTGGAACAGTCCCATCTGATCCAGCAGGGCACGATCGACCTCGCCCTGCCTGCCCAGCGGCTCGAAAATCGCCACTGGAGCCTCCTTGCCCTTCACCCGCACCCGGTCGAGCTCGACGTAGTGAAAGCCGGGCGCAGCTCGGCAGACTGCTTCGCCGACGATGATATCAGCGCCATATTCTTTTGTGATCCCTTCCAGCCTTGAAGCCAGGTTCACTGCGTCACCCATCACGGTATAGGCGAGACGTATTTCCGAGCCCATGTTGCCGACGCTCATCCGGCCGGTGTTGACCCCAACACCGATCTTTATCGGCGGCCAGCCGCGCGCCTTGAATTCTGGCTGCAGGGCGGCCAGGGTACGCTGCATCTCGAGCGCCGCCTCGACCGCGTGCGCTGCATGATCCGCGTCCTCCAGGGGCGCGCCCCAGAACGCCATGATCGCGTCGCCCATGTACTTGTCGATGGTGCCACGATGCTTGTAGATGATTCGGGTGAGCGGCGTCAGGAACTCGTTCATCAGGTTCGACAGCGCCTTCGGGTCCAGCCCCTCCGAGATCGTGGTGAACCCGCGCACATCGGTGAACAGCACGGACAGCTCGCGGCTCTCCCCTTCCATCGAAAACCGGGTCGGGTCCTTTGCCATCTCGTCGACCAGTTCCGGCGGCACATACTGTCCGAACAGGCCGGTGATCTGGCGCTTGCCACGTGCCTCGACGAAGAACCCCCAGGCCATGTTCAGCGTGTAGAGGAGCGCGACCAGCAGCAGCCCGGAGGCAATCGGCAGGATCAGGTTGCCATACTGCCAGACCGCGAAGTTGAGCGCGATCACCACCACGATCGTGGTCACCGCCAGGAGGGTCGCCCGCATCGGCGACAGCCAGGGCAGCCACAGCGCGAGCGCGAGTCCAGTAATGGCCAGCAGCAGGAATTCGGCGCCCAGCACGTACGGCGGGCGCTGCTTGATGGTGCCGTCCAGCATGCCGGCGATCAGGTTGGCATGCATCTCCACCCCGGGGTAGACCGGCGCCACCGGGGTCGAGCGCAGGTCGAACAGGCCAGGGGCGCTGGTACCGACCAGCACGATCCGCTTGGCCAGCACCTGGGGATCGACCTTTCCAGCCAGCACATCGGTCGCCGACACATACGGGAAACTGCCGCGCACCCCGCGGAAAGGCACATGGCTGGTCACCAGATCATCGACCGGGATACGCAGAGGACCGACGTTCAACCACTCCAGTCCGGAGTATCCCCGCGCGAGCATCGGCTGCGCTGGATAGCCCGGCTCGATCGCCGGCGACCCGAGCAGCAGGCGCACCACGGCCAGGGACAGCGATTCGTAGTAGGCCCCGCCGTACTCGGCAAGCATCGGCACCCGCCGCGCCACGCCGTCGGTGTCTGTGAGCTGGTTGAAGTGACCGGCCAGTCTCGCTGCGTCCTGCAGCTGTGCCAGGTTTGCGCCGTAGCCCGGCCAGCGGGTGAACTGGATGTTGCGTCCGGAAAAGGTGCCGGCCTTGAGCGCCGGCGCCGGCAGCGCGCCGATGGCCAGCGGTGCCGTGCCCTCGGCAGCATTGGAGAAGTAGTAGCCCAGCACCACCGGCCGCTCGCGCAGTCGGCTGGCCAGCAGCCGGTCGAACTCCAGTCTGGGCCGCAGCTCGCGCAGTGCAGATTCAAACGGCACATTGCCCTTCAATTCGGCATTCGCCATCGACTCCAGCCGGGACAGCCCGGAGCTGTCATCGGACTCGGCGAACACGATATCGAAGCCGACCACCGCCACGTTGTAGCGGTCGAACAGCTGGTCCACCAGCCGCGCGACCTTGTCCCGTCCCCAGGGCCAGCGCCCCTCCGCCTGCAGGCTGCGTTCGTCGATATCGACGATGACTACCCGCGGATCGACACCGCCCGGCATCGACAGGCGCAGCCGGGTGTCGTAGGCGATGGCCTCCAGGCGCTCGATCAGCGGAATCGGTACCCAGCGCGCGCAGTAGCCGAGAAACAGGGCCACGATCAGCAGACCCAGGCCGATCCTCATCCCGTGCCGGGTCATGTCTGCTTCCCCGGCCCTGCGCATCTGGCCGGCACCACTGCTGCGACACCCTTGCTCCGGTCAGCGCCGGCGATGGCAGGTTGCGGAGCCGGCAGCTGTCCGAGTCGCTGATTCAACGGCTCACCCCGGCTTGTGGAAGAACTCCATCTTGACCCCGGCGAGTTCGATGATGTCGTGGTCATTGAGCCGGCGCGGCTGCGCGTCCAGCGGCAGGCCGTTGACGCTCGGGTAGTTCGCGCCCTCGACATGGGTGATGAAGAAACCATGCGGACGCTTGGTGATCACCGCAACCTGAACGCCCGGCTTGCCAAGCGTTGTCAGATTCTTTACCAGATCCAGTTCCTTGCCGGCGCTCGGGCCGGTCAGTATCTGGATTGCCGCCGGCTGCGGCGCCGCGGGCAGCGGCTGGGCGCTGGTGACACCCACGGGCAATGGCGGCAGACCAGAGCTGCCGGTCACAGTCGTGGGGAGGCCGCCGGGCGAACCGATCGACCTGCCTGGCGCCAGGGTCGGCAGGGGCGCGGGAGCGGTCGCGGTGGGATCACTGGACAGCCCGCCCGGGCGAGTCGCGGTCGGGTCACCGATGCGGGTGGAGGTTGCGGTGGAGGTAGACGTCGCCCCGCCAGCCGGGCGCAGGATCATCGTTTTCTCGAAGTCACCCGACCCTGCCTGCGACGCCTTCTCGTTGATGTACTTGAGCTTGTACTTGCCGATCTCGACGACATCGTTGTTCTGCAGGAAGTGCTTCTTTATCGGGTGGCCGTTGACGGTCGTGCCGTTCGTGCTGCCGAGGTCTTCCAGGAACGAGTCGTTCAGGATGGTGACGATCGCAGCGTGTTCGCCGCTCACCGCCAGATTCTCGATGCGAACGTCGTTGTGGGGCTTGCGCCCGATGGTCGTGCGCTCCTTGACGAGTTCTACTTCGTCGAGGACCTGCCCGTCCACACTAATGATCAGCTTCGCCATCGCTGCCCCTTATACCTTATTTGAGCCAAGACATAAATCGGGAAACCCAGCCGGTTTCCGCGGCGAACTGGTCGTTCACATGGATCAGCACCACGGATATGTTGTCCCGTCCGCCGTAGTCGTTGGCGGTCTGCACCAGCTGGTCAGCGGCCAGTTGCAGGTTGGCCTTGAGCGTCTCGAGCGTGCTGTGGATCTCGGCCTCGGGAATCATGTCGGACAAACCATCCGAGCAGAGCAGGTAGGTGTCGCGGGGCAGTACTTCGTAGGAGTGGACTTCAGTCTCGACATCAGGGTCGACACCGAGCGCGCGGGTGACCAGGTTCTTGTTCATCGAATGACGCGCGTCTTCCTTCGAGATCATCCCGCTGTCGATCTGCTCCTGCAGCAACGAATGGTCACGGGTGATCTGCTCGAAACTGTCGCCACGCAACCGGTAGAGGCGCGAGTCTCCGATATGGGCGACCGTGATCCGGTTGTCCGAGAACAGCGCCGCCACCAGCGTAGTGCCCATGCCCGCATACTGCGGCTGCGTCTGCGCCGACTGGAAGATCGAGGCGTTGGCGTTGGTGGACTGCTCACGCAGGATGCGCTCGGCGCGCGTCACCCCGGAAGCCGTGTCCTGCCCCGGAGGCTCGGGGTGGGCGAGTGCCTTCCTGACCTCTTCGCGAATCAGCGCAACCGCGATGCCGCTGGCCACCTCGCCCGCGTTGTAGCCGCCCATTCCGTCGGCCAGTACCGCCAGCCCGATCTGCGGCTCGGCCGCCAGGCTGTCCTCGTTGTGCGAGCGGACCATGCCGGGGTCGGTGGCCGTGGCCATGGTCAGTGCAGAAGAGAGGTCGATCATCGCGGGGTCGGACATACGGTTTCCGGGGAACAGGACAGAATCATAGACAAGGGCATCAAACCGGGGCAGCCATGCAGGCCCGGATCGCCTGCGCCATCTGGTCGCCGGTCTGATACCGCAGCTCGGGCTGCTTGGCAAGCGCGTTATCCAGGATCGACACGAGGCATGCCGGAACATCCGGCCGGATCGTCCTGATGTCGGTCGGGGGCTCGTTGGCGATTCGGAACATGAGCTGGGCCATCGAGTCACCCTTGAACGGCAACTGACCGCAGGATAGCTGGTAGAGCATCACGCCGAGCGAGAACAAATCCGACTTTCCGTCGATTTTCTGTCCGGAAAGCTGCTCGGGAGACATGTAGGACGGGGTACCGAGCACCATGCCGGTCTTGGTGCGGCTGGAGTCGGTGATGCGCGCGATGCCGAAATCGGTCACCTTGACGTTGTCGGTGGTCGGCTCGTACATGATGTTCGCCGGCTTGACATCGCGGTGCACGACATTGTTCTGATGGGCGTAGGCAAGCGCCTCGGCCACCCGGGCGCCGATCGACATCACCGTCTTCAGCGGCAGCAGCGCGTCCGGGCGGGTACAGGCGGTCAGGTCGCGGCCCTTGAGGAACTCCATCGCGATATAGGCGAGATCATGCTCCTCGCCAGTGTCGTAGATGGTGACGATGTTCGGGTGTGCGAGCCGGCCCGCGGTCTGCGCCTCGCGAAAAAAGCGCTCCTTTACCTCGACCAGCTCGTCGCCCTCGAATTCCTGCGCCAGGGCGAGCGTCTTTATCGCCACCACCCGGCCGATCTTCGGGTCCTTGCCCTGATAGACGACACCCATCGCGCCCTTGCCAAGCTCCTTCTCGACTTCGAAGCGGCCGAGCTTGGGCTTCTCGGCACCCGCGCCGATGATCAGTGAACCGCCAGGATGCCGCGCGCCACCGCCCAGAATCACCGTATTGGACAGCTGCACCGCGCGTTTGCCGCGCTCTTCGATGTCACGGAACTTCGGATTGAAGTCGCCGATGTACTTGAACACCGACTCGGCCTTGTTGTACTGACGCTTGCGCTCATAGTCGAGGCCCAGGTTGTACAGCAGTTCCAGTACCGAATCCTCCGTCGGCAGCTTGCGGAAACAGTCGAACGCCATGTCGAGCTGCCCCTGCCCCTGGTAGCCCAGGCCGAGCATGCGGTTGGTATGCGCCAGATCCACGTCCGAGCGCTCTTTGCCCCGCTCCGTGACGAGAAAGCGTTTCGTGGTCAGCGCGAGGTGGCCGACCAGCAGCAGGGTCAGCGGCAGCATCAGCGGCACCCAGGTGAACTTCATCGACATCAGACCGAAGTGCACCGCCAGCGCCAGCAGGAACAGGCCGGCGGTCACCAGCGCCGCCATGCCGGCCTTCATTCGCGGGATCCCCAGCGTGATGTAGGCCAGCACCAGCAGGAAGGCGCCCCAGGTGGCCCAGCCGGCCCACCAGGGCGTGACGAAAAACTGCTCCTGCAGAATGCTCGATACGCTATGCGCCAGCGCCATCACCCCGGGCATGTCGGTGGCGATCGGGGTGACCAGGATCGACCCCACACCGGCGGCGGTCGGGCCGATGATGACGATCTTGTCCCTGTACTTCTCGGGCGGAATACGCCCGGTCAGCACGTCATAGAACGAGTCTGGCGCGAACGCCGGACGGGCTTCGGTGCCTCGGTAGAAAAAGGTCTGCATCAGCATCTGCGGGTCGGTGCGGATCGCCAGGCGCCCCAGCCGCACCCCCTCGCCATACTCGACCTGGATGTCCTTGGGAGCCAGATTCAGACTGCGCGCGGCCAGGAGCAGCGCGAACGAGGGGAAATACTGATCGTAGTGCCGCACCACCAGGGCGTCGGCGCGCACCCCGCCATCGACGTCCAGATAATTGTTCAGATGGCCGATACCCGCCGAGACAGTGCCGATCTGCGCGATCGGCACGATCGGCGCGAGGCCCGACACCGGCAGCGCAGTATTGGCCACGGCATTGCCTGCGGCAGTCACGGTATTACGGGTGACGTACTCTGGCAGCGGCTTGTCCGGGTTGCCGATCGGCTCGCGGTCGAACTGCTGGAACACCATGCCGAGCAGCACGTTGCCGTTGTCCTTGACGCTGGCGGCCAGCTTGCGGTCGGTATTGAGCGCGTCTTCGGTGCTCGCCAGAAGTTTCTCGATCTCCTCGACCTCGAGCGCGGCCGGCCCGGCGATCGCCCTGAGCTGCCCGCCTTCGAGCATAGAACGCAGCTTGACGATATTCGCGTGGCTGGTGTTCTTCTCCGGGTCGAACTGCGGCTCGGTGAAGAAAACCGTATTGCCGACCACCTTCGCCCTGGCCTGCGTGAGGATGTCGATCATGCGCGCCTGGACATCGCGCGGCCACGGCCAGCGTCCGATGTTGGCGATGCTCTGGTCGTCGATCGCGATCACCGCGACCTGGGCCGACGGTTCCGCCGAGGTGAAGCGCACGCCGACGTCATACGCCTTGCGCTCCAGACCTTGCAGCAGTTCGCCCCCCGACAACAGGACGAGAACCACCCCGATCGCGAGACCGATGAACCAGTCAGCTTTCCAGAAACCGGACGCCTTCATCCCGCCGTACCTGTATCTAGGTTCTCGTGATCAATCGCTTCGCGTCGATTCAAGGCTGCACCGGCGGCCGCCAGATTGAAGCAGGAACGTCAAGCGCAAGCTGCAACCGCAAGTTTCAAGCGCGAATTCATGCAATTTCGCCGAGAGCTTACCAAAGTACCTGATTTATTACTCATTGTAGCTGGTCAACCGCTCCAGAACCAAGCAGAAAAAAGGGGCTAACCGGCCCCTTTTGTTGCTAAAACATCGAGTTGGCCTCTCCGCAACCCGTCAGCTCCCGAGAAAAGCACCTGCCGCGACGCCACCCGACGCTGCGAACTCGCCAGCGCCGATCTTCTTGTCGTCCTCAGCCTTCACCCGCAGCACCTGGATCCGGCCGCCCTGACAACCAACCATGAAGCCGGTTTCGCTTACGTCAGTGACCTCGCCGACCTTGCCCCGGGTGTCTCCGAACGTCCGGTAAGCGTGTTTGCGGGCATCGAAAATCTGGAGTTTCCTGCCATTCAAGGTGGTCCAGGCCCCGGGCGCCGGATTGCAGCCGCGGATCAGGTTGTAGGTGAAATCGACATGGTTCGCCCAGTTGATCTTCGCCTCCGCGTCCCGGCACCAGCCTTCGTAGGTCGCCTGCTTCTCGTCCTGCACCACTTCATGGTGCCCGCCGGCGAACACCAGGTCAGCAGCCTCGATCATCGCCGCCACACCCATCGGGTAGAGCTTGCTGAAATAAACCTCGCCGATCGTTTCGTCAGCGCCGATCTCGCAGGTCTTCTGCAGGATGACCGGCCCCTCGTCCAGCCCGTCGGTCGGCCGGAAGATGGTAAGGCCGGTGTGGGTATCGCCACGGATGATCGGCCAGTTGATCGATGACGGGCCGCGATACCTGGGCAACACCGAAGGGTGAAACTGGATCGTAGCCAGGCGTGGGATGTTGACGAGCGCCTGTGGCGCAAACTGCAGCACATAGGCCATCACACCGATGTCGGCATCCAGGCTGCGCATTGCCGCCTCCGCCTCCGGCGTCTTCAGCGACGCAAACTGGTGCACGGTCACGCCCTTCTCGACCGCGGCCACCTTCAACGGATCTGGACGGGCACCCGGTTTCTCCGGCGCGCAGAACACCGCCACCACCTGGTCACCGCGTTCGAGAAATTTCTCCAGCACCGATTTGCCGAAATCCTGCTGGCCGATGATCACTACCTTCATTGCCGCTCCCGAAAACATAGCCCGGCTCGTGTTGCCCGGCCGGGCGCGTCCATCGAACAGTTCCGCATTTGCGGAGACAGAACCTGGGGGACAGACCCTGAGGGTCTGTCCCCTGGCGTCGCCGCGCTTTCCTGCACCCTCGAGGACAGACCCTGAGGGTCTGTCCCCTGGCGTCGCCGCGCTTTCCTGCACCCTCGAGGACAGACCCTGAGGGTCTGTCCCCTGGCGTCGCCGCGCTTTCCTGCACCCTCGAGGACAGACCCTGAGGGTCTGTCCCCTGGCGTCCCCGCGCTTTCCTGCACCCTCGAGGACAGACCCTCAAGGTCTGTCCCCTGGCGTCGCCGCGCTTTCCTGCACCCTCGAGGACAAACCCTGAGGGTCTGTCCCCTGGCGTCCCCGCGCTTTCCTGCACCCTCGGGGACTGACCCTGAGGGTCTGTCCCCTGGCGTCGCCGCGCTTTCCTGCACCCTCGGGGACTGACCCTCAGGGTCTGTCCCCTGGTACGGCCTACTTCGCCTTCTTCGGCGGGACCGAGAAGGTCCCCGCGGCCTTGAGCGCGGCAATCCTGGCCGCGTCATAGCCGAGCACCGACTCGAGCACCTCGTCTGTGTGCTCGCCCAGAGTCGGCGAACGCTCGATCTGCGCCTTCGATGCTGACAGCTTGATCGGCATGCCGACGTTGTACCACTTGCCGCGCTGCGGATGATCGAGTTCGACCATCATCTCCCGCCCCTTCACATGCTCGTCGTTGAACAGATCCTCGGTGGACATGATCGGCCCGCAGGGTACGTCGAGTTGGTTCAGAATGGCCATCATCTCGCGCTTGCTGTGCTTGCGCGCGAACTCCCCGATCAGTTCCCACATCGAGGTCTGGTTGCGTCGCCGCTCGTCGATGGTGGCGAACCGCGGATCGGCATCCAGCGTCGGCGCGTTCACCTGCGGGCCGATGCATCTCGCCAGCGCCAGCCACACCGCCTCCTGCACCACGACATAGACGAAATCGTTCGGACCCCCCGGGGCGCAGCGGATCGCATTGCCGAGCTGGCCACCGCCGGAGTCGTTGCCCGCACGCGGGGCATCACCCATGCCCTTGTGCGTGCCCACCGAGTACTCTGCCAGCGGGCCGTGCCACAGGCGCTGATGGTCACGCCACTTCACCCGGCACAGGTTCATCACGCCGTCCATCATCGCGACCTCGACATACTGGCCGACGCCATCCCGGTCACGCTGATGCAGTGCGGCGAGCAGCCCGATCGCCAGATGCAGCCCGGTACCGGTGTCTCCGATCTGTGCGCCGGTCACGAACGGCGGGCCTTCCGGCACCCCGGTGGTGCTCATCGCGCCCCCCATGGCCTGCGCCACGTTCTCGTAGGCCTTGAAATCGGCATACGGGCCGGAAGAGCCGAAACCCTTGATCGACCCCATCACGATACGCGGGTTGATCTCGTGGATTTTTTCCCAGGTGAAGCCGAACCGGTCCAGCACGCCAGGACCGAAGTTCTCCATCACGATATCGCAGATCTTCAGCAGGTCGGTGAACACCGCCTTGCCCTCCGGTGTCTTCATGTTCACCGTGATCGACCGCTTGTTGCAGTTGAGCATGGTGAAGTAAAGACTGTCGGCGCCGGGGATGTCGCGTAGCTGCCCGCGAGTCGCATCGCCCTGTGGCGGCTCGAACTTGATGACGTCGGCACCCATCCATGCCAGCAACTGCGAGCAGGTGGGCCCTGCCTGCACATGCGTCATGTCCAGAATCCGAACTCCCGATAGCGCCTGCTTCATGCTTCCTCCGAAACGAAATAAGAGCATCAACTGGCCGGCGCATATTGGCGCCCACGCGCGCGTTTTCCGGATACCCACCACGCCGCGGCAGAAAAAAGGCCCTGCGAGGCGTTCGTGACTGAAATCGTTCCTCGCTGGGCATGACCGTTGCGACGCCAGCAGGGCGCGAATCGCGCTCCCCGGAGTGTAAGCCCATGGCTGCCCGTTCCATAGCCTCACTGACCCTGACCTTCGGCCTGGTCTCGATCCCGGTACGGCTGTATTCGGCTACCGAGACGGCCGACAACGTGCGGTTCAATCTGCTGGCCGCGGACGGATCCCGGCTCAAGCAGCAGTACGTGTCCGAAAAGGACGATAAGGTCGTCCCGCGTGAACAGATGGTCAAGGGCTACGAGGTCGAAAAGGACACCTTCGTGCTGTTCACGCCGGACGAACTGAAGAAGCTCGAGCAGGCCGCCAGCCACGACATCGAGATCGTGGCGTTCATCCCCGAGAAGGCGGTTGATCCGATCTACTATGACAAGGCCTACCTGCTCGCACCAGACAAGCGCGGTGGCAAGTCGTACTCGCTGCTGGTCGAGGCGATGCGCAAGAGTGGGCGCTGTGCGCTGGCGAAATGGGCGTGGCGTTCGAAACAATATGTGGTCCAGGTGCGCGCCGTCGAGGACGGACTCGTCCTTCAGCAGTTGCTGTACGCGCAGGAAGTGCGCGCGCTGAAGGATCTGAACATCGAGAAGGTAAAGGTGTCGCCGCCGGAACTGCAACTTGCACTGCAGCTGATCGAGCAGATCTCGGAGGAGACCTATGATCCGGCGCGCTTCGAGGACGAGGAGAAAAAGCGCATCCTTGCCGCGATCGACGCGAAAATCGCCGGCCAGGAGGTGGTCGCCTCTGCGCACAACGAGGCCCCGGCATCCGCGCAGATCATCGACTTGATGGAGGCCCTGCGCGCCAGCCTGGCCGGGCGCAAGCCGGCCAGGCTGGCGCCCGCGGCCGTAGATCGCTCGGCGGAGGCCCCAAGGAAGGCTCGCGGCGCCACCGCAGTCACGAAAGCGACGGCGAAAGGCGCGACCAACGTCACTTCGATGGCCGATGCCGATGCACGCAAGGGCGTGCGCAGGGCGACCGGCGGTGCCCAACGGGGTGCCGCGCCGCCCGCGCGCGCGAAGAAGTGACCGTCCCGGCAGGGGTCGACGCGCCGTACACCGTGCGTCGTGTGCAGCAGATGCTGGGACTGTCGCGCACGGTGATCGACGGCCTGATCGGCGCTGGCTTCGTGTCGCCGCTGCGCGGCAGGCGCAACGAGCACCGCTTCACGTTCCGGGACCTCATGTTGATGCGCACCGCGCATTCGCTGCAGGCCGCGAACATCCCGCCGCGCAAGATTCTCTCGGCGCTCACCCGGTTGCATGCGTCGCTCCCCGCCGAGATGCCGCTTACCGGTCTGCGTATCACGGCGGTCGGGTCGGACATCGTCGTTCGCGACCGGCTCGGCGGCCATGACCCGGTGTCGGGTCAGCACGTGATGGACTTTGAAGTGTCCCCGGTGCATGGCGGGGTCGCGTTTTTGCCGCCCGCCGGCCCAGAGCCGGCGACACATACGCCAAGCACCGTCGACGCTGCATCCTGGTTCGCCCGTGGCGAGGCCGCCGAAGCGGCGCACCCGGCCGATGAGACGGCTGCCGAGGCAGCCTATCGCTGCGCGGTCGCCGTTGACCCGGACTTCGCAGATGCCTGGCTGAACCTCGGCGCGATGTTGTGCGAGAGCGGGCGCTGCGCAGAAGCGGTCGCCGTGTGCTCCGAGGCAGTGGAGCAGTGCCCGGACGCGGCCGATCTGCATTTCAACCGGGCGATCGCGCTCGAGGATCAAGGAGACGCGGCTGGCGCGATTTCGGCGTACGAACGCTGCCTCGCACTCGATGCGTCGATCGCCGACGCACATTTCAACTGCGCCCGATTGAGGGAGCGAACCGGGGACAGCCGGGGCGCGCTACGCCATCTCAACGCCTACCGCCGGCTGCGTCGCGAGCCGGGATGCGAGGCGTAGAGATGCCCCGCAAAGCCGCCGCCACTGCGACCTCTGCCGTAACCGCGATGACCGGCGACAAGTCGCTCGCCCGCTACTGGGCGAAGCGCGACTTCGCGGTCACCGCCGAGCCGCGGGGCGAGCGCTCGGCCGACACGCC
>Ga0335394_10007205_pt1 | contig 12555 bp, 12 predicted proteins | sample MAT03_FD_205741 | JGI IMG/M metagenome (GOLD analysis project Ga0335394, IMG submission 205741) | Freshwater microbial communities from Lake Fryxell liftoff mats and glacier meltwater in Antarctica - MAT-03 (spades assembly) (version 2) ... | reverse complement strand
CGAAGCGGCTTCCCGAAGGGTAGGGGGGCTAGGGGGGATCACTCAGTGCCCAAAATCACAGCCAATCACTTTTCAAACATCCTCTTAGACCCTCCATCCCTATTCTCTACCCCCAAATCCTATGCAGCCGACCAATCCCAACCAATTCACAGAAAAAGCCTGGGCAGCGATCGCGAGTACTCAGGAAGTAGTGAAACAAGCTCAGCAGCAGCAAATTGAGAGTGAGCATTTAATCAAGGCGCTGCTAGATCAAGACGGCTTAGCCGTTAGTATTTTCAACAAAGCGGGTGTCAACGTGCAAGGCGCACGCGACTACATCGATAGCTTTATTAGCCGCCAACCCAAGGTTTCGGGCAGCGGTACCTCGGTATATTTAGGGCGATCGCTCGATACATTACTCGATCGCGCCGAAGTCGTTCGTAAAGACTTTGGTGACGACTTTATTTCAATCGAACATATGCTGTTGGGCTATGCCAAAGACGAGCGTTTTGGTAAAGCCTTTTTACAAGAGTTCAAGCTTGACGAAGCCAAGCTCAAACGTGTGATTGAACAAATCCGAGGTAGCCAAAAAGTGACGGATCAAAATCCCGAAGGTAAATACGACGCATTAGAAAAATACGGGCGCGACCTCACCGACTTTGCTAGACGCGGCAAGCTTGATCCAGTGATTGGACGCGATGACGAAATTCGCCGCACAATTCAGATCCTATCTCGCCGGACGAAGAACAATCCGGTGCTGATTGGGGAACCCGGTGTAGGCAAGACGGCGATCGCCGAAGGATTAGCCCAGCGCATTATTAACGGTGACGTACCCGAATCACTTAAGGATCGCAAGCTAATTTCGCTAGACATGGGCGCGCTGATTGCTGGAGCCAAGTATCGCGGTGAGTTTGAAGAACGATTGAAAGCGGTGTTAAAGGAAGTCACCGACTCTAGCGGCAACATTATTTTATTCATCGACGAAATCCATACGGTCGTGGGTGCCGGAGCGGCTCAGGGCGCAATGGATGCAGGCAACTTGCTGAAGCCAATGCTGGCGAGAGGTGAGTTACGCTGTATTGGAGCGACAACGCTGGATGAATACCGCAAGCACATCGAAAAAGATGCTGCCCTGGAACGGCGCTTTCAGCAAATTTACATTGCTCAGCCTACGGTTGAAGACACGATTTCCATTCTGCGGGGATTACGCGAGCGCTATGAGAATCACCACGGGGTAAAGATTTCTGACTCGGCGCTAGTCGCCGCTGCAATGCTGTCTAACCGATACATTACAGAACGGTTCTTGCCAGATAAAGCCATTGACCTGGTAGATGAATCGGCGGCAAAGTTGAAGATGGAAATTACATCTAAGCCAGAAGCGCTGGATGAAGCCAATCGTCGGGTGTTGCAGATGGAGATGGAAGAGCTATCGCTTCGGAAAGAAACCGATGCTGGCTCACGCGATCGCCTACAGCGACTCGAAAAGGAACTGGCCGACGTGAAGGAAACCAGCAGTGCCCTCAATGCACAGTGGCAGTCGGAAAAAGACATTATTCAAGACATTCAAAAACTAAAGCAAGAGATCGAAAAGCTCAATACCGAGATTCAGCAAGCCGAGCGCGACTACGATCTCAACCGCGCTGCCGAACTGAAATACGGCAATTTGGCCACGCTGCAAAAACAGTTAGATGCTGCCGAAACCCGACTGACCCAAACCCAAACCAGCGGTAAATCCATGCTGCGGGAAGAAGTGACCGAGTCTGACATTGCCGAAATTATTTCGAAGTGGACGGGCATCCCGCTCAGCAAGCTGGTGGAATCGGAAATGCAAAAGCTGCTGCAACTAGAGGACGAACTGCACCACCGTGTAATCGGGCAAGATCAGGCCGTTACCGCTGTTGCCGATGCAATTCAGCGATCGCGAGCTGGACTGGCTGACCCCAACCGCCCCACCGCTAGCTTTATTTTCTTAGGCCCCACTGGGGTTGGTAAAACAGAGCTGGCCAAGGCACTCGCTTCCTACCTGTTTGATACCGACGAAGCAATGGTGCGGATCGACATGTCGGAATATATGGAGAAACACGCCGTCTCGCGGTTAATTGGTGCCCCACCGGGCTATGTAGGCTACGAAGAAGGCGGCCAGTTGACCGAAGCAATTCGCCGTCGTCCCTACTCGGTTGTGCTGTTCGACGAAATTGAAAAGGCGCACCCCGACGTATTCAACGTCATGCTGCAAATCTTGGATGATGGCCGCGTCACTGATTCTCAAGGGCGCACCGTGGATTTCAAAAATACCATCATCATCATGACCAGCAACGTTGGCTCTCAATACATCTTGGATGTAGCAGGAGACGATACTCGCTATGACGAAATGCAGCATCGTGTGATGGAATCTATGCGGGCTACCTTCCGCCCTGAATTTCTCAACCGGATTGATGAAATCATCATTTTCCACGGCTTGCAGAAATCGGAACTGCGGCAAATTGTCCAACTTCAGGTGCTGCGGCTTGCAGACAGACTAGCCGATCGCAAGATGACCCTTAAACTATCTGACAGTGCTCTCGACTTCCTGGCGGAGGTGGGCTACGACCCGGTATTTGGTGCTCGTCCGCTGAAGCGCGCTATTCAAAAAGAACTGGAAACGGCGATCGCCAAATCCATTCTGCGTAGCGAATTTACCAACGGCGATACCATCTTCGTCGATGTTGAAAACGAGCGATTGTCATTCAAACGGCTCCCTGCCGAACTGGCGACCGTGTAGTGATCTGAGGATTGCACACTCAACGTTGCACAGATTGTTTGAAAACGTGCAGCGACTCTCAGCGAAGCTGAGAGTCGCTTTCTGCATCAGATCTACTGGTCGATGCCAATCAGCTATCCTAATAATGTGACGGTTTCCGCAGGGATATCTTTATGACGATCGCCCTCCCTTCTGCACTTGAGCTGAAGATTGATTTGACCGATGAGCAATTTCTTCAACTTTGCCAAAACAATCGAGATCTCAAATTTGAGCGCACAGCGGCAGGGGATCTAATCATCATGCCACCTACTGGAGGAACGACAGGCGATCGCAGCGCCGATCTGACGTTTCAACTCCGTGCTTGGAACCGTCAGCACCGCTTGGGTAACTTGACTCCTCTACGGGATTCAAGTTACCCAATGGCGCAGATCGCTCTCCCGATGCGGCCTAGATCGCCCAAAAACGATGGGATTCCCTCACGCCCGATCAGCAAGATAAATTCCCGCCTATCTGTCCCGATTTTGTAGTGGAACTGATGTCCCCCAGCGATACGCTGGAAAAAGTCCAGGCAAAAATGCAAGAGTATATGGATAACGGCGCACAGTTGGGCTGGCTGCTCAACCGCAAAGGCAAGCAGGTCGAAGTTTACCGTCCCAATCAACCCCCCAATCAACCCCCCAATCAACCCCCCAATCAACCCGCAGAAGTGCTGAATTTTCCTGCTACGCTTTCTGGAGAAGGCGTGTTACCTGAATTTGTCCTAGACTTGTCGGAGATTTAGTAGCGGGATAGCGGGCGATCGCCCCTGCTAAAATCGCTCATGAGCCGCCATAAGTAGTGCAACTTAAATAAAAACAAGATTCTAAAAGTCTGCGCCGCCCGCTGCGCGGGCGGCGCAGACTTTTAGGGTTTTATGCTTAATTACGCCCGCCTACTTATCCGATAATGAATCAACCACTGAATCAACAATTGGTTGGAGAACACCCATGAATGACCCAAAAAACGACCTAGACGAACTAGACAAAAACGTTGAAAAGAACACCATCAAAGTAGAACCCAGCACCCTCTTTGTGATTGTGTTTCTGCTATTGCTCATTCCTCTACTAATCACAGGCTTTTCTTCCCTGTAACCAGCCTAAATGGGCTGCGACGTGCGATTCTCCCGCCTCCAAAGATTTGTTTGTAGGCTTACCCCCTTTACCCCTGCCACGTCAATGGTGGTGTGGGCGCAACTGGCTCAAACGGTTCAACCCCATGGCAACGTGTTTCCTCATCCAGCGTAAAGATGACCTGGTTGTAAATTTCCTCGGCTTGTTGCAGCGAATTACCGATGCTTGTCACCCCTAATTTGCCATATTCCGACAAGCAGCCGATGATGTGAAACACACTACCCGTTTCCGTGATAGGAGTGTAGTGCAATCGATGATGAGCGACGATATCCATCAAGTCGTTAGGCAGTAAACCAAAGTAGCGATCGCTCTGCAAATTATCAGTTGCAATGTAGTATTTCGGCGCACCGTGCTGGTTGAGAAACAGCCCCGTACTTACGTCATAGCGACCGCCCGTGAGCAGCTTCAGCGTCATAAACGGGTGCGTAGTGCCACCCTTGCGAATATTGATTTCGATCGCCTGCAACTCCCATGGGTCGGCGCTAGAAGCCCGCACCGCCATAAAGTCTACGCTAAAGCGCTCCAGCACGCCTTTTTCGGCCAGCACCTCTCCCACAGCGTAGCCATACTCCTGCAACGCCAGTCGATAGGCATCGTCTGCCGGAAACCGACAGCCCAGGAAAATTTGGCCGTCCGGGCCACCCAGAATTTGGTCGTGAGTAGAAAGAACTTCAACGTCTCCTGAAGGCGTAATTCGGCACTGAACGCTGGGCGATCGCTTCTCTTCTCCCTCAATAAACGCTTCTACAATCACTCCCAGTTCTGGAATCCGGCTGCTGAAGTTATCCCAGGTTTCGGTATCGCACTGAAAACTGAGGTGGTGAAACGTTTGGGCGATCGCCGCTTGCCGTTCGGCAGTAGACGCTTGACCCGGTGCCACATGCTGCAATGGGCGCAGATCAAGCACCGCATTGCCCTGACCCGAAAAACCTTCGTTCAGCTTGACCACCATGCGCCGCAGATTGGGCTGCCGTTCCCACAGCTCGACAGTAACCACCGCCAACTCTGCCGCCGTCCACACTTGCAAGCTACCGTCGGGATGGGGCACTTCTGCTTCAGCAAACGCTTGCCGACTGCCGCTTTTGGTGCCCCAGTAGAGTAAGTCTGGATCGAGTCCCAGCAGCGGAATATCGAGCTGCAACGATAGCTCCCGCTCTAGCGATGTCGAATTGAAGCAGGCCATGTAGGCGCAGTTGGGGCGCAGTATCTGGCGAATGCGCTCCACCAGTCGAGGCCGCTCCAAAATCTTTTGGGTAAGCGGTTTAGGGTGTGCATCGTAGGTAGACAGTAGCAGCAGGCGATCGCGCGCATGGGCGAACGGCACTTCGGGCAGCAGGTGTAAGTAATAATCAATGATGTCGGGATGAATCGGCTGAGACGTGATGTAAATCAACCGGGTACCGGGATTACGCAAGCGAATCAGTGAAAACAACAGCCGCTCTTCGTAGTGATGAACCCCTTTTACCTTGTGCAGTTCTCGCTGATCTAAACTCAGCGACGGCACAATAACGATATCGCGCTGCTCTCGGTCGAACTGGTCAATCGGCTGCCAGCGATCGCGCAATTGTTGCTGAAGCTCATGGAAGCGATCGCCCTGCGCCATTGGTAAAAGTGTCAATCCTTGCATAGCCCCAGCCTTTATGTCCTTAATAAATGTGTTTAAGCCTCAGGGAACTGCGTTGAAATAAGATACCGGCTCAAGCAGAAGGCTTATCATGGATTCCCGCCTGCGCGGGAATGACACCGGGATGATTTTTGTTTGCTGATCCCTTACCTCAATACCACTAAGTAGTTCAACCTAAATAAAAACAAGATTCTAAAAGGCTGCGCCGCCCGCTGCGCGGGCGGCGCAGCCTTTTAGGGTTTTATGTTTAATTACGCCCACCTACTTACCGGATTTTCAACTCTCCCGGATTTTCACGTAATGCGCGTAAGTTCTGTTGTTAAGGCGCGTGAAATCAACTAAAACGGACACTGTTTGGTCGAAAAGCAGCCTAATCGCCCTACGCCCAAACAATCTACGACAGCTTTCGTCTGTACTCTTCGGCGTTAACAACGGGCACTTACCCAGCCACCTGTAGATCCGAACTATTCTCGATAAGATTCATTGATACTTAGAGATCTTAGCGAAAGGCAGCACCAATCCAATCCCCGTCTAGATGGATTTAGTATCCTAATCGACAATCAGAAGCAAATTTTCCACTTTTCTACTCCTTCACTCCTTCACTCCCTCATTTCTTCACTCCTTCACTCCTCTAATCCTCATGCTTCCCTCCGACCTTTTGATCAACCGCCAGCGCGGAGAAGAATTAGAGCCAAAGCGACTGGCTGTGAATGCTAAAAATAAGGCGATCGCCACTGACTTGGTTTCTCTATTTCAGCAGCATGTTGGCAAAACCCAGGGCGAACTCGACATCCAGCTTAAAGAACTAGAGGGTGAAGAAACAGACTTTAAGGTAAAGCGGGGTCTGGCGCATTTACTCAAAGCGGATGCTTTTAGCAGCTTTGAGATTGTTAGCCCCTTAGAACCACCGCAGTTGCGCCAGCGAGTATTTGCGCTGGCGGCAGAGGCGGCTCCGATTCCCCAAAACGCCACACGTCACCTCGCCACCCTAGCCGAACAGCTCAGCACCGAACTGGAACACGAAGTTCTACCCCTCCACATCCAGGCTGGACTCTATGCCGACCTGGCCGAAAACCGCATCTTGACTCGTTTCGATGCACCCACCCCAGATGCTCTACTGCATCGCTACAACCTGTCGCAAGTCCAGGGCGTGTTTTATAAAGCCAGTCATCTTACCCTCACGGCTCATCGTAATGATCCAGGTGAATATAAGCTGCTGTTTCGCTACCTTAAGCTATTTGGGCTGATGGCCTACATCGAAGGCGATGCAGACCACGGGTTTACCATCACGATTGACGGCCCTACTAGCTTATTTACCACCAGCACCCGCTACGGATTAGACATTGCCAAGCTGATTCCGGCGTTGCTGCATGTCACCAAGTGGAGCCTCAGTGCCGACTTGCAGATGCGCGACTACGCGGGCGCGCCCAAAACCTGCCGATTTTCGCTGAATTCTACCTGTGACTTGGTCAGCCATTACCCTCCTGGCAAGCCCTACGACAGTATGTTGGAATCGGCCTTTGCCGACCGTTGGAACCTGCTCAAAACAGATTGGGTCTTAGAGCGCGAAGTAGATTTGATTCCGATTCCGGGCAGCGTGATGATCCCTGATTTTCGCCTGGTGCATCCCGATGGCCGCACCGTGTTACTAGAAATTGTTGGCTACTGGCGACCCGAATATCTGCGTAAAAAGTTTTCTCAGGTGCGTCAGTCGGGGTGCGATAACTTAATTCTAGCCATTTCAGAACGACTCAACTTAGAGAAGGCGGGGGTGAAGGTGGGCGAGACTCCTGCCCAGGTGATCTGGTTCAAAGACAAGCTGTTGCCTAAGGCGGTGCTGGCAGCTCTAGAAACAGAAAATCGACAGTAAGAGGCTTCTAACCTGTGATAGGAACTGTGATAGGAGATTAGACCTCTTGCGTGAATCGTTTTCCGGCGAAGCTGGAGAACGATTCACGCTCACGAAAAAGCATTCACGCAAGAAGTCTAGTGGGTACTTTCCGCAGAACCCGTCCTGCATTATCTATCAGATCCCGTGGACGCTGGAGGTAAATATAGGTAGTGGTATTAATGTAAGGATTTTTTGATGGGCAAGCGAAGCCCGCCCATCAAAAAATCCTTACCAATTTAGGACTACACTATTCTGCTGCTGCGGCTGTTTCGGAATATGTAACTTGTCTCGCGTTGATAAAACGGGAGGCCATACTGGCAGTGTATCCATTGGGTACCATGCGATCGCACGCGTTTGCGTCAACAGCGTTGATCGTTCCTCCACTCATTCATCCGCCAAGGAGTGTCCTGCAATGAATCGCCGAACCCGTGTCTTGTCTAAGTCTGTCCTATTGTTAAGTACCTTAATGGGAGGAATGCTGATCACAAGCTGCGCCTCGGCACCCTCTTCCTCTTCTTCCGTGGACTCTGCTCCTGGCGCTGCATCGATGGAAGCTGCCGCACCAAGCGCTGAACAACAGTCCAATGGCATAGCTGCTGACATGGCTGCCAAGGGAGCCGCTAGCAATCAATCGTTGCCCACTGAGCCAACGGCTGGCGTACCCCAGGCGCAGCCCAAACTGGTAAAAACAGCTCATCTAACGCTGACTGTAGATTCGGTGAAGCAAAGTATTAACAAAGTGACGGCGATCGCCCGTCAACAACAAGGCGACATCCTCGGATTAGAAGACCAAGTTCCGCCCAATAACAGCATCCGTCACACCGCTTCGTTGCAACTGCGGGTGCCACAAGCCAAATTAGATGCCACAATCAATAGCCTCACAACCTTAGGCACCGTGCAGCAACAGGCAATTTCAGCCGAAGATGTCTCCACTCAGCTAGTGGATTTCCAGGCGCGGCTGCGTAACCTCCGCAATACGGAAACCATGTTGCTCAAAATCATGGAACGGTCTGGCAGCATTGGCGATGTGTTGAAGGTGTCGCAAGAAGTGAGCAACGTGCGAAGCCAAATTGAACAATTGGATGCACAACTCACCAATCTGTCGAATCGAGTGGCCTATTCTGTTGTGAGCGTAACGCTAGAAGAAGCGATCGCCTCCATACCGCCCCAAACGCCGTTGGCAACCGAGATGCAAGAGTCATGGGATCAAGCCAGCCACGCCGTTGGCCAGTTCACCGTGGGGTTGATGAAGCTCGGCATTTGGCTAGTGGCCTACAGCCCCTACTGGTTAACGTTGGCGATCGCTGCAACGGTCTTGTACCAGCGCCGCCGCCCCAGTTCGCCTCTACCTGTTAATGATGGAACCGAACCGCCTACAGCAAGTTAGCAGCAGGAACCCATGAAGGGCGATCGCTCTTCATGGGTCACTGGCTGGCGCAGGCTCCTTCGCTTTTTTCTCAAACACCTGAATATTGGGTTCTAGCAGGATAAATCCTTGAGGAGTTTCCTGCCCAATTTTTCCGGCGATCGCGGCTACCCATTGGGGATAGTTGGCTTGAGCCTCCTCTAGTTTTTTCCAAATCTTTGGCTTAACGGTGACACTCACCACCCTGCCCTCACAGTCCACCTCAAACGACTTCCAGCCGTTTTCAACGGTCTTAGCCTCTGGAAACTCACTAATTTTAATGGTGACTTCCAGTTTTCCTGGTATGGGCATCAGCTCGACTCCTTAACGTTTACTCTTCATTGCTGGGTCTTGTTGCTCCAGCTAAGGTAGCTGGAGCATTTCAGGTCAGGGCATTTTAAATCAGGGCATTTTAGGTGACGTGTGAAGTACGCCACCTGAATTTCTGCATGATCTACCGACTCAAAACCATTTGTCATAAGACTGGTTCAAATTGGTATGGGATATCTTAATCGATTTCTGACCTCCAATTTTCATAGCTTGCGATCATTTTTGCCTAAAGTCTGTGGAGAAAGCTGATTGGTAGTGGTGTTGAGATCAGGATTTTCAGATGGGCGGGCTTCGCCCGCCCATCTGAAAATTTTGGTATTGCTGATTTTAGGGATGATTTAGTGCCTCAGGGGCGACGTGTGGCCTTGGGACTGACTCCACAGAGCCACAAGCAACAATTCAGTGCGATCGCCCAGTGTTGTCACGAATACGCCCTCGCCTTGGTTGGGGTGAGACGACACCCAAGTACCCCGCAGTGTTACTTCGATGTGGTCAACATCCCCAATAGAGAGGGCGATCGCCCCAGTTGTTTCGGCGATCGCAGCAGCTTCCAGATCACGGCGGCCATTCGGCAAATCTGCGCGCAGCAGTAAGGAAGCAGTACAGGGTTCTATCACCAGTTGCTGTCCTGCCCGTAATGACAACAGCGTCCGTACTGTCAGCCATTCTTCAATGGACTTAGGCAGCGGCTCAATATGCAGCCCCATTTCGGTGTACGTAATCTTCAACATGACCGGGTGATGTCCTTTACGTAGGATTTCTCACGAACAAACGGTTCATATCACTGCCGTACAATCACCCTTAGTCTGCTGGTAGTGGTATTGATGTAAGGATTTTTTGATGGGTGGGTTTCGCCCGCCCATCAAAAAATCCTTACCAATTTAGGACTACCAGTCTGCTCATGATTCACTGGTTGTATGACTCCTGTGACGCAAGCAGTGACCATAAAGTAAACGCAGGATAGATGAGACGGATTTTGTAACACGTAGGGTAGTGCGTTAGACGTGGTGCTTACTGTTTGAACGGTACACGGCGCATACTCTTCAAACAGTAACCTTCTCGTTACAGCACAGCCCCATCAGAACATCAATCGCTTGAAATGCGTTTGAGACCGCAAATTGATTAGACATAAGGCTCACAATCTGCCGTCGTTCAAATCACTTCTGGCGTAAATACTGCTTGCAGGTGCAAACCATTCCTCAGCATTGCTAAACGCTTCGCTGAAAATAATTTACGCAAGAGGTCTAATCATCTCTCAACAGCCACATGTTCAGTTGGAAACAACTAAAACGTCCCCGCTTCCGGTTTGGACTAAAACAGGGGCATCTGAAAATGGCGTAAGTGCGCTTTTAAGCCTGGGTAAATTCTGTAGTGTTGCATCGATACCTGCCGCTTGGATGACCGGGTGTATAGCGGTTCCTCTTAACATGAGGTACACGTTGGACAGACAGGGTAAGGGTTTCAGCTTGTTATTCGTACCGCACCAGATCGGTAACCGCTATATGGCGTCTTTGCCGTCCAAAGCCAAAGAACTTGCTTGTGCCCACACCAACATCTGCGATCGCCAACCTGTGATTGCCATGACCCAACTCAAACAGAAGCTCGACGACAGCCAGCGTCACACTGCCTAGCAGGGCAATGAGCTGTGTCGAAACCTTGGAGACTAGCCAGCAAATCTTCAGCATGGTTCGCGGAAGGTAGAGAACTGCGAATGTAAACCCACTTGCGAAATCGTCAGTAAAGTTTATTGGTAGTCCTAAATTGGTAAGGATTTTTTGATGGGCGGGCTTCGCCCGTCCATCAAAAAATCCTTACATCAATACCACTAACAGTTTATTTACGAGATTTTGTTGACAAGATAGATTTTCATCCGGACAATTCACATACTACACTTGTATTACGATGCTGTCTAGGCAATATCGAAAACTTTGAAAACTGTAAACCTTAGGAGCCAAGCATGTACGCCCTCAATCGCGCATCCACTACGGATATGGAAGTAACCAGCATTCGCCTGGAGCGGGAGTTGAAGGAGAAACTGAAGCAACTAGCTGGCAACCAGGGCTATCAAGCGCTGATTCGCGATGTGCTATGGCATTACGTGCAGCAAAAGACGGGCGATGTTCAACCGCTGGTATCGCGTGATCACATTAGAGTCAGCATGACGGCGATCGCCCAGCACGAAGAACAGTGCGTGCTCACGGGCAAAACCATCAAACCCCAGCAAGAAATGTTGCTGGGGCTAACCACCACCGGAGACATGGTGCCCCTGAGTATGGGAAGCTTAGAAACCTGAATCTAATCGGTTTTTTGATGGCTCCTCAAGCACGTAAACAATTTGGCCAACACTGGCTTCGCAGCGAGAGTGCGCTTCAGCAAATTGTGGCCGCTGCCAACCTATCGGGAAGCGATCGCGTTTTAGAAATTGGCCCCGGTACAGGCATTTTGACCCGTCGCCTGCTGCCCCTCGCGGCGGCGGTGCTGGCGGTTGAAATTGACCGCGACTTGTGTAAGCTCCTAGTGCAACAGTTAGGCAATGTCAAAAACTTTTTGTTGCTAGAAGGCGACATTCTGTCGCTCGATTTAGAAAATATTCTGACCCCGTTCCCGAAGTTTCAACATCCCAACAAAGTCGTCGCCAATATTCCCTACAACATTACGGGTCCCATTTTAGAGCGGCTATTGGGGGCGATCGCCACACCCAATCCCAAACCGTTTGACTCGATTGTGCTGCTGTTGCAAAAGGAAGTGGCCGAGCGCCTGTGCGCCAAACCTAGCTCCAAAGCCTTCGGGGCACTGTCGGTACGAGTACAATACCTCGCCGCCTGCGAATGGATTTGTCACGTCCCGGCTCGCGCCTTTCAGCCGCCGCCCAAGGTCGATTCGGCAGTGGTGCGGCTGATACCACGAGAGTGTGAAGCGATCGCCCATAGCACCCGCCATCTCGACACTATTGTCAAACTTGGCTTCGCGACTCGCCGCAAAATGTTGCGTAACAATCTGCAAAGCCTAATCGATCGCAACGCCCTCACCGAACTGCTTGAAGAGCTACATCTCAACCCCCAAGTCCGGGCTGAAGACCTGAGCGTCGTGAACTGGGTAGCACTCAGCAATGCCCTACAGCAGCGTGGCCTACACAACGAGACTATTGCCGTATCCGATAATGTGAACCTGAACAACCCCGATGATTAACGTGTACACATCAGTTCTAAACTTAGTAAGTAGTTCGACCTAAATAAAAACAAGCTTCTAAAAGTCTGTGCCGCCCGCTGCGCGGGCGGCACAGACTTTTAGGATTTTATGTTTAATTAAGCCCATCTACTTAAGTAGGTGGGCTTAATTAAATATATAGCCATAGGCATAAAGCTTAGAACATGCCAGCGTCGTTCCCGCGCAGGCGGGAATCCACCCCCGCACCTA
>Ga0335394_10007203_pt1 | contig 12558 bp, 12 predicted proteins | sample MAT03_FD_205741 | JGI IMG/M metagenome (GOLD analysis project Ga0335394, IMG submission 205741) | Freshwater microbial communities from Lake Fryxell liftoff mats and glacier meltwater in Antarctica - MAT-03 (spades assembly) (version 2) ... | reverse complement strand
CGCCGGATACCGGCCAACCAGCCACATAAACCTTTTTTCCGGGAGTTGCTGCGGAATTTGCTAATTCAGCGAGACGGTAGCTTTGAGGGCTGCTGAAGGGGACGATCGCCAAGTCCGCACCGGGCATTCGCCGGATGAGATTGTATGATACAGAGTGAGCTTTGCCGTCGGGAGTTACAACCTCGTAATCGCCTGCTTTATCGACTACGTGCCAGTTGGTAAGAATATAGTATGTGCTACCTTGTTTCTCTAAAATTACTCCCGAACCACCTTTTGGCCCTTGGATGCGCACGGTAATTTCTTTGGCGACGTTTTTAACTGCGTCGGCGGTTAATGCTAGGGCGATTTGAGGTGATGTCAGTGGAATGAGGGCGATCGAGCTTAGGGCGATCGTAGCACTCAAAATAGCCGGAATTGTTCTGCTGTAATTCATTATTGTGTAAATTTAACATACCCACATATCAACGGACGGATAAGTTTTCCGGCTTGTGGCGTATTTTCAAACAAAATGAGAAGGGAAGTTAGTAGCGTGCGTCAGCTAGAGTTTTTAGTGGATAACTGATAATTGAAGAACTGACGCACCTTACAGTTACGGGTGCGTCATTTTCTATGCTATTCAAAGCCTGTGTCAACTTAGCAGGCTCCGCAGCCTACGGCTTCACAATATTTGACACAGCCGTAGGACGAGCAAAAAATATTAAAATCTAGAACCGCAAATAGACTCAACAATAGCCACGGGTTTATCTCTATTCTTTTCTCGGCAAATCAGAATTTGAGCCAAACGCTGCTCGGAATAATACCCATTAGCCATCCAGCCGATGGGTGCGCCTGCGATCGCGCCGACTGCTAAACCAGTGATGAGACTCAAAACAAGATGCTTTCTGGCGATCGGCTTTTGTTCCATAAAAATTTATCCTCAGCACTTACTCTTAGCAAGGGTAGCAAAAATAAAAGTTACTTTCTTCCTCCTATTTACTTATTTCCTAAGTAGTAACCCATATTAAGTAGGGTGGGGAATTTTATGCTAAATCAAACAGCAAAAATTCCGCATCTTCCGCTGATTCAATCACCAGCTCAGCCTCATCACTAACCGCCGCACCGTCACCTTTTTCTAAAGTCAAACCGTTGAGCAAAACTGAGCCACGAGCAACTTGCACCCAAGCATGGCGATTGGGCTGCAAAGCATGAGAAACTTGCGAATTTTTATCCAAAACCGCCGCATACAAATCGACATCTTGATGCACTTTCACCGCACCATCTCTCGCATCTCGTGCCGCCACTAACCGCAATTTCCCGTGTCTTTCTGCTACCGAAAACTCCCGCTGTTCGTAACTCGGCGGCAAGCCGTTTGTATCCGGTAACAGCCAGATTTGCAGCAAATGAACAGGCTCAGTTTGCGAGTGATTGAACTCGCTGTGCTGGATGCCCGTACCTGCACTCATCCGCTGCACTTCACCAGGTTTAATCGTTGCACCAGTCCCCAAAGAATCTTTGTGTTCTAATGCTCCTTCCAGTACATAGGTAATGATTTCCATGTCGCTGTGCCCGTGAGTGCCGAAACCTTTTCCGGGGCTAATGACATCCTCGTTGATTACCCGCAAAGAGCGAAAATTCATATAATTGCGATCGTAATAATCGGCAAAGGAGAATGTATGGTAACTGTCCAGCCAACCGCGATTAGCGTGTCCTCTTGCTGCACTCTTTCTGACGGTAATCATTTTCTGAATCCTCAGTGAAGTTTATCGGTGTTCTGACATATTTCTACTTTAAACCGAGTCAAACTATTATGGGAAGTACGCACTTTTAAGTACGGCAGTTACCAAAAAGATACTATGCAGGTTACAGTAAAAGGCGATCGGGCAAATTGCCCTGTAGAACGAACTCTAGACGTAATTGCTCGTTTGTAGTGAGAACTTCAGTCCTTCGACTTTCCTAAATAGATTGATACCCTCATCAGGTAATCCCGGCGGTGTGATATATGTTGATTAACCAATATTTTTTCACTCTTCAGACAGATTTCAAATTCTCTCTTCTAATTCAACAATCATAATATGAACAAAATAGAGCGTCTCGCCACCCTCAACCGCATCCGCAAACTCAGCCGCCTGATGGATACCGCCATTGGCATCCCCGGCACTAAATTTCGCATTGGTTTAGACCCGATTATCGGTTTAGTTCCGGGTGCTGGGGATCTCGTAGATACCGCGTTTTCCGCATACCTAGTGTATTTAGCCACTCAATTCAATATCCCCCCCAAAACCCTCGGAAAAATGATTTACAATATCGGTTTAGAGGCCGTCGTGGGTTCAGTACCTTTAGTCGGAGATATCTTTGATGCTTTTTATAAATCCAACATGAGAAATCTGGCGCTTTTAGAAGCACATATCGAAGTAGAGGAACCGGAATTAGCCGCAGTTGCAGAACCTATTCCTGAATCCATTAAACTCTAGGTTTGTAGTGAGGACTTTAGTCCTCAGATTTTTAGAAGGACTAAAGTCCTCACTACAAACCTCTTTAAATATTATTGGCAAGCTCGCCCGTACAAAAATCCACGAAAGCATTAACATCTGCTTCTTTAGTATTAAAAGCTGTTACCAGTCTGACAGTAGATTTATCCCATCTATAAAACTGAAAACCGTGATTCAAAGCTGCTGCAATCAGGGATTCGGGAAGCTGCATAAAAATCTCGTTAGCTTCGACAGGATGACAAAATTTTACTTTCTCAAGTCCTGCTAAACCTTGCGCTAATTTAGCGGCCATATTATTTGCATGAGTCGCATTTTTTAGCCACAAATCATTTGTTATATATGCTTCTAACTGTGCGGACAAAAACCGCATCTTCGAGAACAGATGCCCACTGCGCTTGCGGTAAAAAGGGAAAGTCTTTGCTAATTCTTGATTGAAAAATACTACAGATTCCGCAGCCATCGCGCCGTTTTTTGTGGCTCCAAACGAGAGGATATCCACGCCGGCGCGCCAAGTAATATCCGCAGGCGCACAGCCCAAACTGGCAACAGCATTGGCAAAGCGAGCTCCATCCATGTGCAGGTGCAAATTGTGGCTGCGAACAACTTCCGAAATGTGGGCAATTTCCGCTGGATGGTAGACAGTGCCTGCTTCTGTGGCTTGAGTGATGCTGACGGCGGCGGGTTGTACGTGGTGGACTACTCCTGTGCCAGCGCGATCGAGCATTTCACCTAAAGTCTCTGCCTTAATCTTAGCATGACTTCCTGGTAGAGTCACTAACTTTGCGCCGCCAGTAAAAAACTCCGGCGCGCCGCATTCATCCAGATTAATATGAGATTTTGCGTGACAGTAAACAGCGCCGTAAGGAGGAGTCATAACCGCCAGGGCTAGAGCATTAGCAGCGGAACCGGTTGCTACAGGAAAAACAGTCACCGATGTCTCGAATAAATCCGAGAATTTAACTTGCAAACGCTGCGTGTATTCATCATCTCCATAGGACATAACTGCACCGCAATTAGCCGCTGCAATCGCAGCCATAATCTCCGGTGAAACCCCGGTTGCATTGTCGCTACAAAAATTCATTATAATAACTCGCAAACACAATCTATAATATAATATGGTTTAGTTAAGAAGCTAATTGCTCAGGGCGCAGATCAGTTAACTGATAACTGACATACTCTCTGCGATTGCTTCGCGGGGACGCTCGCAATGACAAATAGCGTTAACTGAACCGTATTGATCTATAATATAACTCAACAGTCAACATTCAATACTCAAGTATTAAACTCAAGAGGAACTATGGCAGAATACCGCCAAGTAGAATACCGCATCGGTAAAGACGGCAAAATTACCGAAACTGTTCTCAACGCCACTGGTTCGAGTTGCACCGAAACTACCGCCGGAGTTGAAAAAGCCCTGGGAAAAGTAGAATCTCAAGAATTGCTGCCAGAATATTACCAAGGCGAAGAAATTTTGACCACCGAACAAACCCAAACTTTAAAACAAGTTTAGAAAAATTAACAATGTTCTATCTTCTCGATGCCATAGTTGATGTCACAGTTGATGTCAAAACAGTGCCTGCCTTCAGCATCGCCCTTGCTGTCGGGGGCATTTTTCTAATTTTAGTCTACGCTTATGCTGCATCGGAGGCCGGAGATGCGATCGACTTTAAGTATGATACAGTTCTACGCGAACGGATGAATCAGCTAGACATACGCGATTGGCAAGATTTAGCCACTAAATCTGGCTTAACTCGCTTCGGGGTGCGCTTAGTGCGGCAGGGAGACGTGGGAAAACTCACCATAGACCAACTGAGGCGGCTGGCAACAGTGCTGAATTTGAATTTTCAAGAGTTCGATCGTACTCTTAGCGCGCTCCCCCTACCGCCGGAAATCAGCACTAATCTCAGCGAAATTGAAGAATTAAAGCAGCAATGTTTCCGGCTGCGCGATGAATTGCAGCAGCAAAAAACTCAACTAACCGATGATTTTCGTCGTGCTACCTTTGAACAGTTGCAAACTTTATTAACTAGCTATCCCGCCGCCCGAAAAATGGCAGAAGCTAAGCCGGAAATGCGTGCCAAAAATCTTTCTGCTCTTTTTACCCCCTTAGAAAATCTTTTGTCAAGTTGGAATTTTGAAGCGATTGGTTTAACTTGGGAACAAGTGGCTTACAATCCGCAGTTGCACCAGCCGGATGTTGAAGACATAACAGAAGGAGAATTAGTTTACGTTAGATTTGTTGGCTATCGAGATGGAGAGCGAATTCTGGCTCCAGCTAAAGTCAGTCGCACACTTCCAGCGGGAATCAAAAATTAAATTTAAAATCTAAAATCAACATGACTACAGTTGCAATTGATTTCGGCACCAGCAACACGGTTGTTTGCATTCTTAACCCGGATACGCAAACGCCTGAAACTTTGAGATTGGGCGAGATGTCCCGGATTTTCAAAACAAATAAATCGAGCCCAGATGATCGAGAAATACCTGTAATTCCGACTTTGGTATTTGTCAAAAATGCCGGAAATTTGGTATTAGGAGAAAAAGTCAGATTTGAGCGTTTGGGACAATCCCAGCCCGATCGTTTTTTCAAAGCTTTTAAGCGCGACATGGCTACCGATTTTCATCCCCCCGCTCGCAATCTAGACGGCGAAACTTACACGTCTGAATCAATAGCGGAACAGTTTATCCAGACTATTTGGAAACAATTATATCAGCAAAATATACAGCCAGATAAAGTAATTTTCACTGTACCAGTCGGAGCATTTGAGCGATATTTGGATTGGTTTTGCGACTTAGCAGAAAAGCTGAAAATTGCGGAAGTTCAGCTAATAGATGAATCCACAGCCGCCGCCTTGGGATATGCAGTAAAACGTCCCGGTTCTCTAGTTTTAGTAGTCGATTTTGGTGGCGGCACTTTAGATATAAGTTTAGTCCGCACAGCACCTGCTTCCTCAATCAAAAATAGCCAATCGAAAACTCCCAATTTAATGCGGGCGGAAGTATTAGCAAAATCAGATGCTTATGTCGGTGGCGAAGATATTGACATTTGGATTGTGGAAGATTATTTGCAGCAGATTAATTCGTCGCGGGCAGAAGTCGGGCCAGTTGGCTGGCAAAATTTATTAGAAATAGCAGAAAAGTTAAAAATTCAACTTTCTCAAGTTGATGAGGTGAAGGAAAGTTGGTTTGATGATGAAAATTTTATGTCTTATGACTTGCAGCTAAACCGAGAGAAGCTTGGGGATATTTTGGAATCTCGGCAGTTGTTAGAACAGTTGCGAGAAGCTTTAGATGAAGTATTGAGTATTGCACTGGGAAAAGGTATCGGCAAAGTAGATATCGAACAGGTTTTGCTGGTTGGAGGAACTTCTTTGATTCCGGCTGTATCTAACTTAGTGGTTTCGTATTTCGGACGGCAAAAAGTCAAAACTGATAAACCCTTTGAAGCTGTTGCGCACGGTGCTTTAGCCTTGACAGAATTGGCGATTGTTGATGATTATTTGCGTCATACCTATGCAATTCGTCTCTGGGAACCTTACGCTAAAGCTTATGCTTATTCGCCGATATTTAGCAAGGAAATGAAGTATCCTTGTCAAAGTTCCGAAGAGTTAATGTTGCAAGTGGCAATAGAAGGGCAAAGGGAAATTCGGCTAGATATTGGGGAAGTTGCTGAGGTATCGCAAGCGGAGGTTACTTTTAATGAAAAAGGGCAAATGACGAGCAGTTTTCTCAACAAACACAGCGATTTTCGCTCTCTAGAAAGGCACCATCAGGAGGTTTGTGTGGCGCATTTGAATCCGCCTGGGGTGTTGGGGATTGACAGGGTTTCGGTGAGTTTTGAGGTGGATGAGAGGCGGGTGTTGTTGGCTACGGTGCGGGATTTGGTGACTGATCAGGTTTTGGTGGCTAAAGGTGCGATCGCCAAACTGCAATAATGATACAATTGTGATTAAGATAAAATTCGGCGATTGAAATCGCTTCTACACAAACAAAGTCCGCCTCCGCGGACTGAAGAGATAAGATAAGATTCGGCGATTGAAATCGCTTCTACACAAACAAAGTCCGCCTGCGCGGACTGAAGATTATCGATTTAAATCAAGTTTATGCCGCCATGAAAAAGCAACAAAATAAATTCAGCCACCTGACGGCAATCGAAAGAATTTACCTATCATTTCCGGCTAAATTTTTATTAGATCAAAACTTGCTGCAAGGGAAAATATTAGACTTTGGGTGCGGCTTCGGCAACGATGTTAAATTGTTGCAGCAAAAAGGCTTTGATATTGCGGCTTACGACTCTTATTATTTTCCAGAATTCCCCGAACATAAATTTGATACTATCATTTGCTTTTATGTTTTAAATGTTTTGTTTCCCGAAGAACAAGCGAATGTCCTGATGGAAGTATCACACCTATTGAAACCCGGAGGTAAAGCGTATTTTGCAGTGAGAAGGGATATCAAAAAAGAAGGCTTTCGAGAACATTACGTCCACAAAAAACCTACATATCAGTGCATTGTCAAACTTCCGTTTAAGTCGTTTCTCTTAAATGAGTCTTGCGAAATCTACGAATACGTGCATTACAACCATCAAAGAAATTCCACTAATAACTGCATATTCTGCAATCCGCACAGAAACCTAACTTTACTAACTGAATCAGCCACAGCTTATGCGATGTTTGATGGTTATCCTGCCAGCAAAGGTCATGTTTTAATTATCCCCAAGCGTCACGTTGCTAATTATTTTGAGCTACCATTTAGGGAACAATCGGCTTGTTGGTTTATGGCTAACAAGGTGCAAGAGATGTTAATTAAAGAGTTTCAGCCTGACGGTTTTAATGTGGGAATCAATATTAATAAACAGGCTGGGCAAAGTCGCAGTCACGCTGCTATTCATGTTATCCCCCGCTACAATGGCGATGCGGCTGGGAATAAAGGTGGCATTAGGTATGTGATTCCCAAGAGTCAAAATAAAAGTTAGGAATTTGTGAAAGGTAATTATTTTTACCGCAGAGGCGCAGAGAACAGGGAGAGAGAAGAGATGGATTTATAATTTTTGTAAGGATTGTTATTATTTTACCAAACTGTGGGCTAAATAGAGTTAAAATGTGTTTGCCAAGTCTCAAACTACACATTAGCAGTAATTTGGTGTTCTGTTTATGTCTAAGCGCAAAAAGCAAGAATGGCTCAAGGAAACCCTAGAGCTCAAAGAAGACCACAATTGGAAATCTAAGCCGGGAACTCGCATCTTTGTAGCAGGAAGAGGTGCAGTTCGCTTTGATGTTCCTGAAGATTGGCATTTTGAACCGGATACGAAGTCGTTCCGATTTACGGACAAAAAGCCGCCGGATGATGATTGTGGTTTAGAAGTTTCGTTTAATTTACTTCCCCCCGGAAATTGGGCAGATTTTCCGCTGGTGCCGCTATTACAGAAGATAGTTGAAGATGATACCAGAAATCCGATCGATCCTGGGAATATTATCCAACTGAAGCGGCAAACTGCTCGGATTGTTTGGACTGAATTTAAGTTTATCGACCCTCCAGAACAACGGGAAGCTTATTCGCGAATTTGTATCGGATTGGGTTCTAATGTTCAGTGTTTGATTACTTTTGATTACTGGGTTGATGATGCTAAACATTTGACTCCTGTCTGGGATACGGTGATGGATTCGTTGGTTTTGGGTTTGTTTATTAGTGACCCTCGAACTGGATTTGCACGGCCTGATTAGATATGTGTACAGTTTGAAGTGGTGGGTTTTGTGGGTCTATATTCCCGACTTCTTGAAGAAGTCGGGGTTCTAATTTGGTATCGGGTACGGGCGCTCGCTCTGCTGCGGAAATAGTTGGCGATTCCCTACGGGATAGCTTCGCTTCACGCACTTTTTGCTAGATTTGAGTCGATCGGCTAATCATGAAAATGCTATAATAATTAACCAGTTGTGCTTAGGGAGACTACGGAAATGCAGCTCGCACCATTTGAAAAAAAGATGTGGAAGAGTTTGCCACAAAACACACCAGATCATCGCAGATTCGATCGCGATATCCACCAGCGCTACGACTTCAAAGAAACACCAATCGTTACCGAAATCAACCGTGAAAAGCTTCCCCGGTTTGTTGAATCATTAAAGCTTTCTAATTATATAGAAATTCGATCGTTCTACCAAAGAAGGGGTCGTTGGAATTCGACGATGAAATCCCGATTGATAGAGTCATTTATTCTCAATATTCCCGTACCTTCAATAATTATTTACAAACAAGATTTCAAGCCTTATGAAGTCTTGGATGGTCAGCAGCGAATCTCCGCTATTCAAGAGTTTTATGAAAACAAGCTCAAACTGACAGGGCTGGAAATTTTGCCTGAATTAAACGGACATACTTACAACCGACTTCCTCAAAAAATTAGGGCTAATATCGATCGACGCTCCATATCCTCAATAGCAATTCTTGCCGAATTAACCTCTAATCCTGAAGCAGACAAGTTCCTCAAACAGAAAACCTTTGAACGTCTAAATACTGGCAGATTAAACTTCAGCAAACAGGAAATGAGAAACATTTTGTATGCTGGAAAGTTCAATGAACTGTTGCTAAAATTAGCGCGCAATCCCATATTTGCTGAAGCTTGGGGAATTCCGAAAGACAATAACAGCGGGGACTTAGAGAAAAACAGTATTTATGAAAACATGGAAGATGCTGAATTAGTTTTGCGTTTTTTTGCCCTAAGGAATATAGAACATTATCAACTGGAAATGCCCGATTTTTTAGACTTATATATGACGAAAAGTTTGAAATTTACCAATTTCGATCTAAAATTCCTGGAAGATAATTTTACAGAAACTCTTAAATTAGCACATAAATTTTACGGAAAGTATTTATTTAAACCGTTCGATCCTCAATCTCAAACTTGGTCTCAACAATCCAATCGCTACTATTATGATGTGACGATGCTTGGTTTTAGCAAGCGATTACCTGATGCCAATAAATTTTATTCTAAAAACTTGCAAAATCGAGTTATTGAAGAAACAAAAAACCTCTTTAACAAACCGGAAGCTCGTCTTTTGACAGGAGGTGGAACAACTAAAGCAGAGATTCAAGAGCGGAGCGGGATATTTGACGAAATGCTTTCGCAAGTTATCGGAGAGTAACTTGGGATGTTTGAGGAGCTGATCGAGAAAGCTAGTGTCAAAATTTCAACAGTTCGTGCCATAATCAAGACTAATCATCGACTTAGAAGCATCGTATTTCGAGACAGTTTAAATAAACAGAAGTTGGAAGAAAATCCTGAATTTACCGCATTAATGGAGGTAATCTCTACCGAAAAGGAGTGGGAAATTTACGATCGCTCTGCTGTGGTAACTAGATTGTATGCTATTTACGAGCGCTTCGTTGAGGATTTAATTTCGGATTGGCTGCGACTTCTGCCGGATTTGGTTCCGCGCTATTCAGACTTGGAAGAAAAAATCCAAAATACCCACCGAGAGGGTATAGGGCGTTTGTTGATTGACATCAAAAAGAATAGGTTTCAACATCTTTCAGTTGAGAAAGTAGTGCAAGGATTATCCTGTGGAATTACTGAGACTGGAAAATACGAGCTACTTCCTGATGCTTTTCTATTGCACGAGCAAAATTTACGCAAGGAAGTGCTAGAAACAGTCTTGAGAAATGCTGGAATTGATGAGGCATGGAAATGGGTAACTAACCACAAAGAAATTAAATATTTTGTTGAAGAAGTTCGCGGCAGTCAAAACACGGCAGAAGGAGAACTAAAACAACTGGTTGATTATCGGAATGAAGCTGCACACGGCTCGGTAGACGAGATATTGGGGACTCAAGAACTGTTGGAATTAGGTGATTTTGTGGAGTCTTTATGTAAATCTCTTGCCGATTTAGTTACCTACAATATAATTTTACTCCAGACTAAGCAAGAAGTAGTAAGGGAAATTGGAAAAATTACTGAGTGGTTCAAAAAGCCACAAGCAGGCCTAGCCAAAGTTCAGGAAGTTACCTTAACTGTAGAAGAACGTGTTTTTCTAGTTTTAGTTAATGATAAATTGTCGTACTGCTACGCTGCTAAAATTGAGAGCATTAAGCTTAATGATATTTCCCACAATCATGTGGAAATAACCTCGGAAGCCGAAGTAGGATTAAAGTTCGATCGCGATGCCAGACTTGGATTGACTATTTATGTAACTAAATCGGATCGAGCTGATTGAATATTTCGTAGCTGCGATCGCCCGTTAGCGAAGCCCTCGAAGAGGATCGCCAATTCCAGCAAAATACTAACACAAATACAGTAAAATTATCCCACCATCCCGCATCTACCAAGCCCCCAGCCCATGCTTTGCGATTACCTAGTACAAATCCTCACCGCCCGCGTCTACGATGTTGCTCAAGAAACACCCCTAGAAATAGCCCCCAATCTATCAGCGCGGCTCAACAATAAACTGCTGCTGAAACGAGAGGATATGCAGTCTGTGTTTTCCTTCAAACTGCGGGGCGCGTACAACAAAATGGCGCAACTGTCGCCGGAGTTGCTAGCACAAGGTGTGATCGCAGCTTCTGCCGGAAATCACGCCCAAGGAGTCGCCCTCGCCGCCCGCCACCTGGGAACTCGCGCGATTATCGTCATGCCCGTAACTACGCCGCAGGTGAAGGTAAATGCGGTGATAGCCCGTGGTGGAGAGGTGGTTCTTCACGGGGATACCTACGATGATGCCTACGCCTTTGCGCGCCAATTAGAGGCGGAAAAAAACTTAACTTTTATTCACCCTTTTGATGACCCCTACGTGATTGCGGGACAGGGTACGATCGGCATGGAAATTCTGCGGCAACATCAAAAACCAATTCATGCGATTTTTGTGGCAATTGGCGGCGGCGGATTGATTTCAGGAATTGCGGCTTATATTAAGCGGTTGCGGCCGGAAATTAAGATTATTGGTGTGGAACCTGTGGATTCCGATGCGATGAATCAATCGCTGAAAGCTGGTAAACGGGTGCGTTTGTCGCAGGTGGGTTTATTTGCTGACGGCGTTGCGGTGCGGGAAGTTGGGGAGGAAACTTTTCGGCTTTGTCAGGAGTATGTGGATGAGATTATTTTAGTGGATACGGATGATATTTGTGCGGCGATTAAGGATGTTTTTGAGGATACGCGATCGATCTTAGAACCTGCCGGGGCTTTGGCGATCGCAGGTGCAAAAGCTTACGTGGAACGGGAACAAATCACAGGAGAAACATTAATTGCTGTTGCTTGCGGCGCGAACATGAATTTCGATCGCCTGCGTTTTGTAGCAGAAAGAGCGGAGTTTGGTGAACGTCGGGAAGCAATTTTTGCAGTCACAATTCCCGAACAGCCGGGAAGTCTCCGCAGGTTTTGCGAATGTTTGGGTAAGCGTAATTTGACTGAATTTAGCTATCGAATTGCGGATGAAACAGCGGCACATATTTTTATTGGTGTGCAAATTCAAAACCGCGCTGATGCGGCTAAATTAGCGGCAAGTTTTGAAGATTGTGGCTTCAAAACTTTGGATTTAACTGATGATGAATTAACTAAGTTGCACTTGCGGCACATGGTGGGCGGCCGTTCTTTGCTGGCAAAACATGAACTGTTTTACCGCTTTGAATTTCCCGAACGTCCGGGTGCATTGATGCAGTTTGTGGGTTCGATGAGTCCTAATTGGAATATCAGCGTTTTTCACTATCGGAATAATGGGGCTGATTACGGGCGAATTGTGGTGGGAATTCAAGTACCGCCGGATGAGATGCGGGAGTGGCAGGCTTTTTTGGATACGCTGGGCTATCAGTATGGGGATGAGAGTCAGAATCCGGCTTATAAGTTGTTTTTGGCGTAGGTTTTGGGGTGGATTTGTGGGAAAGGGCGATCGAATTTAAGGGGCGGAAAAGCTCAATTAAACTGTTGCAACTCGTCATAAAGCGAGAACTGACAGAAAAACGATAAAATTATGGCAGAGTGGTAATGACACCGAATCCAAAGCGATGACAACAGCACTTCCAACATCTCTCAGCCTCGAAGCTTTCCTCAAACTGCCGGAAACTCAACCTGCGAGTGAATTTATTAACGGACGCATTCATCAAAAGCTTA
>Ga0335394_10007200_pt1 | contig 12560 bp, 10 predicted proteins | sample MAT03_FD_205741 | JGI IMG/M metagenome (GOLD analysis project Ga0335394, IMG submission 205741) | Freshwater microbial communities from Lake Fryxell liftoff mats and glacier meltwater in Antarctica - MAT-03 (spades assembly) (version 2) ... | reverse complement strand
TGGGGCACGTGGGGCACGTGGGGCACGTGGGGCACGTGGGGCACGTGGGGCACGTGGGACTGACGTGGTCGAGCAGCCGCCGGCTAGATACGGCGACCCTTCGGTCAGCCGAGTGCGGGGTGAACGCGACAGCGAGGCCATGCGACCAACGCGGTGGGCCTGACTACTGAATTCGGCGACCTTCGAGGCTTGGCAGGGCGTGTCGGGGCGCGGCAGTGGCGCGGTCTGCAGAACCCGCCGACCTTGCCGTGGCGAGCGTGGCGAGCGTGGCCAACGCTGGGGAAGCGCAGGAGTCTTGAAAACGCGGGAGTCGCCGAGTCGCCGAGAGCGCTTGTCAGAGGCCGCTGCTAAAACGCGTGGATGGTGGGGTTCTCGACGAGGGCGGAGATCAAAGGGCGGAATCGGCAGCTGACGCTGGAGGCGGCGCGACAGCCGTGCGGGCGCGGCGGGTGGCGGCCGGGGGCCGGGCGCCCGCGCGGCCGGACGACGGCGTCGCATGCGACGAGGGCGGCGTTCACGGCGAGCGTGCCGCAGCACGTGACGTTGCGGCTTGCGCCAGGCCTGCGGTCGATTCGCAGCGGCCGGGCGGTGAGCGTCGTGCGCGCGGCGATCGTGGCAGGCGGGCATCGCGAGCACTTCCGCGTCGTGCATTTCAACGTGCAGGGCAATCATCTGCATTTGCTCGTCGAGGCCCGCGACGAGGTCGCGCTGGCGCGCGGGATGATCGGGCTGAATACCCGGTTGGCGCGGCGGCTGAACAAGCTGCTGGGTCGGCGCGGACGGTTCTTCGCCGAGCGTTATCACGCGCGCGCGTTGCGAACGCCGCGCGAGGTGCGCGCCGCGATCCGCTATGTGCTGCTCAACGCGCGGCATCACGCGGCGGCGCGTGGCGCGCGGCTGGCGCGGACCTGGGTGGACCCGTACTCGAGTGCCCCCTGGTTCGACGGGTGGCGCAAGCCGATCCGCGCCGAGGCGCCATGGCTGCGAGCCCTCACACGCTCGCCCTGTCCGACGGCGCGGCCGCGAACGTGGCTGCTCGCGGTCGGATGGAAGCGCGGCGGCTTGCTCGCGGTCGACGACGTGCCGGGCGCCGGTGGCAGCGTGCGCGGTAGCCTCGAGCGGTTGCGCGTCGGCGAAGCCCCAGGCTCGGTCGTGGTCAGCGCGAGGCTGGGATCCTGGCGGTCCATGACGCGCTGACACTTGCCGCGCTCTCCGCGCCCTCCGCGCCCTCCGCGCTCTCCGCGCCCTCCGCTCCACCGCGCCTCCACGCCCTCCGCGCCCTCCGCGCTCTCCGCGCCCTCCGCTCCACCGCGCCCTCCGCTCCACCGCGCCCTCCACGCCCTCCGCGCCCTCCGCGCCCTCCGCGCTCTCCGCGCTCTCCGCGCCCTCCGCGCCGCCACGCCCTCCGCGCCCGCCGCGCCCTCCGCGCCCGCCGCGCCCGCCGCGCCGCCACGCCCTCCACGCCCTCCGCGCCCGCCGCGCCCGCCGCGCCCGCCGCGCCCGCCGCGCCGCCACGCCCTCCGCGCCGCCGCGCCCTCCGCGCCCTCCGCGCCCTCCGCGCCCTCCGCGCCGCCGCGTCCTCCCCGCCGCGCGCGCCGGTCCGACTCACCCGCACTGCTCCGTGGTGGCGCAGCTGCTTCAAACCGGCGCTAACCACCTCCGGCAAGTGCTCGATCCGCCGCCGCTCGACGGTGGCGCGTCGCGTGCACTACCGCTCCTCACGCGGCGCATCTCATCCGCCGCGATTGAAGGAGCAGCATGTCCCACGACCTCTCGATCCACTTCCATGGCGTGCGCGGTTCGATCGCAGCGCCCGGGCTTGCGACCGCGCGCGTCGGCGGCAACACGAGCTGCGTCGAGGTGGTGGCCGGCGACAATCGGATCGTCCTCGACGCCGGCACCGGTCTCCGCGCGCTCGGTGATCGGCTCATCGCCGGCGGCCCGTCGGCGACGACCATCCTGTTGTCGCACCTCCACTGGGATCACATCCAGGGCCTCCCGTTCTTCACGCCGATCTACATCCCCGGCAACTGGATCGAGGTCGTCACCGGCCCCAACGGGGTGATGCCCCTCGAGGCGGCGCTGCGCCGTCAGATGTCGGCACCCTTTTTCCCGGTCGAGCTCGACGACGTCCGCAACCAGCTGCGCTGGCGCGAGCCCCGTCTCGGCGAGGCGTTCACGGTCGGCGAGGTGAAGGTCACGATGATGAAGCTCAACCATCCCGACCCGGTCTATGGATATCGCCTCGACTACCGCGGCGTCTCGGTGGTGTACGCGACCGACACCGAGCACTTCGCGTGCATCGACCCCAGCTTGGTGCGCCTGGCCGCCAACGCTGACGTGCTCATCTACGACGCCCAGTACACGCCCGAGGAGTATCCCGGCAAGGTCGGCTGGGGCCACTCGACCTGGGAGGCCGCGACCGCGCTCGCCAACGCCGCCAACGTGCGCCAGCTCGTGCTCTTTCATCACGATCCTCGACGGACCGACGACCAGGTCGCCGCGATCGAGGCCCGGGCTCGGGCCCTCCGTCCCCAAACCATGGCGGCCTGCGAGGGCGATGTCCTGCGACTGGAGACCCGCGCCACCCGGCGTACCGAAGTGTCGATGGCGGCGGTCACGGTGGCGTGACCGGCCGCTTGGCGCCTATGCTGGCCCCCCGCGCGATGAGCGAAGACGAGCAACGCTTCGAGCTGCTCGCCGATCTCGGCGCGATGATCGCGCGTGAGGTCGAGCTCGACGAGCTCTTGGCCTCGTGCGCCGACCGGGTCGCGCACGCGCTGGGCGCCGAGCGCGCCACGCTGTGGGTCGTCGACGGCGCCACCGGCGAGCTGCGGGCCCGCCTCGCCGACGCGGTCGACCCGGTCGACCTGCGGCTGCCGGTCGGGCGCGGGATCGCGGGCGCGGTCGCGGTCACCGGCGAGGCGGTGAACATCGACGATGTCGCCAGCGATCCGCGCTGGCACCAGGCGACCGATCAGCGCACCGGCTACACCACGCGCTCGATGCTGTGCGTTCCTGTCCGGGGACCGGACAACACCATGCGGGGTGTCCTGCAGGTGCTCAACCGCCGCGGCGGTGCCGGGTTCTCGCCGCGCGACCAGGTGTTCGCGGCGGCGCTGGCCGATCAGATCGGCCGCGCCCTCGAGTTCACGACCCTGCGCGGCCATCGCGAGCGGCCCGGCGTGGCGGTGCGCGGGCGCTACAACCACGTCGTCGGGCAGTCGGCCGCGATGCGCGCCGTCTACGACATCATCGCGCGGGCCGCCCAGACCGACGCCACGGTGCTGCTGCGGGGCGAGACCGGCACCGGCAAGGGTGTGTTCGCGCGCGCGATCCACGTCAACAGCGAGCGCCGCGACGCGCCGCTGATCCAGGTCGACTGCACGACCCTGCCCGCCAACCTGGTCGAGAGCGAGCTGTTCGGCCACGAGCGCGGCGCGTTCACCGGCGCCGACACCCGTGTCATCGGCAAGGTCGAGGCCGCGGCCGGCGGCACCCTTTTCCTCGACGAGCTGGGCGAGATTCCCCTCGAGCTGCAAGGTAAGCTCCTGCGCTTCGTGCAGGACCGCCGCTTCGAGCGGGTCGGTGGCCGCGAGCAGCTCACCAGCGACGTGCGCCTGGTGGTCGCGACCAATCGCGATCTGGCGGCCATGGTGAAAGCCGGGCAGTTCCGCAGCGACCTGTACTTCCGCGTGCGGGTGATCGAGATCGAGCTGCCGCCGCTGCGGGTGCGCGGCGACGACGACATCCTGGTGCTGGCCGAGCACTTCGCCGCGGTCTACGGCCGCCGCCACCGCAAGGTCGTGCCAGTCATCGCCGACGACGCGCGGCGCGCGCTCACCGCCCACACCTGGCCCGGCAACGTGCGCGAGCTCGAGCACGCCATCGAGCGCGCGGTGGTCTTGTCGCGCGGGACCACGATCGACGCGGCCGCGCTGGCCCTCGATGGCGGCGCCGGCCCCGCGCTCGCCGACGGCGTGATGCTGGCCCACGACCTGCTGCTCGCCACCGCCGAGCGGCGCTACGCCGAGGCCGCCGTCGAGCGCGCCGGCGGCAACCAGTCCGCCGCCGCCCGCACCCTCGGGATCAGCCGCAACAAGCTGGCCCGGCTCCTCAAGGGCTGAAGCCTCGAGCGCAGGGAGCGCCTTCGGACCCTCAACGAACCCGCTGGTCGCGGCCGGAGCGGCGTATGCTGGGCGCCATGCGTCTAGCCTTACGGCTGTGTTTCCTTGGTGCTCTGGCGACGGCTGCGTGCGGTGACGATGCGGCGACGCCGCCCGACTTCACCGTGCGCGAGAGCGTCGAGCAACTCCACATCACCCACGCGCCGCCGGCCACCGAGCTGGCGGTCTTCGACGGCACCGGCACCCAGGTCGCGCTCGGCACCACCGACGAGCTCGGCAGCTTGATGTTCCGCAAGCTAGCGCCGGGCGCCGGCTACCGCGTGAAGACCACGACCGCGACGCCGGCCCTCGAGACCGGTCCGTTCGAGGTCATGTCGACGGCATCGAGCCTGCCGGCGCAGAGCTTCTACAGCGCGCAGGTGCTCGACAAGGGCTCGCAGTACGTCACCACGCGTGACGGCACCACGCTGTCGGCGTACATCACGTTCCCGGCCGGCGCGCCGCCCTATCCCACGGTGGTGACCTACTCCGGCTACGAGCCGTCCAAGCCGGGCGAGCCGGTCGGCGACGAGACGCTGCAGGGCCTGTGCGACGGCCTGCCGGTGATCTGCGACGCGCCCAACGATCCGTCGGCGCTCATCGCCGCGTTGTTCGGCTACGCGACCGTCAACGTGAACATCCGCGGCACCGGCTGCTCGGGCGGCGCCTTCGACTTCTTCGAGACGATGCAGCTGCTCGATGGCTACGACGTCATCGAGACCGTCGCCGCCCAGCCGTGGGTCATGAACGGCAAGGTCGGCATGGTCGGCCTGTCGTACCCCGGCATCACCCAGCTCTTCGTCGCGCAGACCCAGCCGCCTCACCTCGCGGCCATCGCGCCGCTGTCGGTGATCGGCAGCGCTCACACGACGATGCTGCCCGGCGGCATCCTCAACGACGGCTTCGCGACCAGCTGGATCACGCGGGTGATCTCGAAGGCGCAGCCCTACGGCCAGGGTTGGGAGCAGGCCCGCGTCGACGGCGGCGATCTGATTTGCGCAGAGAACCAGCTGCTCCACAAGCAGTACCTCGACAACGTCGAGCAGGCCCGCCAGATCACCTACTACGTGCCGGCCGAGCACGACCGCTTCAACCTCGCGACCTTCGTCGACAAGATCACCGTGCCGGTGTTCCTGGCCAGCGCGTGGGAGGACGAGCAGACCGGCCCGTACTTCTTCACGATGCTCGACAAGTTCACCGGCTCGCCGTCCCTGCGTGTGCACGTCTACAATGGCGTTCACCCCGACGCCTTCCAGCCCCAAGTCCTCGAGGAGTGGTTCACGTTCCTCGAGCTGTTCGTCGCCCAGCGGGTGCCGGTCGACAAGCCGGTGTCGCGCGGCATCGCGCCGCAGCTGTACGCGCAGGTGTTCGGCGTCAGCGACCTCAACGTGCGCGCGAGCCGCCTCGTCGACCAGCCCAGCCTCGAGGCCGCGGTTGCGCAATGGAAGAGCGAGCCGCCGATCCGCGCGCTGTTCGAGAGCGGCGCCGGCGGCAACACCACCGGCGAGCCGGTGCCGACCTTCGAGCACTCGTTCGCGCGCTGGCCCTCGCCCGAGACCCAGCCGGTGCGGCTGTTCGCGCAGCCCGACGGCACGCTGGGCGCCGCCGCCCCGACGACGACTAGCCCCGCGTTCACGTTCACGCTCGACCCCGACGCCGGTCATCGCAGCATCCTCGCGCCCGGCGGCAACGTGTGGGACGTGCTGCCCGACTACGCGTGGGCCCAGCCGGCCGCCGGCTCGGCGGTGATCTTCGAGGGCACCGCGCTCACCGCCGACACCGTCATGTTCGGGACCGCCAGCGTCGATCTGTGGCTGCGCTCGCCGGTCGACGATGCCGACCTCGAGGTCAACCTGACCGAGGTGCGCCCCGACGGTCAGGAGATCTACGTGCAGTCGGGCTGGTTGCGCGCGAGCCGGCGCGGCAGCGGTCCCGACGCGACCGCGCTGTGGCCGGCGCCGACCTTCCAGGAGGCCGACGCGGCGGCGCTGGTGCCGGGCGCGTGGACCCAGGTCCGCGTCGGCACCGCCGGCTTCCAGCACGTGTTCCGCACCGGCTCGAAGATCCGCATCAGCGTCGACACCCCGGGCGGTAGCCGCGCCGAGTGGTTCTTCGCGCTCAAGACCTTCGCGACCGCGCCGACCTACGAGATCGGCCACGACGTCGATCACCCGTCGAGCATCGTGCTGCCGGTGCAGACCGGCTTCATCGTGCCGACCCCGCTGCCGGATTGCCCGTCGCTGCGCGGGCAGCAGTGTCGCGACTATCTGCCGTACGCCAATACGCCGGCGCTGTAGCTCGCGGCGCCGGGGCTCGGCGCGCGCTGGTCACGCGCCGCGGGACAGCCAGTCGATCGGGCGAAGGTGAGCGACCAGGTCGGCTTCGCGGGTGCCAGCGGCGGGCTCGGAGGCGTAGTCCCAGCGGACCAGGGGCGGCAGCGACATGAGGATCGACTCGATGCGCCCGCCCGACTTGAGGCCGAAGAGCGTGCCGCGATCTTGGACGAGGTTGAACTCGACGTAGCGGCCGCGGCGCTGGAGCTGCCAGGTGCGCTCGGCCTCTCCATACGGCTCGGCCCGACGACGCTCGGCGATCGGGAGGTAGGCCGGCACGAACGCCGCGCCGACCGCGCGCACCACGTCGAAGGCCGCCTCGAGCTCGGCCGCGACCGCGCCCTTGATGCCGTCGGCCTGGCCCAGGTAGTCAAAGAAGATGCCGCCGACCCCGCGGGTCTCGCCGCGGTGCGGGAGAAAGAAGTACTCGTCGCACCACGCCTTCCAGCGCGGGTAGTCTCCGATGGGCGAGCCGGCGTCGCAGGCCGCGGCCAGGGTGCGGTGGAAGTGCTCGGCGTCCGCGCGCTCGAAGTAGTACGGCGTCAGATCGGCGCCGCCGCCGAACCAGCACGCGGTGCCCTTCTCGAGGCAGCGAAAGTTGGCGTGGGTGGTCGGGACCATCGGCGAGCGCGGGTGCAGCACCAGCGACACCCCGGTCGCCCGGAACCGGGTGCCGCCGCCGGGAAGCTGAGCCGCGTAGTCGGCCGGGAGGTCGCCCTCGACGAACGAGAAGTTCACGCCGCCCTTCTCGAACAGGTCGCCGTCGGCGATCACGCGCGACAGCCCCCCGCCACCGGTGGCGTGCTGCCACTCGTCGGCGCCGAACCGGGCCTTGCCATCCGCCGCCTCGAGGGCGTCGCAGATCGAAGACTGCAGCTCGCGAAAGGCAGTGGCCGCGCGCTCGATGACGAACATCGGCCGCATGCTAGCATCGAGGACGGTGCGCGTCCGAGACCAGGTCAACGACTGATGCGGGGAGCGATTCGACTGCTGCGCGCGGTGCGCGTGTTCGGGACGATCTTCATCAGCTACCTGTGGTCGCTGTCGTGGGCTCAGCTCTGGCCGTCTCGTTACAACACCGCCGAGCGCTGGCGCCGCCGCCATCGCAAGAACGCGCGCCGCATGTACGGCGCGTTCGTGCGGCTGCGCGGCGTGTACATCAAGCTCGGGCAGATCCTCTCGGTGATGGGGACATTCCTGCCAAAATCATATATCGAGGAGCTAGAGGGCCTGCAGGACGAGGTGCCGGCGCGGCCCTACCGCGAGATGGCGGCCGCGTTCCAGCGGGCGTTCGGCAAGTCGCCCAAGGCGGCCTTCGCCAGCTTCGAGACCACGCCCATCGCCGCGGCCTCGCTGGGCCAGGTCCATGAGGCGCGCAACGCCGCCGGCGATCGCCTCGCGGTGAAAATTCTCTACCCCAACGTCGCCGAGATCATCCGCGTCGACCTGCGTGTGCTGGGCTGGGCGCTCCGCATCTACCGCACCTTCGTGCCGATCGCCCAGATCGAGCGCGTCCACGAGCAGCTCGGCGACATGCTGGCGCGCGAGACCGATCTCGCCAACGAGGCCCGCTGTATCGCGCGCATGTCCAAGAACTTCGAGGGCGACGCCGACACCTTGTTCCCGACGGTGCACCCCGAGTTCTCCTGCCAGACCGTGCTCACGATGAGCTTCATGGACGGCGTGAAGATCAGCAAGAAGGACGCGCTGTCGACGCTCGGCCTCGACCCCTACGCGGTCGCGACCAAGCTCACGCAGGTCTTCTACAAGCAGCTCTTTCTCGACCGCTTTTTCCACGCCGATCCGCACCCCGGCAACTTCTTCGTGCAGAAGGGCCCGGCCGGGCAGGTCCGCATCGTGGTGCTCGATCTCGGCTCGGCCAGCGAGGTCCGCGACAACCTGGCCGACGGCATGATCGAGATCTTGCAGGGCCTGCTCACCAAGAGCGACGACCTGGTCGTGCGGGGCATCGAGACGATGGGCTTCGTCGCCGAGGGCGGCGACCGCGCGCTCCTCGAGCGCACCGTGCGCAAGTACTTCGAGAAGCTGCTCAACCTCAACATCACCGACTTTTCGAAGATCGACCCCAACGTCGCCCACCAGCTCGCCGACCCCGACATGAAGCGCGACGACATCCGCGAGCTGATGAAGTCGATCGCGTATCCCGAGGGCTGGTTCTACGTCGAGCGCGCCGCGCTCATCATGTTCGGCCTGTCGTCGCAGCTCGCGCCCAAGATGAACACCGTGCAGGTGGGCATGCCGTACGTGATGCGCTTCATCGCGGCCCGCACCGCCGAGCGCCGCGCCGCCGCCGCCACCATCGCGGCGGTCATGCCCTGACCCGGCGACGCGACGGTGCGCCGGTCGCTACGGCCTGAGGGCGTAGGCCATGCGGATCGCGCGCTGGCCCGCGGCGTAGCGGCCGACGTCGATCGGCAGCGCGGTGAAGCCCGCGGTCACGTACATCTGCTGGGCGAGGACGTTGTCGTCGGCGACGCACAGCCGCAGCTCGACGAGGTTGCCGGCGCGCGCGGTCGCTCGCGCCATCGCCATCGCGTGCGAGAGCATCGCGCGACCCAGGCCGTTGCCGCGCCACTCGGGCTCGATCGAGATGGCGAGCAGGTCGGCGACGTGGTCGCCGGTGAGCTCGTCGCGGTAGAACGCGAGCATCGTGAAGCCGCGGCGCGGTCGCGGATCGTCGATCCACGTCACGACGTTGGGCTGGCCGATCCACGCCGGCAGCACCTCGCGATAGTCGCCGAGGTCGGCGAAGGCGCGCACGCCGACCTCGATCAGCCAGTCGTTGTCGAGCGGCGTCGCGCGGCGGATGTCCGGCGCGCGGATCGCGGGCCGGTACGTGCTCTGTGGGACTTGCGACGGGTTGCGCATCCCACTCGAGGTCAGCCCGCCGACGAGGTGGCGGGGCTACGCAGGGCGACGCGCGCGGGCGCCGGCTTGGCGGGTAGGGCGGCGGCCCGCTCTTGCTTGAGCGCCGTCGTCGACAGCGAGGCCGGCGCTTGGGGCGCGGTCACCGAGACCGGCGCCGCGACCAGCTCGCGCAGCGTGTAGCGACCCGGCGCGGTGCGCACGAAGCGCGACGTCTCGCCCTGGCGCTTGAGGTCCATTGCGAGGTCGCGCGCGACGACCGTGTCGGGAGTCTTGGACCTGCTCGGCAGCCGGACCCCGGCTCGCTCGACGATCTCGCGCACCGAGATCGGTGCGCCGGTGGTCCTCAGGATCTCCTCAACCACGGATAGCGTGCTCATCGATGCTCTCCCCCCGGAAGGAACATGCCGCGCCCGGCCAGCCGATTCCCCCGTGGCCTTCGTTCGTGTTCGCGGAGCCATCGTAGCCAAGTCGTCCTCAGGAACCAGTCTTGACATCATCGATTTTTCTCGTCGATGAAGGCCTCTCAAAAGTTCCGCGATCCGCGTTGCAATTTTCGGTGCTTCGATCCGCTTCGCGTTACATCTCGCGGATGAATCTCATCTGGGAACCCATCCTCGCCATCATCCTGGCGATCAGCAGCTTCTCGATCAAATCGAACCCGAAAGGCCCCGGCGCCGACGTGGTGCTCGAGCACGCGGTCGACGAGGCCGACGTGGTGATGCACGTCGACTGGAAGGCCACGGTCGGTGACAACTACGGCATCTTCCAGAAGCTCGTCGACGATCCCCGGGCGAAGTCGGTGCCCGAGCTGTCCACCGCGCTGCGTGACGGCCTCACCCAGGCCGAGGGCGGCCGCGCGATGTTCAAGAACATGGTGGGCTTCGATCTGGTGAACGACCTGACGTCGGTCACCGCGTTCCTCAAGATGCCGGCGCCGGGCGCTCAGCCCGAGTTCCTGGTCGTCGTCCGCGGCAACCTCGCCGCTGACCTGCCGAGCAAGATCGCCCGCAGCATGGGCGGCAAGGAAGAGACCATCGACGGCCGCGTCGCCGCCGCGATGCCCGACGGCACGCTCATCGGCTTCAGCAAGAGCGGCGCGCTGCTCGCTGGTCAGCGCGACTGGGTCGCGCCTCGCCTGGCCAACGGTTGGAAGGTCGCGTCGCGCAGCAAGGGCAGCGCGTGGAGCTACATCGGGGCCGCCCTCGACCGCAAGCCGTTCTACCTGCTCGCGTCCAAGCCGTCGCTGGAGGCGGTCAGCCGCATGACCGCGCAGATCGGCACCGACAGCTTCGGCAAGGATCTGATCTCGAACCACACGCTCGCGATCGTGTCGCTCACCTCGACCGGCCTGCACTGGATCTATCAGGCCAAGGACGTCGCCTTCGCCGCGCGCATCAAGCAGGCGTCCGAGGGCGTCATCGAGCTGATGCGCGCCGGGCACCTGTTCCCGCGCGGCATCGCCGAGCTGACGGCCGCCGCGCTGCCGAGCTACGCCGGTAAGTCGCCCGCCATCGACGGCGCCATCAAGCACCGGGCCGCGCTCATGGCGGCGGTCGACGACCTCACCGGCGACGGCAAGTTCACCGCGACCGTGAAGCAGAGCGGCAACCTGGTCTCGGTCGAGACCAAGGGCAAGCGCCTGTCTGACGTCGTGCCGACCGGCGTGCTGGTCGGCTTCGGCGCCATCGGCTTCATGACCATGCGGACGTCGGTCAGCGCGCCACCGCCTGCGACCGTCGGGCCCGGGCCGGGCCGGAGCCCCGCCAAGCCGATCAAGCCGGCGCCGGCCGAGAAGCCCGGGCTGGGCGCGCCGATCAAGAGGCCCTGATTACAGCGCGACGCGGTCGAGGATGCGGGTGAGGTCGTCGAAGTCGCTGTCGCCCGCTCCGTGGTGGGCGGGCGCGACGATCATCGGCTGATGATCTTCCTCGACGGTGATCTCGACGACCATGTCGTCGTCGATGGCGACCCACTCGCCGTCGCGCAGCTCGCGGCGCTGGCCGACCCGGCGCTCGTACTGGAAGACGCGGGTGTCGGGCCGGCCGCTGCGACGGTCGACCTTGCGGCGCTCGCGGGTGAGCGCGTCGCGGAGCTCGCCGAGGGTCGGCGGGATGGGCGCGAGCGCCTGCATCTGGCCGTGGCAGGAGAAACACATCGGGTGCCAGCCGCCGAGCAGCTCGACCGAGCGCAGCACGCGACGGCGCCGCTCGCGGCACATCACGCAGTGGGCGCCAGCGCCGACCGGGCGGCTGTCGACCCAGCGCGCGTAGCACCCCCAGCACCGACCGCGCCGGAGCTCGTGGACCTTGGCACTGCAGACGTCGCACTCGTAGGCGGGGACGGCCATCGTTCGGTGGTACGCGCGCGCGTCGAGCTGGGCAACTTTTCGGCTGGCCGTGATGCTAGCGTGTTCGCCGGTGCCGTCGACGCGCGCGCTCATCCACGCTCCGTGGTCGGCCTCGAAGGTCTCGACCGCGCTGCGCTGTCCACGGCTGTTCTACTTCAAGTACGTCGAGAAGATCGCCGAGCCCGAGCCGATGCCCGAGGCTCGCATCGGCAAGGCGATCCACGTCGCCCTCGAGCACGCGCTACAGGGCACGCCGCCGACCGAGGCCGCGGCCAAGGCGCGCGCGGTCCTCACCGACGAGCACGAGCAGGCCCGCTTCGACACGCTGACTGTCGGCGTCGGGCCGTTCACCGAGCGCATCAACAAGTTCCGCCGGCAGCGTCGGGTCCAGCGCCAGGTCGTGGAGTTCGCGCTCGCGGTGCGCGAGGACCTGACCTCGACCGCGTTCTACGCCGGCGACGCCTACTACCGCGGCATCATCGACGTCGCGTACCTGTACGACCAGCAGCACCTGGCGATCGTCGATCACAAGACCGGCGTGCGCCTGCCACCGGTGATGATGCGCGACCAGCTCGACGGCTACCTCGTGCTGTCGGCGGCGTGGTGGCGCTCGGCGCGGACCTTCTGGCTCGGCATCCACTGGGTCGCGTCGCGCGCCGTCGAGTGGTCGCCCCCCGTCACGCTCGCCGAGATCTCCGACCGCATGGCGCCCAACCTCCTCGACAATATCGAGGCCGCCGCCCTCGCCGTCGACGACGGGCCCCGCACCAACCCCGGCCCGTGGTGCGATCGCTGCGCCTACCGCAAGCTGTGCCCAGCCAGCCA
>Ga0335394_10007195_pt1 | contig 12564 bp, 14 predicted proteins | sample MAT03_FD_205741 | JGI IMG/M metagenome (GOLD analysis project Ga0335394, IMG submission 205741) | Freshwater microbial communities from Lake Fryxell liftoff mats and glacier meltwater in Antarctica - MAT-03 (spades assembly) (version 2) ... | reverse complement strand
GAGCAGGCCAAAATCGACCTGGTGTGTGGTGTGGAATCTGCTCGCAATTCTATGACTATCGATGACTTGAGTGATCAGATCAATATCATTACTGACATTTCCTCCGTCTCGTCTCTAATGTCGCATCATCTGCGCGATTTGCTGCGTATGACTGAATCTGATGTGCTCAAATAACTACTTGAAAATTTCGGCGAATTCTTCGGTGGTGCCTTTGAAGTTGTTGACTTTTTCTTGCTTATCCACTTTTTTGTAAGTGGAGGGAACTTTAAAATCAGCAGGTGATGCCTCTTTGTGTTCGCACTTGCCCACGTCAAATTCAATATTTTCGGTGCCGGTATTATTGATTACAACCATGCGCATAGGCACTCCAGGAGCCACCGATGCACCAAAACATTTGTTCAGAACGCGGCTGTTTGCCAGGGGGAGCCCCGTAGCCTCGATCATCCAGAGTTTACCTTCTCGCACCATTAACCTCTGCCAGGTGTGCAGTTCTTTGGAGCTGCCGTAATTTTGTCCGACTAATAAATATTTTTTGCAATCGAGACCTTTAATTTTATCGCTTGTGGCAGTGGTCACTTTCATGGTGCTGGGATCACCTGGCCTGAACATGCTGCAAGAAGTTGTAAAATTTGTTTTGAAATCGAGCGCCGCGCCTTCCCAGTAAACCTTAGTGTTGGCATTGCCATATTGAATCTGCCAGCGTGGCGGACGCATCAGGATTACTTGATTTAGGTCAAGCAACTCAAGGCGAATACCGTCTTTGCTGTAAAGCAGATTGGTAAATCCCATCATTTCGGATTTTTGTTTCAGCAGTACCGCCGGTGCAGACTTCGCGGGCAAGCACAAGAAAAGCGAACACACAAGTAGTGTGAATGCCCTCAGACTCATGTGTGCCGATGAAATTGTCACTTAAAACCGCTGTTCCTGGTTGTTTGGATGGCACAATGTTCCCTGCTGCGAACTAGACCAAACGAAACCTAAACCATGCAGTTTGCGATCAGAAAATGTCAAAGTTGCAATCGCCGACGGCTGATTGACAACAATGCTCGGGTCTCTGGCGAATGATTGGTCAACAGCTATCCAACTCGACAGTTGTGCTACATTGTCGGCATCATTAGTCAGGGGAATCCACATGCGTAATTGGCAGCTGCGTAAAAAGTGCTGAAAGACGCCGCCAAACTCGGAAAAGATGTCTCTTTAGTTTACATCAGTCGCAATGAGCCGCCTAAAGGCGAAATACTGGCTTATCGACCGGGTCATGAAATAAAGCGCGAAGCTTTTGCATTACTGTACGACATCAATACAAACCAGACACACGAAGCGCTAATCGATCTTAAAGCCAACAAGCTTGTCTCCTGGAATCTTCAAGAAGGCGTGCAGCCGATGCAGCTTGAGGAAGATACCAGTCTTGGCACAGACCTGATTAATGCCGATGCGCTCTGGAAGCGTGGGCTGGAACGGCGTGGTATCAAGAATGCCGACGACGTGCATTTCGAGATGTTCGTAGTGGGCAATCCGGTAGATATCGAAAATCCAAGTGGTGCTCGTTTGTTGCGCGCTTATAGGGAAATTGCGGCCGATTCTCTATCGGGCCAGTGTCGGTGAAGTGGCGGTGCCATATGGTGCCCCCGGACCCAACTGGGTCTGGCGCGCCCCCATTGACGAAGGCGAATACGGCCGGGGCCGCCTGACGACGAGTTTGCGCCCCGGTCAGGAAGTGCCGGAGTATGCCACCACCCTTGATGTGCCTTACGTTAATAGTGTCGGCGTGCTCGACATAAAACACGATGCCGTTGCTATCTGGGAGCAAGACGGCGGCATCTTGTGGGATCACGAAGATGACGACGCCAACCGCACAGTCACTCGCCGCGCCCGTCAGTTAGTGATTGGTCATTTGTTTACGTTGGGTAACTACGATTACTTCACCTAATATATTTTCAACCAAGACGGCTCCATGGACGTCAAAGTCACACTCAATGGTGATGTGCTTGCTCAAGGGGTAGTGGCTAAAGCCTGTCAGGTTTGCGACGAAAGCCCTGACGAAGAAGACAACATAGTGTCTAAAGGTGAAGACCGCTATGACACTTTGATTGCGCCCAATATTGTCGGCATCAATCACCAGCAATTCTTTTCTTTCCGTCTCGATTTTGACGTAGATGGAAGAGCTAATAGTCTGTATGAAATGAATGTTCGCCCGCTCAATGAAGGGCGAGGATTTTTGCAGCAAAACACTTTCACATTGCAAAAGACACTTTTGCGCAGTGAGGAAGAAGCCAGACGCGATGTCAATCCTGAGTCAGATCGTTGCTGGGAAATCGTCAATCCAACCGCTCAGCGAAATCTCGGTCACATTCCAGGCTACCTGCTGCAACCGGGTATGGCAGCGGTTCCATATTGTCACCCGCAATCATATAATCGTTTAAGGACACCGTTTTTAGACCACAATCTCTGGTCTACTCGTTATCGGCCGGGCGAAATGCATTCTGCCGGTGATTATCCGGTCTCAAGCAAAGGCGGGCTTGGTCTGGCGAAATGGAGCGGTACAGATTCGATAGAGAATCAGGATCTCGTGGTCTGGTACACCCCTGGTCTGACTCATTGTCCAAGGGTAGAAGATTGGCCGGTGATGAACGCGGCTCACATGGGTTTCCGTATATAACGACCATATTCGGGCAAATGATTGAGGAAAGTTGGTCGCATTTAGACGGAGCGATGGCAACGCAAATTGCCTTCAAGTTCGGGTAGAACTTCCAGTTCAATGCCTTTTAACCGAGCATAGTTATGGTTAAGATCTCTAGACGCTTGCTTGAATGCGGAGAGACTTTCGCTGTCTGAGCACCCAGAGGTTTGCGCCATGATTGCTTTTGCCTGATCAACTCTTTTAAGTACATCTTGCCGATCGCGCAAAGTTTCATCGTAGACCCGGTTCATGTCGTCTCTTATTTCTCTGGTCAGGCCGTCGCGCTCGTGAAGCTGTTGCTCGTGCTCGCGAGCGTCAGTAGCGAATCCATCATGTAAGCACATAAAAATCCAGGCGAGCGCCATAAACAGGCCGACGATACCACTGGCAATATCAATTAAAAGAGTGCCGGTCAGCCGACCAGCGATGAAGGACCAGCTGCTCAAAGCCTCCAGCCATTCGCCGGTGCGATCATGCTGCTCATCTTGGGCAATTAGTTGATCAGTACAGTCGGTGCACCACCAACCGTGATTGATGTGCGTTGACTGTAGTCTTTCTGAAAGCAAAGTGGGTGGAAAATTTGTCATATGCTTTTAACTCAGTGAGCGGTTGCAATGACAATAATTTTTCAGGCGACATTAATCACTGTGCAAAAGCACACTGTTGTTTCGCCTGTCAGGCCCTTTTAGAGATGGCAGAAGGTAATGTCGCCCCACTTGCTTTGCAGATATTCTAAGACCAGAATTCGGTGACAGTGCTCAGCTTCGTGTTCACTGCAAAGGCTGCAAGCTGTGAGGAATTATTGAGACGAAGGTTAATAAGGCGTCTGATGCCTGCCTTTCGAATGGATTCGAAAAATTGACCGGCCGATTTTTTTGTGAATCCGATGGTGAAGATTTTCACTACGAGGTGAGCTCATGGCAGACGATTTCATATTTGATGCCTTCCAGGTCTTTAAAGAAAAGAGCATAGTAACCGGGTGGAACATACTCCGGGTATTCGCGCGGAGCACTTACTATGTTAGCTCCGATGGCAATTAGTTCAGCGTGGAGTCGATTAACTTCTGCGCGAGATTCAGCTTTAAAAGCCAGATGGTGTAAAGCCCCAGTTTTTCTGCGATTGATTGTGTCTTCTGTAAAAGCGGTTCGTGGCGAGGTGATGGCAAACACAATTTTGGGTGTTGCCACTCCACCACGTGAAACTCATGCTCTTCTAGTACGGCGGCCGACCTCATCTTCGGATCAAAACCCAGTAGAGGGAGAAGTTTGTCGTAAAACGGCACGGCTACTTTCATGTCTCTTACGGTTATCTGAATGTGGTCGATTTTCGGTTCCATTGCGCTCCATTTTCTTCCGATATCGGAAGAACTTCCACGTACCAATTGCCTTTTCGGCGATTGAATCACGATCATATAATGTCAAAGTCATTCTAAAAACAGTATTTTAATACTTAAGCTATTTACTCGTCGCCTGTTTAAAAAAAACAAAAACCCCGGTATCGCTACCAGGGCTTTGTCATTTGTGGGGGGCTCTCTGTCACTTGTTCAGTCGATAGCCCCTTAATCTTTTTGAGGCGGGGGAGATAGTCGCGCCCGCAGCTATCTCCAGACACCGGACCTCTCAGCTATTGCTAGCCGATTAGCCACACTTGCTATAGCCGCATGATTGGCAGACATTACATCCGTCAATTTTGAGCCATTCCGCGCCGCCGCATTTGCCGCATGGAGCGTGAGCTCTTGCGCCGGATGCAGCACCGCTAATTTCGACACCAATGTTCGCTTGCTGAGCGTTCTGAATGGCACCAGCAGGTACGGAGCCGTGATTGAGCGCTTCTTCGGCAATTGCCAATTCTTCGTGATCTTGACTATGATTTTTGCGATAGTGCTGAATTGCTTTGGCCAGGCCGTCGCATGGAGACTGCACTACAACTGCTTTGTCAGAGTCGGAGAATTTGAAGAAAGCAGGATATCCCGATTGAATGTTGACCAGTTGATGAACGATTGTCATCTCGGCTTTCGAGCGTTCTTCCTCACCAAACTCGGCTGCATATTGCAAGAAGGAAGAGGCGAGGCGGCCAACTGCTTCGAACAAACCAGCTTCGACAGCGCCTGGTTTACCCATGCGAGCATAGACTTCAACGAGTTCGCCGGGATGATTTTTTTCATGGTTCAAGCTCACGTGCAGGGTGGAGCCGCCATCGGGCGAGCCGACGCGTACTTTGTAGTTTTGTCCGATGGTTTCGTCAACGTGAATGTTGCGGCGCTCCTGGTGCCCTAACTGAGCGAGCAGGTCAGATTCGCGGTCATAGTCGTTGCTGGCGATTTTTTCAACAGGTTGCGAAAGGCGGCTGCCGTCCGGATAAAAGGTGATGTCTTTGACACCAAGCTTCCAAGCCAGAATGACAGAGTCATGTACCTCTTGTTCGCTTGAATCTAGTGGAATCGAGCAAGTATTGGATACCGAGTTGAAGACTTCAGGAAACTCATTGGCACCATCATGAATGGCGGCCAGATGCTTGATGTAGCCTTCTGGAGAAACTTCTACTCGAATCGGGAAAGCGTGTTGCACTGCTTCAGGAACTTCGGCGATACCACGGCATGATTTGTGGTTGTCGCGAATTTTCTTCATCAATGTTTTTTGTGCTTCTTCTTCTGCTGGCCAGGCGCCGTGCTTCACCATCAATTCTTTAAAGCCCGGTGCGACGAAATCAACAAATCTGGAGCGCACTTTGCGTGAGAAGACGATGCCGTTGTGTGGATCGACTCCCCAGCTGGTTTGCAGTGCCTGAGCCAATGTGCCGGTTGGGGCGTTGTTGGTTAAGCAGCTGTTGCGCACGCGCAGTCCTTTTTTCTGGAAGCGGCTGCCTTCCCAGAGTGGGTAAACACCGCGATCTTTGGCCATTTCAATTGAAGCTTCCAGTGAAGCTTTGTTGTACTGGCGGAAGAGTTCTTCAGTTGCCTGGTGGCTTACAGGTGATCCGAATTCCACACCTAATCTTGAAAGGAATTCAGCGATGCCGGCAAAGCCGCCGCCGTTACGGCGCTCGAGGCGAGCGGTCATGTTCTGCAATGGAATTGGATACCAGGAGACGTCGGAAACATTGTCCATGAATCTCTGCTGCACGCGCACAACGGCCCGCATAGCGCTCATGTTGTAACTGCCGTCTGGATTCCAGAAATCGGAGTGAGCTGCATGTAAGGATGAGAGGTTGCAATTGCCCATGTAGGTGCGACCGTCTTTTCCAGGACCAGCCGGTAGGAATTGTTCGCCGCATGGATTGCAGGTGTTGAGATCGTAGGCGTGATTATTGGCATTTCCGGCATTGATGGTTTCGTAGAAGCCGATGCCTGGTTCGCCTGAATCACGCATGCCTTCAACAACGCGCTGGAAGACATCTGGTGCGTAGAAGTAACCGTGGGCTTTAACGTATTTGTCGGTAATTTCCACCATGGCGTTGCTCAGTTTGCGCGCAGCGTCAATGGCTTCAGGATGTTTTACGGTGTCGACGGAGTACTCTTCATAAGTCGGTTCTTTAGTCAGTTTGTTTACAGTCATCATGCCCCGGCTGTCCATCACGGGTTTGCGTGGATCGTAAACTGGGCCTGTCCAGTGCTGATTGTTGAATGAAGCAGGATAAAATCTTTTTGCTTCAACAGCTTCCATGAAGCCAGGCATGGCCAAAACAGTGACGTTGGTGTTTTTTAGATAATTTTGTCTGTCGATGTAGCTGGCATATTGCTCGCCGTATTTTTGTTCGGCCAGTTTGAGCAAACGTTTTTTGTAGCTCATAGAATCTTCGCCCGACTGCTGCTTTTGTTCGCTGCGCAGTTGTTTGTAGATTTGAGAAATTGTCGGTGGTGGAATCAATTTTTTCTTGTCGATGAAGAAAAGAATGTCCGGGTGATCGGAGTTGCGCAGCTCAATGAGTGCGCCTCCGCGTCTTCCGCCCTGAGCGACGGCTTCCACTGCTTTGGCAATGGTCTTCTCATAGAAGCGGTCTGGACCGGAAGCAGCGGCACCATTGGAAATGATCGATGCCCAGGGGCGCAATGAGGATGTGTTGAGGCCCATGCCCATTGCCGCCTTGGCGGCCAAAGCTTCAATGCGAGCGGCCTCCTGGATGCCTTCCAGGCTGTCGATGACAAAGGCCACTCCACAGGCAGCTAAGCAGCCCTTGCCGCGCAGGAAGGTGGAGAGGTGACCCATAGCCACTTCGTGCTCTGACAGATTGGTGATTTTGCCAACGGTGACGGCATTGCGCAATTCTTCTGAACGCAGCCAGATGTCGTCTTCTTTCAAATTGGCCAACTTGCCGAAAGCCCAGTATTGAAGCACTTTCAAAGATACTTCAGGGTCAGCGTTGATGTTGGCCGGGGTGTTGGCCCAGAAGCGCTGGTTGCCGATATTGTCGGCAAATACTTGTGACCATTGCTGCACTTTTGGATGAGCAAGAGCATCTGCCAGTGTCAATTCCACTAGTTCTGCTGGGGTGAGCAGATACTTCAGTTCGGCCACTGCCACAGAGGTTGCCACTCTATGAATAATGTCGTTGACGCCTTCAATCGGTTGGCCGGTCAAAGGGTCTCTGTTGCCGTAAAGGCCAACGAGTGTTTCCTGGGTCGATTCCCAATAACGGCTCGTGTAGTCTTCTTTAAGGGCCGCAATCACGTTAGCAGGCAATGGTTTAGGGGCAGAGGTAGACGACGAATTTGTCATGGCGATTGGTGTCGAGCTAGGTGTAGAAGGTCTGACGTCCGTTTTTTCTTGGGTATTACCGTTGGGAGAATTATCTATAGAGGAATTCTCTTTGTTCTCAACTGTCAGCATGTGTGTGTGGTTCCTTCCTGGTTCTTGTGATTGCGGTGTCAATGAAAATGCAAGGCGGGCGTGAGTGGTGTGGAGGTGGAGAGAGGAGAGGTGAAGGTCAGTTCTTTCGGAGGGAAAGCGATTGAGGGAGATCGCTTCGTTTATATAGAGCGTTGTATTTTTGATTCAACAAAACCAATCAAAATAAACAAACAAACAAACAGCGGTCAGGCCATACGGGAAGGCCCTGTGGTGTGAATGAAGCCAAAGTTGCACCGACAGGTGTGTCACTCACAAACCAAGATTTGTGATTAGCAACTTTTTTATTTTATGAGAGGTTTTTGAGGACCTCTGCGCAAGATTTCGTTATGAATAATCTACTACCGGTAGTGCCTCGCGCGCAACAGTCTATTTGCTGTTCAAAATCTGTTCAAAGTCTGAAAACCGTTACTCGGTATAGCTTAGCGCCTTAGATAAAATGTCAAAGTAAAGCCGCTACCGGTAGTGTATGCACTGCTATATATAGCGTAGGCACCGGGGCTTGAAAAGAAGTTGTCGTGCCTGTAAACGCTGACTGGGCTTGGTGTCTGATATTCTGGTATCACCCCTGTATATGCGCAGCGGTGGTGGCATGTGCGGTGGCTGTATATAGAGACAGATGTGGTGTTATACGTGGTGCGCCTGGTGGCGTCAACGGTGATTAGCGGCTGCTTATGCGCGTTTGCATATGCACAATGATTCGAGTGTATACGTCCGATAAGTGTGAGATGGCGATAATATTTATCGGCGCTAATTATTGTGGTCTATTCAATAATGGTCGGCAAGTTCATCAAGGGCATGTTCATTGGCGGACCCGTCGCGCCCAACCGGCAAGTGTTTGGCGCGCTTTAAATCGGCTTTGCCTTGTTCGCGATGGCCCAACAGCAGGTGAGCTTTACCGCGATTGGTAAAATTGGGACCGTAAGCCGGTCTTAAGGCAATGGCCTGATCCAAATCTGCAATCGCTTCTTGATATTGATGTCGATTCAAGTAGCAAAATGATCTGAGTTGATAGGTCATGGCCAAATATATTTTTTTGTCTCGACTCTTTCCGTCGGCAAACCATTGAGAATAATTCTTACTTTCTACCGGTATTAGTTTTAAAACTTTAGTCAGCAGATCGCACGCTTCAGCGTAATTTTCTGTACTGATTGCTTTCATCGCTTGATCGTATAGAAGCTCGCTCCGATTCAGGGCCAGCACCTGAGTTTTGGTTGGCCCGTTCTGGCTGCTCGTCATTGATTCAATCTGTTGAGAAAATTGCGGGCTGATAGCGTCGAACTTGCCCCGCTCTGGAATTTTAGTATCTTCAGTAATGTGAATTTTTTTTGTGGCCTGCACCGAGTTGTGCAACGAATCGACAAAATTGCAGGCTACCCAGATGGTGGCACCGCCAACAGCGGTGGTGATTAAAATCAGTGTGACAGTTAAAGCACTCGACTGTTTCACAACAAATATACTCCAGCCGTAGAACCAGACTCGCCCACAATATTATGCTTTCTTCTCTTGCATTTAGCTTGTCTACGAGCCTTGAAAGCTAGCGTTGCTCTGCTAGCCAGCGAGGCCGACAAAAGGCGTGTTTTCACCACAGATTGATTTGTAAAAGTGACGTAAAACTGCCGTTCGTTACAAAGTAAATTGAGACTATGCCTGGCAAAGCCCGCCCGTGCCCGCCGCTGTCGAATTGTAATGAGTTGTCAAAGAACTTGGTGGGCAGTCTCGTTACATGTCGTTTCGCACGTTTTAGCTGTCCATTTCACTAGAACTAGTTATCTCTTTCATCACTTCTCTTCCAAGACTTTTTTCCACTAGCTAACCAGCCAACCGCCTAAACCGTCTTTCCCGCTCAGCAACGCTTTGCGAACGACACTGGCTTGCTGTGGAACTAAGAACTGCCAAATTGAGATGACTGAGATGCAACAACTTAACCAGGAGATCACATGAGCATTTCGCGATTCATCGCTGTGCCTTTGCTCCTCGGTGCTGTTCTATCTGTCGGTGTTGCATTGGCCCGCGACGTTGCGTCAGCAGCGTGAGCACCTTGGTCACGCTGTTTCTTCTCTCCTCAAGCCGTTTGCAGACTCAAACGGCTAACCTTTTCGGTTAGGAAATCACCATGTCCACCGTCTCCATCGCCCTTATCCTCGGTGCCATCACTCTCGTTGCCGCCCTCGCCTTCTCGCCGTCTTTCCGCCAGCTCTTCCGCATTCGCAGCGGCAAGGCCATCGACGCCGGCACTACCGCCCTCGAGAAGGAGCAAGACCAGTACAAGCTGCTCACCGCCCGCATTCCGGCGCAGCGCAACTCCGTAGCCACCACCAAGGCCGGCGCCGTAATCGCGCAGAAGAAGCTCAACGGCCTCACCGAAAAGCTGACCGGCCTCGAACCGAGTTCAAGCAGGCTGATGCCCAGAAGGCTCCGGCCGACGTCGTCTCCGCCATCGAAGCCGAATACGCCGAGACCGAAGTTGCCATCACCGAGCAGAAGGCCGTTGCCACCGAGGCCGCCACGACATGAAGACCGAGATCTCCGCCGCCGGCTCGGCCTCTGCTGAAATCGACAAGGAGCTCGAAATCGCTCGCGCCAAGAACGACATGAGCAAGGGTTCTACCACCGACCAGGCTCGCGCCGAACTCGCCGAGAAGGCCGCGGCTTCGTCCGCCGGCGACCGTCTGCGCGCCAAGCTCGCCATGGGCACCACCGAACAGAAGTAATCTTTTTTTTCAATAATTAGTAGACCGGTCTGTTTCTTTAAAAGATTGACACTTTTCTAAAAAAGCAGCGTGCGTTGTTGGGCACCATAGATAGTGCGCTTTGATTTACGTTGTGCAGACTACCGTTCGGGAATGCCTTGCCAAGGTATTGAAATTTAACTTTTATAGACGCTGGGTCGAAGTCGTTTAATCTCATTTCTCGCTCCGCTGTGGCGCCGGTCCAGTAAGTGAATCCATTAATAAACAGGTCAAGTGACCATGGGGTACCAGGAAGCCACGAACACCTTTAATCGAGCAAATTTGCCAGGAACCTTTAGCACTTCACTCAGTCGGTGAAATATAGAATCGCAGACGTTAATGCGTTGTAACTTAACGCACATTAGTAAAGGGGAAAATGACGTGGCTAAAAAGAGCAGTATGTGGGGCATGATTGGATTGGGAATGGGGCTGGCTAGCGCCGGCATGGCCACAGCAAATTTAATTCGTCAGTTTAAAAAGATGGATTTGAATCATCAAACCGTTTTGCTTATGGGCGGATCGCGCGGGCTGGCACTTGAAATTGCTCGCATTGTCGGCGATCAAGGAGCGACCGTCGCCCTGGCTGCCCGTGATGGTGAAGAACTCGAACGTGCGAGAGACTTTCTCAATATTCCATCAGATCGTTTGTTTACTTTCGTTTGCGACGTAACTAACGAAGAGCAAGTGAGAGATACAGTGGCCGCCGTGCAAGAACAATGCGGCGACATCGATGTGCTGATGAATATCGCTGGTGTGATACAAGCCGGTGCTTTTGAATTTCAGAATAACGAAGATTATGCAAAGTCGATGAACACTCACTTCTGGGGTCCACTTTATGCAGTCAATGCGGTTGTGCCGACAATGAAGAAGCGCAATCGCGGTCGCATCGTCAATATTTCTTCCATCGCCGGCAAAGTAAGTGTGCCACATTTGCTTCCTTACAGCGCCAGCAAACACGCCCTTGTCGGATTTTCGGAAGGTCTGCGCAGCGAATTGGCCAAAGACAATATTTTTGTCACCACCGTTTGCCCGGGCTTGATGCGCACCGGAAGCGCGCGCAATGCGGAGATGAAAGGTCACAACAAAGTTGAATATGCGCTGTTTTCGATCTTTGATTCACTGGCGCTGACAAGCATCGACGCTAAGTGCGCCGCCAAACAAATTGTCGAAGCCTGTAAGTATGGCGATCCGCATCTGGTGATTTCCATTCAAGCCAAGGCGTTGAACTTTCTTCATTCAATGGCCCCATCGGCTGTGACTGAAATTTTCAGCTGGACCAATTTGCTTTTGCCCGGTAAAGGTGGAATCGGTGCGGCAACGGCTAAAGGTCACGAAAGTGAAAGCGCCTGGTCGCCATCAATTTTGACGAAAATGTCTGATGATGCTGCCGTGCGCAATAACGAAATGGGCGCTCGCTAAGCGGTTTTAACCGGATTCTTAGCGTTGCTCAGATATTCACTGGTGGAGTGCATGGTGGCATACGCAAAGCCTAATGCCGCCATGTAAGCCGCGTGAACCTGAGCGGCCGGAACTTTGATGCCGTTGAATTCGGCATCACGAGTAGCGCAAGCATCGTCAATGACATTGACTTTATAGCCGAAATCGTTGGCTGCACGAGTAGCAGCATCTATACACATGTGGCTCATAGCGCCGCATATAACCACTTCTTCAACTTTATTTTCGTCAAGCAAAGCTTTTAAATTAGTTTCGCGGAAAGAATTGATCTGGTGTTTGACCACAACCGCCTCTTTGTCCTGGGGCCGCACCATCTCGTTTATTTCTGCGCCTTTTGAGCCCGGGCGGAAAAATGGCGCATCGGTCGTAGGAAATTCGTGGCGCACATGCACCACTAAGTCTCCGTTGTCACGAGCTGAGGCAAGCAACTTAGCGGCGTTTTCAGCGGCAGCGTTCATACCACTTAATTCCCAATCACCGCCAGGGAAATAGTCGTTCTGTACGTCGATAACGATTAAAGCGCGCTTGCTCATTTTTTGTTCTCCAGGAATTTCTGTCTTTTATAGCATTAGCAGCAATCATGGAAGATTCGGCATTGTCACTTGGCAAGTATGGGTGGGCAAATTGATGCTTTGCACTAGGAGCCTGAGTCAAAACTCCAGCTATCAGGTCCAGTAAGTATGTCCAATTAAGGCGTTGTATATATCGCAGACCTAAAAAGCGCTCCATCATTTCGAAATTATGACGGTCCAAACGACAAAAAGGCACCACAAGTGTCGGTTTCATTCAACCGGGTCGTGGCTATGCAACTGTTGATTCTTCACGCTGCGATTTTATCAACGTCTATCTTGAA
>Ga0335394_10007194_pt1 | contig 12564 bp, 11 predicted proteins | sample MAT03_FD_205741 | JGI IMG/M metagenome (GOLD analysis project Ga0335394, IMG submission 205741) | Freshwater microbial communities from Lake Fryxell liftoff mats and glacier meltwater in Antarctica - MAT-03 (spades assembly) (version 2) ... | reverse complement strand
GGCAATTTTTTCGAAGCCGTCTGGCACGCCGTGACCGTGCTTTTGCATTTATGAACACACCCGAAAACACCACCGACCCCGTCCCGCCGCCTCCACCCGCCGATGAACGCTTCCTCCATCGCGCCATTGACGGTCCCTGCCATCCCTTCGCTGTGGTGGAGACCTTGCTGAAACAACCTGGCCGCATTTTATTTGAGCTGCGCGGCAATCGTGCCGCCACCGTCTGCGCCGGTCTCTGTCTCGTGGGCGCGGTCTGCCTCGCGATTTATGGTATCGTAGCCGGCAGTCTTACCGGCGGCGAACAGCTCCTCTTTGCGCCCGTGAAGATTTTGCTCGGTTCCGTCCTCTGCGCCCTCATCTGTCTGCCGAGCCTCTTTATTTTTCTCTGCCTCGGAGGCGCCGACGTGAAACTCCGCTCTGTCGCCGGGGAACTCCTCGCCTCCGTCGCTTTGACATCCCTGCTTTTGCTTGGTTTTGCGCCCGTCGCCTGGGTCTTTTCCCAATCCACAGACTCCGTCGCCTTGATCGCCGTGCTGCATCTTATCTTTTGGGCCATTGCCTTATGCTTTGGCCTGCGAATCATCGGACGCAGAAGCGCGGGTCGCTCCTCCCGCATCTGGATCGCGATTTACGTGGTCGTTTGTCTGCAAATGATGACCGCACTGCGTCCCATTCTCGGGCGGAGCACGACCGTCTTCCCGAGTGAAAAGAAATTCTTCCTCACCCATATGATGGAGACGCTTACAAAACCCTCCAAACCGGTGCAGGGGCGGTGATGCGGGGCTTGGGGCCGAGCTACCAGACCAGGGGAGTAAGGGGTCAGCCATTTAATATTGATATCTGCAGGATTGGACTCCTGTGGTTTTTGTAAAAAAAGGATCAGTCATTTTTTATTATATTTCCGACGAGAATGGAGAAAAGGGGGACACTTTTCAGAAATGTCAATCAGCGGGTGATGCCCCACAGCGAGCCTTGGTTTTCCTGACCGCCTTTTTTCAGCCTTCATCTCTTCCTTCTCCTTCTTCAACCCTCGGGTAAAACAAAGGGCGGATTTTTCACACATCCGGCATTGCCCGTCGCGTCCCGTTCGGCAAGCTCAACCGGTGAAAACATCCCTTCTCGCTCTTCTCTTCGCGGCGTCCATTGCTCCTGCCGCGAATGTTATTTTTATCCACCCCGACGGGGCCGGTGTTTCCCACTGGCAGGCCGCGCGCTTCCTCTGGGCCGGACCCGATGCCGAGCTCAACTGGGACAGCCTCCCTCACGTCGCGGTCTATCGCGGCCACATGAGAAATTCCCTTACTGCCACGTCGAATGGCGGAGCCACCGCCCATGCTTATGGCCTCAAGATGCCTGCGGGAGCCTTTGGCACCGATGGAACCAGCGCCTCGCGTCCGACCGCCGCCTCCGGCCAGCCCGGCAGCCTCATGCACGAAGCCATGGCCCGTGGCGTGAAGGTCGGCCTCGTCAACTCCGGCAGCATCATCGAGCCTGGCACCGCCTGTTTTGTCGCCAGCGCGGCCAAACGTGACGACTACGAAGGAATTGCCAGGCAGGTCGTCGAGTCCGGTGCTGATGTCATTCTGAGTGGTGGCGAGGAATGGTTTCTTCCGCAGGGAAAAGCCGGCCGGCACGCTGTTTCCGGAAAACGCACCGACGGACTCGACCTTGTGACCGCAGCGCAGTCCGCTGGCTACACGGTCGTGTTCAATGCGGACGAACTCAAAGCCGTGCCCACCGGGACCAAAAAGCTCCTCGGGATCTTTGCCGCCGAAGACACCTTCAATGACATGGGCGAAGCCGAAATGGCCGCCCTCAAGCTTCCCGCCTATAAACCCTCCGCCCCCGACCTCGCCGCCATGACGGATGCCGCCCTCAAGGTTCTCTCCCCGGGCCCCTTCCTCCTTGTCGTCGAGGAGGAGGGCTCCGACAACTTTGGCAATGCCAACAACGCCTACGGCACCCTTGAAGCCCTCCAGCGCGCCGACAAATCCTTCGGCGTTGCTTTGAACTACCTCACCGAAAACCCCGACACCCTCCTCCTCACCGCCGCAGACAGTTCCGCCGGCGCCATGGACGTCATCGGCATCGATTCCTCGCTGGAATATCTCGCCCTCGCCAAAAGCCGTCGCGATCGCAACGCCGCCCCCTACAGCCTCGACCGCGAAGGCAAACCCTTTGTCTCCAAACCCGACCGTGCCGGTGAAACCCACCATTTTGTCGTTGCCTGGGGCACCCTCCTCGACGCCAGCGGCGGCATCGTCGTGCGCGGAGCCGGCAAGAACGCGGAAAAAATCCTCGGTAGTTTCGACAACACCAAAATCTACTCCCTTATGCGGGAAACCCTCTTCCCGGAAAAGTAAGTCCCTTGCTCATGGCCAGGAGACTCGTCAGTTCGAACAGGATGACCTTGGGCAAGTTTCCGTGTTTCACGGTTTGTGGTTGAAATCCGTGGGCACACCGACGTTCTCCCACGCGGCGAGTTCTTTTTCTGCGTCGGTGAATTTCTTGCGCGTCTTGTCATTCGCGTATTTGCCGAGGACGAGGCGGAGCGGTGGCGTTGCGGACTCGACGGCAGCGATGATGGCCTCCGCCGCCTTGTCCGGATCGCCGGGCTGTTTGCCGGACATCGTTTCGAGGAAGCGCAGGAACTTGCCGCTCGTCCGGTCGTAATCAGCGAGGTGATTCTCCGCGCGCTCCATCGAGCGGCTGATGAAGTCCGTGCGGAACGGGCCGGGCTGCACGATGGTGACCTTGATCCCGAGCGGTTTTAATTCCGCGGCTAGCGATTCGGAGACGCCTTCGAGAGCCCACTTGGTCGCGCCGTAGATGGAAAAGCCCGCGTAGTTCGAAATCACGGCGGCAGCGGAAATGTTGACAATGTGGCCACTGCCTTGGGCGCGGAGAATGGGTAGCGCCGCGCGAATGACCTCCAGCGCGCCGAAAAAGTTCACGCTGAAGTTCCGGGCGATTTGATCAGCCCCTAGTTCCTCAAAAGCCCCGACGAGTCCGTAGCCGGCGTTGTTCACGATGACATCAAGCCGTCCCCAGGCCTTCGCCGCTTCCGCAATCGTAGTCTTCACTTGACCCGCGGCGGCGACATCGAGCGGCAGCACACGACAGGTCTCCGGGTAACGGGCGGCCAGTTCAGCGAGCGATTCCGTCTGGCGTGCCGTAGCAATGACGCGCCGGCCTCGCGAGAGCAGCGTGGTGGCCAGCGCCAGGCCGAAGCCGCTGGAGCAGCCGGTGATGAGCCAAACCGGGGAGGGTGTCGTGGATTCATTCATGTGGGTTGATCAGATCTAGGAGTACTACGTTACCACGTTCGCCGTGGATGTAAAAACTCCGCCAATTCACAACCCTGACCCTCAAGGAAGTTGCCTGGCTCCTTCACGCAGGCGCGTGGCACTCTCTCGCAAATGGACTGCCGCCGGTGTATCGCTCGATATTCGAGACCTAGAGATCAAGCGGACGCCAGGATTCCGAGAGGCTGGACCGGGTTGATCCGTCAGGCATTTTTTGAGAGCGCGGACCGTGAACCACGGCAAAGACATCGCTCCAGGAAATCTTCTTCACTGCGAGTTTACAGCTAAGGAGTCCGTCCTCATGCAAAGATCCTGCGCATTTGCCGGAAATTTGTCGAGAGGAGCGGATCCTCCAGTCACCATTCTGAAATTCTCTCCCTGGTTGTGCTCTTCACCAGAGTTGCGTCGCGGGAAATGAACCGTAGTTTGGTGGGCATGAATACTTCAGACCGTAATCCCGCCATGGGTTTCACCCGCCGCACCGCTTTCCGTCTCAGCTTCGGCACTCTCGCTGCCAGTTTTTTTGGCGGCACGCTGACAAATCATTCATTTGCCCAAGCCCCTGCCGTGGCCCCTGCGCCCAAGGGTCCATATACCCTGCCGCCGCTGCCTTACTCATACGAGGCTTTGGAGCCGAATATTGACACCTGGACGATGCAGATTCATCACGACAAACATCATCAGGCCTACGTGGACAATGCCAACCGGCTCCTCGCCGATCAGCCGGAGTTGGCGAAGCTCTCGCCTGAGGAATTGCTCAAGAATCTCGACAAGGCACCCGAAGCCATCCGCACCGGTCTGCGCAATAATGTCGGCGGCCACGTGAACCATTCGCTCTTCTGGCTGATGATGTCGCCCAAGGGTGGGGGCAAACCCACCGGGGAACTGGCCAAGGCGATTGATGGCAAGTTTGGATCCTTTGCGGAATTCCAAAAGCAATTCAACGAGGCGGCGACCAAGCGTTTCGGCAGCGGCTGGGCCTGGCTGGTGAGCAAGGACGGAACGCTGGAGATTATTTCCACCCCGAACCAGGACCCTCCCTTGCTCGAAGGCAAGACGGCGCTGCTCGGGCTCGATGTGTGGGAACACGCCTACTATTTGAAATACCAAAACCGCCGGGCCGATTACATCGCGGCATGGTGGAATGTGGTGAACTGGGATTTCGTCAGCGACCAGTTGGCCAAGGCTTAAGCAAGGGGCACGGGCGTCCCGCCCGTTCCCCCTTGAATTTTACTCCGGTTCGTCCAGCGCGCACTGGACAAGCGCGGGGGCGATTTGCTTCTCCGTTCGGGCTCCGAGTTTTTGCAATTCGATCGTGCGCCTGACCAGATTGCCGCGGCCCGTGCTCAGGCGGGACAGGGCCTGATCGTAGGATGTGCGGGCTTGATCGAGGCGCTGGCCGATCTCTTGCAGCGCCTCGACGAAGAGCACGAATTGGTCGTGCAAATTGCCGGCCTGCTCGGCGATTTTCCGGGCGTTGAGGGTTTGTTTGTGGCGCCGCCACACACTTTCGATGGCTCGCAGCGTCACGAGCAATGTGGATGAGGAGACGAGCACGACATTCTTTTCAAAGGCATCCGCGAACAGGGTCTCATCTTCCTGCAAGGCCAGATGCAAGGCGGGCTCGACGGGAATGAACATCAAAACAAAATCCGGGGACTGCAAGTCGGGCAGGCCGGGGTAGTCCTTGGAGGAGAGTTCGTCAATATGCCGGCGCATGGAGAGGGTGTGTTCGCGCAGGGCCGATTGCTTTGTGGCGTCCGTCCCGGAGGTGACGAAACGTTCGTACGCGACCAGCGAGACCTTGGCGTCCACCACGAGGTGTTTTCCTTCGGGCAGGTGAATCACGACGTCGGGCATCTGGCGCGATCCGTTTTCGGCGCGGAAGCTGGCCTGGGTTTCGTATTCGAGACCTTTCTGCAAACCGGATTTTTCCAGGATGCGTTCGAGGATGAGTTCGCCCCAGGAGCCCTGGGTTTTCGACTCGCCCTTGAGTGCGCGGGTGAGCGAGGCCGCCTCGTCGGACATCTGGCGGTTCAGGTCCTTGAGCTGTTGCAGCTGCTCGCGCAGGGCGGCGGTGGTTTTGGTGTCCTCCGTGTGGATGGTTTCGACGCGTTCCTTGAACTCGCCCAGCCGCTGGCGCAGAGGATCGAGCAGGGTGATGAGATGGTCGTGGTTCTGGGTGAGAAACTTCGCGCTTTTTTCCTCCAGGATGCGGTTGGCGAGATTTTCAAATTCCGTGCGGAACTGCGTTTGAATTTCTGTCAGGCGTTTCGCCTCCTCCTCGAGTCGCTGACGGAGATTGCTGCGGTCGGCGTCGGAGGCGGCGAAAGCGGCGGTGAGTTCGTCGTTCTTCGCGCGCTCTACGCTGTTCTCCAAGCGGATTTTTTCGAGTTCCGCAGCGAACTGATCCGAACGCGCGGCGTGGGCAGCGGATTCCGCCTGGATGGCAGATTGTTTGCGCGCGGCCACCAACTGCGAGATCAAGCCGCCCAGAACCAGCCCGAGCACCGCGCAAACACCACCAATCACAATTTCCGTCATATCACAGGATTCTCCCGCAGCCCGCGCTTACTTCGTCGCTGTCAATTGCTTGATCGCCGTGGTCAGATAAACCGGTTCAGGATGTTTATCCCGCCACTTGGTGATCTCGCGTTTTTCCAGCACCTGGAAGCCGAAGCGTTCGAGGACGCGAGCGCCGCGCCGGGATTCGAAGGTGACCATCTGACCGAAGACAGCCTTTTCGCCCTTGGTCCGCAGGTAGTCGAAGTAGGCATTCATCATCACATGGGTGCCGGCGAAACTCTGGGCTTCCGGCAGAACGTTAAAATGGAAATGGGCCGTGCGGCGCGGGGCGGCGGGCACCTCGCGCCAGGAATTACGCAGGATCCATTGGATGAATTCGCGGGTGGGTTTTTGGTAGCGCGGATAGCGAACCATGCCGGTACTGAAGAGCCGGAGGTTGTGGAAAAAACTGTGAAATTGCTGACGCAAGGGCCGCCGGGAGCCGAGCAGGTAGCCTTTGACCGCGCCCTCCTGCTCCAGCACGAAACAGGACTCCGGTTCGATATCGGTGTAGTAGCTGGTGAGGTAATCGGCGAAGAGCTCGCGGTCCTCGAAGACTGGATCAATCGGTTTGCCAAGGAATCCGGTCTGACAGCACAGCCACCGTACGACCTCGCGATCGCGGGGTTCGTAGGGACGGATGGAGATTCCAGAGGGCAGAGCCACATGCTGCTTCTAATCCTGCAAGGCCTTGTCGGTAAATGGAAAAGAACCGGCTTGAGCGGACGGGGCTACCATCACAAAAGGCAGCAAGAAGAGCCTCACGCAAAGGGCGCAAAGGATGAAAACCTTCGGACAGGCGGCAAAAAAATCCACGCCGGGCTCTTTGTCCGCTGGCGTGGTGACTACTTGCTGTATCCGGCAATCACATCCTCATAAATCGCCATCTGCCGGCTGAAGACGGTTTTCCAGGCATAGAGCCGTCGAGCCGTGGCGCTGGCCTGGCGTCCGATTTCACGCAGATCCGTGCCGAACTTGGCCTCAATCGCATTGGCCAGCGACTCCGGAGTGTTTTCGGCAGCCCATTGGGATTGGTTGGAAAAAATAATGCGGTCCATGTAACTGCCCCGAATGCCGACAACCGGGGTGCCGCAGGCCTGGCTTTCCAGCGTGACCAAGCCGAACGTTTCCTGCACGCCGGGATGAACAAAGAGGTTGGCGGCGCGGTAATAAACGGCCAGTTGTTCGGCCTTTCCGCAGAATTGCAACCAGGTCACCGCCTGGGTTTCGTGGCGCAGGCGATGCAGCGCGGAACGCTGGGTGCCGTCGCCGATGGCCAGCAGATGGTATTTGCCCGGCAGGCGGTGATGGAGAATTTCAAAAGCATCGAAAAGCGTGCGGACGTTTTTTTCCGAAGCCAGACGGCCGACATAAAGCAGCAGTCGGCTGTCTGCGGGAATACGGAGTTCCCGGCGGACGGAATCCGAGAACGAATCTTCGGGATAAAAAACCTCGGTGTCCACGCCGAGATCCATACTCTCGACGCGTTCGACGCCCCACTGGCGGAGCAGGTTGGCCAGGATCGGACTGGGGACGAAGGTGCATTCGAGACGGTTGTAGAGGGCGTTCACGTAGCGCCTGCTCATATCCTCGGCCATGGCGATGGCGAGCGGGCCAAAATATTTCGCGACGGAGCGGATGTAGGCTTCGGGAAAATGCGAATGATAAAAACCGACCACGGGAATATCCAGTCCGCGACCCGAGGCGACGGCCTTCCAGGCGAGCTGGTAGGGATCGCCGGATTCGATGATGTCGGGCTTTTCGCGTTCGAGTGCCTCCTCGACGAGGTGGAGCTTTAACAACGCGCGATAGCGGGATGTGCGTGAAACGAGCGGCGAGGCGATGGTGTAAATCCGGGCCTGATCATCCCCGCTCGATCCCGTGGCTTCGCCGGGAATCACGAGCACGTGCTGACAGTCGGGCCGGTGTTTTCGCAGAAACGCGACTTTCTGTTCCACGTAGCGACGCACCCCTCCGCTGACCGGGGAATAAAACTGAGTCAGGTCGCAGATTTTCAATTGGTCATTTCCATGGAGGGTGGCAGGCCCTTGCCGCCCTGAGATTCCGCGTGGGGCGCAAGAGCCTTCGCCTCTCCATCATCATCCCTGATCCGCCAGCCAGCGCTCGGCATCAATGGCGGCGGCGCAGCCCTGACCGGCGGCGGTGATGGCCTGACGATAAACATGATCGGCCACGTCGCCGGCGGCAAATACTCCCGGCAGGGCGGTGCGGGTGCCGTTTTTCTGGATGAGGTATCCGTTGCTGTCCGTTTCGAGTTTGCCGAGAAAAGGCGCGGTGTTTGGCTCGTGGCCGATGGCAACGAAGACGCACTTGAGGTCGAGTTCGCTTTCCGCTCCGGTGACCAGATTTTTGAGTTTTACGCCGCGCACCTCGCCGGCTTCATCGGTCAGGTATTCGGTGATGGCGCTGTTCCAAACCGGCTCGATCTTGGGATTGGCCAGCGCGCGGTCGGCCATGATTATCGAGGCGCGCAAGGTGTCGCGGCGATGGATGAGATAAACCTTCGAGGCGAAGCGCGTGAGAAAGGTGGCCTCTTCGCAGGCGGAATCGCCGCCGCCGACCACACAAACCGGCACGTTGCGGTAGAAGGCTCCATCGCAGGTGGCGCAGGAGGTCAGGCCATGGCCGATGAGTTTCTTTTCGCCCTCAAGGTCCAGATAGCGCGGCGAGGCGCCACTGGCGATGATGAGGGCCTTGGTTTCCGTCCAGGCGCCATCCACTTTGAGGCGGGAGTAGGTGCCCGCGTGCTCGAAGTCCTCGACCATACCGTATTGAAAACGCGAACCGAATTTTTCCGCCTGCTGATGCATGCGGATGACGAGCTCGGGGCCGTCCACGCCTTCGGGGAAGCCGGGGAAATTTTCCACGGCGGTCGTGGTGGTAAGCTGTCCGCCGGGCTGGCGGCCTTCGAGCACAAGCGGCGAGAGATTGGCGCGGGCGGTGTAAATGGCGGCGGTCAGGCCGGCGCAGCCTGTTCCAATGATGATGACGTTTTCCATAGAATGCTGGCAGTAAACACCAACCTGGCGGCCTGCCAAAAGAAAGATTCAGTTTTTCAGGACGACTTGCGTGCCGCAGCGGGCGATGGGAATGAGGGTTTGGGACAAGAGAGATTCCCAATCAGCAAGTTTTGCCGATTCGGTGACGAAGAGGATCGGGGTGCCGGATTGCCAGAGAACGGCCAGTTCGGAGGTGGTCATATAGAGGTTTCGGCCGATGCCAAACTTGCGGACGATAAAGTCCTTGTCGGGATTTTGATCGAGCCAGGTGACGGGAATGTTGGTGTAAAAAAGCAGGCTGCTGCCGGTGTCGAGTCCGCCGTCATAAATGAGCCGGGTGTCAGCCGACGCGGCGGCATTAATGGCGGGAGCGGCTTGAGCGAGGGAAAAAAACGGGGAGACGAGGGCGGTTCCGCTGACCGCGCCGAGCGCGAGGCAGCAGGTAGCGGCCAGCACGGAAAAAACCTGGGCCCGGCTTGGCAAGAACGCGGCCAGGAGAGAGAAGAGGGTGGCTCCGCCGAGGGATAAGAGGGCGGTGTGGCGGAGACTCTGCCACACGCTGCCATCAAAATTTGTCACCGTGGTCCAAGCCGTGGCACGATCTGCGACGGAGGCGGTTCCCGCTCCCGGAGCGGAATGGGACATGGCCAACGCCGTCACGAATCCCGCGGTAAAAAGAATCGCGAGAAAAATCGCGGCCGGGCGCAGGGAGCGGTGTTCAATCAGCGCCGCCACTCCGAGAGCAAAGGCCGGCCACATGGACATGGCGTAGTAATCCTGCCGCTGTCCGGCCAGAAGGATGGTGGCAAGAATCACGCCGGCCCATGACGCCACGAGAATATCGTTAAATCCCAGGGAGGAAATACGGCCGACTTTCCTGAAGAGAGCGACGAATGCCACGACTGACCACGGAAAAAACCATGCCGCGTGCAGCAGGAGAAACTGCCAGCGCGGCACCGCCGTATAATCCGTGGCGGGGGCGGAATTGCCCGTGACGTGTCCGAGTTGCTCGGCAAAAAACAGGTTGCTCATGAAACCGGGGAATCGGGATTCAATGAAAAAATACCAGGGCAGATTGACCGCGCAAAAAATCAGCACGCCCTGCCAGGACACCAATCCGCGCAAACTTCCCCGCGCGCTTTTGCCGAAGAACGCGGCCACACCGATGATCGCCAGCGGATAAAGCAAGCCATGCCATCCCTTGGTGAAACTGGCCAGCGACGCACAGAACCAAAACGCGGTAAACCACCGGGCCCGCCGCATGGGGTCGTCCGCTCCGCGCAGCACGCAATAGAGCGCGGCGGCAATGAGGGCGGAAAACATCGGTTCGGGCATGATGACCCGTCCAAGCGTGAAAATCCCCAGCGAAGAAAGCAGGACCGCCCCGGCGAGAAATCCCCGCCACGGGCCGCCCATCTTTGTGCCGATGAGAAACGTCACGGCCACCCAGAGCGTGATGGCCAGGGCACTGGGCAGCCGGGCGGCAAAAGCGTTCACGCCAAACACATTCATCGAGGCCGCCATCGCCCAGTAAAGCAGGGGCGGTTTGACCAGGCGCGGCATGCCATCGTTTTCCGGGACAAGCCACGAACCCCCATCGGCCATGACTTTGGCCGCGCCGCCGTATTGACCGTCGGTTTCGTTGTAAAGGTCGCCCCAGCCGGCCGTGCCGATGGTGAGCAGGGCGGCGAGCGCCAGCAAAACCGGCAGCAGCCAGCGTTCCGTCGGCTTCACGATGTGATAGTGAAGGATTCGGGAAAACCGGGAGGCAGTCGCACTGGCCGTCCCTCCGGCATTTGCACGAGGGCCAGAGTCTGGCTGCACGTGACCAGCAGCTCTCCATCCGAAGGACGAACAATCTCGAATTCAACTTGAAAACGAATGCCTGAGATTTTTCCGACCTGGCCATTGACCAGGAGGGTGTCGCCGAGCACGGCGGGTTTTCTGTAGTCAATCTCGGTGCGCGTCACGACGGGATGAATCCGGGTGCGGGCGATTTCCTCGAAGCTCATACCCATGTTGATGGCGAGATAGGTTCGCGCGGTTTCGATAAAACGCAGGTAGGAAATGTTGTGCACGACGCCCCCTGCGTCGGTGTCGAAATACATTACACGAATCTCGGTCGAGACCCGGCAGCGGTCTGGATAGTCCATCGGCGGTGATGATGGGCAAGCCCGGCGCTGCCTCAAGCCGAATTGCCGGATTGCCGGAAACTTATTTCGGCGGTGCCGGTGTCTCGGGCATGAGTTTGGCGATTTCGTCGCCGACCGAGTTGTCGGGGATCACGGCATAGGCATCCTGGTATTTGACCAGAGCCTCGGCTTTTTTGCCGGAATCAGCCAGCAACTTGGCCTGTTCGCGCAGGCGGGTGAATTCATCAATCTTCGTGGCGGTGAATTGCTGGAGGGCGGTGATGACCTGCGAGGTTTCCGATCCGATGAACTGGACGCGGCGGGAGAGATCATCGAGCAGATCCTTGGCCTCGATGAAGTGCTTTTCCGCGAAGATCGTTTTGAGTTTTTTAAAACCGGTCCAGGCGGCGCAGACGGCCAGAGCCTGGCGCGATTCGGTCAGGAGCTGAACTGGCGGCTTGGAGGCGGTGAAGAGGATCATTTTTTCATTGAGCGCGGAAATACCGGCATCAAGGTCCGGCGAAAGCTGTGGCGGGGCCTCCTCTATTTTGTTCGAGGCCAGTTCGCCTTCCAGAGATGCGGCCAGTTTGGCGGCATCCTCCGAGGTGGCTTTCACCGTGTCTTTGCCCGCGTCCCAAAGTTTCAAAAACGCGGCGCTCTTGGGGTCTTCCTCGGGCTTGAGGGCTTTGAGTTGACTCACGGCTTCGGTGGCGGATGGCATGCCGAGGGCGGGGTCGGCCAGACGGGTGAGGAGGGTCTTGCGTTTTTCCGTGCGCGAGAGTTTGCCCTGCTTGGAGGCGAGTTCCTCCGTCAGGATTTTAATGTTCGGATCCGTGGCGGAAAACTGCAGCAGGGCGAGATATTTCGGGTCCTGTTCCAAGTCGAAGCTGCCCGGCGGAAGGGCCCGGTCGGTTTCGGCTTTCAGGAGCTCGATCAGGTTGGCGGCCTGGGCCTTGACGTAAGCCTGCTTGGTGATCCAGACGCCCTCCGCTTTGACCTTTCCGCCGTCAAACATCGCCGCTTCGGCCTCGAGTTTTTTCAACGAGGGCTCCACATAGGTGCGTGTGGCGGGAAATTTCACCGGGATGCCTTTGAATTCGTTGATGGTGTTTTGCAACGCCTGGCGCTGTTCGGGATCGACGATTTCGCGGATTTGGGCCGGATCGGCGTATACCACCATCTTGACCAGCTTGGAAGTGGGAACCTGCCGTTTATCGCCGGATTTCATGCGAAATTCGAAATACCCGGCTTTGGCGGCTCCGCTGGCTGTGCGGTCAATAAAGGCCAGGAACTCCATCACAGTGGCGTCGCTTTCCTTCGACCAGGGCTGGGGTTTCACAATGGCAATGCCGGGGCGTTCCTGCACGGTGAAGCCATCGCTGGACTGGCTCCGCACTTCACCAGTGGCACAAAAAACAACGGCGGCCAGCAGGGCTTGGCAAAGGGAGCGCGAGGACAGGGGAAGATGCGGCATGTTCGTTTACAGTGTATTTACGTTCGGCGGTGAATCGCAATCGGTATTTATGGCTTTTTGGATATCGA
>Ga0335394_10007193_pt1 | contig 12565 bp, 7 predicted proteins | sample MAT03_FD_205741 | JGI IMG/M metagenome (GOLD analysis project Ga0335394, IMG submission 205741) | Freshwater microbial communities from Lake Fryxell liftoff mats and glacier meltwater in Antarctica - MAT-03 (spades assembly) (version 2) ... | reverse complement strand
GACCTCAACGGAGACGGCTGGATCGACCTCGTGTTCGCCAACGGCGACGGCTACGACAAGGGTGACCTCGGCTCGGACTCGCCGCAGCAGGCGTTCTTCAACGACGCCGGCCTCGGCATGACCGACATGAGCAGCCAGGTGTTCGGGATCGGGACCAGCTTCAACGGGCGCGCGATCAAGGCGCGGGACATCGACCGCGACGGCGACAACGACGTCATGCTCGGCGTCACCTGGCAGGAGCCGAGCCAGCTCTTCATCAACGACGGCGTCGGCAACTTCACCCCCGAGGGCGACACCAACCTGCCGCAGGGCGACGCCAGCATCGGCGACCTCGAGCTCGGCGACGTCGACGGCGACGGCGACCTCGACATGATCCTCGCCAACTGGGGCTCGGAGGCGCCGGTCGGCGACCCGGCGTTCACCGAGGGCGGCACCACCCTGCTGTGGAAGCAGATCGGCGAGCCCGGCGGCTTCGATCAGCCCGGCACCGGCATGTTCGAGGACGCGACCCTCGGCAACATGCCGCTCGACAAGCTCCGCTGGTCCTGGGACCTCGAGTTCGTCGACGTCGACAACGACTTCGACCTCGACATCGCCATCTCCTGCTTCTCGTGCTCGAAGAACAGCATCTACCTGTTCGCCAACAACGGCGACGGCGAGTTCACCAACGTCACCCTCAACAACGTGCCGCAGGGCCTCGGCGCCTTCGACGTCGAGGCGATCGACCTCAACGGGGACAGCTTCCTCGACCTCGTCACCCTGCGCGACGGCACCGGCGGCCGCAACCGCGTCCTCATCAACGACACCAACGGCGCCTTCCTCGACAAGTCCGACATCGTCTGGCCCAAGCTCGAGAACCCCGCCAGCTTCGACCACATGGGCGCCTTCCTCGACTACAACTCCGACGGCCGCCCGGACCTCGTCACCGGCGCGCTCCAGCCCGGCAAGCCCTTCCCGGACCGCTTGATGGAGAACCAAAACGGCACCTTCAAGCAGAACACCTTCGCCTTCACCGCGGCGACTCCGGGCACCTACGCGCTGGTCCTCGCCGACCTCAACAACGACCGCGTGCTCGACGTCGCGATGGCGCAGAACGAGAACGCCGTCGACAAGAAGGTGTTCCTCGGCAGCGCCGAGCTGCTGCCCGACACCTACGCGCCGATCTTCCCGAACTATCAAAAGCTCGCCGCCGACGCCGAGTTCGGCGTTTCGCACACGCTCCACCTGCGCTGCCACGACAACAAGTCGCCGCTGATGCTCCACGACTTCCAGCTCGAAGATGGCGAGCAGAACGGCCGCCCCTTCGTCGAGTCGTGGAACAGCCAGCCGGCTGACCCCGACGTCACCCCGCCCGACGACATCTCGCCCCCCGGTGAGTGGTACGGCGAGTACCTGTGGCGCGTCACATTCGACATGCCGAAGGTCGCCGACCCCTTCGTCTACCGCATCTGTGCCATCGACGCCGCCGGCAACCGGCGCTGCACCGAGCCGGAGAGCGTCGATAACCCCGATGACACCACCGGCCTGACCGACACCGACACCGACACCGACACGACCACCACCGGCGAGTCGGACACCGATACGTCGACCTCGGACGGGAGCGGCGTGAGCATGACCGGCGTCAGCGACACCGACACCGACACCTACGTCCCGACCACCAGCACGGACCCGACCAACGTCACCAGCAACAGCGACACCGATAGCGCCACCACCTTCGACAGCGCCAGTCAGCTCGACGACGACGGCTGCGGCTGCGCCACCACCCAGTCGCCGACCCGCGGCCTGCTGTCCTCGCTCGCGCTGCTCGGCCTGCTCGGTCTGCGTCGCCGTCGCCCCCGCGCTTGACCCCCGGCGCGCACGCGCCGACGTCATCATCATTATCATCACTACATCGCAGGGGCCGCGGGTAACCGCCGGCCCCTGCGGCATTTTAAAAAAGCAGAGCCAGACAATGCGCATACGCTGACCCGCGCGCCGCCGCGCATCACGATCGCCGCGCTGGGGGCACCCGCCCCTTTGCGGGCGACCATAAAGCGAATACGGTGACCATAGTGGAGGGCGATATGGGCCGGACAGGAGCATTTCACGCGCAGATATGTCGCTTCGCGCTGGCGACGGCGGTGGGCCTGGGCTTATCGGCCTGCGGCAACGACAAGGTCGCCGAGGACGACACCGCCACCGGCACCGCCACCGGCACCGCCAGCGACCCGACGGACGGCCCGCCGACCACTGGCGACGACGGCGGCCCGGCGCCGACCGACGGCGTCGGCATCATGGGCGTGCGTCGCCTCAGCCGCGACGAGTACGACAACACGATCCGCGACCTGCTCGGCGAGACCTCGCGCCCCGGCTCGAAGCTGCTGCCCGAGGACATCTACGAGCCCTTCGACAACGACTTCACGCTGCAGATCGCAACGACGCCCTTAATTGACGCGCTCGAGGCCCTCGCCCGCGACGTGGCCTTCGCCACCATCACCGACCCGACCCGCAAGGCCATGGTGCTCGGCTGTACACCCAGCGGCGCCCAGGACGAGACCTGCATGCGATCGTTCATCGCCCGCTTCGGTCGCAAGGCCCTGCGCCGCCCGCTGGCGCCCGCCGAGGTCGAAGCCTACGCCGCGCTCGCCAAGACCTACACCGACCTGACCGGCAGCTTCGATGAGGGGGCCTGCGTCGTCATCCGCGCGATGCTGCAGGCCCCCGAGTTCGTGTACCGCGTCGAGCTCGGCGCCGCCACCGACGAGCCCGGCGTGTTTCGCCTCAACCAGTTCGAGGTCGCCACCCGCCTGTCCTACTTTCTCTGGGGCACCACCCCGGACGACACCCTGCTCGACCTCGCCGAGAGCGGCGGCCTCGACACCCCGGCGGCCGTGCGCGCCATCTCCGAGAAGATGCTCGCCGACCCGCGCGCGCGTGACCGCTTCGACCGCTTCCACGCGATGTGGCTCGGGTACTTCGCGCTGCCGCACGCCGCCGACCTCACCTCGGCGATGCGCACCGAGACCCGCCTGCTCATCGAGCAGGTCCTGTTCGACGACAAGACCTCCTGGTACGACCTGTTCACCGCCGGCGGCAGCTACATGAACGACCTGCTGGCCGCCAACTACGGCCTGCCCGCGCCCGGCTCGGCCGAGCACGTATGGGTCGACTACGGCGCCAGCGGCCGCCAGGGCCTGCTCTCGCAGGGTTCGTTCCTGTCGGTCGCCGGCAAGTTCGGTGATACCAGCCCGACCCAGCGCGGCAAGCTGATCCGCACCCGCCTGATGTGCCAGATCGTGCCGCCGCCGCCGCCGAGCGTCAACGTCGACGACCCGCCGAGCGACCCCAACAGCAACTGCAAGGTCGACCGCTACGCCGCTCACCGGGATGAGCCCGGTTGCGCCGACTGTCACAATCTCATGGACCCGGTCGGCTTCGGCCTCGAGAACTACGACCAGCGCGGCGCCTTCCGCAGCAACGACCTCAACGAGCCGGAGTGCCTCATCGACGGCGCCGGCGCCGTCGACGGCGCGATGTTCAACGGCCCCGCCGAGCTCTCCGACATGCTGATCTCCGCCGAGGTGCTTGACGCCTGCGCCGTCACCCAGGTCTATCGCCTGGCCATGGGCCACCGCGAGCAGAACGCCGACTTGCCGCTCATCGACGCCCTGCGCGCGTCTTTCAAGGCCGACGACCACCGCTTCGACCAGCTCGTGCTGCAGCTCGTGTCCGACGAGGCCTTCTTGTTCCGGAGGGAGGAGCCATGATTACCAAGGTCATCAAGACACCCCGCGCCCTGTCGCGCCGCATGGTCCTGCGCGGCCTCGGCGGCGTGGCGATCGCCCTGCCCACCCTCGAGATCATGCTCAATCGTCACGGCGACGCGCTCGCCGCTGGCGACCCGCTGCCGCGCCGCTTCCTGGTCGCGTTCAACGGTCAATCGCTCGGCGGCGACAACGACCCGGTGCACAACTACTACGCGCCCGACATCGTCGGCCCCGACTACGACCTCAAGATCGCCACCATGCCGCTCGGCAACTACGGCGGGATCAAGAATGACATCTCGATCGTCTCGGGCCTGCGGGTCCCGTACAACACCGGCATGGGGATCCCCGCGGGCGGCTGGGACGTCCAGTTCCACACCAGCGCGCTCGGCCCCCTGCTGACCGGCGTACGCAACAAGGGCCCCGACGACTACCCCGGCGGCAATGGCCCGACCGCCGATCAGATCGTCGCCGAGGCGATCGGGCAAACCACCAATTTCAAATCGCTCACATATCAAGTGCAGGCCGCCTGGTACCTCTCCGGCGGCAGCGCGCCCTACGGCCGCGACATCTTGTCGTACAAGCTCGACGGCATGGGCAACCCGATCGCCAACCCCGGGCAGGTCAGCCCGAAGGCCGCGTTCGACAGCCTGTTCATGGGCTTTGTCCCGCCCGACCCGGGTGACGCCAAGAAGGCCGCCTACGAGCTGGCCAAGCGCAAGAGCATCATCGACCTCGTGCGCAGCGACTTCGAGAAGTTGATCCCGCAGCTCGGCAAGGCCGACAACCTGCGCATGCAACGACACCTCGACGAGATCCGCGACCTCGAGATCAAGCTCAAGGCCGTGCCGCCCGAGCAGACCCCCCAGTGCATGATGCTCGCCGACCCCGGCGCCGACCCGGCGGTCGGCGGCGACAACTCGAGCCTCGGCGGCGACGACATGTTCGACGTCAACAACGGCTACAGCGACGAGGTCACGCGCGCCCGCGTGTTCCACGACTTGATCCACATGGCCTTCGTATGCGACCTGTCGCGCTCGGTCGCGCTGCTCTACACGATGGCCCAGTCGCACATGAACATCCACCCGATCGCAGGTCACCCCTTCGACCAGCACGAGCTCGGGCACTCGGGCCTCGGCACCGCCGAGGTCAGCAAGGTCATCGCCTGGCACGTCGACCTGTTCGCCTCGCTGGTCGCCAAGGTCCGCGACACCCCCGAGGGCGCCGGCAGCCTGCTCGACAACTGCGCGATGGTGCTCCTGCACGAGGGCGGCCACGGCTATGACCCGGCCGGCAAGGACAACAGCTCGCACTCGACCGAGAACATGGCCTGCATGATCGCCGGACGGGCCGGAGGCCTGCGCGGCGGCCTGCACGTCGTCGCCACCGACATGCACCCCGGCAATGTCCTCAACACGGCGATGCGGGCGGTCGGCGTCGACCAGGACCTCGGCGAGGTCATCGGCGTCGTGCCTGGGCTGCTCGCCTGAAAGACGCGGCGAGCCACTCGATCTTCGCGCGGCATTGTCCGCATGATCCCGCGTCCAGAGCGTGATATAGCGGGCCATGCTCTTGACCCGTCGGTTCTCCGTATCTGCCCTGGCTGTCGCCGCGCTCCCCTTGCTGGCCTGTGGCGACGCCGGCTCCGCGACCGACTCGACCGCCGCGTCGACCACCGCCACCACCACCGTCACCACGCTCACCAGCGGGCCGGGCTCCGCGACCGAGACCCCCACCTCGACCACCGCCGCCGAGACCACCAGCCCGACCTCGACGATGTCCGGCTCGGTCGGTGAGACCGGCACCACCACCACCGCGACCACCGCGACCACCAGCGATGGCACGACCGACAGCACCGGTGCGGTCACCGCGACCACCGGCGGCGATACCACCACCGCGGGCACGACCACTGGCGCCTCGACCACCACGGATACCACCGGCGAGCCGCCCTGCCCTGTGGACACGATCCTCTGCGAGGGCGACACCGCCAAGGTGTGCGACGGCCTCGGCGGCTTCAAGAGCGAGGAGGTGTGCCCGGAGGTCTGCGTCGACGGCGTCGGCTGCCTGCTGTGCATCCCCGGCGAGGCCTCCTGCGAGGGCGACCAGGTGCTCGTATGCAACGACCAGGGCGACGGCAAGCTCCCCGGCGAGACCTGCGACCCGCTGCTCGGCCTCACCTGCGACGCGGGCGCCTGCGCGGGCGCCTGCGCCGGTCTGGGCCTGAGCTACATCGGCTGCGAGTATTACCCGACGGTCCTGCAAAACTTCGATGGTTACAATCAGGCGCCGCAGTACGCCTTCGCAGTCGCGGTCGCCAACGCGTCCGACAAGACCGCCAAGGTCACGGTCACGCGCGGCGCCAACATGGTCGCGCAGGTCGCCGTCGCGCCGGCCAGCGTCCAGTTGATCACGCTCCCCTGGGTACCGGAGCTGAGCTCGGGCCTCGGGCCCAGCACGCTCGTGGTCGACGGCGCGTACCGTCTGCGCAGCACCAACCCGGTGACCGTCTATCAATACAACCCGCTGACCGTCACGGTCACCAACGACGCCTCGCTGCTGTTGCCGACCAACACCTGGACCGGCAACTACCTGGTCGCCGCCTGGCCGACCTGGATGTTCGGGGGCCAGCCTTACCCGGGCCTCTACGCGGTCGTCGGCAAGGAGGACGGCACCACGGTGACGATCAAGCCGAGCGCCACCGGCAAGCTCGTCAAGGCCGGCGGCGGGATCGCGGCGGACGGCACCGGCGTCGTCATGCTCGGCGAGGGCGACGTGCTCGAGGTCTACAGCAACACCAACGGCGACCTCACCGGCACGATCATCGCGGCCGACAAGCCGGTCCAGGTGCTCGGCGGCCACAAGTGCACCAACGTCCCGCTCAACGTCACCGCCTGCGACCACCTCGAGGAGTCGATGTTCCCGATCGAGACCCTCGCCAAGGAGTACGTCGTCGCCCCGAGCGTGCAGGTCCCCAACGACAAGGCCGACAAGGGCCAAATGGTCCGCGTGATCGCCAGCGAGGACAACACCACCCTCGTCTTCGACCCCGACCAGCCGGTCGGTAAGCTGCTCGCCAAGGCCGGCGACTTCGTCGAGCTCAAGAGCACGACCGCCAAGTTCGTCGTCACCTCCGACAAGAAGATCCTCGTATCGCAGTACATGGTCGGTCAGGACGGCGGCTTCGGCACCTCCGACCCCAGCATGCTGCTCGCCGTCAACCCGCTGCAGTGGCGCAAGAGCTACCTGTTCCACGCCCCCGTCAACTGGCAGGCCAACTACGTCGATATCCTCTCGACCAAGAACGCCGTCGTCACCGTCGACGCCATCCCCGTCGTCGGCTGGCAGCCGATCGGCGCCACCAACTACCAGGTCGCCCACGTCAAGCTCGCCAACATCAACAACGGCAACCACACCGTCGTCGGCGACGTCGGCGTCGGCATCGGCGTCTACGGCGTGCTCAACTACGGCAGCTACTGGTACCCCGGCGGCCTCGACCTCGACGTCATCCCGCAGTGACGAGGCGGGCGCGCGAGCCCGTCGGCTCGCGCGTTTGCTGGCGAGGCGCTCCGCCGGTCTATGCCATCGTGATCCCGAACCGCGCTTAGCCTCATGACGAAGGGCACGGCCATGGCGGCGGCATGCGGCCGCCGCATTTTCGGCAGCGGGTGATGTCGATGGCGAAGCCCTGGGCGAGGGGTTTCACCGCGGTCTGCTAGTCAGTCCGTTGATCGGGCGCGCGAGCGGTGAGCACCTCAGCGACCGGTGGCGGCTGGCCATAGAGACGACGGAGCAGGTCGGTGATCTCGTCGCGTCGATCGGGCGGCGTCGGATTCATGATGCCTGCGGTCTGAAGTAGGCCGACGAGTTGGTCGGGGACGACGCCTTCCCGCCCGACGATCGCAACGTGGCCGGCCTCGACCTCGACCTCGCGAAAGCTCGAGCCCTTGGTCTTGGGGTTGCGCTGCTCGTCCAGGCTGAACACGAAGTCGTCCTCGGCGCAGCTGCCGTTCTCACGACGGACGCGACACGAACCCCGTTCGTCGGTCCGGATCTGGACGTAGGTCGTGACCGCGAGAGCGAGCCGTCCGGGGTTTCGAACTGGCTCGGCCTGGTGGTGGATCTCCCTCCAGTTGCGGCCCGCGATGCCTCGGCAGATCGCCGCGGTGATCCCCAGCGACAACCCGTGCAGCCAGCGGAGGCTGCAGTGGCGGGCGGCGTGAATCCCCGCGAACGGCGAAGAGATGGTCACGAGATAGTACTCGGCACCGAGCGTGGGGGCACCCTCGAGCGCATCGCTGAGCGCCCGCCGCGCGACGAGTCCACCCTGGCTGTGTGCGATCACGCTGATCGCTTGCTCGGGGGCGCGTCGCTCGAGCTCGGCCAGGGCGCGTACGAGTCGCTGAGCGCCGACCTCGATCGTATCCCGCGATTCGTAGGTGAAGCAGATCGCCTGCTGATCGTGGGCCTCGAACACCTCCGCGAGCGTCGTGAAGCGACCGGCCGAATCGTTGCAGCCGTGGACCAAGACCACGATCGGCACGTTGGGATCGAGCTCGCCCGGGTCTCGGCTGTCCGAAGTGCATGGCGTGATGCCGTCGATCTCGACGGCGTGGGCGTCTCCGAAAGCGACTGGAACCGTCTGGATCTTGCTCCCGCCGATACACCCAACGAGGGCGAACAAGGCCAGGGTCGTGGCTGACCGTCGTTGCGTGCCTTTCATGTTCGGCGAGTCTACACGCATCGGGGCTTCTACCGCCTGTCCCGTCGACGCCGGCTCACGGTCGGCGCCGTACGGCCGTTTCACGCACGGACGGGAAGAAGTCTTTCACATCGAGTGAAAGGACTAGGCGCTGACCCTGGATCTCGCCGTCGGCAAACTGCGCCCAGAGTTTGCAGAGCCGTTCGGCCTCCGCGTCTGTGCCGATGATGAAGGGAGCGGCGCGGACCGACAGTCGGGCCGTGGCGCCTTGGGCGACCTCCGACTGGCCACCTGGGCGAGCGCCGTCGGCGAAGCCTGTCACGCTCCACGAGCGGATGAGGAGGCGCGCCCGCCGATTTAGCTGGCGCGGCTGGCCTTCTTAGCGACGGCCTTCTTCACGGCGGTCTTCTTCGCGGCCACCTTCCTGGTCCCCGTCTTCGCCGCGGCGTCCGCGGCATCCGCCGCGACCCTGGCCTTACCACGCAGCGGCCGCGGCTCCTTGACGACCTTCAGGATCCGCGGCCCGAACGCTCGCACGAGCATCGGTCGGATCTCCAGGAGCGCGAAGCCCTTCTCGCGATACTCGCGGACGAACTTCGCCAGCTCCAGGCTGATGACCGGCCACTTGCTGACGATCCCTCGCCCGCGGGTGCTGAGCGGCGGCGGGAGCAGGCCGTTGGAGACCCACTCGAGCAAGGACTTCTTGTCGACGCCCGCGACCTCCTCGACGGCGGCGGTCAGCACGTAGGTCTCGGGGATCGGCTTGGGGGCCCAGGTCTTCTCGAACATGGTCTCGCCGGAGTCTGCCTCGGTTGCGATCTCGCGTCAAGGTTGGTCCTTGACATGGTTTTTTAAGGATTGTAATTCGTTCTGATTTTACGGAGGTAAAGCCTGTGAAAGAGCCTTGTGCCGACGAATTTGAGCTAATCATCGCCGAGCACCCCGGCCTTCGGCCTCCGGCGGGCTTCCACGAGACCCGGACCCGGACCTACTACGTGACCGCGGACGGGGCCGTGTTCCTGCTCGCCGCGCCGGGGCAGCGGGCCATGCTTCAGGCGGTCGATGACCTCCCGCCCGAGGCGGCGGCGACCGGCCGAACCGTCGACATGCGCCTGCGGACCCTCGCGGACGTGGCTGACGAGTTGGCCGCGGTGCGAAGACCTCCATCCGCCGCGGCGGAGCATCGCCACGCGCCTTCCTGATCCCCGACGCGCACCCACACCGACCTGCCCTTCGACCGCGTTCTGCGGCCGCCGGGCGCCCTTTTGCCTCGAACGAGTGACCGAGCATGACCAGCGGCTTCTCCTCCCTGACATCCCCATGGCGCCGCATCTGTGTGACCGCCGACATGCTCGACCCCAGCCCTGCGATCTGGTCGTCCCGCCGCGCTGGCCGTCTTGCAGGCTCATCACTGTCTCGAATCCGACGACCAAAGTCTGGTCGAATGCATTGGCCCGGATACGACGCGGCTCGTCGAGGAGGGTTGTAGGGGCCCTGAAAGATGATGCTGCCGTCATCATGACCGTAGCGGCGCAGCCAGATGTCATGGTTGTCCGGCGCCTTGGTCGTGACCGAGGCGGCGATCACGAAGGTCCCGTCACCGAGATGTGCGACGCCGAGGCCGATGTTGTCGCCTTTGTTTGGCGCCGCCTCGATCGTCAAGTCACCGAGCAGGTGCCCCTGCGGATCGACCGTCAGCGTCAGGGCTTGGCTGGGAACGTTGGGGTTGTCCCGCCACCAGCCCGTGAGTTGGAGGTTGCCGGCGGCGCCCACCGCGCCGGCCATCGCGCCGGCCCCCTGCAACTTGCCGACAGGTGAGATGAAGGGCCAGCCATCCGTGGCGACGATCTCGTGCTGCGCGTCGAGCCTGACCGCTGCGGCAGTCAACCGACGATTGACCGTTCGCGTGCCGATCAGCGTGACCGTGCCATCCGGGTTCTCGACGATCGCGGAGGCGGTGTCGAAGAGGTCGGGCTCCCCGTATGTCAGACCCACCGAGGAGGTGAGCTGAACCTGTCCGGGTACGTAGTTGTAGACTCGATGCACCATGTCCCAGTCGTTGCCGTTGACGACGCGCTGGCCGGCGACCTCGAATTGACCATACTTGTTGACGAGGATGTCGTTCCCCCAGTAGGCCGCGAGCGCATCGTTGGACTCGGCGAGGACAGGCTCACTCTCGGTCTCGTCGATCAGACCGACCCACAGGTTCGGCCACAGGCCGGTGGGGCCGAAGCCGCCGGTGAGCACGGCGCGGTGGCCGTCCTCCGAGGCGACCGCGATGCCGTTGCAGCCGCCCCACTGGTCTTTACCTCGGGAGATCAGCTTGGTGAACAATTCCTCGCCGGAGGCGCTGTAGTGGGCGACCCATACACCCTTGGTGCCGACCGGGTGGTCGGCGTAGCCGCAGACCCACCAGGAGCCGTCGGGTGCGGCGTCGGCGTCGGCGGCCTCGGCGCTGCCCTTGATTGCCGGGTACACCTGTGACCACGCCGCCGTATGGATCGGGGTCGCGCCCACGGATGGGCCAGCGGAGCGGAATGGGCAATGGAGCTACAGCAGCGCACGGGTGCTCAAGATCTCGCTGAAGAACGGTGGGCAAATCAATCTTGAAATCATTGACCTGACGCGTGATAAGCTCGTGACCCGCCGACGCTTTTGAGACATGCGGGCCGAGATCTCCATCCGCCGGCCCGCTTCGCCGGCAAGCGCCCGGTGGTGATCATCATCCACGGCGCCTCGGAGGGCAGTCGAGGACGGGCTTCATTGGCCGCAACAACCGGGAAGGACCGCCGTTTCCGTGATCCTGTCAGTACATATATACGGCTCCGGCGTTGCAGGCGGAGTTGTCGGCTTGGTCGCCGCCGATGCCCGTGCCTTTGCTTCACCTCGTGCGGCTCGCGGGCGGGCCGGACGGTGGATCGCGGCTACTTGACGTTGCCGCGCTGGCTGGCGCCCCGCCACGTGAACTCGTAGGGGATCTTCTTGCACTTCGTGCCGAGCTGGGCGGCGATGGCGGGCGGGGCCCTGGGGAGCTTGAGCGCGGTGAGGGTATTGCGGATCTGGCCGTCGAAGTCGGGACGGCCGGTGGAGAGCTTGGCGCGGACATCGGCGATGCTGCCGTCGGCGCAGATGATGAGTTGGAACTTGTAGGTGGCCTCCTGGCCCTGGCCGGCGTAGGAGCCGACGGTCATGCCATTGAGCGCGGCGAGCACGGCGGTGGCCCAGGGGTCGCCATCCTTGGCGAGGTCAGACCAGCCGTCGGCGGAGCCGAAGGGGTCGCCGACCGGGTGCTCGACGGTGGGCAGATCGTCGTAGGGGGTGTTGCTGGGCTGGTTTTGTTCGGAGATCGGGGCACCGTTGTGCTTCGGGTCGGGCTTCTCTTTGGGCGGGACCTTGGGCGGAGCGGCAGGCTCGGGGGCGGGGTCGGCGGGGGCCTGTTCGTCGGTCGTGACGGTGGAAGTGGCGGCGGGCGGGGCGGCCTGGGTCTCGCGGACGATGACCTTCTCCTGCGGGTCGCGGGTCTCGCCGAGGCGCACGAGCTCGCCGGGCAGGAATTCGATGATGAGCACATCGGTGTCGTCGGGAACCTTGCCGTGGCTGTCGCCGGGGCCGAGCAGGACGAGGGCGCTGGCGAGGCCGCAACACAGGCACGAGCCGAGCAGGCCGCCGGCGAAGGCGCGGCGGTTTTGTAGGAGCGCGGCGAGCTCGCGGCCGATCGCGGTCACGGGGGTGAGGAGGGCGGGGGTCGGGCGATCGGCGTGGGGCATGGCGTGGCTCCGAGGACAGCGAGACGCACGAGGGCGGCGGGTGGCGCAAGGGTCGGGGGAGAAAGCTGGGGCGGCGGACAGGCAGTGGCGGCTCAGTTGAGGCAGGAACACTGCGAGCTCCAGGCGGGCTGGAACACGTCGGCACAGTCGCCGCTGGGAGGCGGGTTGTCGGGCATGCAGGCGTTGTAGTCGGCTTGGGCGGCGCGGTGGGAGCAGTTGTTGATGCCGAAGGCGCAGCAGATGTCCCAGCAGGTGACGCCGCTGATGCTCTTCGACTGACCGATAAAGCCGGGGGAGATGCACTCGACGAAGGCGGCCTGGATGGCGGCGACGTCGGCGCCATCGCAGAAGGGGAG
>Ga0335394_10007192_pt1 | contig 12565 bp, 9 predicted proteins | sample MAT03_FD_205741 | JGI IMG/M metagenome (GOLD analysis project Ga0335394, IMG submission 205741) | Freshwater microbial communities from Lake Fryxell liftoff mats and glacier meltwater in Antarctica - MAT-03 (spades assembly) (version 2) ... | reverse complement strand
AGAATTCTGGACGACTTTGGCTCGAGAACGAAATAGAGTGGAGTAAACGCACTGTGCACAACAACGTGTTTATTACATGCTGAGGGGACGTGTAAATTTGAAGTTTAGTTTTTATATTTCTTTTCGCTACGTGGGAGAGGACGCGGCTTCGAAACCCAGCACGCAATAAACACAAAACGTTGCCAGCCATAGGGTCGGACAAAGGAGAACCAATTAACGAGTGACATTTTACAAACAAAGATTCACCACGGGGACAAGTGAACGGCTTCAAGACGATTTAGACTTTAAAAAAATAGGTAACGTTGGACAAATGATAAAATAAAATGGCCGACCCTCCGCATTTTTAAGAAAGATTCGTCTTCGAAAGTCCCCGCGCTTTTGGCACATTTGGCTGCCGCGCCAACCCACCACACAGCCAAAAGAGCCAAAGTCTTACGCGCTGGTACTATTTAAAAGCTAAATTTGACTAGTATGTCCACTCATTGCCACAAATGAATTTATCAATAATGAATCTTATATTCGTAAACTAAATAGTAGCAGATGAAAAAACTCCACCTTATATCATTACTCTCTGCAATTATACTTTACAGTTGTAAATCTGAGTTCAGCCAATTTAACGAGGAAGCTTTGCTCTTTGCTAATGACATGCGTATAGACCAAAAAGAATATGAAAAATTGGTAGAGCATTTTAAAACTTCTGATGAAAAAGGATTTCAGACTTTCAAAACATTGGACGGAAAAATTGACAATGCCAAAGTTGCTTCTTACCTGCTGAAATACTTTACTGCCAAAAAATTGACTCTTACACCTGCTGACATTTGGCAGCCTGAGACCACAATTGCAAGAGGTGAGAAGTTCAACATCAACGTATTTCTTGAAAACTCAGCAAGCATTGACGGTTATGTTGGCGACAACTCTTCTTTCAAAACAACAATTTTCAAACTCTTAACCGACCTTAAAAATTTTCCTTCCGCAGACAGCTTAAATCTTAATTACATTAACACGAAACCCATTCCAATTAAGGTTTCAGCATCAAGAGATGATATAGATGACTTTTACAAACGTCTCAACCCAGCCGATTTCAAAAGTGCAGGTGGCATGAGGGGCAGCACCGACATTGAGAAGATGCTCAAACTACTTCTGGACAAATCAAACGAAAGAAATTTATCAGTGTTTATTTCCGATTGCGTTTTTTCTCCTGGTGATAAAGATGCAAAAAAATACCTTGACGGACAGTATGCCTCTATTTATAACGACTTCACTTCAGCTAAAAATGCAAATCCTGATTTGTCGATAATAGTTTTACAATGCACCGCAAGATTTGAAGGAACCTACTTTGATTATTTTGATTTACCACATCAAAACATCAATACTGAGAGGCCATACTACATTTGGTTCATTGGCAACTCAATACAAATCAAAAATTTAGTGGACTACAAAATTTTTAACCTAATTAAAAATGGATACAGAAACAAAATGGTGATCCAAGCAATAAGAACTGTCAACCAACCAAATTTCAAAATTTTATACCGACCGAGAATTGGTGAGTTTGACTCAAAATCTTTAGCACAGGGAATTATATCCGGTGCCACTCCATCTGAAGAGAATCAAACCAAGGGATTATTCGGTTTTAATATAGCAGTAGATTTTTCACAAAGCTTACAAGACGTCAACTACTTTTTAGATACTACTAATTACGAATTGAGTGATGAGAAATATAGTTTAAAAGTTGAAGCTATAACAGACAATAACAATGCCGCCTTAACTGGCTTCACTCACGTTTTGAAATTGCAGACTAAAGAATTGAATGACGAAACAATACGAATTGACATTGTAGGTAAGGCTCCAAGTTGGGTTTATGCCTCAACCTCACTCAACGACACTAGAATTGAGTCAGATGACTCAGAAAAGCAAAAGACATTTGGATTTAAGTATTTGGTTGATGGGGTTTGTGATGCTTATTATCCTAAGTCAAAATCAAACACAGTAACTTCAATTAGTATCACCATTAATAAATAAAATAGAATGAAAGAATTTTTTGCGAGTTTATACGAATGGTTCGGGGTCATTCCACTCTATTCAAGAGACATGGGTGACCAGCTTAGAGGTTGGGATATTACATGTACAGACTATATTGCAACGCCCTGGTATGTTTACATAGGTTGGATAATGATTATCTTAACAGGATTCATCTATGCCTTGCAATATCACATCATTGATAATTCAAGGTTGAACAAAAAAATGCATTGGTGGCTATTTGCTCTCTTAATTGTTGCGCTTAATTTCTTAATTGCATTTACAATTCCTTTTAACACATTGCAAGCAAGTGACTATTGCAACCAATTAAATTTATCAGTTTCAGATTGCATTGGCTTTGGCTTATCAAACGCAGTTTGGAGTTTGATTCTATTCGTAATTATTAGTACTCCTCCACTGATTAGAAGATTTAGCACGAATTGCAGACTTACAACCTTCTGGAAACCTTAAAGAATTATAAACATGGCTCGTTTATTCATTTTTGCAATTGGAGGAACAGGTTCAAGGGTTTTGAAATCCCTCACAATGCTTTTTGCAGCAGGGATAAAACCAAGTTCTCAAAGAGAATTTGAAATCGTTCCAATCATCATTGACCCACATAAATCAAATGAAGATTTGAAAAGAACTGAAAGACTTCTTGGCAACTATCAGTCTATTTTAAATGAAGTTGGTTTAAATAATGGATTTTTCAACACGAAAATCACAACACTTGATAAATTGGTTGCTTCTGAAAATCGCATCTCAGGAAGTTTCACTTTTAATTTGCAGCAAGTGGCAAACACAAGGTTCAAGGATTACATTGACTTTAATCAATTGAGCGAGCCTAACAAAGCATTGACCGATATTCTGTTTTCGGGTAAGTCAATAAACAAGCGAGGCGAGGAGGTAGATTTACTTGATATTGAAATGGACATTGGTTTTGTTGGGAATCCGAACATTGGCAGTGTAGTGTTGAACCAGTTTAAAGATTCAAAAGAATTCCAAGAGGTCGCCAATAACTTCAATGCTGATGATAGAATTTTTATTATCAGTTCAATTTTTGGCGGAACAGGTGCAGCGGGCTTTCCTACGATATTGAAAAACATTAGAGATGCAATGAATAACACCAATATTGACGGCAGGGGTTTCTTGCAAGATGCAAAAATTGGTGCCGTTACTGCATTGCCGTATTTCAACATTGAAAAGGACATTGACAGCCCAATTCAAAAATCTGATTTCATCGGAAAAACAAAAGCAGCATTGTATTATTACAAAGACAATGTAACCGGTAATAACTCTGTAAACTCTCTCTATTACATTGCAGATGATTATAGCGGCAAGCCATACAAGAACGACCCGGGAGATAACGGACAGAAAAATGATGCTCACTTTGTCGAGTTAGCATCAGCACTTGCAATAATTGATTTTCTTGAAACTCCGGACAGAGATTTAACGTGCGTTGGAGGTAAAGCCGTTAACCCGATTTACAAGGAATTTGGAATAAGGAATGATTCAGCAGACATAAAACTTTCTGACTTTGAAGACAACACAGAAAGAAAAATCAGTTTGCGCCTTTCCCAGTTTACGCTCTTTAGAAAATTTCTCAATGAACATGCTTCTTCCGCTTGGGAAAAACAACCTTGGAGCATGGGCCAACCAGAGCTAAACAAGCAGTTTTTCGATGATTCTTTTTATAGAACCAATGTTACAGAGTTCCTTTCATCATTCGGTGATTGGTTGATGGAAATGTCAAATAATAAAAGAGGGTTCTCTCCTTTTAATCTTGACTCAAACTTAGATTCATTGGTAAAAGATAAGACAGTTAAACCGGGAATGTTTTCAAGTGTTGATTATGGTTTGTATGATGACAGATTAAATAAACACTCAAAGGGGAAAACTTACAGATCATCATCACAAAAACTGATTAGCCTATTTTTTAAAACAACAGAAGATATACTCATCTCTAAATTCGGTATAAAAAATTAACGATATGGGCAAGATTTTTGGATATACAAAAAAAGGAGGTAAGGATTGGTTTTCTTCAGATGCCTATTCTGATAAAGAAATTGAAGCAATCAAAGACCCTGAAGGCGGAAGCGAGATTTCTTTGCCAACAGCCATACCAAGCCCTTTTGCAAGAATTGATCTTGTAAAAACCGCTTTCCGAAACATAGTAAAATCGCCTGACTTAAAAGCGTACTCTAAAGACGGGAATGTAGTAGCAAGCAATGATGACGAAAAACTTGTTTCCGATTGTTTAGACCTCGCTGAAATGCTTTTCAATATTGATAGTATAAAGGATAAAATAAGAATCATTGTTTGGGATAAAGATTCTGAGCTAGCAAATCTTAAAGAAAGCTCGGCAATACACAGGAGATTTGCAGAAACCTTGGAATTGTATTTAGACCAAGACAAAGAATCATACAACTTTGATTTGCTTCGCAGGTTATACCTGATTGAATACAATCACAAGATAATTGGGTGCACGTCACCAGCTACTTTAGTTTTTACTACTGCAAATGATTTATCACATGCGCAAATCAAGTTGACAAAGAATGATATAACATTTGATGATCAGTACGCACCACTATATGAAAGAGATACAGAATTTCAAAAGTACTTATATCTCTTATTTGAAGGAAATCCCTTGCTGCCCAAGCGTATGAAAGGGTTAAGCGATTATCTTAAAAAGAATATCGCTATCCTTGACAAGACAGACCATGCACTTTATGATGAAATAAACAAACTTATAAAGTATCAACCTGATACGGTTTACAATTCATGTTTTTCTGAATTAAACACAGGTTCATCTGGCGATATCATTGAAGTAATAGGTGTTCCGTTAAGGAAGCGAAAAAAGGAAGATATTGTCAGTTCAATAAAGGCAAGTGACTTTATCATTAAATCTTCAAAATATGGAAGCCCTTTAATGCCACTAGTTCTGCAAAATAACTTTAACAAATCTTTCCGGTATGCCAACGATAAATGGGACAATACCATTAGGGTTCCATTTATTGACAATGAAACAATTTTGGAAAGAAGGTGGCTACCTGGCGTAAAAATTCAATATCCGTATTTAACAGTTAGTGATTTTTTAGAACCATATTTAATCCGTTTAGTCTACCCAATCAACAAGGATAAATTTTTTAATGGTAACCTAATTGTCGAAAAGGGCAATGATTCAAAAGGTTATGTTTTACCATTAAAGCCAGCATTTTTTGAATACTTCAATGGCGAAGATCTAATTAATTCAACACCGGGTAAGCCAGAAATTAAAATGATTCAAGGCTTGGCAAACTCTGTGAAAGTATCATTGAGGATACCGATTAATCGCGAAAACGAATACATATCGTTTGAAAGAACGTATTACCAATCAGCAGAACGTGAGATTAGTAAGCCTGATGAAGAAAATAATAAAGGAGTAATAGTTGAGCATCAATTTGGAGTTACAATATTTCCCTTCATTAAAACCAATCATTTAGAGATTAATCCATTTTATAGAATTCAGTTAATTGATAGGGATGTGGCAGGCATCCTCAAGTCTTCTGAATATGACCTGAATTTCTTTTCGAATAAATCAAGAGAGCCAGTGGCGATAAGAGCCAAAAAGATTAGGAGTGATAAGAAGTCAGATTCGGGTGCGACATCTCAGTATTATGTTTTAAACGACAGCTTTGATTTTATTCAAATAAAAAACTTGATGGTAAACGGTGCATCTGGAATTATAATTCCGAATTGGCCTTCTTTAAATGAAGGAAATGAGATTTTTAGTTTTGCAATTGATTTTGGGACTACCAACACCCATATTGAATATAAAATTAATTCCGGCTCGCCCAAGCCTTTTGACATTACTTCTGATGATATTCAAATTGCAACATTATTCCATCCTACGAATACAACAGAGAATTTTGGCGGGAGTGGCGCAATCGCAATAAGAGAATTAATAGATCATGAGTTTGTCCCTCCTCGTTTGGGTCATACCTCGGATTTTAAGTTTCCCCATAGAACAATTATTTCTGAAAGTCATTCCCTGGATATTAAGACTGAAACTTTCTCCTTAGCAGACTTTAATATACCATTCATATATGAAAGGAAACCTGAAAGAGATAAAATTCAGACCAATTTGAAATGGGCAAAAAAAGAAAAGGGAAATGAGAAAAGGGTAAGAGCCTTCTTTGAAAAGTTGATAATGCTCCTCAGAAATAAAGTCCTTCTAAACCGTGGAAATTTGTCTTCAACTAGATTAGTATGGTTTTACCCCTCAAGTATGAAACCTGCACGAAAAACTTCGCTTGAGGATACATGGAACGAATTGTTTGATCACTATTTTAATCCTACTAATAAGCCTATTGGTATCACTGAATCTTTGGCTCCCTTCTATTATTTTAAAGGAGCAAATAGGTTGCAAGGCGGTGTATATAAGCCTGTTGTGTCAATTGATATTGGAGGAGGAACGACTGACATAGTTATTTTTAAGTCGGGGAAACCACTTATCCTTACCTCATTTAAGTTTGCAGCTAATACAATTTTCGGTGATGGGTTTAGTGAATATGGAGCAGCCAATTCAAACGGTATAGTTAGAAAGTACATTCCTCATTATGAGAATCTCTTAACAACAAATAAATTCTACGATCTATCTAGCGTTCTATCTGCAATTAAAGACAAAAATAAGGCTGAAGATATTAACGCATTCTTTTTTTCAATAGAGAACAATCCAAAGATTAAGGATAAAAGATTATTCTCTTATAATGCATTGCTGGCAAATGACGAAGACCTTAAAATTATCTTTGTCTACTTCTATTGTTCCATTATTTATCACATAGCTTCATTAATGAAGTTCAAAGGTATAGAACTACCTAAACATCTTATATTTAGTGGAACTGGTTCAAAAATTTTAAGCATTATCACTACCGATTCAAATATTCTTTCAAACTTATCAAAGTTGATTTTTGAAAATGTTTATGGACAAAAATTTGATGCGGATGGATTAAGTGTTGAGACGGAAAAACAAATGCCGAAGGAAGTCACCTGTAAAGGTGGGTTAATGGTAAACCCTGAAGATTTGATACTCAACGTTAAAGACATTAAGGCTGTTTATAATGGCACTCAAATTAGCAGTGATGAAAATTTGACATACGATAAGCTAGGCGAGGACAGCAAAGTAAGTATTGTCAAAGAAGTTACCGACTTTAATTTATTCTTCATTAAGCTAAATCAACAAATTAATTTTTCGGATAATTTTGGTATATCAAACAAGTCATGGGATATTTTTAAAAATGAAATAAATAAGCATCTACGTGATTATTTAGAAGAAGGGCTTGAATTCAATAAAAAATTAGATAACGTAACTGATGATAAAGAATTAGAGGAATCCCTTTTATTTTACCCCCTTATAGGTTCCATAAATAACTTATCTAGTCAATTGGCATCATTATCCGTTGTAAATGCTTAGCCTATGAAATTTATCTTACTATCAGCATTACTTTTTGTAAGTCATTTAATTGGAGCACAGAGTTTGAATAAAGAGAAATACTCACAGGCGGTGGATTTCTTAAATTGTAAAGCTGCTGAGTTTTCAGTTAAGGGTCTTAAAAGTGAAATGAAGTTTAAAGAACAGTGCCCTTGCGATAAGAATATTAATTATAAAACACTTTCATTTTTTTTGAATCAGGAAAAACTTGATGCAACAAAGGAGCTCTCACTGGAGATAGAAGGTCTTAAAGAAGAGTTCAAATCAAACTGGTCAATAAATGAAGTTATTGATTTCCTATCAAAGGCTTTCGAGGATGATAAAAAGTTTAAAAAACTTTACTCATTTGAGAGTAAAAAAGGAAGAAAAGAATCTGAGGATTATAAAATCTTTAAAACCGAATTAAACAAAGGTCTTCTTAGTATCCTAAACGAGGATCATGAATCTTCTCCTTCAGAAGCCGAAATCAATTCAGAAATCCAAGATCGTCTTTCAGTACTTGAAAATAAAATCGAGACACTAGAACAAAAACCAACTCAGACTAAAAAATCGGTTGGTGTCGTTTACCAAATCACTTTTTCAATCATTATATCAATTGTTTTGTCTGTTATATTTTTTCTGATTTATTTCCGAAAGACTAAGCAAAATACTTCCAGTGGAAATTCAATGGTCGACAAAGATTGGGTAATGAAAAAAATAAGTGAATCCCCATTCTATTCTCAAAGCAGTCGGTCTGAATCCAGTCTTGATATCAAGAACATTAGAACCGAAATACGAGACCTGAAAACCCTTGTTGGGCAACTTGAGCGGAAAATTGAAAGAAGCGAAACTCATGTATTAACCTTAGAGAAACCAAATGACAATGTTTCTTATCATGAAACAAGATCAGAAACTATTTACCTATCAACGCCTAATACTGATGGCACCTTCAATGAAAGTTCTGCGCATGCTTCATATAGGGAAGGAGCTTCAATTTATAAATTCACTAAAATATCGAATAGTAAAGCCGAGTTTCAAATTGACGAACGGGAATCATCAGTGAAATTAGCCTTACAGTATCCAGATAAAAATATTGATCCCGTTTGTGAAGCCCTAAATGCATTTAATCCAAGAGCACGGACGATAATAACAGTCGAAGGCGGTGTGGGTGAAGTCGAATTAATTGGTGATACATGGAAAGTGAACCGTAAAGCAAAAATTCGTTATGACAATTGAGGAGTTTGAAATTTTATTGGTTCTTATTATTGTTTCAATCCAACTATGGGTATTTGGTTACACTTATAAAAAGATTGAACAATTTAAGAATATAATACCTGCCGTTTCAAGCCTGAATATCTCAAAGGCTTTTATTCCTAAAGTAGGTACTACTCCTGAACTTGAATTTAATGTTATTGAAAGTAATGATAAAAACTCAATTCTAGATAAAATATTAGGTTCAATCAATATCTACTTGGAACGAAATAAAAACTCCGTATCGGATTTTAACCTAATAAAAGACCTTACTGAAAGAAATATTGACGCAGTAGAGGAAGATATCAATCTCACAATCTCCATTCCATTATACTTAGGTCTGATGGGCACAATGCTCGGGATTGTAATTGGTTTATTCACAATGGCAGATTTATCTGACACAGCATCTGGTAAAATCACTGATGTACAATTAGGTCTTGGAATTTCGGGTTTATTAGGAGGAGTTAAAATTGCAATGATTGCAAGTTTCTCAGGGCTTTTACTAACTATTACTAATTCAGGATGGTTCTTTAAAGAATCTAAAAGTAAAATAGGATCGAGAAAAAATGACTTCTATTCATTCATTCAAACTGAATTACTCCCAATTGTCAATCAAAGTTTGGGAGCAACATTTGAGTCTCTACAAAGGAATCTCATAAAATTTAACAATGAGTTTACCGTCAATCTTAATAAACTATCCGGAATATTTAATACTAACCATCAGGCATTAATGCTTCAAGACAAAATCTTAAGTAACCTTGAACAGATTGATATTGCCGAAATTGCCAAGTATAATGTAAAAGTGCTAAAGGAATTGCAAGTAAGTACGAAGGAATTTGAGAAATTTAATATTCACGTCTCTCAACTGAATTCTTTTGTTTCTAACTCAAAATCTCTTGCCGATAGAATTAGTGAGTTGATTCTACGCACAGATAGCTTTAAAACTATTGCTGATAAGATAGATTCTCGCCTGACAGAAAGCCAAGCGCTACTTGAATTTCTATCAAAACATTTCAATCAATTAGAGGAGTATAAGCAACACGTAACATATTCTTTGAAACAAAATGAAAAGCTAGTCCTAGACTCAGTTGCTGAAGTAGGCCATTCTATTTCCGATACGTTCAAAGAACTCAAGGAGCATATCGAAAATTCTTCAGAGGCCATTACACAATTTACAATCCAAGAGATTGACCTCTTAGGTAAAGCATTGTCAGAAAATAAAACGAATTTATCAAATCTTCAGTTCTTAGAAACAATAAGTAAAGAAGTAACTCAATTTAAAAATGGTTCTGCATCACAAGGGGAGAGAGTAAAATTGCAAGTTGAAGAATTAAACAAAAGTGTTAACAAATCTGTATCTATACTATATCACATTCACAATAGCAGTCTATCCAATCGAGCTAAGAGCATTGTAAGCTCAATAAAAGGAATGTTCAATGGAAAGAAGAAAAATATATGAAGGGCAAAAGTTCCTCATTTTTTTGGCCAAGTTTTACAGATTTAATGACGAGCTTGTTTTTTATAATGCTGGTCTTGTATGTCCTTACATTTATCAAATTGAAGATACAACAGCAAGCGACTGAAGAGCAATTAAATAAAATCAAAGAAATACAATCCGCAGTTAAAGAATTGGATACAACGTATTTTACTTATCAACAAGAGTATAAAAGGTTCTCCTTAAAAAGGCAAATTCAATTTAGCACAGGCAAAAGTGACATTCGTGAGAACGATACACCATATTTATCCGAAGTTGGAAAGAGCATTCAAAACTTAATTTTAAGATTGAAATCTAAATATCAGCACGAGAATATCAAATACCTAATAGTAATAGAAGGCATGGCTTCAAATGACGGTTATCCTTATAACGATTATTTAAGTTATCAACGAGCACTTTCCTTGTATAAGTTTTGGAAAGATAACAACATCGAATTTGATCCCAATTTCTGTGAACTCCAAATCGCAGGGAGCGGTACAGGTGGAATTGGGCGATATGCCGGAAAAGATGAATATAAAAATCAACGCTTTTTAATTCAGATAGTGCCTAAAATCGGAGACATCCAAACCGAATGAAAAGAGGTATAAATATTTTTATTCTTCTAATCCTAGTTTTACTGTGCTTTTCAAATTGTACAAGATCTGGAAGACGGAAGGTTACAGATAGAGAAAATGTGCAAAAGGAATCTGTAATAAAGTCCGAAGGGAAAACAGTCGTAAAAATTCAAAAAGTTAATGGTGTCTATGAAATACCAACAGAGATAAATGGTGTTCCTATGCATTTCATTTTTGATACCGGTGCTGGAATGATTTCAATTTCAGAGACTGAGGCAATTTTTCTTTTCAAACAGGGTAAACTGAAGGAAGCGGACATTTTAGGAAAAGCTAATTTTTCGGATGCAAATGGTGACATCTCTGAAGGAACGATAATCAATTTACAAACTGTCAAAATAGGAGATAGAATATTGGAGAATATTCAAGCATCAGTAGTTCACAACTTGGGTGCTCCCCTACTAATGGGTCAATCTGCATTGGAGAAATTTGGTAAAATTTCAATTGACTACAACAGAGGTGAAATTACTTTTGAATAAATGCAACGAATATTAATTGTTATATTTCTTTTCAGTTTTACTATACTCAATATTTCCTGCAATTCAAGAAGTGGAAAAAGAAAAAGTAAAGTTGAATATTTGGCAGTGACTAAAATTGTAGATGGTGATACTTTTTGGGCAGATAATGGAAGCGAAAAAGGGATAAAAATTCGCTTAATTGGGATTGATGCACCTGAATCAAGAAAAACCTTTAGGAAAGAAGTTGGTTACTACGGCAAAGAAGCAAAAACATATTTAATTAAAATGCTTTCAGCGAAGAATGTAAAACTGATTTGCGATGTTGATTCATTAGACCAATTCGGACGTACGCTTGCTTATGTATATTTGGAAGATGGAACTTTTGTAAATGCTGACTTGGTGAAAAATGGTTACGCAATGGTAATGACCGTTCCGCCCAATGTAAAGTTTGCCGATGAGTTTGTGAAACTCCAACAAGAAGCAAGAGAAAACAACAAGGGCCTTTGGGGACTAACTAATCAATAATATCACGCGGACACAATCGGTCTAATTCGTTTCAGTCTTTTGACTGTAAACAATAGCGCTGCGGACAAAGAATTGGAGCACCCGCGACAAAAAAGCTCGCTTCCATGCGGAGAAATCTTGCAGCCGGACAGAGAAAACTGACACCCATGCGGAGAAATCTTGATTCCCCAGACAGGAAATAGACAACCCAGCCGCCAATTTATGTCTGTGGACAATCTGTTAAACAAGGGATAAAATGCCTATTATTGAGTAATTAGGCAGAAGTTTCTTATAAGAAACCCAAAGTGTTGTAAGACCGTGTGAAATGACAGCTTCGAAATCGCACACACATTGCCAGGCCGCACATACAGCCCACATCCCAAGCCAGGCAAAGAGTGTGCTCAGTGCAGTGTAAGTGGAGAGATTGGGCAAATGAAAAATGCCCCACCGCACCCCTGACTATAAAGAGTAGTGTAACAATTAACGGGGGACAAAATACAAGGCTACGAATGAAGTGAGGAGAAGACCCTACGGCTGGCAACAAAATGTTTATGCAATTGCGGGGTGCAGTGTAAAATTTAAGTTTTTATCTTCGCTCAACATTTGGTCACGTGGGACAGATTAGTTTTCAAAGTCCCGCAACTGCATAAACACAAACGTTATGGGCAAGGCGGTGAATCAGTCTTCGATTAACGTGGACGACTAAACAACTTCAATTCTCTTTCACATCACACTTCGGCTGACAAAAAATTAATGGGACGACTTCAAAAATTTTAAAACT
>Ga0335394_10007191_pt1 | contig 12565 bp, 16 predicted proteins | sample MAT03_FD_205741 | JGI IMG/M metagenome (GOLD analysis project Ga0335394, IMG submission 205741) | Freshwater microbial communities from Lake Fryxell liftoff mats and glacier meltwater in Antarctica - MAT-03 (spades assembly) (version 2) ... | reverse complement strand
CATTTCTTATCCAACTAGAAATCATAACCTTTCTTGAAATTCTATTTATTGGAAAACTTGAATGGTTAGCAAATAATTTTTTCAGAGATTTTATATACTGAACAGTTTCTGAAAAAAGGTATTAATATAAAAAAGGCGCTAGCATTAATTCAAATACGTATTATTTTATCTAAAATGAATGTTAAAGATTATTTTATCAAAAAACCATCGAATCTTTCACCAATAATAGAAAATGAATATATTTCGGAATCATACCCCAAGAAATGTAACAAATGCGGAAAATATCAATTGATAAATGAATCGATGGCAAAACCTTACCCTGAAAATATCTATTATTGTTTACAATGCTGGTCAGAGAAAAAAGGTATTACCCTCTGTTCTTCTAGTTCCGTTTTGACAAAAGGAGTATCACCATTAATTTATATTGTTTTGCAAAAATTTCCATACCTTACATGTATTATAAATATTAAATGGGAATGGAGGATTGAAGACATAATGGACAAACTTTTTTATTTGTGGCCAAATTTAAAAACTGATCCAAATTATGAGGATTTATTCGGTGATAAAAAAGCTTTGGAGAATCGAATTAAAAAGATTATAAAACTGTTCAACGATATTGATTATGTAGAATTAAATTTTATTCGCAATAAATAGGCAAAATTTTAGAATGTTTTTATTTCGAAAAATAATATAGTAATGAATAAAATACCTTTAATAATTCATCAAATATGGTTTCAAGGACAAAAAACACTGAATTCAAAGTATGCTGATTTCCAACAAAGATGGAAAGAATTGCATCCTAAGTGGATATATATATTTTGGGATGAAAACAAAATCATAAATCTTTTACGAAAACATTATGAATGGTTTTTTGATACATGGAATAAATTACCATTCATGATACAAAAAATAGATAGCGCAAAAATATTCATACTACATTTTTATGGAGGAATGTATATTGATATGGATATGGAACCAATAATGAATATAGAACCTTTGCTTAGAGCACCATTATTGCTTTCTCGATGTTATGTTCATCATATCCTAAGTTTCTTATCGAAGTTTATAGGATTAAAGAATTTTTCAAAGACTCAGATCAATAATGCATTTATAGCATGTAGTAAAAAACATCCAGTAATGTGGAATACTCTTATTCTAATGAAAGAGAATATAGAATTATCTAAACATATCATTCATCAAGTTATGATAGCTAAATCTTGCGGAACCGAAGTTATGATCGAAGGATTAAATGAAGAATTGAAAAAAAATCCTCTTTTAAATTATTATATATATCCTCCGGAATTCTTTGAACCTAAAGTCAAAATAAGAAATAAGGAACCTTTGATAACAAAAAATACAAGAGTTATACATCATTCGGATAGAACCTGGGTAAAAGATTCTCCATTATCAAGACGATTGTTCATTTTTTTAACAATCGTATCGATAATAATTGCCACAGTTGTAACAAGTATTGTTTTTATTTTACGAAAATATAAAAATTTAAAAATTCCATACATATTGATTTACTGGTATATTTTCTAATTGCAAAAGATTTAGAAATGGATCTAATTGCGTTTTTTTTATCAATTCCAATCTTTTAAAATCCGTTTCGAGAGAAAATAAACCAACTTCACGAATTTCTTCCAGAGTGAAATCTATACAGATAATAAATAATTCGTTTTCTGTATTTTTAAAATGATGCATTTCTAGATTTGGATAACCGAATTCTGCAAGAATATTTTTAGATTTAATTATATTCCAAGAGGTAAGAATATTTTGAATATGACGTATATCTACAAATTCACATTCTTTTTCATAATCGTCATATGTAACCTCGATATCCCTTTCGATATCTTGTAATTCGCTATTAGTAGCAATTCCTTTTTTGATTAGAATATTGCGAAATAAAGAGTTGTTTTCTTCCTTTATTGGATCTTCTACTACACAAATCCTTTCTTCGAATCTGTTATTTATAAAAAAAATTATCAAAGTAATACTTGTAAGATTGAAATATTTCGTTCTGGTGACATTTATCTATAACATGTTGAATAAACTTTCCAACATTTTCAATTACAATTCCGTAAAAGTATATCATTTTGAAGCGTAAATTAATATACAAAACAAATGAAATTTTACGCTTCAAAATGATAGTCTACTTTTTAAAAATACCTAAAGAAATAGTATTAGAAATTGCAAAAAAACTGGATAATTATTCTTGGGTGTATTTACGGATCTGTTGTAAATCTCTATATAATATTTTACAAAACGATACAATCCGAAAATTAGATTTTCAACAATTATTATTTTTAAAATATCTTAGATTTTTAAAATCCAAATCCATTACATTATATAATATTCATGAATGTATTCGAGAAAAAACCAATAATGAATCTCTGAATATGAAAGAATGGATGCTTTTCTATTCTGAAGTGTATAATTTCTGCGAAGAATATCCCGCATTGAAAGAGAATAATATTGAAAATGTAATCATTACATCTTTATGTATTGAGAAAAATCCAAATCTAGAACAAAGAACAACGATAACAAAAATTTTTCAACCTTTATTAAATGATTCCAAAATTCAACTTTATATCTCAAATATGGGAAGTTTGCAAAGCATTATAGAAAGAATTCAAGAGGAATCTTTAAATATTTCTTGAGCTATATTATAAATCTTTTTTAAAGGGAAATCATTTTCTTCTTCTTCGTCAGATTCGTGTTTACTATCACTTTTCTTTTTGCGTTCTTTCTTACCTTCTTTTTCGCGAATCCAATTCATAAGATATAGTCCTAAATTACTCCAAAATTTATTAGGATTTGATTTTTCGTTTTGCATTTTAGATATTTTATGAATTAAAGCTTTTAAACATCTTTCAATTCTTTCTTCTTTTTCATACATTCGATTATGAATAATATTTATGCCTTCAGTAAAAACGAACCATAAACATCTTGCAAGAAATAATGATAAAGCCAACAATATACAATCATTACCATCGAGTAGCATTTTAAATGAGTGTTTAAATCTGTTATAATTTTACATTTTTAACATATAGTATTAAACGTAATGGATTGGAGACTAAATACAGTTATTAAAGCGAAAAGCGAAACAGGAAATTGGTATACAAATATTGTTGGAACTTTGGCAACAAAAGAAAACGAATATATTTATAAAGTTTCTCGAATACCTTCTTTTCGAGGATTTTGGGAATTCTTGATATCTTGTGAGATAAAGAGTAAATTATCATCTATAAAGAATTTTGCACGAGTGATTGATGTTCAAAAACTTTTATTAGATATAGATGAAGATGGAAAGACGATTCCAAGTGTTAAAAATAAAAAAAAAAGAGAGAGAAATGTCATGATACAAAAAATCGTTTTAGGAATATCATTAGCAAAAAATATAAAATGTGGTTGTACTGAAGAATTTTTATTCGATTCAATATTTCAAATTCTAGCTGCATTATATTGTGCTCAAAAACTCGTAAAATTTACCCACTATGATTTACATGGAAATAATGTTTTATTGGAAAAGGAAAAAATATTTGAAGGAAAACAGATTTTTTATTTATACGATATTGATAATAATCCTAGTTTAATTCCAAGTTATGGATATCGTGCAAAGATTATAGATTATGAATATTCTCATGTAGATAATGTAAATGGTAAAGCATTTGATAGTAGATTGGATTTGATTAATAGATTTTATATACCATCAGAATTTGATCCAAGTTACGATGTTTTACGGTTTGTCATTTCTTCTTGTTCCTACATGGCAGAAAAACAATCTTCCGATTTGTGCAAAGAAATTGTTTCGGAAATAGTAAAGATGGTCAATGTAAAAGATAACTTAAAAGTTCAAGCAATTGATGGATTAATAGAAGAAATGCCTGATCCAATAAGAGCAAAAGTTTTAGAATTATGCAAGAAAAAAGGAATTAAATTAATTGATTCTTTATATTATTATATTGTTTCGATTTTACTTCATAATGTGAAATTGCCATTTAAAAAAGTTCATAATATCGATACGGAGGAAGAGATATTGCTTAATATTGGATTATTCGTAAATTTTTTATATTTGCTTTTGGAGTTTTCCGAAAATATCGATAATTGTTGTACTACGTTATTCGAATTTCTTTCGGGAAGAAAATTGAGTTTTCAAAAAATGGGAGATGAATGGAATGGTAAATTCATTTTTCTATTACATTCATCAATCGATTCTCTACAAACATTATATAATCAACATATTATAAAATGTAGAGATATTAGAAATAAACAAGATGAATATAAATTTACCCCTTTAAAAATGATGAAATTCTTACAGACAAAAATAGAATTGAAAAAAGATATCAAAAATGGAGATTTAATTTATTATATGAATGAAAAAGAAAGGAGAAAGTTGATTATCGATTTATCGAAAAAACAGGAAAATATGTTGAATTCTTCTTATGATGTATTTTACAGAGCAGAAATAATAAAACAATTTTTATAAGAATCTTAATTCTAATGTCCATAAATATAGACTTTTAAGGATCTTATATCCATCTGTAACTATACGATTATTTTCTCTCAATTCTTTTTTCATATCTTGTCGTAAAGAATATCCCATTTCTATCAAGGAAGTTTCTAAAAAAAAAATATTTAATAAAAACCTTTCCAAAAGTTTATTTCTTGCAATTCTAATTGGTGTCTTTTTTCTTCTGGATATTTAATAATATTACTGTTGCGAAAAATTTATCATATTTATTTTTATAATTATCATCCTCTTTTAGTAATTTACTCTTCTTTAAATAAAATTCGAACTCTCTTTTAACAAGATTCATAAATAAAATTTCAATTATTTTCTAACATAGATATCCGAATAAATTATAAAAAAAACAATATAATTCTCCGGAAATAATGTATTTAGATAAATTAATTTTATTTCGTTTATTTTTATCATAAAATTCCCAAATAAAGATATAGTTATGGAATCTTTAGAAAATTCCGATAATGTTGTTTTCGTTTGCAAAACGAATAATTGTTTAAAACATAGTCTTCCAAGAAAATATGTAAAGATATCTAATTTTTTGGAAACATTAATAGATTCCAATTTGTGGGTAAAATCTAAAAATGATCAAGGAGAATTTTTACTGGATTTGGATGAAAAATATTTTAAAAACGTTTTAAATTATATTGGAACTGGAAAAGTTTTAGAACCTATACCATATTCTATTTTGGATTTCTTAATGTTAAAAATGATTCCGAATTCAGATGTAAAAGAAGATTTCATGTGTATTCAACTAGAAGAAAATTGGTGCAGAATGTTTACTCAGGATAATCCTAAATGTCCAACCGTAAATTTAAAAGATATTTTAGATAAGATACCTCAATTTGCTCCCATTTATAAGAAAAATATGACTATTTTTTCCACAGTAAAAAGCCTACTTATAGATGAAAAATTGAAAACGATTATAAAAACAAATTCTATTACTTTCAAACTTTCTAAAATAATAGATCTTTCGAAATATAATGGTAAATTAGTATTGGCTGGTGGAGCTTTGATTTCTACCATTTTTTCACAACCAATAAAAGATTTTGATTTATTTTTTGTGGATTGCAATCAAGATGAAGCAGAAAAGATCATGTATTCGGTCATTAATACCTTATTTGATGAATATACTTTTCAATCAATTACCCTTTCTGCATGTAAAACATCATGGACTCTAAAATTGGGAAAAAAATGTGGAATATTCCAATTTATTTTTAGATTATATAAAAATATAGAAGAAGTTCTTTTAGGATTTGATATCGATTCTTGTGCCATTGCTTATGATGGAAAAAATATTTTATTATCAAAAAGATGCGAACATGCTTTAATAACACATACAAATATTGTAGATTTTACTAGGATGTCTCCTACTTATGAATATAGATTATATAAATATACTCTAAAAGGGTTCGATGTTTATATACCAAATTTGGATATTAGTAGACTGATCACACATCCAGATCATGTTGCATTGAAAACAAATTGTGAAGTTCGTATTGATTTAGATACTGGTAAAATGCATCTTTTTAATCAGACAAAAAAATATAGATCGAAAAGGAGGATGAATTATAGAAATAATATTGGAAGATCTTTACTTAGATCTAAAACGGATATAACTCACAGCAATATATCTCCACAAGATGGAGAGAAATTTTATGTTTCTAGACAATTAAAATTCGAATCCGATCTAACATTATATGGATTTTCCATTTTGATGTATTTATCATCATCAAAGTTTCATCCAAAAGTATCTGATTATACCCTATTCTTTTCTGCAAAAAATGGAGAGGTTGTTACAAATTTTTCAGATCATTCAAAAAATATTTTAAATGGAAAATTTGTAGCTAATAAATTTGTCAAAGCCCAATTTATGATATATAAGGAATTGAAGAATTCTCCAGAATATCTATATCAATTAGTTAAATCAAAAAACGTAGATATAGAATGGAAAATCCAAAATCCTGGTACACAAATTACTAGCAGCTTCCATGCAAAAGCAGCTCAAGATCCTCAAGAATGGTTTGGAAATCAATACTATTTGAGTAAAGAAGATAAACAAGTGGATAAAGCTTTTATAACGTATATTGATATTTAATTATATAAAAACATTTTTTTCCCCAATTTCAATCTTGATCGAAGGTCTTGGTTTAGTAATTCCAAAATATTCGAAATCTCTTCTTTGTAAAAAAGTCAAACAAGAAGGAATATATGAATATCTATAATAATTCAAAATATCGTTAAATATATGAGGATCTCTATCTATGAAAATGTATCCTTGTTGATCTTTATCAATAGAAAATACTCCTTTTATCATATTAGCCAATAATGTATCCGGATACATTTCGATAGTTGCACGAGTTATTTCAAACTTTGATCCTCCGCAATTAAATTTAATTATCTCATTTCCTTTACTACCAAAGTTCATTTTGATTCAAACCTTTATTGTATTTTAAATGCCTCTTTTACAATTTGTGATAAATTTTCAAGTATAGTATCTGTTATATGTGGTCCAATAAATTTAATCATTGATTCACAGAATAAAATTTCGATTCTATCATCAAGCAATAAACATTCATTCATTACTCCGTTATAAATACTATCATCCGCAATTTTTGATTCAATGGCATATTTTAAACTATCTGCACTAATAGATTCTTTAAAAATAAAATTTTTCTTTTCCTTTAAATGTTGCAGACCAATTCTATTAACAGAAGTTCTAATAATGGAAGAAATAATCTTATCTTGCGTTATTATTCGACTATTTGAATTTTCTACAATATCATAAAATTCTCTACAATCGAATCTTTCTGGAATAAGGATAGAATTCAAAGGTATAATGATATTAAAAATCCAATTTAGATTAGAACAACCTAATTTGCACTCTTTTCCTTTGCATTCATTATAACAAAATCCATTATCTGATATTATATCTTTACATAATATGGATTCACCATATATAGATCGAATTCCACAATAATATTTAGTAGTATTTTGTTCATTTACAATCCTAACAGCACATCCTATATTTGGTATGTTTGCAAAAGAGTAATTAATAAATAGGATTAATATCAAGCTTAGCATTTTGTATTTAAAACCATAAATATTTTTTTAACGCTAATTTAACGATATTAATAACTTAAAAAGTGCAATCATACTAGAAAAACAACATGAAATACGTTATCAAATCTTTTAATTCCAAAAAGGATGTGTTTTTCGTTATTTTAGAAAAGATTTCATTACTTATTTTTCATACTACAATATCTTATTTAATTAACAACGTTTTTACATATATTAAATTTATAAGGAAATACCAATATTTGATTTTCCTCAAGGATTAGCTTTGAATGAAAGGAAAAACTATTATTTATTTCGAAATAAATCTACTTATGGAAATCAATAATAGTTTCATTATCCTAATGGACTTGCATTTAATTCTATTAATAACTATCTTTTTGATAATTCTAATCGCTCAATAATAAGAAGAAATTATTCAACGAAAAAAAAAGAGTCAAAACCGTTTGTTGAGGAAGAGAATATCTTGACAGTAGCAAATTTTCAAAAATCCAATCAATCAAAAACTATATATTGGTGATTTTTCAAAATTATATAATTTCGTTAAAGAATAATACCAAAACCCTCTGTGGATAAGCTACATATGAAGATAATCAATCTAAATTCTTCTATCAGATTCCTTTAACAATTATTAATATTATTAAAAGGACAAGTTACTACTTTATATATGAAAAAAGATATAGACTTTATCTACGAGTTGATCATTAATTCCAAAATAATAGTTTTAGAATTACAAGATTATGGATCGTAAAATAACCACATATTCTACTTTCGGTATAAAAATAATGGATCTAGCAGTTAATACATTCTCAAAAATGGTTGCCATGGATAACTAAAATCACCTTATCGTTTATTATATATCAAACAAACTACTCATAAAAAACGGGTCCATCTTCTATAGGCCATACTCCAACTAATTTATCTGTTAATTGACCAACTAACTGCCTTGCAAAATCTTGACAATCAATAAGAATAACAACATAGTATGATTCCTGTGGTAAATCAGCTCTAAATACTTCCCATGATTTTGAGCATTGTCCATACTCTGAAAGACGAACTTTATCTCCAATTCCCCAAGTTCTTAATGAGGCCTCCTTTAATGAATTCTTTATTACGCAATCGGTTTTTCCACTATCATGTTTTTGTACACATGCGTATTGTCCATTATCTAACTTTAATATAACCGACCAGTGATTTGCTCCACTCAAATACCATGGTAATAGAGTCCTTATTCCTACCCAGACATATACTATTTTAACATTTTTTTCACTCATATCTTCGAAACATACATGATCAGAATTTTTACTATTACTTCCACCCATAATTTTTTTATAATCTTTATTGAATAGAAATAGTGCGGATTCTTCATATGTTTATATATTTTGCTGCTGCATCAATCAATTCTTTTATAGGATCTATTTCAATTCTGATAAATTTTACATAATTGATAGCGTGTTCCAAAGATATTTTGTATATTTTCGAAATAAATACTGCTACAATAATAGCCGAACGATTTCTTCCAGCATAACAATGAATATATACTTTTTCTTGTAATTTAAGACAAACATCGATATAAGTAATGCATTCATTCAAAACATCAGGAAAGATAAATTGTCCATTTTCATCTTTTCCATAATCATCCATATTATAAAATAGTTGGTTTACAGTATAATTCCATCCATCAGAATCATTTACAGATCTTTTACGAAATTTTAATAATTCTAAAGGGGCATTACAATAATTAAGGTTTCCATATAATAAGCCAACTTCTGGCATATCTAATACCGAAATTACATTCTTAATATCATTTTCGGACAACCATTTAATTTCATCATAGATTGTTTGTACTGGTCCTAAAAATAATCCAGGATATATTTCGTGGCCAGGTGTAAATTCTATCATTTAAATAATATATTTTAAAAATAATTGATGCTAATAAACGAATAAAGTTTTACGTAATTTATTACTTCAAAATTCGTAATGATGGGTTTGTAGTCTATACGAATATAATTTTTAGTTATTTACATATTCCTCTTTACTGGGATAAATTATGAAAAGTGTATTTTATTTATCAAAATTATTCTTTAGCTGAATTATCAAGATAGATATGAATATTTTTAAAGAATTTATATTGCTATCTTGATAAATTATATCGCATCAGATTTATATTCATTGAAGAATAAATATAATCTAAAAATTCTGTAAAAAAAATAATTTCGGGGTTTAGTGAATAAATTTATATAAATAAAATAGTTTAAATGTCTATTACGTTTGAAAATAAGTTTTGGCTTAGAATCCTTTTTTGATCATCTTAGATTTATAAGATCAAAAACAGCGAAACAGATATCCACTCAAAAGTAGATGAATTACTTATTATTGTCCAAAATCTATTAAGTAAAGCACAAACTGAAAGTAGTACGAATAATTTTACCGATTCAGTCATTGACTTTGTAAATAAAGTAAAGAATTTAAAAATCGAAATTTTGAGAAGGCACACTACTGGTCAAATCAAAATAGGTCTTAGTCCTACTTTTATAGCACATATGCTGAATGAATTAAATGAATATCTTTCGATCCTTATAGAATACAAAAAAACGGGAAAGATTGTTGATAAACCGATTTTACACCAACATTTATTGTGGTTATTAGATATCAATGGACATTTAGAAGCGATTAAAAATGAATTGGATTCCGTAGAAGGTTTATTGAAAAAATTTGTTTCTGATAAAAAACATATTATGCATAAACTTCATTATAAAGCTTTGGAATTTATAACTTATGTTAATTCTGGAATTACAACATTTCCATCATTCGAAAAACTTACTTCAACTTCTATAGCAGAAACAACTTTATATCTAAATCTTTTAATCGAAATAGCTGATGGAAGAAAATCAAAAGAAATATTAGGAATAATCGATCCTGAATTATTGGATCATATGTTTCGTGAGCAGGCTTACTATTTGATAAAATTGGGTGGAAATATACAAGGAATAGATCCTACTACCCCTCAAATTGTTTTTACCTAAATAAATTTGCTATATTTATAGTATGAACGAAATTTCTGATTTATTAATCGAATCAAAATTAGATTCTAAAGAATGGCAAAGATGTGTAACTTGTGGTATTCTAACCGAGAAAATAAGCGGATGTAATTATATTAAATGCGAAGCAAGAATAAATAATTCGATCATTTGTAATTCAGAATGGTGTTGGTTATGTCACAAATTAAAAGGTAACGAAGAAAATAAATGTATTTGGAATCATCCAGAACACAATTCCCATTAAAATATATACTTTCAGCGCTTACGATTCTTAAAAAAAATGGATTTAATCCACGAAAATAAATTTAAAATCTCAATTATTGGATAATAATCGTCGTATATGAAAATCTAATTTCTATCGATATTCATAATGGAGATGAATTCAATAATTTTGCACCTAAAATGGTTGATGATTTGACAGTGATATCTCATTAATTTGGAAAATAAGATATAAATTAAAGAGAATACATTTTCAGTTAAATAGCGTTTTCAAAGATGATTGTTTGGTTAGAGAAAAAGAAGTATTGAAAATCTGTATAGTTATTTTTGAGGAAAAAAAACATAACAAAAAAGAACTGAAAATGGAGGGTATACATAATATAATGGAAAGTAAAGACAAAAGAATCGAAATGGAATGATATAACAATAGTTGTAAAATCTAGACCCCGAAAACATGAGAAATTTTAGTCAAATGCTTCAATATGGAACCAAATTTACATTGTTCGAATCAATACCATAACAAGATTTTAATATATGCAGAGAATTGTAACAATTATATTAAAGGATTGGATTCTAAATTATTTTCGATTGCTGTAGAGAATTTGATTTTTTAAAAAAGCGCATCACAATCTATTAATTTGAATATTAGTTATAATAAAAAATGTACAAATATGTTCGAGTTGATAAACGATTAGTAAAAACAGAAATTGATCCTCCATTAGCTTATCTATTCCATTTGGATAAAAATAATCCTTTTGAATATCCTATTGCATTATATTTTGGACAATTTAACGAAAAATATTTAAAATCTGTTACTTTGGTTTATGAAAATAATGATAAAATATTCAAAGAGATTGAAGAAACGAAATTTATTGATCAAAGAATAATTTTAAAAGAAACACTCATAAAGGAAATAAATGATTTATCATATGAAATATTTCCAAATAGAATAATAATTACTACTCCCTTATTCGTATTACTCTCCGACATGAAGAATGATGATATATTAAAAATGTATTATTCTAATAAACTACTCAAAATAGATTTCGGAAAGGGAATAGGATATTTTAGAATTACTAATAAAACTTGCGATCCTTTTTAATACGAATAAATTATATATATTTTCTGAATACGATAACATATTCTTAGTAATTATAATCTCTGAAAAACTAATATTTGCAATTATTTATATATATATATTAAATCTGTAAAGACTTAGATACCGTGCTGGAAAGAATGGATAATAAAAAATTGCTACTAAACAAAAATTGTATAAATAATTCTAAAAGATCAGTAATTTGAATAAATCTTATAACAATAAAAAGAAGGATTTTAATGACTATAATCATATCAGATTAGAATGTTAATGCGATAATAAAACATATAGTTTTTATAATGCTATTCCGTATAAGTATAAACAATGAAACTTTATTATGAAATTACATAATATGATGTTATCGTATTCAAAATATAAATAAAATTATAACCGTGGCTCAGTTCCTATTCGAAGAATTACAACATTTCTTTTTACAGTAATTTGTGTTTCTTCTGTATGATGTTTGGTAACAAGACATTTTATTACGAATATTGCTCAAATAGTTTTAAAGGTGGTTTAATGATATCCATTTTAATTAACAAATGGTTTATATTGGGGACAATTTCCTTGTTTTCCCATACAATTTCTAGTTTCAATAGGCTGATAGCA
>Ga0335394_10007189_pt1 | contig 12566 bp, 9 predicted proteins | sample MAT03_FD_205741 | JGI IMG/M metagenome (GOLD analysis project Ga0335394, IMG submission 205741) | Freshwater microbial communities from Lake Fryxell liftoff mats and glacier meltwater in Antarctica - MAT-03 (spades assembly) (version 2) ... | reverse complement strand
GCGCCGGTCCTCGAGCGGCGGCAGCATGAGCCCGTCGTCGTCGCGTTCGGGGACCGCCATGGCGGGGTCTGTACCACGACTCGCCCGCGGTCTGTCGCGACCCGCGTGAGCTGTCACCCACGCGTGTATGAAACCGGCCGCGCCGGGTATCATGCGCGCCCATGCGCCGCCGGTCGCTCGTACGCCCTCCTGTCCTCGCGGGTCTGTCCTGCACCTGCATCATCCACCTCATGAGCCTGCTGCTGGCGTGCGCCCCGAAGCCGACCAGCACGCCGCCGGTCGCCCACACCCCGGCGAGCGCGTCGGCACCTGTCCCAAAGGACAGCGACAAGGATGACAAGCCGAAGTGGGACGTCGCCGATCCGCCGGGTGACGAGACCGAGGTCGCGATCGACGTCCGCGAGGGCACGTGGATGAGCCTCGACGTCAGCCCCGACGGCCGCGAGCTCGCCTTCGATCTGCTCGGCGACATTTACGTCATCCCGCTCGCTGGCGGTGAGGCGCGCGCGCTGACCTCGGGCATGACCTGGGACATGCAGCCGCGCTATAGCCCGGACGGCCAGTGGATCGCGTTCACCAGCGATCGCGGCGGCGGCGACAACGTGTGGGTCATGCCGCGCGGCGGCGGCGAGGCCCGACAGATCACCAAGGAGGACTTTCGCCTGGTCAACGGACCCGTGTGGTCGCCCGACGGCAACTACATCGCGGTGCGCAAGCACTTCACCAAGCACCGCAGCCTCGGCGCCGGCGAGATCTGGCTGTACCACTCGTCGGGCGGCAAGGGCGTGCAACTGACCGAGAAGCCGAACGACCAGAAGGACGTCAACGAGCCCGCGTTCTCGCCCGACGGCAAGTACGTGTATTTCAGCCAGGACGTCACCCCGGGCGCGACCTTCGAGTACAACAAGGACCCCTACGGTGAGATCTACGCGATCAAGCGCCTCGATCGCGGTGACGGCAGGATCGAGAAGCTCATCGGCGGACCCGGCGGCGCGGCCCGACCGACACCCTCGCGCGACGGCAAGTCGCTCGCGTTCATCCGCCGCGTCGGCGGCACCGGCGGGGCCTCCGACCACACCACGCTGCTTGTCCGCGACCTCGAGTCCGGCGCCGAGCGCAGCGTGTACGACGGGCTCGACCGCGACATGCAGGAGGCCTGGGCGATCCACGGCGTATACCCGGCGCTGGCGTGGACGCCCGATGACCGCGAGCTGGTGTTCTGGGCCGCCGGCAAGCTGTGGCGCGTGCGCGTCGACGGCAGCCAGAGCGGCCCCACCGAGATCCCGTTCCATGTCCAGAGCACCCGCAAGGTCGCGCCCGCGGTGCGCTTCCCGGTGGCCGTCGCCCCGCGCGAGTTCGACGTCAAGGCGCTGCGCGACGTCGCGGTCAGCCCCGACGGTAAGTCGGTGGTCTATCAGGCGCTCGGGCACCTGTACTTTCGGACATTGCCCGAAGGCCAGCCGCGCCGACTGACGAAGACCGATGATCGCTTCGAGCAGGACCCGGCGTTCGCGCGCGACGGCAAGCAGATCGTGTTCACCACCTGGGACGACCAGGCGCTCGGCAGCGTGCGCGTGATCGCGGCCAAGGGCGGCAAGGAGCGGGTGCTCAGCGATCGCCCGGGGCACTACGTCGAGCCCCAATTTAGCCCCGACGGCAAGACCGTCGTGTATCGCCGGATCGGCGGCGGCTGGACGCGTACGCCGACCTGGTCGCAAGAGCAGGGCATTTATGTGGCGTCCGCGAACCCGGGCAAGGGCGACCGGCCGAAGTTGGTGACGCGCGACGGCGAGGAGCCCCACTTCGGCGGCGAGTCCGACCGCGTGTACTACACGGCCCAGGGCGAGGAGGACAAGATCCAGCTCGAGAGCGTCGCGCTCGACGGCAGTGATCACCGCAAGCTGATCAAGACCGACGGCGCGATGCGCTTTCGGGTGTCACCCGACGGCCGCTGGCTCGCGTGGGTCGAGGGCTTTCATGCGCTGGTCAGCCCGATGCCGCAGGTCGGTCGCACCGTCGAGCTCGGGCCCAAGGCCGAGAATCTGCCAGTCACCCGCGTCAGCCGCGACGCCGGCGAGCAGGTCCAGTGGTCGGGCGACAGCCAGCGCCTGCACTGGACCCTCGGGCCCGAGCTGTACACGCGCGAGCTCAAGGAGGCGTTCACGTTCGTCGCCGGCGCCCCGGCCAAGCTGCCCGAGCCGGCCGAGAACGGCCTCGTCATCGGCTTCAAGGCGTCGCAAGCGGCGCCCGCCGGAGTACGAGCGATCGTCGGCGCGCGCGTGATCACGATGCGCGGCGACGAGGTGCTGGAGGACGCGACGATCGTGATCACCGGCGACCGCATCACCGCGATCGGCAGCACGGGTCAGGTCCAGGTGCCGGCCGGCGCCGTGGTGGTGCGCGCCGAGGGCAAGACGATCATCCCCGGCCTCATCGACGTGCACGCGCACGGATCCCAGGGCGAGGACGGCATCACGCCCGAGCAGAACTGGCTGCACTACGCGACCCTCGCCTACGGCGTGACGACCGTACACGACCCGAGCAACGACACCCACGCGATCTTCGCCGCGAGCGAGCTGCAGCGCAGCGGCGCCGTCGTCGGTCCCCGGATCTACTCGACTGGCACGATCCTGTACGGCGCCCAGGCCCCGTTCAAGGCCGAGATCAACAGCCTTGATGACGCGAAGAGCCACCTGCGCCGGCTCAAGGCGATCGGGGCGTTCTCGGTCAAGAGCTACAACCAGCCGCGTCGCGAGCAGCGCCAGCAAGTGCTCGCCGCGGCCCGCGAGCTCGGCATGATGGTGGTGCCCGAGGGCGGCTCGCTGTTTCACCACAACATGACGATGGTCGTCGACGGCCACACCGGGGTCGAGCACGCGCTGCCCGTCGCCGACGCCTACGCCGACGTCATGCAGTTGTGGGGCCACACCAGGGTCGGCTACACGCCGACCCTCGGCGTCGCTTACGGCGGCCTGAGCGGCGAGAACTACTGGTACGCGCACACCAAGGTCTACGACGACGCCCGCCTGCGCCGCTTCGTGCCGGCCTTCGCCTTCGAGCCGCGCGCCCGCCGACGCACGCTGGCCGCCGACAACGACTGGAACCACGTCCGCGTCGCCGCGCTCGCCAAGAAGTTGCTCGACGCCGGGGTCAAGGTACAAATGGGCGCCCACGGGCAACGCGAGGGCCTGGCGGCCCACTGGGAATTGTGGAGCTTCGCGCAGGGCGGCATGAAGCCGATGGAGGTATTGAGGGCCGGCACCCTCGCGGGCGCGCAGTACCTCGGCCTCGACAAGGACCTCGGCTCGCTCGAGGTCGGCAAGCTCGCCGACCTGGCGATCCTCGACAAGGACCCGCGCACCGACATCCACGCGACGCGGCAAGTCTCGATGGTGATGATCGGCGGCTACCTGTTCGACGCCGCGACCATGGTCGAGATCGGCGGGCAGCAGCGCCGGCCGCAACCGTTCTACTTCGCGGAGTCCGGTCGCCTGGCGAGCGGCGGCAAACCACCCGCGCACGCCCAGTGCTCGGGTCACGGCGCGCCGTAAGGCCAGGCGTGTACATCGCATCCGGGGCGCTCGCACGTCGGCGATCCGCGTGTTAGTGCGGAGCATGCAGCCGCTGCGACAGGTCGCGATGTTCGTCGAAAAAGGTGGTGCGCGGTTTCTCGCCCACTGGATCGAATATGCAGTGAAGTCCGACAGACGTACGCACGTGGCGGTGCTCAAGTACGTGCCGACTCTGCTGCCCCGCGGGGCGGTCGCCATGGGCGCCACGCCGCCGACGTCGGTCACCGTCAGGGTGAAGAACGGGAGCGCCATGGCGGCGCGTCCGTCCGGGACCCGGTAGACCAGCACGCTGTCGGGCGCGAGCACGTCGGTCGTCGGGCCGAGGCTGTAAGGCAGCGGCGCCGTGCAGTCATCGCCGCAAACGGCACGGGCCTCGCGGGTGTGGAGCGCCACACCAGCGAGCCACAAAGCCGTCAGGATCGCGGTGCGTCGGATCTGCATCCGACCACGGCACACGTCCCGCTCGCCCGGCGATACGAGGCATGGATGCAGGTCACCCGCGTGCCGTACCGAGCCGCTGCGCCCCCCGGCGACGGCGACGCAGCAGAAGGAGTCCGCCGAGCCACACGATCGGCAGGCGAGCCCCGGAAGCGCAGCCGCAGCCCTCCAGTTCGGAGTCCTCGGGCCAGCTCTTGCACCGCGTCGCGTCCCATTTCCTGTCCTCTACCTCGCACACGTACGCATGGTCCTCGCACATCTCCGCCAGCTCCGGCGACGGGTCAGCCGCGATCGTGCCGAGCTGCTCGGCGATGTCATCGCCGAAGCAGCGCTCGTCGACGAAGACCTGCCCGCGCGCAATATCGAGGATCTCGAGGCGCAGGCACTCCGGCGCGAGCAGGCTCGTGCCGCCAAACCACGGCTGGTTCCTCGCATCGACGATACGGCTCGCCAGGTTTCCGGCGGCAGCCAATGGAAGGCCTTCGAGATCCAGGGTGTGGTCGATCCTCAGCGAGCCAACACTGCGGCGCGACGCGCACGAGCGATAGTCTTGAAGATAGGGTCTGGTGCAGGAACCTGGGCCGCTCGAGATGTGCGGGTAAGCGCCGTTGCAGCAGACCAGCGCGTCGAGGGCGAGGTCCGGGACGATCGTGTGTCGAGATTCGACGATCACGGGCGGCGCGGCAGGAGCGGGGAGCGCCGCCGGATCGATCGTCACCGTGGTCTCGGTCGGCAGCATGGGGCACGAGTCCGGCTCCGACCCATATTCAAGCTCGGCCCACGCGGACCCGTCGATCTCGGTGAGCACCGTATACGAAGCGCCGGGCACCCAGGGGGCCGTCGGACGCCAGACGATCACCGAGTAGGAGGCGTTGAGCTCGAGGTTGCCTGCGACGGTCATGCCCTCGGCGTCCCTCACGGTCACCATGAAGAACTGGAACGCCGTCTCGGCCCGTCCATCGGCGATCAGGAAGCCGAGTACGCCGTCGACGGCGATCGCGGTGCTGGTCGGGGCGACCGCGACCGGCAAGTGATAGCCACACCCGTCATCACAGTACGCGAGCGCCGGGCGAGCAGCGAACGCCGCTCCAGCCGCCAGGAGCAGCGTCACCGCGCTCGCGATCTGGTTCCCCATCGGCTCACAGTACCGGATCTTCCGCCCTCACGGGCTTCGTCCTGCACCGCGACGTACCGTCAGGCCTTCGTCGCGGGCTTGCGCCGGAGCTTGCGCCACAGCGAGGCCGGCATGCGCGCCAGCCCGGCGGCGCCGGGGAACCGGCCGAGCTTGAGCACGCCGACGTACGCGAAGAACCCGACCCCGATAATCACTGCCACCACGCCCGCGGTCGCCAGCGTCGTCCATAACCGGCTCGCGTGCATATGCGACAGCCCGAGGGCCGCGCCGTACCAGGCGGCCCACAGCAGCGCGCCCATGATCGCGTTGGCGAGCGCCAGCCAGGCCAGCTCGCGCCAGCGGCCGGGGCGGGCCAGGCTGCCGATCTTTCGCGTGTAGAACGCGCGCAGCAGCACGACGTTGACGAGCATGCCCAGCGATGTCCCGAGCGCCAGGCCGGGGGTACCGAGCTCGCGGTAGGTCGCGAAGTTGAAGCCGATGTTGACGGCGACCGCGGCGACCGAGGCGAGCAGCGGCAGGCGCGGGCGGTCGATCGTGTAGAACGCGGGCGCGACGATCTTGACCATGCTGTAGGGCACCAGGCCGAGCGCGTACATGCGCAGGATCTCGGTGACGGCGATCGTGTCGGCCGGCGTGAACTTGCCGCCTTCATAAATGAGGCCGACGATCGGGCGGGCCAGCACGATCAGGCCGACCGTGCTGGCGAGCGTCAGCAGCCACACCGCGGACACGCCCTCGGCTGTCTTTTGGACCAGGCCGCTGCGGTCGCCGCGGGCGGCCTCCTCGGACACCTGGGTGGTCGTGATGGTGGCGAGGGCCACGCCGAACATCCCGATCGGCAGGTAGAAGATGCGAAACGCGAACTCGATCTGCGCGACTGATCCATCGCCCAGGCTCGCGGCGAACCTGGTGTTGACGAACACATTGAGCTGGACCGCCGCGATGCCGATGATCGCCGGGGCCATCAAGGTGAAGATCCGGCGCACGCCGGGGTGGTTGAAGATCCCCCGGATCGCGATGCCGGGGCGGTAGCCGAGGCGCACCAGCGGGGGCAGCAGCATGAAGCTCTGGACCACGCCGGCGATCAGCGTGCCGATGCTCCACGCCATCACCGCCTGCAAGCCGTCGGCGCCGGCGATCCACAGGCCGAGGCCGACGGCGATGCTGACCACGTTGAACAGCGCGGGCGCGTAGGCGGGCGCGAGGTAGCGGCGCTGCGCGTTGAGCATGCCGGTCCACACCGCGCCGATGCTGACCAGCGTCAGCAGCGGCATCATGATCCGGGTCAGCGCGGCGCTGGTGGCGATCTTCTCCGCGCTCCAGCCGGAGGTCATCAGGCCGACCACCTCCTCCGCGAAGATCACCCCCAGCAGGGTCAGGCCGCCGGTCAGCAGCAGCAGGGCGGCGAGGGCGAGGTTGGCGAGCTGGTAGGCCCTGTCGCGGTCCTCCTGCACCAGCGAGGCCGTGAAGGTGGGCACGAAGGCGCTCGACAGGGCGCCCTCGGCCAGCAGATCCCGGAGCAGGTTGGGGATGCGAAACGCCACCGAATAGGCGTCCGCGAGCGCGCCGGCGCCGACGATGCGGGAGTACAGAGACTCGCGCACGAGGCCGAGCACGCGCGACACGGCCACGGCGATGCTGAGCGATCCGGAGGACTGCAGGGTGCCGGCCAGGCCGCCAAACTATGCCAAGCGCCCGCGCGCCACAAGGCCGCGCGCGGCCCCCCGGGCCCCTCTGCGCGCCCGATGGAGTGACGGGGCCCGTGGCCAAGGGTGGCGGCCTCGTGCGATAGTCCGCGGCCCGTGCTGCTCGCCCTCCTCAAGACGCTGCGCCCACGGCAGTGGATCAAGAACCTGTTCGTCGCGGTGCCGCTGATGTTCGGTCAGAAGCTGACCGACCCGACCAGCCTGCTGATCACGGCCGGCGCGTTCGCCCTGTTCTGTCTGGTCTCGGGCTGCGTATACGTGCTCAACGACATCGTCGACGTCGAGAAGGACCGCGCGCACCCCAAGAAGCGCAACCGGCCGATCCCCTCGGGCGAGCTGCCCGTGCCGGTCGCGCGCCGCTTCGTCATCGTCGCGGTGCCGCTGTTCCTCGGGCTCGGGTATTTTTTACAACCATGGTACGCGGCGGCGCTCGCCAGCTACTTCGTGCTCAACCTGGCGTACAGCTTTCGCCTCAAGCAGATCGCATACGTCGACGTGCTGTCGATCGCCGCGGGCTTCATCCTGCGCGTGGTCGCCGGGGCGTTCGCGCTGCAGGTGCCCGCCTCGCTGTGGCTGCTGGCCTGCACCGGGCTGCTGGCGATGTTCCTCGGGTTCGGCAAGCGGGCCCACGAGCTGGCCGCGGGGGAGAACGCGACCAAGCAGCGCTCGGCGCTCGCCGGCTACGACCTGCCGACCCTGCGCGTCACCCTCTACGTGCTCGCCGCGGTGACGCTCGGCGTGTACTCGGCGTACACGATGAGCGACCACGTGGTCGCGCTGTTCGGCAGCAATCGGCTCGTGTACACGATCGGTTTCGGCGCCGTCGGCGTGATCCGCTTCATCCACCTGGCGACCACCCGGCACGAGGCCGAGAGCCCGACCGAGGAGATGCTCAAGGACCCGCTGTTCATGCTCAACTTCTTCGCCTGGCTCGGCCTGCTCGCCGCGATCCTGTACGGCTGGGTATGAAGACCGTGCTGCAGCGGGTCAGCCGCGCGCAGGTGACGGTCGACGGCGAGGTCATCGGGCGCATCGATCGCGGGCTGCTGGCGCTGTGCGCCTTCGAGAAGGGCGACAGCCTCCTCGACATCACCGCCACGGCGGCCAAGCTGGCGACGCTGCGCTGCTTCCCCGGCGCGACCCCGATGGACCGCACGCTGCTCGAGGTCGGCGGGGCGTGCCTGCTGGTCTCGCAGTTCACGATCGCCGGCACGCTGAAGAAGGGTCGTCGCCCTGGCTTCGACCACGCCGCGCCGCCCGACGAGGCCCGCCCGCTGTACGACGCGCTGGTGACCGCGATCCGCGGGCACAACATCCCGGTCGAGACCGGCCGCTTCGCCGCGCACATGGAGGTCGAGCTCGTCAACGACGGGCCGGTGACGCTGCTGCTGTTCACGCGGCAGGGCGTCGTGACGCACTGAGGGCGTGCACGGCGGGCATGAAAAAGGCCCCGCGGTGTCCCGGGAGCCTGTCTCAATCTCTATCTATTTCTCGAAGTGGGCGCGATAGGTTTCGAACCTATGACTTCCACCGTGTGAAGGTGGCACTCTACCACTGAGTTACGCGCCCATGGTGAAGGGCCGCCCTTATAGCCGCTTCACCCGGCCCTCGCAAGGGCCTTGAAACCGGCTTTAGAGGTAGTTCCAGCCGCAGATCCCGTCCTGGCAGACGAACCCGTCGGCCGCCGGGCAGTCGCAGGTGCCGAAGAGGAACAGCTCGCAGCGCAAGCGCTCGGCCTGGGCAATCAAGGCGTAGAAGTCGGCGGTGTCGGCGTCGAGGCGGGCGACCCAGTTGTTCGTACACCCGCAACTGGTGCCCTTGAGCTCCTGACCGCACTCCTCGAGCGCGACGCAACTGCGGATCTCCAGGACCTCGCTGGCGAAGACGGCCTTGAGCTCGTCGCAGTCGTCGATCTCGCCCGTGGTCGCGCCCGAGGTCGCGGCGGTGGTCTCCGGCTCGTCGGTCGTCAGGCTGGTCGTGCCCAGGCTCGGGTCGTCCGTGGTGGTCGGGTCGCCCGTGGTGGTGCCGCTGGCCCCGGTCGCGTCGCCGGTCATGCCGCCCGTAAGGCCGGTCGTGATCTCGCTGGTCAGCGCGCCAGTCCCGTCGCTGGTGGCCTGGTCACCGGTGGTCGCCGCGACCCCGGTGGTCGTGGCGGCGGTCTCCGAGACGCTGGTGTCCGTGTCCTTGCCGCACGCGAGGGCCACCGATAATCCGAGGAGGAGATGAGTAAGACGCATACCGCCTACTGTACCCCCGCGCGGCCACGGAGCAAGCGCACCACATCACATCTCATCTCATCTTATGGCGCGCCGCAGACCTGTCCCTCAGGTCAACTTGTCGATCGGCACCGGGATGAGGTCAGTATTCGACGGGCCGTTGAAGACCTTGCCGCGCGGGTCGAAGCGCGAGCCGTGGCAGGTGCAGTCCCAGGTCTTCTCGGTCGGGTTCCATTCGACCGGGGCGCCGAGGTGCGGGCAGTGGGCCGAGCACGCGTGCAGCTCGCCCTGCATGTCGCGGTACACGGCGAGCTTCTTGAGCCCGGCGAGGTACAGCGCGCCGGTGCCGGGTGCGATCTCATCGGTGGACTTGACCTCGCCGGGCGTCGCGTACTTCAGGTATTGCGCGCCGACGTTGAGGTTCTCTTTAATAAATTCTTTGGCGGCGCGCACCGGCTTACGGCTCGGCTCGTACAGCTCGACCCACGGGTTGTCGCGCTTGAGGATCAGGTCGCGGATCAGCAGGCCGGCGATGGTGCCGTGCGTCATGCCCATGCCCGAGTCGCCGGTGACCACGTAGGTGTTGTCGCCGCCGCCAGGGTCCTTGCCGATGAAGGCGAGGCCGTCGATCGACTCGAACACCATGCCGGACCAGCGCTCGACCACCGCGCCGACGCCCGGGAACTGCGCCCGTGCCCACTGCTCGAGCGCGTCGAAGCGCCGCTGGCCGTCCTGCGCCTGGCCGGTCTTGTGGTCCTCGCCGCCGACGATCAGCACCTCGTGCGGCGGGCCGCCATCGACGCTGGCGACCCATTGCAGGCGCACGTAGTGATAGGCGTCGAGGGTGTCCCAGTACAGGCCGCGGGGGATCGTGCCCGGCAGGGCGCGTAGACCGACCACGTAGGTGGTGTACGGCGCCTGCTTGGTGTGCATGGCGACGCGGTCGGTGATCGGCGAGTTGGTGGCGACGACGACCGAGCCGGCGGTGACGGTCTGCTTGTCGGCCGTGCGCACGCTCGGCTGCTCGCCGCCCGTGACCTCGTCGACCGAGGTGTGGCCGAAGATCCGCCCGCCGCGGCGAGTGATCGCGCGGCACAGGCCGGCGATGTACTTGAGCGGGTGAAACTGGGCCTGGTTCGGGAAGTGTAGGCACGGCCCGAGGCCGGCGACCGGGGTCTCCGGCAGCTTCTCGGCGTCGCCGAAGCCGGCCCGCTTCGCGGCCTCGAGCTCGTCGTCGAGCGCCTTCTCCTCATGGTTCGGGGCGAGGAACAGGTAGCCGCCGAGGCGCTCGAAGTCGCAGTCGATCTGCTCGTCGCGCACGATCGCGGCGATCTGCGCGATCGCGGCGGTGTGGCTCTCGTAGGCGAGCCTCGCCATGTCGGCGCCGCGGACCTGCTCGACGTAGCCGTAGCGATCGTCGATTACGTTTGAGAGGTGCGCGGTGGTCCGCGCCGTGTTGACGCCGCCGATCGGACCTCGCTCGAGCACGACGACGCTGCGACCCTCGACCGCCAGCAAGTACGCGGTCGTGAGACCGGCGATCCCGCCGCCGACGACGCACACCTCGGCCGCGATGTCCTCGGTCAAGGGCGCGTAGACCGGGACATCACGGGTGTGCATCCACAACGAGGTCGTCTGCTGGGGGTCCGACATGCCGGGTCTTTGGCCCGAGTCGCCCGGGCGTCAAGCGTGGACAGATGGATGTCCGCGGATCGGGCGCAAGAGCGCCCCGCGGGCCGTCCCGAGGCATACGCGCGAGATCCGCCGAGATCGATAACCTGGCCTTCGGGTCATGTGCGCGGCCGCTTCGGCGCCGGGCTATAGTCCGGCGCCGTGCTGCCGCTCCGCGCGACCGACCTCCGCAAGCGCTACGGCGCGACCACGCTGTTCGCCGGGCTCGGGCTGACGGTCGCGCCCGGCGAGGTGGTCGCGCTGCTCGGCCCGAACGGCACCGGCAAGTCGACGCTGATCGGCTGCGTGACCGGGGCCGTGATCGCCGACGAGGGTCGGGTCGAGATCGGCGGCCACGACCTGATGTCCGCGCCGCTGGCCGCCCGCGCCGCCCTGCGCACGCTGCCGCAGGAGGTCGAGGTGCCCGAGGGGCTGACCGGCCGCGAGCTGCTCGAGTTTCACGCAGCGGTGTTCGGCGAGGCGCGCGGCCTGGACGGCGCGCTGGCGCTGGCCGACCTCGGGCCCGCGATCGAGGCGCTGGCGACCACCTACAGCGTCGGCATGCGCAAGCGCCTGATGTTCGCGGCGCTCCTGCTCGGCGACGCGGCGCTCTACGTGCTCGACGAGCCGTTCGCGGGCGTCGATCGCGAGGGCCGCGCGCGCATGCTCGCGGCGATCCGCCAGGTGCTCGCGCGCGGCGCTGGCGTGCTGCTCTCGGCGCACGACACCGAGGACCTGGTCGGCGTCGGGATCGAGGCGCGGACGTTGAAGCTGGCCTGAGGGGGGCCCTCAGCGGACCAGCAGCAGCCCCGGCTGGCCGTTGATGTTGCCGCCGGAGCAGTCGTCGTAGCACGAGCGCCAGCCGCTGATAAACAGGCCGAAGTCGGTGCCGTCGACGTCGCGGAAGTGGAAGCTGTTGGTGTTGCCGGTGAAGCCGATGTAGTTGAACATCGAGGTCGTGTTGCAGGCCCCGACGACGGTGGTCGGGGCGCCGATGCCATAGTGGCTGTTGATGTGTACGTCGATGAAGTTGGCCTGCACCGTGTGACGGTAGGCGGCCCCCGCGAAGGTCTTGCCGCCAGCGTGGTTGCCGAACAACACCTGCGTGAACTGTACGCCGCGACCGGCGACGTCGAGCGCGTAGGCCTGGCTGTCGTCGGCGAGGCTGCCGGTGGCGGTGCGCCAGCCGAAGCCGTCGAGGCCGTCGGTGGCGGCGCAGCCGGGCGCGCTGGGGGTGTTGCGCGAGCGGCCGGCGAGGGTCCAGCCGCCGCCGTCGGTGACCATGTCGCAGTAGACGTCGAAGGGTTGCTTGGGGCCGTCGCCGTCGGTGTCGAGCGTGTATGCGCCGCTGGTGGTCGCGGGCAGGCCGTTCTTGAGCTGCTTGCAGGAGGTCGGGAGGTTGCACCCGCCGTTGACGCAGGCGCCGGTGACACAGTCGGTGTCGGCGAGGCAGGCCTTGCCCTTGTTGCAGTCGTTGCAGGTGCCGCCGCCGCAGTCGACGTCGCTCTCCATGCCGCTCTTGATCGCGTCGTCGCAGGCCGGCAGCGCGCAGCCGACGGTGCAGCCGTCGAGGTTGCTCTGGTTGCCGTCGTCGCAGGCCTCGAGACCGGCCTGGACGGCACCGTCACCGCAGGCGGCGATCAGGCAGGTGGAGAGGCAGGCGTCGGTGTCGACCTGGTTGCCGTCGTCGCACTGCTCGCCGGGCTGGGGCGCACCGTCGCCGCACGAGGCCAGCGCGCAGGCGTTGGTGCAGTCGTCGTCGTCGGTCTGGTTGCCGTCGTCGCAGGCCTCGCCCGGCTGCGTGAAGCCGTCGCCGCACGCGGCCGGC
>Ga0335394_10007187_pt1 | contig 12566 bp, 10 predicted proteins | sample MAT03_FD_205741 | JGI IMG/M metagenome (GOLD analysis project Ga0335394, IMG submission 205741) | Freshwater microbial communities from Lake Fryxell liftoff mats and glacier meltwater in Antarctica - MAT-03 (spades assembly) (version 2) ... | reverse complement strand
CTGCCTCGGCCGACGCAGGCGCCAGCAAGTGCACCTCGCCGTCGAGGCTGCCCTTCAATTCAAGGGCGATGTCGCGGAAGGGCTTCTCGTCCAGCATCCGGTTGGCGAGCCGGGCGAGCTCGAACTGGTACCAGGCATAGTTGAGCAGCCCGACGCCGGAGTACAGATAGTCGAGATCGGCGAACTGGGTGTGCCTGAAAGGTCCGAAACCCTCCGGCGGGCCGGCCAGCAACGGCATCATCGCTCTTTCTTTCTCGCGCACGAAGGCCGCCAGGAACAGATCGGCTATCAGCTCGTGGACCCAGTGATTGGCGCTTTCCAACCCGTTCGCACTCCCCAGCGCATGCCCGACCTCGTGGACTGTCAGCACCTCGGTCAGCGCCTGGTCGTCGAAGCTCCATTGGTCGAAGCCGGGATAGTCGACGATCGAAGCCGGCATCACGATGTATGCTTCCGAGGGCTGCACGAACGGCGCCGGCCAGGGGACTCCCGAGGCTTTTTCCCATGCGGGCCGGTCAAGCACGGCGAGCTTGAAGTCCAGGCTCCAGCCAAGTTCGGTTCTGAAAAACGCAAGTGCGCGCTGTATTGTCTTCGCATAGCGCAACGCCCGGCCCTCGGCGCCGGCGACCGCCAATGTTGGAATGGGTGCGTCGACGGCCCGGAGGTCGAGGAGGGACAGTTCGGCTTCAATGGCATGTGCCGGCAACGCGCCGCCGATGGCAAGCCAGACCGCCGCAGCCAATTCCGCAACTGTGCGCTTCTTTCCCATGCTCCACCCCAGGGGCATTTAATCGGCGATGCGCGCGCCAGGCAAGGACTGCGGCGAGGTCCTTGGTCCCGCCTCAGGCACCGTTCCAAAGCGCGGCGACGTTGATCTCAAAGCCCTCGCCGGCAGGCAATACGCGGTTCTTGCCGTCGGTTCGGGTCGCCAGCATGGTCCAGCTTCCCTCTTCCGACACGGACACCTCGGTGAACAAAAAAGCCCGGAGCGTCGTGCTCCGGGCCGCTGCCTGATCGCGATGCGGATCGTCGAATCCGCAGGCACGTCAGTTCATCGTGGGGATGACGAACTCCGCGCCGTCCTTGACGCCTGACGGCCAGCGCGAGGTGACGGTCTTGGTCTTCGTATAGAAGCGGAAGGCGTCCGGCCCGTGCTGGTTGAGGTCGCCGAAGGACGACGCCTTCCAGCCGCCGAAGGTGTAGTAGGCAATCGGCACCGGGATCGGCACGTTGATGCCGACCATGCCGACCTGCACCCTCGAGGCGAAGTCGCGGGCGGCATCGCCGTCGCGGGTAAAGATCGCGACGCCGTTGCCCATCTCGTGGTCGTTGGCGATCTTCAGCGCATACTCGTAGTTCGGCGCACGCACCACCGACAGCACCGGCCCGAAGATTTCTTCCTTGTAGATCTTCATCTCCGGCTTGACGTCGTCGAACAGGCAGCCGCCCATGTAGTATCCGTTCTCGTAGCCCTGCATTGTGAAGCCGCGCCCGTCGACGACGAGCTTCGCGCCTTCCTTCACGCCTGTATCGACATACCCCTTCACCCGCTCGAGAGCCTGGGCGGTCACCAGCGGGCCGAAGTCGGCTGCGGCATCCGTGGAGGGGCCGACCTTGAGGCTTTCCACGCGCGGGATCAGTTTCTCCATCAAGCGGTTGGCGGTGTCGTTGCCAACCGGCACCGCAACCGAGATCGCCATGCAGCGCTCGCCAGCCGAGCCGTAGCCGGCGCCGATCAATGCGTCGACCGTCTGGTCCATGTCGGCGTCGGGCATTATGATCATGTGGTTCTTGGCGCCGCCGAAACACTGCACGCGCTTGCCGTTCGCCGTGCCGCGCGAATAGATGTAGTGCGCGATCGGCGTCGAGCCGACAAAGCCGATCGCCTTGATGTCGTGGTCGTCGAGGATGGCGTCGACAACCTCCTTGTCGCCATTGACGACATTGAGGATACCAGCCGGCAACCCTGCCTCGATGAACAGCTCCGCAATGCGCAGCGGCACGCCCGGATCGCGCTCGGAGGGTTTCAGGATGAACGCGTTGCCGCAGGCTATCGCAGGCGCAATCTTCCAGAGCGGGATCATGGCGGGGAAGTTGAACGGCGTGATGCCGGCCACAACGCCGAGCGCCTGGCGCATCGAATAGACGTCGATGCCGGGGCCGGCGCCGTCGGTGAACTCGCCCTTCATCATGTGCGGCGCGCCGATGCAGACCTCGACCACTTCCAGACCACGCTGGATATCGCCCTTGGCGTCTGCAATGGTCTTGCCATGCTCGCGCGCCAGAATCTCGGCAAGCGAATCGTAGTCCCGGTTCACCAGTTCGAGGAACTTCATCAGCACGCGCACCCGCCGCTGCGGGTTGGTCGCAGCCCAGCCAGCCTGCGCCGCCTTTGCGTTCTCCACCGCCGCGCGCAACTCGGCGGCGGAAGCAAGCGCCACGGTGCCGCGCACCGTGCCGTCGAGCGGCTGCATGACGTCCTGCTTGCGCCCGCTCGTGCCGGCGACGCGCTTGCCGCCTATGAAATGGCCGTATTCGATCATGTCTCGCTCCCTGGCGTTTCTGGATTTGCCGTCATTGTCACGCTTCGCGCAGGCGTTGGCAACGCGAGCAGGCGCGCTACCGTTGTGCATAGAATCGATAACATGTAGAATTCGCGCATTATTCTTCGCATAGGGACAGCCTGATGAACTGGGATGACGTCCGCATATTCCTGGCCGTTGCCCGCGCCGGCCAGATCCTTGGCGCCGCGCGGCGGCTTGAACTGAACCACGCCACCGTGTCCCGCCGTATTGTTTCGCTTGAAGACTCCCTTGGCGCCAAACTATTTCGCCGGCTTACGACCGGGAGCGAACTGACGCCGGCGGGAGAGCGTTTCCTTGCGGTCGCCGAGCGCATGGAAGCCGACATGATCGCCGCGCGCTCCGAACTTGCCGGCGGCGACGAAGACATTTCGGGCACGGTGCGGATCGGCGCGCCGGACGGTTTCGGCGTTGCTTTCCTCGCTTCGCGGCTTGGCGCGCTGACCGCACACTATCGCGACCTGAAGATCCAGCTCGTGCCGGTGCCGCGTTCCTTCTCGCTTTCCCGGCGCGAGGCCGACATCGCCATCACCACCGAACGGCCGACAGAGGGCCGGCTCGTCGCGCAGAAGCTGGTCGACTATTCGCTCGGGCTCTACGCCTCGCGCAACTATGCCGAGGCGAACGGCCTTCCCGGCACGCAATCCGAACTCAAGGGGCATCGCCTTGTCGGCTATGTGCCGGACCTCGTCGTCAGCCCGTCGCTTGCCTATGCGCAGGAGTTCAGCCCGGACTGGGATGCGTCTTTCGCAATCTCGTCGGCGCTCGGACAGGTGGAGGCGGTGCGTTCCGGAGCAGGCATCGGCATCCTGCATTCCTTCATTGCGCGTGCGCTGCCCGAACTGGTGCCGGTCGAGGCGGCAAAGCCCATTCGCCGCGCCTACTGGCTGGTCTACCACGAGAGTGTTCGGCCGCTGCGCCGCATCCAGATCGTCGCCGGCCACATCATCCGTGCGGTCGAGCAGGAAAGGCGACTTTTCCAGTAACGCTGCCTGCTTGCAGCGCCTTAGTGCCTGAAGTGCCTGACACCGGTGAACACCATGGCAATGCCGTGCGCGTCGGCTGCGGCGATCACATCGTCGTCGCGCATCGACCCGCCCGGCTGGATCACCGCCGTCGCTCCGGCCTCGACAGCCGAGAGCAGTCCGTCCGCGAAGGGGAAGAAGGCGTCCGACGCGACGACCGAACCCTTGGTCAGCGGCTCGGCGTATCCTGCCGCCTCGGCGGCATCGAGCGCCTTGCGAGCCGCGATGCGCGAGGAATCCACCCGACTCATCTGGCCGGCCCCGATGCCGACGGTCGCCTGGTCCTTCGCATAGACGATGGCATTGGACTTCACGTGCTTGGCCACCCGGAAGGCGAACTTGAGGTCGTGCATTTCCTTCGCGGTCGGCGCGCGCTTCGTGACGACTTTCAGGTCGAGATCGTCGACGACCGAAGTGTCGCGGCCCTGCACGAGCAGTCCGCCCGCAACCGACTTGACGCCGATGCCAACCGCGCGCGGATCAGGAAGACCGCCGGTCACCAGCAGCCGAAGGTTCTTCTTCGCGGCAATGATCGCCTGCGCCTCCTCGCTCGCCGCAGGCGCGATGATCACCTCGGTAAAGGTCTTGACGATCTCCTCCGCGGATTCCGCATCGAGCGGCCGGTTCACCGCGACGATGCCGCCAAAAGCCGAAATCGGGTCGCAGGCGAGCGCCTTGAGATAGGCCTCCTTCAGCGTAGCGCCTTCCGCGACGCCACAGGGGTTGGCATGCTTGATGATCGCCACCGCCGCGCTGCGCTTCGGGTCGAACTCGCCGACCAGTTCGAACGCCGCATCGGTGTCGTTGATGTTGTTGTAGGAGAGTTGCTTGCCCTGCAGTTGCCGCGCCGTCGCAACGCCGGGGCGCTTCTCGCCGGTGACGTAGAAGCCGGCTTGCTGATGCGGGTTCTCGCCGTAGCGCATCACGCTCTCAAGCTTGCCGCCGAAGGCCCGCCATGCTGGATGTTCGACCGCGAGGGCTTGCGCGAACCAGCCCGAGATCGCGGCATCGTAGGCGGCCGTGCGCGCAAACGCCTTGGCTGCCAGCTTCTGGCGAAACTCCAGCGACAGGCTGCCGGAATTCATCTCCAGAGCGTTGAGCACCGAAGCGTAGTCTTGCGGGTCGGTGACCACAGCCACATAGGCGTGGTTCTTGGCTGACGCGCGCACCATCGCGGGTCCGCCGATGTCGATGTTCTCGACGATCGAGGCATAGTCGGCGCCCGACTGCCTGACCTCCTCGAACGGGTAGAGATTGACCACCACCAGATCGATCGGCTCGATGCCGTGCCTTTGCATCGCCTCCGCATGTTCCGGATCGTCGCGAACCCCCAGCAGGGCGCCATGCACGGACGGGTGCAGGGTCTTGACGCGCCCGTCCATGATCTCCGGAAAGCCGGTCAACTCCGACACGTCGCGCACCGCTATGCCGGCCTGCTCGATCGCCTTTGCGGTGCCGCCTGTCGAGACAAGCTCGACACCCGCGCCGGCAAGTGCCGCCGCGAATTCGGCGAGGCCCGTCTTGTCGGAAACCGATAGCAGCGCACGGCGCACCGCCACGAGGTCGGGCGCTGGTATCTTCTTGGAGGCGACCGCCATGCGGAGGGCCTTTCGGGCTGTGAACGGGATGGGGAGCGGGTAGCGGCTCGGGAAGCGGAAATCAAGCGTGCCCGGCCCCGCCATGGTCCAAGGAACGCGGTCACGACTTCTACGGATAATCCATTATGTGCGTGCGCGTGAGCTGCCAGTGGACTTCCTGCACCTCGGATGCCTTGAACGACAGGGTGATCTGCCGGCTGCGGCGTGGCCCGCCCAGTCCGGCGAAATAGATCGATTCCTCGATCGCGGGACCCACTTCCTCGCATGACATCACCCATCGATCTGCATTCGGCGCGGACAGGACCAGCCGGTCCTCCTCGTCCTGGAAAAGCTCGACGTCGGGATGCAGGTGGAAGCGGATCGTCACGAGATCGCGGCCGTTGTCGCGCGCCGCGGCCCCCCCGGCGCGCAGGAAACGATCGACCCCGACCAGGATGTTGCCGTCCGAGGTCAACGACAGCTCGCGTTCGTGGTACAGCGAAAACCGTGCGACATAGCCGTCGTGGCTGGCGATGAAGCCCTGTGTTCCCGGCTGGTCTGTACGGCGGCAGGGTACGTGCTGGGGCCCGCCGATGAGCGGCGGGCTGTCCATGTCGTTGACGCGGATCGAATGGTTGAAGCGGGCCGACGAGGTGTCGTTCAGCGTCGCGGTGGAGTGCGCGGCGGTGGCGCGCGCCAAAGGGCGGAACTCGGCGGCTCCGTAGGTGTCGACGCCACAATTGACGACAAAATGCTGCCGTCCGGACGACATCTCGAAGGAAAGGCAGCCTGCGTGCGCGGCGTTCGAGACGTCGATCGGCGGTGGCGCGCCGGTGTCGGCGATCACGGTGACGCCGCCCATGGACAATCGCTCGTAGCCGGAATGGGGCGCATGCAGCAGCGGCGCGCCTTCCGTATCGTCGTGGCGCAGGATCGCGGCAATGCGGTCGTGGATCGTCGCGCCCATGCCGTTGAAGCGTGCCAGCGCGCCGTCCTCGTGGCGGAAGAAACGCAGCGCCGGCAGCATGCGGTCGACTGCGTTGATCAATGCGGCGGGCGGGGTCTCCGCCTGGTTGGTATAGGTGTGCCGAAGCGGCAGAAGGTCAGCCAGCAGTTCCATGACGGTCAGCGGATTGCGGGAGATATGACCTCCGTCCGGCAGTATCTGGCGATCGAGTTCCTCGGCGAGCTGCCGCGTTGCGCCGCGCAGTGCGGAAGCCGGAGCCGGCAGCGACAGGGCGGCAAAGGCGAGCGCGATGCGGGCGCGCAGCCTGTCCTTGCCGTCCGGCATCTCCTTCACCACCGAGCGGAGGTAGCGGATCTGCATAGCGAGCGACTTTAGGTACGCCCGGTAGAACGGAAACTCGGCGCCCTGCAGCACGACCGGCGAATGCTGCAGCCACGCAATAATGCGCTTGGCCGTGATCGCAGGCTCCCAGGCAACACCGGAAATACTTCCGCCATGCGTGGCGATCCAGTCGGATACCAGTGCGCGCGCGTTGGCCGCCGAGAGGTCGGTCCCTGCAGCCCGCATGTGGCGCAGCCAGCGGAACCCATGCAGCGTCTTTTGCCAGCCGCGGTTGGGCACCTCGATCTGAAAGGGTGATCGCCCGCCGGTCTCGACCAGGTGCCCGGACAGCGGAAATCGTCCGTAGTAAATCTCTAGCGCGATCTGCGGATCGGCCAGCCGCAGATCCGGAGGCGCGATCAGCACGCGTTCCGGAGTGCGCCCGGAATACCGCCAGCGATACATCGGGCCGGCGCGAAGGCGGCGGCGAACCTTGCGCCACATCTCCTTTGCGACGAGCGTCCAAAGACGCGTCGTGTTGCCCGTCGCAGTCGCCAATGGATTTCCTCTCCCGCTTGCCACGCCTATAGGCCGCCCCAGCCCCGGCCCACCCACGAATGGCTAGTCGATTCAGCAGCTTATATGAGAGTGAATTTTACGTGAAGGCAACCGCGCGTTTTTTGAGCAATTTGGGCGGATAGTCAGGCCAGCCGGCGAAACCGCGCCGCGAAGAAGCCGTCCAGTCCGGAAATCGCAGGATTTCCCAGCTGCAGGTCGGCAGGCGTGGTCCGCAACGTGCCCTGTTCGCTGAGGAATGCATCGATGCCAGGCACCTCTCCGGCAAGGACGGGGTCATGCTCAACATGCGGCGACGCAGCCAGAAACGCACTGTACAGGGCCTCGCCTTCGACGGGGTCGAGCGAGCAGTTGGAGAAGACGACGCGGCCGCCGGGCTTGACCAGCTTCGCGGCTGCCGCAAGCATCTTCCCCTGCAGAGCCGCCAGTTTCTCGATGTCGGCAGGTGATTTCGTCCATGGCACGTCGGGATGCCTGCGCACCGTCCCTGTCGATGAGCATGGCGCATCGAGAAGGATCGCGTCGAACAGATCAGGCGGTTCGTAAGCCAGCAAATCGGCCTGTATCATATCCGCTTCGAGCCGCAGCCGCGCGAGGTTCTGGCCAAGCCGGACCAGCCTGTTCTTCGACGTATCGATTGCCGTCACGTTGGCGCCAGCCAGCACAAGTTGCGCGGTTTTCCCTCCAGGAGCTGCGCAGAGGTCTGCGACGTTCTTGCCGGCGATGTCCCCGAGCAGGCGCGCGGGCAAAGCGGCGGCTGCGTCCTGCACCCACCACTCGCCTTCGGCAAAGCCCGGCAGTTCCGAGACGTTCGCGGCCAGCTTCTCGACGCGCACACCGCCCGTCGGGAGCACCATTCCGCCCAGCCGTTCAGCCCAGAGTTCGGGGGTCGACTTAACCGAAAAATCGACCGGCGCTTCGACCCGGTGTGCAGCAAGGATCGCTACCGTCCTGTCATGGCCGGATGCCGCCTTCAGTTTCTCCACGAACCAGTCCGGCGCGTCCAGAGTGGCGGCAAGCGTCGGTTCGAGCTCGGTATCCTTGCCGCGCGCCATCGACCGCAACACCCCGTTGACCAGCGCCGCGAAACGCGCCGTGCGCGGATCGGATTTCGCGTGGGTCACAGCGATGTCGACCGCGGCGCTGTCGGGGATGTCGAGAAACAGGATCTGGGCCGCCGCGATATGCAGGATATGGGTCAGCGTATGCGCATTCGGCGGCAGCGGTCTTTCGAGCCGCTGTGACAAAAGCTTGCCGATGGTGACGCGGAAGCGCAACGCCGTCGTCAGGATCGCGCGCACCAGACTGCGATCGCGCGCGTCGAGCGAAAGATAGAAGGGATGCCCGTTGTCGTTGTCGGTCAGCCCGTCGAGCGGCGTCCTCGCGTCGATGACGGTCGCCAGCAGTTTCGCCGCCGTCTTGCGGGCGACCAGGCCGGGGACGGTGTCGTCGCCCGCGCCGGGACGGTCCGCGGATCCGGAATGAGCCTTCCGCCCTTGAGGATGGCTCACTGCCTCCGGCCTCTCGGGCCGGTCGGGTTACGGCCCCACGGGTTCGATTTCGGCGGTTCAGGCTGCGGCGGTTCTTCGGCAGGCTGGGTGCGCGCCCACGGCCCGTCGTTCGCTGCAGCCTCTTCCTCCGGGACTTGCGGAGCGCGAGGCGGCTCGAAGCCGCTACGGGCCATCTCCCGCAGTGCGCTGATCCGGTTCTCCGTCGCAGGGTGCGTCGAGAACAGATTGTCCATGCGTTCGCCCGACAGCGGGTTGATGATGAAAAGCGGCGCCGTCGCCGGGTTGCGTTCGGCGTCCGGGTTGCGGATGAGTTCGGCGTTCTTCGCGATCTTGCCGAGCGCGGACGCCAGCCACAGCGGCTGTCCGCAGATCTCCGCGCCCCTGCGGTCGGCGGAATATTCGCGTGTGCGGCTGATCGCCATCTGCACGATCGCCGCGGCCAGCGGCGCGACGATCATCGCCACCAGCACGCCGATGAAGCCGAGCGGGTTGCTGTTGTTTTCACGATTGCCTCCGAAGAAGAAGGCGAAATTGCCCAGCATGGAGATCGCGCCGGCAAGCGTTGCCGTGATTGTCATGGTGAGCGTGTCGCGGTTCTGTATGTGGGCGAGTTCATGCGCCATCACGCCCGCGACCTCCTCGTAGGAGAGGCGCTCTAGCAGCCCGGTGGTCGCGGCGACAGCCGCGTTCTCTGGATTGCGCCCGGTCGCAAACGCATTCGGCTGCGGATTCTGGATGAGATAGGTCTTGGGCATGGGCAGGCCGGCGCGCGCCGACAGATCGCGCACGATGCCGTAATATTCGGGTGCGTTGCGCTCGTCGACCTCCACGGCGTGGTGCATTCTCAGCACCATCTTGTCGGCGTTCCAGTAGCTGAAGAAGTTCATGCCGGCCGCGATCAGGAAGGCGATCATCATGCCGCTGCCACCGCCGATGAGGTATCCGACAGCCATGAAAAGCGCTGTCATGAAAGCCAGCAGCATGGCCGTGCGAATTATGTTCATGCCTGCCTCCATTGGTGCCGGACCGAAACAGTCGATCCAGCCGTGAATTGCCACTATATGATGGGAAAGTCATCGTCGCGTTTCAACGACCGCCATGAGGAACAATGACCAGACGGGATCCTGGGGCTGGTGCCCCGCAAGCCTCCTCGCCCCGGCCGCTTTCGCCCGAAGCAATGCGGGCATTGGCCGAAGCCGAGAGCCGCCGGCAGGAATATCTTGCGCGGGAAGCCCAGCAAGCGCCCGAACTCGGTGGACGCGGCGGCAAGGAACCGGTGCGCTACGGCGACTGGGAAGTGAAAGGTCTGGCCGCCGACTTCTGACCTTCCAATCGCCAACTCGAGCACATCTTCGACAGCCGACGGGAATTCTGCGATCCGCTGGAACAAGCCGGAAGCTTCCGCGTTCATTTGTCCAGTTTTCCGACAATGTGAAGGCGCGAGATCAGACAATGCTCATTCGTCTCGGCTACGAAGTTGCGATCGAGTGAACTGCCGCCGCGCCAAGGCGTCGATCGCACGGCCGATGCACAGATGCTCGCCTAAACCACTTGCCATATCCATGTAGAGGAATAAATTCCTCTACATGGATTCTTTCGTCACATTTGGCGCGTCGTTTGGGCTGGCGGCTGCGCTGTGGTGTACGCCGGTCGGCGCGGCGAAGCTGTTTCGCGGCCCGGTCGAGGCCGTCGTTCTGGAAGTGCTTGACGGCGATACCTTCCTCGCCGAGGCGCTGGTCTGGCCGGGGCACACCGTCAGGATCAACGTCCGCATCAGGGGCATCGACGCACCGGAGATGAGGGCGCGCTGCGAGATCGAGAGACACGCCGCGCTTCGCGCGCGCGACGCGCTGATGGCGCTGTTCGGCGACCGTCCCGTCGCGATCTCCAATGTCTCGGGCGCAAAATACTACGGTCGCGTGCTTGCCGATGTTTCCAACTCGGAAGGCGCGCCGGTGGCCCCGATCTTGCTGGATGAAAGACTGGTCCGCCCCTACGATGGCGGGCGCCGCAAGCCGTGGTGCGGCTGACCCACATCGACACAGCCCGGCGTCCCGTCCTGGCACGGCTTTGTTAATGGGCACGAGTGCGAGGAACCCTTGGGTAAACAAGTCGTTACCTTTTGCGCCAGAATGCCGAAATGTTAACCTTCCATTCACCATAAGTCTCGTCTCTCCTCTTTATTTTCAATGGCTTAGAGACGAGTCTCCTGCGTTTTCCCACGCAAGTCGCGCTTGGCCGGATTCCTGCTCCGTCGCCTGCAGAGATGCGCGGATGGAGGCTCCCGGATGTTCTACAGTGTGGCAATCGCCCGAAAAATTAACGATTTCGGCAAGGCGCGGTCGGGCAGCTTTGCAATCATGATGGCGATGGTGCTTGCCGTTCTCGCCCTTTCGGCCGGGTACGCGGTAAACCTCGCTCAACTCTACAATGTCCGCTCGAGCCTGCGACAGGCTCTCGATGCGGCGGTGACATCGACGTCGCGCGACATCACGACCGGCAAGATTGTGGCCGACGAGGCGCGCGCCTGGGTCGAGCTCTTCCTCAAGTCGAATGGCGATCCGACCTTCATGGGTGGCGACAAGCTCGTCCTGACGCAACTGACGGTCGACAAGGTCAACAGCACGATCGATGCAACGGCCTATGTCGATGTCGATCTCTACTTCCCTCTCTTCGGTCTTTCCGATCAGCGCCGCGTCACCGGCGAATCGGCCTCCGTCTATTCCGACAAGAAGATCGAGGTCGCGATGATGCTGGACGTGACCGGCTCGATGAGCGGCCAGAAGATAAAGGACCTGCGCACCGCCGCGAGCAATGCGGTCGATACGTTTCTGGCTGGCCAGGATGTATCCAAGCCCCGCGTGCGCGTCGCCATCGTGCCCTATGCGAATGCAGTGAACACCGGATCGCTGAAGAATGTCGTCTTCGCCGAAGGCAAATACACGGCGGGCGACGCCGAGCCCCCGAAACTTGACGACCCGATTGCGGCATCCGCCTACGAGGCGCCGGACGATTGCGCCACCGAGCGAAAGGGCACACAGCAATTCACCGACGCCAGCCCCTACACCGCCAAGGTGAACCGGGACTCCAGGCTCGACTTCTGCCCGAGTGCCGCGCTGATGCCGCTGTCGGCGAACGTCGATTCGCTTAAGACGGCCATCGGCAAGTTCAAGGCGGGCGGCTTCACAGCCGGCCACATCGGCGTGCAATGGAGCTGGTATCTGTTGTCGCCGAAGTGGCGCGACGTCCTGCCCAAGGCCGCGCAGCCGCTCGACTACGATCCGAAGAAGGTCCAGAAATATGCCATCCTCATGACCGACGGCGAATTCAACACGGCGTTTGCAGGCGTCTCCAAAAAGGGCACAACGACCAGCCAGCCGACGTTGTCGCGCGGCAACGCCGACAAGCTCTGCGCGAAAATGCGCGACGAAGGCATCGAGATCTTCACCGTCGGCTTCATGCTGAACGACGAAAACGCCAAGAAGATCATGCAGAAATGCGCTTCACCGGATTCCTCATCGATCAAGCACTACTACGAGACCAGTTCAGGCGCCGAACTCAATCAGGCTTTCCAGGCGATCGCTCGCAATATTGAGCGCCTCGCCATCACGAAATAGGCTACGCGTCAGCATCGCATCAAGACATCGGGGCCGCCGCGAGGCGGCCCTTTTCGCCATTTGGCCAACACCCTTGCCCTGGCGTATCCTCCAGAACTATAGTTGGCGACAAGCCAAAGTGCCATTGCGTCGGCGCGGCCATAAGGGGGGCGATCGATGGACAACGCGGACAGGGCTGCCCGGGTCGTCACGACCGTTGTCGAGGCGTTGCGGCCGGACTTCGCGGTGCGGCTCTGGAACGGCGAACGCATCGGGCCCGCCGACGGACCGGCGCTGCTGATCAACGACAGCGGCATCGTCGGGCGCATCCTGCGGCGCCCTGTCTTCACCACGTTCGTCGAACTTTGGGTCTCGAAAGCGATCGACGTGGAAAACGGCTCGCTTTTTGAC
>Ga0335394_10007185_pt1 | contig 12567 bp, 11 predicted proteins | sample MAT03_FD_205741 | JGI IMG/M metagenome (GOLD analysis project Ga0335394, IMG submission 205741) | Freshwater microbial communities from Lake Fryxell liftoff mats and glacier meltwater in Antarctica - MAT-03 (spades assembly) (version 2) ... | reverse complement strand
GCCGCTCACTTGCATCGGCTCCAAGGCACGGGCGGTGCTGGCGCTGTATGCGCCGGCGGCCTGGGGCGGCGGCGTGATGTTGCCGCGCGCCACTTGGCTCGCGTTGGCGCTCGAAACCACAGCTCAGCCAAGCCTGGGTGCGTCACGGGTGTCTACGCCGACAGCGCGGCTGCCAACCTGGAGCTTCGAGCCCGCGTCCTGCCCCGTGGCATAGGCCTGGGCAGAAGACGTTCTGATCACTCTGGACCGGTAGTTGGCTGAGCCGAAGTGGGCAGCCACCGCGTTGGCCTTGCTCAGAACCATTGCGCGCGAGCTTGACGCCTGTTGCAATTCCGCGTCCTTTTCGCGCTTCAAGGCTTTCAACGAGGCACAGCAGGCACTGATGTAGCCGCGACGGAATGACTCCGCTTCGCGCCGGGCAACCGCGTGCTCTTTCAGGTAGGCACGGCTCGCGGCGGCCATGTTTTGCACGATGAACTCGTACGTGAAGCGGCACATTTGCACATCGGTCTTGTAGCCCGAAAAGCGGATCGTCCGGCCCTTCTCCGGGGTGTAGGCATAGCGCGCCTGGGCATCGAAGAGCTCGGCCACGGGGACGGCAAGGATGCCGGCCCAGCCGCTGGCCTCCTTGGCCCGGCGCTCCATGTCCATCGTCGCGCCGATGTCGACACTGCTGAGGGCGTCTTCGCGCTGCAGCTCGACACTGATGACGTCGGCGTGCTCGATCTGGAACTTGCGCATGATCGACTCGGCCATGCGCGCAGCAGCGGCGCACTCGTTCGGATCGCCTCGCGAATCTTCAGCAATCGCGAGAAGCTTCTTGATCCGTCGCATCACGCTCTCGAGGTTTTCCATCTGCGTTCTCCTAAAGAACATTTTGGCCGACTTCGGTGACGAACTTGCCGCCGACACAGGCAGGCGCTGCGTGGCGGCAAGAGTCCTGGCCGAATTGGAATGTCCAAGGGTCAAGGGTCAGGGGTCAGGGGTCAGGGGTCAGGGGTCGTCGACGTCTGAGGCCGCACCGGGGGCCCCGGCGCGACGGCGCTTGAGCCTGAGGCCGACGAGATCGGCCGTCTCATCAGCTTGAGAATGCAGGCGCAGCCTCCTGCAACCCAGCCGATGATCGGGTTCAGCTGCCGCCGCGTGAGGGACAGCGGACTGAACGGCTCGCCCCTCTGCCATGCTGGAACAACATCGCCGTTACGAAGCGGCCGTCATGCCGCGCACTGCGAAAGCACTCGCCATCATCCCGGCTACGTAGAGCGGCACACCGAAACCGCTGTACCAGTAGGCCCGCTCGATGGGCGCGGCGAGGAAGCGCCGCATCATCACCAGCTGCGCGGCCAGCAGCAACCCGACGATCGCCGCCTGGATCGGCTGTCCCCAGTACAGCAGCAGCACGATCACGATGACCTGCGGGGCGGCCATGATGGCGCTGGCTGCGCGCGCTGCGCCCTCAGGTCCGAGCTGGACCGGCAGCGACCTGACGCCCATCTGCTGGTCGCCCTTGATCGCCTTGAAGTCGTTCAGCGTCATGATGCCGTGGGCGCCGACGCTGTACAAGAACGCCAACAAAAGGATCGGCATCGACGGCAGCGTGCCGCCGAGCATCGCAGCCGCTCCCGTGATCCAGGCCAGTCCCTCGTAAGAGAAGCCGCAGGCGGCATTGCCGAGCCAGCCGTTGTTCTTGAAGCGCAGCGGCGGTGCACTGTAGGCCCAGGCCAGCACCAGGGCGACGACCGTCGCGATGAACACCCAGCTGCCCAGTGCGGCGGCGACGAGCAGCGACAGAATCGTCCAGATGATCGCGATGTACAGGCCCCAGCGGCCGGGAATGCGTCCCGAGGGGATCGGCCGCTTCGGCTCGTTGATGGCATCGACGTCGCGGTCGTACCAATCGTTGATCGCCTGGCTCATGGCGCACACGAGCGGTCCCGCAAGGATCACGCCGAGCAGCGCCACGGTCCAGTTTGCAGTGATCGAGGCGCCCGACGACACCACGCCGCAGGCAAAAGCCCACATCGGGGGGAACCAGGTGATCGGCTTGAGCAGTTCGAGGACGGCGGACGGGGCGGGGTAGGCGGCGGCGTGCATGGGTGTCGAGAGCGAATGCGAAGCTGAAGTCCGGCAGAGGATAGTCGGACCGCCAGTTGCCGCGGGCCAAGATCCGTCGCCCGGGGGTTCTCGTTGATCGCCATCGTCTGGCTCGCGTGCAGGCGACAGGTGCAAACACCAGGTCAAAACACCAGGGCCCCTGGCCCAGCCGGCCCGGCTCAGGAGTCGGCGGTGAACCCGACCGTCTTGACCAACGGGCCCCACCGCTCGGTGTCGCGCTTGAGCAGGGCTGCCAGTTCGGTCGGCGAAGAGGGTGTGGCCACCAGGCCCATCTGGGCCAGACCCGTCACCACTTCGGGCACGGCCAGCGCCGCGCGAATGGCTGCGTTGAGTTGGTTGACGATGTCCGGGGGCGTCTTGCCGGGGACAAAGAAGCCGAACCACTCGTCGAGCACGAGGTCGCGGAAGCCCTGTTCGACGAAGGTCGGGACGTTGGGCGTGAAGCGACTCCGCGCGGCGCCCGACGTGGCCAGGATGCGCACCTTGCCGGTGGGCAAGTGGGGCAGGAACTCACCCACCGGGCCGCATACCGAAGGCACCTGGCCGCCGAGCATGTCCAGAATGGCGGGCTGAGTGCCACGGTACGGAATGTGGCGCAGCGGCACGCTGCCGGCACGGCCAAAGAGCTCGCCCAGAAAGTGCGGTCCGGAGCCCGCCGCAGGCGAGCCAAAGGCCTGCCCGTTGGGGTTGGCCCTGGCCCAGGCGATGAATTCGGTCGGCGTCTTGATGGCTTCGGGCACGCCGGGGCCCACCGCGATGGCGTAGTCGAACTGCACCGCCTGCGACACGGGCTGGAAGTCTGCCACCGGGTCGTAGGGCAGCTTCTTGTAGGTGTGCGGGTAGATGCCGAGCATCGACATCGGCGTGACGATCAGGGCGCTGCCATCCGCCGGTGCCGACTTCAGTGCCGTCAGGGCGATCTGACCGCCAGCGCCCGTCCGGTTTTCCACTTGTACCGTTTTGGCGTAAGTGCCCTGCAGTCTTTCGCCGACGCGACGGGCAGTCACATCGGTGGTGCCACCCGGCGCAAAGCCGGCGAAGATCACCGCTCGCTCCAGCATCGTGCCGGCCGCAGCCTGGGCAAAAGCGTGGGTGGACAGCAAGCCCGAAAAAGGCGCGACCGCAGCCAAGCCTAGAAGTTGACGACGCTGGTGCAGCATGTGAGTCTCCGGTGTAAATTTGTGGCGTTTATTAGGATCAAAAAGGCGCTCGGAATATAGTGCAAAGGCCTGTGCGAAGGACCCAAACCCCTATTGGGACTCCGGGGTCCGACCAGTCGCTCGCCGCTCGCCGCCACAGTACGGGCAGGGCTTTGTACGGCTACAGGCAGGGTTTCAGCTTCTCGATACTGCCTGACCCTGTACCCACCGGAGGCGCAATGAAAGACCTTTCCCGCAGCCACGCCGCCCCTGCCGATGCCGCCCGGCGTCAGGCGATTGCCCCGGTGATTTGCTATCCCGTAGAGGGCCTGCCGCGCCCGGATCCGGCACCTTTTCGCGCCGCACGCGAGGGTTGGCAGATGGTGGCGGAAACGCTGATCCCAGCGCGCGACGCACGGTGCTTTGATGTGCCCGCCGGACATTTCTTTCGCATCATCGGCTTTGAGGGGCCACAGGTGGGTGACCTGAACCTGTGGTCGGCGCATGATTTGGCAGAGCGGTTCTATTCCGGCAAAACCCGTGCGTTGCACGGGACGCATCTGTCCAGCGGCGATCGGATGTGGTCCTCATTTCCGTTCCTTCGTGCGATGGCCACGATCACGGATGACAGCTTGGATTGGTATGGCTTTGATGCTTTTGGCGGGTCGGTGCACGATGTGATCGGCACACGCTGCGATCCCTACACTCACAATCTGCTGTCAAAGGGTGGCCAGTATCACCATTGCTGTCACTCAAACCTGACCCGCGCTCTGTCAGATCACAGCGGCCTGTCCTTGACTGAGGCAGAAGCGCATGTTCACGATGTGCTCAACGTCTTTATGTGCACCGGATTCACGCGTGACACCGGCCAGTATTTCATGAAGGCCAGCCCCGTGCGCCCTGGCGACTACCTGGAGTTTTTTGCCGAGATCGACCTGATTGGCGGTTTGTCGGCTTGTCCAGGTGGCGATTGTTCGGCACAGCATTCGTCGGACGCGGCGACCTGCCACCCGCTGTTGGTGCAGGTGTTCCGGCCCCAGGCGCCGCCCATCGGTTGGCAGTCGCCGCCCGTGAACGGTTATGAGCGCGGACACGGGCGGTAACTGTGTGCTGACGAGTTGCGTTTCAGCCGCTGGAGTCCCTGTTGCGCCTGGCAGCGATGGTGCCTGGACGGCGCCGGCCGCGTCGAGCGCCAGAACGTTGGCACCTCGGTAGGCGGGTGGTGTCGAATCGGGCACGAGCCGACGAAACATTCACCCTGGCTTCGTCATCGCCAACTTGTGGTCGCCGCTTCAGCGACAGCGCACCCAATCTGGCGCCCCTGCGGCGAAACCCTCAGCCGAACGATTCTTCCAGTTCCTCGACCAGGCGCCCCACATGGGCCACCGCGTCGTGGATCGGTTGCGGCGTGTTCATGTCGATGCCTGCCAACTGCATCAGTTCCAGCGGCTTGCGCGTGCCGCCGGCCTTCAGCACCTCCAGCCAGCGCTGCACAGCAGGTGGGCCCTCTTTCTGCACCAGCAGCGACATCGCTGTCGCGACCACCAGGCCGACCGAGTAGGTGTAGGGGTACAGGCCCATGTAGTAGTGGGGCTGGCGCATCCAGGTCATGCGCGCGCCCTCGTCGATCGCCACCGTGTCGCCCCAGAACTTGGCCAGGATCTGGCCCTTGCGCTCGTTCAGAACGGCTGCGGTGATGGAGCCCCCGCTCTCTGCCAGTGCATACACCTGACGCTGCAACTCGGCTTCCAGCAGGTGGGTCACGAAGTTGTGGTGGTAGGTGCCGAGCAGCTGCATGATGACCGAGCGCCGCATGCGTGTGTCCTGGCTCTTGCCCAGGATGTGCTGGGCCAGCAGCATCTCGTTCATGATCGAAGGCGCCTCCACAAAAGGCATGCCGGGGCGCATGTTGGCGAAGCGCTGGTGCTGCATCGCCAGGCCGAAATGCCCTCCGTGGCCCAGCTCATGCGTCAGCGTGAAGACATTGCGCATCGTGTCCGACCAGGTGATCAGGATGTATGGGTGCACGCCGTAGGGCGAGGCGCAGAAAGCGCCCGAGGACTTGCCGATGTTGTCGGCCCGGTCGACCCAGCGCTGCTGGAGGGCTTGGCGCGCAAAGTCGCAGTACTCGGGGCCCATGACCGCCAGCGAATCCAGGATCAGATCGCAACCGTCCTCATAAGAGATGTGCGGGTTGAAGTCCGGGTCGAGCGGCGCCTTGATGTCGCAGTACAGCAGCTGGTCCAGCCCCAGCACCTTGCGGCGCAGGCGGGCGTAGCGCTGCATGTGTGGTGCCAGCTCGGTCTGGATGATGTCCAGGATGTTGCTGTAGACCGTGTGCGCAATCTCGTGCGGCTGCAGCAGGAAGTCTTCGGTACTGCGGTAGTTGCGAAGTCGCGCCATCACGACGTTCCTGTTGACCTCGGTGGCGAAGGTGGCGGCGTAGGTCTGGTTGTAGGCCTTCAGCCCGGCGCTGAACGACGCCCATGCGTTGCGGCGCACGCTGCTGTCGCTGTGGGTTTCAAAGTTGGACTCGAAGCCATTGACCGAATTCGCGTAAACCGTGCCCGCTGTGTCGGTGAACGGCGCAAACTGCATGTCGCTGGACTTGGAGCGGTTGTAGATCATGTAGGGCGCGTTCAGCACTTCGCCCAGCGCGGCCAGCACGCGCTCAGTGTCGTCACCCAGCCGGTGGGGGCGCAAGGCCAGCAGTTCATTCAACTGGCGCTTGAAGGCATCCAGCCCCGGCTCTGAAGCCATGAACTGCTCCAGCAGATCGTCGGCAAAGGCCAGGATTTCGGAATCGACAAAGCTGATGCTGGCGTCGACACGCGCATGCAACCCCGACACCCGGGCCATCGCGGCCTGGTATTGCGAGTCGGTGCCGTCCTGCGCGTTGCGCAGGTAAGCAAAGGTGCCGACGCGCATCAAGCGCGCCTGCATGGACTCCACGGCAGTCAAGCACGACAGCAGCGTTGCCGCATCGGCGCTCAGTTGCCCCTGGTACAGACTGAGTGCCTGGTGCGCCTCGTCGATGGCCAGGTACTCGAACTCCCAGGCAGCCTCGTCGACAAAAAGATCAATCAGGTTCCATGTCGATTCGACAGGAACTTCCGCGCGCGCGAGACGTGTGTGCATGCTGACATTGTCCCTTTTTCCATCTTGCGCGCGATGCGTCGCGACTCAGTTGCCCGACAGCGTCACCACCAAGTTCAGCCCAGCGAGCGCGCCGAACACCGCCAGCACGGCAACGACCCACCAGGTGCGCACGCGGTGGGTCTCGACGCGCTGTATGAGCTCGGTGTTTTGCTCTGCCAGCGCCTTGATGAGCGTGGATGAGGCCTGCATCTGTTCATGCAATTGCGCAGTCGATGCTTCGAGCTCGCCGAGCCGATCCTGCATCAAGGTCATGACGCCCTGCTCCGCCGGGGCCGCGGCGAGCTCGTTGCCTGGGGGTGAGGTGCTCTCGGCCGCTGGCGGCTTGCTGCCCACGTTGTCCCAGAGTTTCTTCGCACCGTCGGCGATCACCGGCGCGTTCTTGATCACGTCACCCCATGGCACCAGTTTCAACACCGTCATCCAGCCGATGGCCATCTGTCCGCTCCTTGTTCTCGTCCAACTGCACACCATAAACGCAAGCGCATGCCCATACTTGGTGTCGATCTAACTGCGGCTCGGGCAGGGGTTCGGACGGCTGCAGCGGCTTAAGCTTCGCCTGTGTCTTGAAAGTAGTTTGCCAGGAGATCGAAGATGCATGTGCAACAGCACAAACACCTGCCAGCCCTGATTGCCGCTGCCCGTGCAGTGCGCGCCCGTGCCCATGCCCCCTACTCAAACTTTGCAGTCGGTGCCGCAGTGCTGGACGAACAGGGCCGCATCCACGCCGGCTGCAATGTCGAAAACGCCGCTTACCCGCAGGGCTGGTGCGCCGAGACTTCGGCGATCGCCGCCATGGTGTCTGCAGGCGGCCGGCGTGTGCTGGCGGCTGTGGTGTGTGGTGTGGCCAGCCATGCGGGAACGCCGGTCACACCGTGCGGTGGCTGCCGCCAACGGCTGCGTGAATTTGCTGCTGACGACTGCGTGATTTTCGCGGTCGACGAGCAGAATCTGCTGGCCAGTTACACGCTGGGTGATCTGTTGCCTTTCAGCTTCGGGCCTGCTCACTTGGGGACTCACTTGGCTACCCGCTTGGCTACCGACTTGGCTGCCCGCGCGTCGGCCCCATCCAACCCAGGAGCAACACATGAGTGAACCGACCGGCCTGCCTATGGGCGGCTTGCAACCCGTCAGCATCCAGCCCAGCAGCCTGGCTGTGCAGATCGACCAGGCGGCGCTGGCGCTGCAGGACCAGTTGATCACCTGGCGGCGTGATCTGCACCAACACCCCGAGTTGGGCAACCGATGGTTTCTCACTTCTGAGTTGGTGGCCAAACATCTGCGCGACCTCGGCATGGAGGTGCGGACGGGGGTGGCCCACACCGGTGTGGTGGCCCTGCTCAAAGGCGCCTTGCCCGGCCCGGTGGTGGCGCTGCGCGCTGACATGGACGGCTTGCCGGTCAGCGAAGAAGTCGATGTGCCCTTCGCCTCCAGGGCCAAAGCGCCTTGGAACGGTGCCGAGGTGGGCGTGATGCATGCGTGCGGCCACGACGCCCACCTGGCGATATTGATGAGGGTGGCGGATGGCCAGCGCCGACACGCTGAAGTTCACCGTGCACGGCCGCCAGACGCATGGCGCGGCGCCGTGCGCCGGGGTGGACCCGATCGTCACCGCAGCACAGGTGGTGCTGGGGTTGCAGACGGTGGTCAGCCGCAGCATCGACATCACGCGCGAGCCGGCGGTGGTGACCATCGGCGCCAATCTGAGCCCGCTCGATCAGTGGGCCGATCTGACGGCCGCTGCGCACGTCGATGATGCGCAGCGCAGCTTCTTCAGAGCCCCCGGCCGACACGCCCAGCGCCACCTGTTTGCCGTTGGGCGAAGGCACGTAGTAGTTGATGGCGTGGGGTTTGCCGGTGCGCTTCGTCAGCACTTCGGGGTCGAACAACAGCCTTTCCTTGCCCTGCAGTCCCTGGCGCATGACCAGCTTGAACTGGTCGTCCTCGGGTGCGCGCTTTTCAAAGAAAACCAACTCACTGGGCAGCCGCGTCACCTCGACCACGCGTGAGGTGGCCACCCCGTCGTAATGGTCCAGCGCCTGGCGCAAGGCCTGACGGCCGCTGATGGATCGCAGCAAGCTGTGCGCGCGCTGGCTGTGGGCCTTCATCCAGGCGGCAACAGCGGGGTCCTCAGGTAGCTCGAAATCGCGTAGGGATCGTCCACCACGGTGCCGAAGAAGGTCTCGGGCAGTTTCGGATGGGGGCAACAGGCAGCTGCGCGGCCGCCAGCCAGCGGGGCCTGATCTGGCTCAAGGCGCCTCCAGTTTGCCCCTCAGCAGGGCCGCTGCCTGGGTTGGATTGGCTTTGCCTTTGCTGGCCTTCATCACCTGACCGACCAGCGCGTTGAATGCGCGCTCTTTGCCGGCACGAAACTCTTCCACCGACTTGGCGTTGGCCGACAGCACGTCGCTGACGATGGCCTCCAGCGCTGCGCTGTCGTCCATCTGTTTCAGGCCTTTGGCCTGGATGAGGGCGTCCACATCTTGCGAGGTGCCGTCCCACAGCAACTCAAAGACCTGGCGTGCGCCGCTGTTGGAGACTGTGCCGTCGATCACGCGGCGAATCAACAGCCCCAGCGTGGCTGGTTGCAGCGCCATGGCTTCAATGCCGATGGCCTGGGTGTTCAGGCGTTTGGAGACCTCGCCCATCAGCCAGTTGGCTGCCAGCTTGGGCGACCGGCTGGCTTCGCGCAGGCTCTCGTAACAGCGCGCGAAAGGCAGACTCTGAGTCATCAGCGCAGCCGCATCGGCGGGCAGGCCATCGACTTTCTCGAAGCGCTCGGCCATCGCTGCAGGCAGCTCGGGCATCTGCCGGCGCACCCGCTCGATCCAGGCCGGCTCAATCAACAAAGGCGGCAGGTCGGGGTCGGGGAAGTAGCGGTAATCGTGCGCGTCTTCCTTGCTGCGCATCGATCGCGTTTCGCCCGTGTCGGGGTTGAAGAGCACGGTGGCCTGCTCGATCGGCAGGCCGTCTTCGATGCGGTCGATCTGCCACTGCACTTCAAAGTCGATCGCTTGCTGCAGAAACCTGAAGCTGTTCAGGTTCTTGATCTCGCGCCGCGTGCCCAAAGCGGCACCGGGCCTGCGCACCGAGACGTTGGCGTCGCACCTGAAACTGCCCTCTTGCATGTTGCCGTCGCAGATCGACAGCCACTGCACCAGCGCGTGCAGCGCCTTGGCGTACTCCACCGCTTCTGCGCTGGAGCGCATCTCGGGCTCGGAGACGATCTCCAGCAAAGGCGTGCCGGCACGGTTCAGGTCGATGCCGGTGGCGCCTGCAAAGTCTTCGTGCAGGCTCTTGCCGGCGTCTTCTTCCAGGTGCGCCCGCGTCAGGCGTACGCTGCGCTTGGCGCCGTTGAGCACAAACTCGATGCGCCCACCCTGCACCACCGGGATTTCGTACTGGCTGATCTGGTAGCCCTTGGGCAGATCGGGGTAGAAGTAGTTCTTGCGCGCAAAGATCGACCGTGGTGCCACCTTGGCGTGCACGGCCAGGCCAAAGCAGATGGCGCGCTCAACTGCGCCACGGTTCAGCACCGGCAGCGTGCCGGGCAAAGCCAGGTCTACCGCGCAGGCCTGCGTGTTGGGCTCGGCGCCAAAACGCGTCGATGCGCCACTGAAGATCTTGCTGGCGGTGGACAGTTGGGCGTGGGTTTCCAGGCCGATGACGACCTCAAAGCCGCGTATCAAAGGGGATGCAGGGGCCATCTCAGTACCCCGCCGGCCGCAGGGTGTGGAAGTCGGTGGCTTGTTGCAGCGCGTGGGCGGCATGCAGCAAGGCGCCTTCTTCAAAGTAATTGCCGATCAACTGCAAGCCCACCGGCATGCCGGCACCTTCGCCGCTGGCGGCCAGCCCTGCCGGCACGCTCATGCCTGGCAGCCCGGCCAAGCTGGCCGGCAGCGTGAAGATGTCGGCCAGATAAGCCTTGACCGGATCGTCGCTTTTCTCGCCCAGCTTCCAGGCCACCGTGGGCGCCACCGGGCCGGCAATCAGATCGCAGCGCTTGAAGCAGGCCTGAAAATCGTCGGCAATCATGCGGCGCAGTTTTTGCGCCTGCAGATAGTAGGCGTCGTAGTAGCCGTGTGACAGCACATAGGTGCCGATCATGATGCGGCGCTTGACCTCGGGGCCGAAACCTTCGGCGCGGGTTTTTTTGTACATGTCCAGCAGGTCGCCATGCTGCCTGGCGCGGTGGCCGAACTTGACACCGTCGAAGCGCCCGAGGTTGGAGCTCGCTTCAGCCGGCGCGATCAGGTAATAAACCGGGATCGACAGCTCGGTGCGCGGCAGGCTGACATCCACCAGGGTGGCGCCCAGCCGCTCCAGCTCGGCCAGAGCCCGCTGCACGGCAGCCCCCACTTCGGAGGCCAAGACAGCAGGAAAAAACTCGGTCGGCAGCCCGATACGCAAGCCCTGCAGCGGCCGCGCTGGCGTGGCACCTGGCCGCTGCGCCTGCATCAGTGCATGGTAGTCGGGGGTGGGGCGCTCTGCGCTGGTGGCGTCTTTGGGGTCGAAGCCAGCCATCGCGCCCAGCAGCAAAGCGCAGTCTTGCGCGCTGCGCGCCAGCGGCCCGGCCTGGTCCAGGCTCGAAGCAAAAGCCACCAGGCCGTAACGCGAGCACACGCCGTAAGTCGGCTTGATGCCGGTCACGCCGGTGAAGCTGGCGGGCTGGCGGATCGAGCCGCCCGTGTCGGTGCCTGTGGCTGCCGGCACCAGGCCAGCCGCCACGGCAGCTGCAGAGCCGCCCGACGAGCCGCCGGGCACACGCGCCGTGTCCCAAGGATTGCGTGTGGGTCCAAAGGCCGAGTTCTGGTTGGCCGAACCCATGGCAAATTCATCGCAATTCAGCTTGCCCAGAGTGACCATGCCGGCCTCATTCAGGCGTGCGACCACGGTGGCATCGAAAGGGCTGGCATAGCCGGCCAGCATCTTCGAGCCGGCCGTGGTGGCCAGGCCGCTGCGCGCAAAATCGGTGACCAGGATGTCCTTGTGGGCCACCGGCACGCCCGTCAGCGGGCCTGCGGTGCCAGCAGCGCGGCGCTCGTCGGCCCGCCTGGCCTGTGCCAAGGCGGCCTCGGGGTTCTGGGCCAGAAAAGCGCCCAGCCCGGCGTGCTGGTCGATGGTCTTGAGCAGCGCCCGGGTCAACTCGACACTGGACAATTCACGCGCAGCCAGTTGCGCAGACAAGGCCGACACGCCCGGCAAAACATCAGACGGGGTACTCATTCGATCACCTTGGGCACCAGAAAGAGCCCGTCTTCAACCGCCGGTGCGCTGCGTTGGTTGGCTTGGCGCTGGTTGCTTTCGGTCACCTCGTCATCACGCAGCCGCAGGCCCACGGCCTGCACCGCCGACAACGGCGTGTACAAAGGCTCCACACCCTTGGTATCGACCGCACTCATCTGGTCGACGATGCTGAAAAAGCCGTTGAGCTCGAGCAGCATCTTGCTGGCTTCAGGCGCAGACAACTCCAGCCGCGCCAGATGGGCTATGCGGTGAACATCGTCAAGGCTCAATGGCATGGTGGGGGTCGCTCAAGGGGACTCGGAAGGGCTCAAAAAAGCCGTGTTGCACGGGGAAACACCAGGATGCTGCAGTATTATCAATGGTTAGTCGCGAGCCTTCATCTGCGCTGTCTTTGCTCCACTCTGTGTTCCATTCTGTGCTCTACCCGTAGTGCTCATCAGCCATCGTTGGTCGGCCTGCAATGCCGCCCCGGGGCTCCGCATGAGCCCCATCGCAGCCTGACGGCGCCCCCGCTTTGCCTTCCTGAGCTGGCTGATCGATCCACCTGGCCCTGCTTCAAGTCTTTCTGCCAAGTCGCTTTCGACCTTTCCAGCCCAGCCACACTTCTCAGGCGCGCCCACAGCGCTGTCAGCTCTCGCGCCACGCCACCATCCCACCATGTTCGCTGCATCCCTGCGCCGCTATTTTTCGACCGATCTTGCCATTGACCTCGGCACCGCCAACACCCTGATCTATGTCCGCGACAAGGGCATCGTGCTCGATGAGCCCTCGGTGGTCGCCATCCGACACGAAGGCGGGCCGCAAGGCAAGAAGACCATCCAGGCCGTAGGCAAGGAAGCCAAGGCCATGCTGGGCAAGGTGCCCGGCAACATCGAGGCCATCCGGCCGATGAAGGACGGCGTGATCGCCG
>Ga0335394_10007179_pt1 | contig 12576 bp, 15 predicted proteins | sample MAT03_FD_205741 | JGI IMG/M metagenome (GOLD analysis project Ga0335394, IMG submission 205741) | Freshwater microbial communities from Lake Fryxell liftoff mats and glacier meltwater in Antarctica - MAT-03 (spades assembly) (version 2) ... | reverse complement strand
GCTGATTACATTTTCATTTTTTATCAACCGGAGATTCCCTGCATTTTTTAATTGCTGCATGGTTCCATCGGTACTTACAAATGGCTGCCCATAAAATACATGTCGTGCAAAAAAATAGGTTGCATTACCCATTTGTTTATGCATTCCGGTGTTTAGCAACATCATTAATGAGTCCATCATAATCTTTTTTTCTTTTCTTAATTGGACGTAGGACTCAAGGTCAGCTGTATCTGCTTTTAAATCCTCAATTAATGAATAAACATATTTTTTTTCCCGTTGATTCTCGATGGTGTGTTCCAATTTGTACTCTGCAAGGAATCCGCAGAACACAGCAAGAAACAACATTAAAAACTCCCAGAAATAATGCGTCCATTTTTTCCGGTGCCCTGAGACTGTGGAAGGGTGAGCATGATGATGTACTTCCATATTACATTTATTTAAAATAGCGATAACAAAAGGAGGCAATAAATAAAATGATAAAAAGAATAATCAATCGGATTATTCTTTTCTTACCGGCTGAGTTTTTCATATTCAAAACTTGCTTATTATATAACTGCCAGCTTAGTATTTTTTAATTCTTCTCTTGCTTTTTCTTTTCCTTTTAATGATAGTAATCGGTTAGGAGCCAGTTTAAGAGAGAGTTCAAATTGTTCCAGTGCCTGTTTTGGTTTACCGGTTTCCAGTAACCATTCCCCATACATTTCATATGTTGGTTTTACAATGGCGGGTGGTCCGTAAGAATAACCCACTTTTTGTTGTAATGCAGTAGACTGTTGCAATAATTTTTCTGTTACAACAGCGTCTTTTTTTAACCAGGCTTTCATGGCTTTCAGTTGCAGTTCCATCGCTTCCGATTCCAGCAAATCATTTTTTGTCACGATAGCACGGTTAATATTGCCGCAGAGTCTTATGCCTTTATCAGCGGCTTTTGATTGTTCCATTAACCTGTCACCGGCCATTTTAGTTATTACTTCTTCCATTGCTGTTTCATCCTTTTGATAAAAAGCATTCATGCCCGTAACAAAATTATTTCTGGCCCGGGTTAATATATTCAGATCCTTATTTTCAAATGAGATAGCAACAACTTCTTTTGAATAGTCATTGGTTTCAGCCAGGTAAGTTGACTTCAAATAAAAAACATGGTTTCTCGCCTTTGGACTTGGTAATGTGCTGCAATACTTTTTTACACTATCCAGCATACTGCGGGCCTTATCTTTATTGCCTTTTTGTAAATAACCGTACTGCAACCAATGATAGGCATGATAACCCAATGCATCATTATTCAGGTTTTTTCTATCCCTTCTGTTCATTTCCGCTGCCCACGAAACTTCGTTGCTGCTGATCAGCTTATCCCAAAGACCCAACGCCAGGTATGTATGAGTGGGCATATGTAAAGCATGGCCGGCATCTTTCGCTACCAATGCATATTTATCTGCTACGGCTAAAGCTTTTTCCGCATAAGCCGGATTGTCTAATGCATGAATAATGTAATGCAATGCGCCGGGATGATCAGGGTTTCTCAGCAGAATTTCATTTCCAATAGCAGCAGCCTTTTGTAAAATGCTTATGTCCTGCTCGGTGGTTCCCCATCCGTTTAATGAAAGGCTGTAAAATGCAGCCACTTCATCATTGCCAGGATATTTTTTATAAAGCGTCTCCATATAAGCAGCATAGCTGCTGTCTCTTTCCGCTTTATTGCCTTTGCCATATAAAATATTTATTCCACCGATAAAATCTTTTTCCAAAGTTGTTTTTGCAAGAGTTGTCCTTTCTTCGGCTGTCGGTGCTAATTGGTTAAGTAGGGCAACTCCCTGATCATAATCTTGCTCCTGCCATAAAGGATGATTGAGTGACATGGCTTCGCCCCAATAAGCCATAACGAAACCGGGGTCTGTTTTTTTTACTTGTTGAAAAGCTTCAGCCGCATCTGCATATTCAAAACTATGCAGGAGCAACATGCCTTTTTTAAAAAGCGGCTGACCCTCTTCTTTTCCAGTTACCTGGAAACTGATGTCCCCTAATGTATCTGATGGAGTCTTTTTTTTGTTCATGCAGCTGGTTGCAAAACAGGAAAATAAAATAAGTAGAAGGAGGTTGTTGGTTTGCATGATAATTGTTTTTTGGTTTCTAAATTTACTGAATTAAAAGCTGCTTCCCATCATTTACTTCAGGTGATATGCTTTTTTTAAAACGCTTAAAATTTTTCAGCCTGTTTCAAAAGCCGTTGTGCATCTCTTTTACTACCCCGGTTATTGAATTTCATCCGGCGGATGTTAAAATTTATTTCATCAAGATCAGGTTTGGTGTAAGAAAGCAGAGCCGGATTACTGTCCGGCCTGCTCACCTTGTTTTTTTCATCCAGCATTTTTTCAAATTCAAGCGAATTAAAATTTTTTCCGGCAGCAATACGATAATCTTCGAATTATTTACTCTCTATTTGATCAAAAGTTTCCATATTGCGGGTACTTACATCGTACCGGGCAATGCTATCAGCGATGGCCCTCTTACTGATTAATCGTAAGCCGCCGGATTTTTTTAATTGCTGCATAGTTCCATTATCAGGGGTAAACAATACAGGAATACGGAGGCTGACCTGGATAGCATGGTAATAAATACTGTTTCTCATATTTCTGTTATCAGCATTATTCAACAAAAACATTAAAGAATCCAGTTGTATCTGTATTGTCGTTCAGTGTTCTAAAATATTATTGAGGTGGTTAATATCTGCTATTAAATCATTAGATAGTGATTCGGCAAACTGATGTTCCCAATGTCGTTCTATTGTTTGCTCCAGTATATATTCTGCCAAAAAGCCGCAGAACACAGCAAGAAACAACATTAAAAACTCCCAGAAATAATGGGTCCCTGTCTGCCAACAGGCAGGCATTTTTTCCGGGCAGTGTGGGTGTGGGCATGTACTTCCATAATTATTTTATTTCAGGTGGTATTCATTTTTTATCAGTATCATCAACTTTGCCGTTTGCATTTTTAATAAAAAAAAGCGATTGATAACAACAGCATTAATTCTTTTCTGCATCTGCACACGGTTATAAAACTGGTCAAGATCTTCTTTTTTTTCCGATAATAAAGGCGGGTTTCCCGTTATCCGGTTCAGCATGAAAACCTCCGTGGGATATTTATACTCCAGGTTGCTTTCAAATACAGCGGCATCGAGTACTTTTTCCCAGGGGGATACATCTATAAACCGATCCCGTTCAAAATTTTCAAAATCTGTTACCCACTGAGTTTGTATATCAAAATACAACAGGCTGTCAGTAACTTTTGAATTCCGCAAAAGACGCAGACCACCTGCATTTTTCAGTTGTGTTAGTACACCGTTATTAGGCAGGAATTTATTTGCAAATGGCGCATAGAAGGCGTGATAGTACAATAATGCTGTATTGTTTTTCCAGGCCCCCGTTTTAAGCAGGTACATAATTGTATCCAGCGTTTTCATTTTTTCCATCCGGAAATTTATCAAATCTCTGAGCTGTGCTGTATCTGACTTCAAATCAGAAAGAAGTGCTTTGACATATTGCTTTTCTCTGTCTTTTTCTATTTTATGCTCCAGCTGATACTCCGCCATAAATCCGCAGAATACAGCGAGGAACAACATGAGAAACTCCCAGAAATAATGGGTCCATTTTTTTCTTGGGGTGTGGGTGTGTGCATGTACTTCCATAAGTAGGTGTTATCTTTTTTTTACTTTTTTAAAACAAGTTAAATTTATTAAATAACTGAAGAGCCGTAGGCTCGGTTTGTTTTATAACACCGGACTTCAGTCCGGTGGAAAGAACTGTGATGTGGGAGGAGTGCCATCGGCACGACACATATCCGAACAAATGTACCGAGCCAACGGCTCTCTGCTTCTTCCTTTCATCTTTGCAAGGGGTTGAAACCCGTTGTTAGAATACCGAATCGGGGCTACGCCTCTGCCACCCCGCAAAACACAGCGAGAAACAACATTATCCCGCCTTAGGCAGGACCCCAGAAATAAAGTGTCCCTGTCTGCCGACAGGCAGGAATTTTTTTCGGGCGGTGTGGGTGTGGGCATGTACTTCCATAAATTATTTATTTTATTCAATACTGTACTTTCTGTTAAAGTAGTTCATGATATTGATAGCTTCTGATTTTATTCTTTCCAACTTTATAACATAGTTAGCAGAGTATTTAGCGTATCTGTTCAGTGTATTAAAATATTTATTGATAATTATTTTATCAGTAGTAATAAATAAATCACCGTCAGTAAAGTTTCCGTCTTTTATAACAGCATAGTTAAAAAGTTCAGACGATAGACTCCTGATAGCGATCTGCGTTTCCTGAAAAGTAGTTGTTTCATCAAGTTTATAACTCCTTATCAAATTATCATAGCCAAGGATGCTATCAGCATCAATTGATTTTAGCAATCGTAATCCACCTGCATTTTTTAGTTGCTGCATTGTACGTTCAGAAGTTCTCAATTCAAAAAAAGATACGGATTTGTTATACAAATTATATAAACAGTTTTTACAAGGCAATTTTGCCAACACTGAATCATAACATACAGAAATGTTATTTAAATTCTCTGCCTTCAATTTATAAGAATTAATTACTTGAGTTAAATGTGAAGTATCATATTTAAGGTCGTCAAAAAAGGAAATGATATATTGTTTTGCCCTGTCTCTTTCAATCTTATGCTCCAGTTGATACTCTGCCAAAAACCCGCAGAACACAGCGAGGAACAGCATTAAAAACTCCCAGAAATAATGAGTCCATTTTTTTCTTGGGGTGTGGGTGTGTGCATGTACTTCCATAAATTATTTATTTCAGGTGATATTCTTTTTTAAGAAAATCAATCAGACTCGAAGCATTTTGTCTGGTAAAAGTATATGCATTTATATCTGATGCAGCTCTTAGCCTCAGTGATATGCACTCATTAATTAATTCATTTATATACTGGCTGTTTAGCCTGATATTTTGTGGGATGATCTTTTTACCCAAAAACGATGAATCATAAATAGATCTGAGCAAATCATAGCCATTGATAGTTTTTTCATCGCTTCTTTAAAATCATGAGTTCCCTCATTTGTAACAGCTCTTCGTACTTCTAATCTTCTGATCAGCCTATCATAATTTTCCATTGAATCAACAGCAATTCTTTTTCTTATCAGGCGCATTCCACCAGATTTTTTTAATTGAGTGATGGTTCCGTTATTAGGAAAAAACATTACCTGTATTTCCGCTCTTCTTAAATACTGATAAGTCTTCACAGGGATATCATTCTTGTTTTGTTCTGTAAGCACTAAAAGCACGGAGTCAATATTTTGAATTTTAGTACTTGCAGAATTTGCAACTGTATCCAGCCAGGCCATGTCCAATCGCAAATCATTTATTAATGATGTCACAAATTGTTTTTCCCGCTTGTGCTCAATCATATGTTCTCTTTGATTTTCTGCCATAAACCCGCAGAACACTGCGAGGAACAACATTAAAAACTCCCAGAAATAATGTGTCCATTTTTTACGGGGGGTGTGGGTGTGGGCATGTACTTCCATAAATATTTATTTCAGGTAGTATTCTTTTTTTATAAGATCTATTAATCCTTCTGCACATTTTTCAATTTCCATGTAAAATTCTTTATCCTGCACAATCGTTGTTTTTAGTTTATGCAGGTGGTTCAGGTATTCAAGCAGTAAGGTTGTATTAATCTCAATGGCGAGGCCTGCCGCTTCGCCTTCCAGCCGGGCGGCAGTGCTGTTATTACGTTTGTAATACGGCAACAGAGAGTAATCACTGATTATTTTTTTGATGTAATCATTAATAATACCCGAATAGATCCAGTAGGTCTGTTTGTAATAACTGTCGGCCCTTTCCCACATAAAATCATAACTCAGGATGGAATCGGCCACATTTTTTTTTCTGATGAGGCGCATATTCCCGGCATTTTTAAGTTGTGAGATAGTGATGTTGTTGCGGTCGTAGGACCTGTCCCAAGATGAACGGCGCATGAGGTTATGTACATAAGCTGGGATTATTTTTTTATCCCTGTGAATGGAGAAGTATTCAAATAGCGAATCAATTGCCGCAATCCTTTCTACTTTGCGGGGAAAGCCCTCGTTCAGGTGTGCAGTGTCAGCTATTAGATCTGTCAACATAGATTTCATATATTGCCGCTCCCTGTCTTTTTCTATCTTATGCTCCAACTGATACTCTGCCAAAAACCCGCAGAACACAGCGAGGAACAGCATTAAAAACTCCCAGAAATAATGCGTCCATTTTTTTCTTGGGGTGTGGGTGTGTGCATGTACTTCCATAATTTTTTATTTCTTTTTTTATTTGCTAATATTTTTTTTGCATTCTGCTTGCTCACAATTTTTTTTCCTGTTTTTGCTTCAATAGCTTTTCTTGTATTACCGGCTATGGTGCCACCTTGCAATGCTATTGTTTTATTCTCATCAAAATTCTTTGGCTTTTTCTCTTTACTTATTTCTGAAGTGGTTGCTTCGGCAAGCATGTTCAGTACCAGTTCCAGATTGGTCATGTTATCCCGCAGGGTTTCATTTTTCAATCCCTTATGCTGTTTGTATTGTTTTACTTTTTTGCCGCTCCATGCTTGTGTTATAATATCTGTAAGTGTAGCAAACTCCTGTCCTTTCTTTACACCACGGTTTTCCCTCCCGATAGTTATCGGGACATCTGCCAGTTCTTTTCTTACTTCAATACTTTTTAACCGCTGGTTTATCCATTCTTTACTATATCCAAGCTTTATATAATTTTCCAAGGCCCGGTCAATCGTTTTTTCAGGATCCTGGCTTTCTTCTACTCTCTCATAGCCCACATTGGCAAGCCATTGTTTAAAAGGTTCTGCTTTGGGCGATGGAATGGATTGAATGAGACGGAAGAGTTGTTCGGTGTCGGCCACATCGATTTCTCTGAGTTTCCCATCTTCAGCCACTAATTTCAACCGGTTACAATTTGTAACCGTTTCATTTCCCTCTTTCAGCAGCCGGTTCTTTAATACTTTCCAGTAGTTTCTTGCTCCCTGAAAATGCGGTTGGTCAGTGAGTATAGAGACAACATCTACTATAGAGAAATACCATTTCTCTTGTTCCGCATCCCACTGGCTGCGGATTTTTATACTTTGAAAAAGTTGTATGTTTCCCATAATGCTGAATACTTTTTATTATTTTTCATTCGCAGCAAATACCCTCAAAAAATTGCCCCCTAATATTTTTTTAATATCTTTTTTATTATACCCTCTTTTCACCAACTCTTCGGTGATCTTTGGAAAATCTTCCACACCATCTAATCCGGCAGGCAAAGAATTAACACCGTCAAAATCGCTGCCGAGGCCAACATAATCTACACCAACCAATTTTACGATGTAGTCCAGGTGGTCGAGCAGTAACGACATTGGCGGACGAAGCCCTTTTACTTCATCCGGGTATTTTTCAAAAAGGTAAACCTGCATAAAATAGGGTTCGGGATTTATCTTCAGCATCGAATCCATTTCGTTCTTATGCCGGGCAGTAAAAGCATCACTTCTTGCTTCAAAATTTGGATCCAAAAAACCGCTGTAAAAATTTAGATGGATAACGCCACCATTCTTTGCCACCGCTTTTATCTGGTCGTCTTTTAAATTTCTCCTGTGTGGGCATAATGTATATACGCAACTATGCGAAACCAGAACCGGTTTAGTTGTTGTATTAACCGCATCCCAGAATGTTTGCTCGCCTACATGCGATAAATCAACCAGCATTCCCAGTTCGTTCATTCTTTTTACGATTTGTTTTCCAAAATCTGTAAGCCCCTTTTTTCTTGCGGAGTCTGCCCCCCTCTCCACTCCGTGGAGTGGGGTTGGGGGTGAGGTTTCAGTAAGTGCCGACGTAGCCCAATCAGTAGAATTGTTCCAGGTGATAGTCATATACCGAACGCCTCTTTTATATAACGCATCAAGTTTGTTCAAATCGTTTTCTATCATGTGGCCACCTTCCACACCAAATAATACAGCCAGTTTTTTTTGTTTCGCTGCTTTAATAATATCTGCTGTAGTAAAAGCCTGCACCATTGTAGAGGGATTACGATTTGTCCATGCCATTACAGTATCTATTTCTCTGTTAGCCCATGCATAGGGATTTTTCATATTACCATCACACCAGATAGAAAAAAACTGGGCATCCACTCCGCCTGCTGCCATCCGCTGTAAATCAGAATGTGTTTTTGTTTTTAATGATTGGTCAAAACTTACTTCCTTATCAATTGCAGTGGTGGGAATATCATTATGCGTATCAATCAGTATAGCGTTGAAATGAATTTTTTTTGCCCGTTGGGCAAAACTGAAAGCAGCAATACACAGGAAAGAAAGAAGTAAGAAATACCGGTAGAAATTTTTCATGCTGTAAGTGTTGGTTAAAAAAAAGTAGTTTGGGAAATTACCTTTCTTTTTGCACTTACTCAACAGAAAAAAGGAGGGCTACTCTTCGTCTTCTTCTTTTATAGCAGGCATAGGACGAAACCCTTTTTTAAACCGGAAGAAAGCTGTTTTAATGTAATACAGAAATTCATAGTCGCCGGCCATTTTAGTAAATGTATGGGAGGGGCGATAGAGCAGCATAAAGCTGTCCAGTTCGGGGCTTTCTAATAGGGTAAGACGGCGGACCAGGGCTTTATTAAAACGGTGGGCAATAAATTTATCCTCTTCCTCCAGCAACAGCCTTCGTTGAAAAGAAGCCATACTGCGGTTTCGTTTGAAGCGGAACATATTGATTATCTCGTCAAGATCGAAACCCACACCCATGCCGTTCATAGTGGGTTTTATCTTCGGCTTCTGGTAGTTAAAGATTTTTGCGTAGTCAACCCGGTTCTGGACGGAATCCTGTTTATAGTTTCTTGGTCTTATTTTTACTTCTTTCAGGGTTGGCACATTTACCTGTAATGAAATATCAAAGCCCAGCGGGTTGGCAATTTTTAATACAGCAAATTTTTTAGTGGGTTTGTTCAGGTAACTGAACCAGATAGAATCTTTCTCCGTTACTTCAATTTTATAAACACCATCGGCATTGGTCACTGTTCCTTTTCCCGACGACGAAAGCACACTAACGGCCTCTAAAGGATAGTTTCGGGAACTGTCGTACACGGCTCCACGTATAGTATAGGTTTGGGCAGTGGCTGAAAAGCCAGCTACCAGCAAAGCAGTAATAATAAACGCTGTTATGTAGAGAAAACGCAGGGGCAATTTTTTTTAATTAACAGCAAGTAACGAAAGAAAATGCAAAAGGTTCTTTAAAATGAGTCAATACCCGAAATGACCCGTTCAATTACCCCCGGGAAATGTGTATGCTCCAGCACCGCAATACGCTGTGCCAGTAAGCCGGCGGTATCGCCTGGATGTACAGGACAAGTGGACTGGAAAATGATTTTTCCATTATCATATACTTCATCCACATAATGTATAGTAATGCCGCTTTCAGTTTCTTTATTATCAATTACGGCTTGGTGAACCTGTTGGCCATACATGCCTTTGCCTCCATATTTTGGTAATAAAGCAGGATGAATATTGATAATACTTGCAGGAAATGCTTTGATTAATGCTACAGGAATTTTCCAGATAAAACCAGCCAGTACAATAAAGTCTATTTCTTTTTCTTTCAAGTCCTTTATATAGGCATCGCCTTGAAAGAATTTTTCTTTTTCAATAAGTAAAGACGGAATATTTTCTTTTGCGGCAATTTTTAAAACACCGGCTTCGGGTTTATTGCAAACAATCAGGGCAACCTGTATTTTTTTATGAGTACGGAACCGGTCAATAATCTTAGCAGCATTAGTGCCTGTCCCCGAAGCTAAAACAGCAATTTTTTTCACCCGGCAAATATAATCTGCCTAACTTGATGCAGTGAAACAATTCCTTTTTGTCATCGGCCTTTTATCCATCGGGATTAGCATCAATGCACAACCATGTGCGCCAATAGTGGCACCGCAATTTTCTGAAAACACCAGGAATGAGTTTGAACAAAAGCTATCTGCGGCTAAAGCCGATTATCAAAAAGATACTACCAATGCAGATGCAATAATATGGTATGGAAGAAGGACTGCTTATATCGGAGAGTACATGAAGGCGATTGAAATTTTCACCATAGGAATAAACAGCCATCCCGGAGATGCCCGCCTATACAGGCACCGTGGACACCGCTATATTACAGTTCGGTGTTTTGATAAGGCAATTGCTGATTTTAAAAAAGCCGCACAACTAATAAAAGGCAAAGCGGATGAAATGGAACCCGATGGTTTGCCTAATGCAAAAAATATTCCCACCAGCACTTTGCAATCGAATATCTGGTATCATCTCGGGTTATGTTATTTTATAAAAGGGGAGTATAAGAATGCTGTGAAAGTGTATAAAAAAGGTCTTATAGTTTCTAAACATCCCGATATGTATGTGGCTACGGCCAACTGGATGAATCTTGCATTGAGGGAGTTAAAAAAATATAAGGAGGCAGGAGAGTTGTACAACAGCATTGATCTTAATGCTGAACTCATAGAAAGCCGGGACTATATGAACATTCTTGAAATGTACAGGCATAAATCCACGGAAAAAGAAATTGAATCTTATGCAACAATGATAGCGGATAAAAATAAAACGGTAGCTTCTGCCACTGTCAACTTCGGAATCGGGTATTATTGTTTGCTTTTTGGATACCGGCAAAAAGCAATTGAATATTTTAACAAAGCGATTGCCACCAATCAGTGGTCATCGTTTGGTTATATAGCCGCAGAAACAGAACTCAGGAAGATGAAATAAAAAATACCATGATTAAAGGATTATATGAGACCCATCTTGAAGTAGCAAATCTTGAACAGGCGGTTCATTTTTATAAAAATGTATTAGGGCTTGAATTTGCACTGCTCGAAGAAAAAAGAAGGATTGCTTTTTTCTGGATTGGAACACCCAAAGAATACATGCTGGGCCTTTGGGAAAAACCAAAAGAAGAATTAGCGACAAGGCATTTTGCATTTCGCTGCGATGCAGAAGATATATTGCACAAATCCGCTGACTGGTTAAAAGACAGAAACCTTGAGCCGTATAATTTTCTAAAAGATGGGACTAAAAGGCCAATGGTATTTGCCTGGATGCCCGCCATTTCCATTTATTTTGATGACCCCGATGATAATGTGCTGGAATTTATTGCAATGCTGGAAGGTAAACCCAAACCTGAACTGGGAGTAATTTCTTATGAAGACTGGATAAAAACAGATAAAGACTTATGAATACAATATAGTAGTTACAACCTTTGGGACTCTCCTGACTCCCCTCTCCCTACTCCCGAATCCTGACTTTTTCCCAGCCCCATCTTCGCCCCGATTTTCCGGATGTACTTTCTAAAAAATGAAAATTGTCCAAAAGGAATGCTTACTACTAATACGGCCATCGGCCAAATAATGGTGATAAGTACTATATAAATAACTGCCCATAACCAGTCTTGTTGAACAGCAAGAGCATTCATGATTTTTTTACCAACAAAACCGGTAGCACTGCCGCCAATAGCAAAAGTGCAGAGTATTAAAGCCAATCTGCCACCACTTACTTTCCATTTTTTTTGTAGCCCTTCGAACATGATGTGGCAAAAGTGCAGAAAAAACATTCAACTCTTTTCCGAAATTTCAAATCTGTTGAATATTACCCCCAAGTTGACGGATTTATGACAAACAATTTTACCATGGCATTAAAAAACAATATAAAGACACTGAAACGCAGGCTGGTGGCGGATCAAAAAAAAGTTAAACTGGTTGTCGTTTTATTAAGTTCCTGACTTATTTTTGCGCCAATCGAACGGATTTTATCCACATTTTTCAGCATTAATTGCGTCTATGATTCTTTGTAAACCATTGGCCAGAAAACTTACGTTTTTTTTACTTTCTCTTACTGTTTTTTCAGTAGTCAATACTATTTCGGCACAGGATGTGGCAGCAGGCAAAGCTTTGTTTATAAGTAAGTGTGCCAGTTGTCATAACATATTGAAAAATGGCACCGGTCCTGCTTTGGCGGGATTAGAGGAACGTCATAAATGGGCTGACCACAAAGAATTGTTGAAATGGATTAATAATCCCGCTGGCTATATGGTCTCGGATGCCTATACACAAGGATTGAAAACCCAGTATGGCTCAATGATGACTGCTTTTCCGGATTTAACATTAAAAAATATCGATGATATTGTTGCTTATATAAATGATGCAGCCAAGCCTGTTGTTAAAGTACCTGGTGATACCCAGCCTGAAAAAGGAAATTCCAACGCAGTTATCTTCGGTGTTATTTCTCTCATTCTCGGCATCATAGCCCTGATACTGATGCAGGTGAACAGCAACCTGAAAAAAATGAGTGATGATGCGGAAGGCATTCATCGCCCAGATCCGGTTCCTTTCTACAAAAACAAGATGTACATTGCCTTGATGGCTCTCATTTTCTTTTCAGTGGGCGGTTATTTTGTATCAAAAGGTGCTATCGGGCTTGGCCGGCAAAAGGATTATCAACCAGTTCAACCTATCTACTATTCTCATAAAGTGCATGCCGGTATTAACCAGATCAGCTGTTTGTACTGTCAT
>Ga0335394_10007174_pt1 | contig 12579 bp, 10 predicted proteins | sample MAT03_FD_205741 | JGI IMG/M metagenome (GOLD analysis project Ga0335394, IMG submission 205741) | Freshwater microbial communities from Lake Fryxell liftoff mats and glacier meltwater in Antarctica - MAT-03 (spades assembly) (version 2) ... | reverse complement strand
ACCACGACCGGCAACTGCGACGTCATCACGCTCGAGCACATGGTGAAAATGAAGGATCAGGCGATCGTTTGTAACATCGGTCACTTTGATAACGAAATTCAGGTAGAACGTCTCAACACGCTGAAAGGTGTGAAGAAAATCACCGTGAAGCCGCAATACGATTCCTATACGCTGCCAAACGGCCGCACCATTTTCATGCTCGCCGAAGGACGTCTGGTGAACCTCGGATGCGCAACCGGCCATCCATCATTCGTGATGTCCAACAGCTTCACCAACCAGACCCTCGCGCAGATTGATCTCTGGAAGAACAAGGACAAGTATGCTGCTGAAGTGTATCGTTTACCGAAACATCTCGACGAGGAAGTAGCCCGTCTGCACCTGCAAAAGATCGGTGTAAAGTTGACCAAACTTTCCAAGAAGCAGGCTGAGTATCTCGGCGTGAATCCAAATGGCCCTTACAAGCCCGAGCACTACCGTTACTAAAAGGTAGTTCACTCTCACAAACGCCTGATCGCTGACCGAAGTGATCAGGCGTTTTGCATTTTAAATCCGGCCCATCAGAATAAGAACGATGATGATGACGACGACAATCCCCAGTCCGCCGCTTGGACCGTAACCCCAATTACGGCTGTGTGGCCATGATGGGATTGCGCCCACCAGCATGAGAATGAGGATGATTAGGAGTATGGTTCCGAGGCTCATAGTTTTTTATCGGGTGTTTGGTTGGTGATCGTGGTGGTGTTTGTTTCCGTCTTCTTTTCGGCGGGAGGCACGTTGATGGTCGTATTGTTTTCGACCTTCTTTTCAGATGGAGGATTGACCACCGTAGTGTTTTTTTCGACCACAGGTGTGGAGGGTGGTGTGTTGACCTTGACGTCGCAGGCGCTCAAAAGCATCGCGAATGCAGGTAGGATCAAGAGATGTTTCATAAGTGTTAATGTTAGAATTGGGTGCCGTTGTTATGACGGCGCTTACTTCTTGATCGGAGCTGCTGACTTGTGTGGCCGTCTATTTCATGAATACAGAAACAAGCGGTGAAGATTTTCACCGCCTAAGTCGAGGTGAGGGGAGATAAATAGATATGAAGCCATTCTTTCATTACGTCACAGTCGCAGTTGTATCCGCATCCTGTATTCTTGCATTTCCCCGAACCAATGCAGCCGATGCGCCACGCAGCAGGGAAGAGCTGGAGGCTGCTACGCGCCTGCAAGTTTTTCTGGATCGTGCGGAGTTTGCTCCGGGGAAAATCGACGGACGCTACGGTGAGTTCACCTTGAAAGCACTTTCGCTGTATCGTCAGGCCAAGGGTGGATCGTCTGTATCTGTTTCCGCTGAATCCAAAAAAAATATCGCTCCTGATGTGAGCGATCTTGATCTCAACAGTGTGGATCCGCTTTTTGTCTCTTATACCGTTACGGATGCAGATATGCAGAGTGTGGGTGAATTACCAGAATCCATTCCCGCGCAGTCTAAAAAGAAATCACTTCCCTATAAAAACGTTGGCGAAGCCATCGCCGAGATGTTTCACACCGATGCAGATTTTCTTGCTCAGTTGAATCCAGATAAAATTAAAGCGATCAAGGCGGGAGATACTTTAATCGTTCCAAACGTGGAGCCATTCGACTTGTCTGCAGTCAAAAATTTGAAACCCGGTGGTGAAATAGCGGGTACAGCAGTCAATGATAGTGAGGACGAAACAAGTGGAAAGAATGCAGGAGCAGAAGAATCGGTAGCAGACAAAGTTGGGAAATCTGATGCGGCGCAGATTTCCGTAAAGATTGAAACTGAGACAAACATGCTGACTGTTTATGAGCAGGAAAAACTGGTCGCTGCCTATCCGGTGACTATTGGCTCCGAGAGAACTGAATCACCCGTGGGTGAATGGAAGGTGCGGGGTGTAGCAAAGATGCCCAATTTTCGTTATGACAAAGCGATGCTGAACAAGGGTGAGAGAAGCGAAGATTTTCACATGCTGCCACCCGGTCCAAACAATCCAGTCGGTGTCATCTGGATCGCACTCAACAAAAAGGGCATTGGCCTGCACGGTACGAGTGATCCCGACGCCATCGGTCGCTCTGCCAGCCATGGTTGTGTGCGTATGGCAAACTGGGATGTCGTCCGGCTTGCGGGAAAAGTGAAAGCAGGGGTATCTGTTTCGATCCGCTAAGCCGTGACTATGCAAAAGGGATATCCGTGTAACACGCCGAACACGCGAAAATAAAGGCAGAGAAACAAGGAATGATGAGCAGGAAAGTTCTCACCAAACAGTGAGTGATTTCATGACGCATTTTAGTTGCGTATAGCGTGGGGTTTTCCTTTCCGGTCTTTGCTATCCAGTCTCCGTTTTTGCATAGTCGGCCACGCTTCTTTTACAACGACTTCCTGCAACGCGACTGGAGGATCAGAACTCCTGATCTCACCCTGTAGAGGAAAGACATTGAGGAAATAAGCTGAACCGGAAATTTGAGATTTTGCCGAGGAGGCAGGCTTTCAGTTGAGTTCCTACACGGATGATCAGTGTGCCTCGCGACAACCTTGTGCCAGGCCTGCAAGCTCGCCATCTGGTATCAGGAATACTTCCTGAATCCATGCGCCAACACTGTATTACCGCATACGGCACAAAACAGTTCCTGAGATCACACGCGTCCAACCCCGCCTGCTGCGCCCTTGACGAACAGATCCGACACAGAAATTCTTTTCCTAGGATCCAACCAACCTACGCCTCGTTTTCCATTTTATCGGCTCACCTTACTTCCGGTAGGTCAGGAGTTCTGAGGCTGTTTTCGTTGGTGCGGGTGCCGCAGCCCAAGACGCTACCGGAAGTGCTTTCGCGCGAGGAGGTGGCCCGGCTCTTGGGGAGTGTGAGGGAGCCGCGTTACCGGATGCTCTTTGAACTCATCTACGGCTGCCGGTTGCAAATAAATGAGGTTGCGAAGCTGGGATTCCGAGACATTAAACGCAGCGATCATCGGCTGCACATCCGTCAGCATCTTTTAAAATACCCGAAGTGAAACGAATGATCATTGGCCGGATAATCTTACTCTTTGTCTTGCTCTTGATCTTACTCTAAAACCGCGTCCAAGGGAGTAAGATCAAGAGCAAGACAAAGAGTAAGAGCGGCAGATTTATCGGTTTTTCAACAGTCTGATAGGGCAAGGGGAACAAGGATCGGTAAATCACTACAGGATTCCGTCCTCAGCGAGGTGGAGGTAATGAACAGGGAGGTCGGGTGCGGACTCACTTCCTCAGCCTCATATCCCAACGGGATTACGTCCTCCAGCCCAAGGTTGCGAGGAACGAGCTACCTTGGGTAAACAATGCCAGCGAAAAACCTCAAAGGGGTTGCGCCTAAAAAACCTATCCACCCATGCCGCAATCCCTTTCGTCGTTTACATTCCGCTCGTATTCTCAACGAAGGAACGCCGCCCGTTTCTTCGCGATAAGCCCATCCGCGATAAGCTGAACGCACAACTCGGCGGCATTTCCAAAACGTTGGAATGCCCTCCCTTGATCGTGGGCGGAGTGGAAGACCACGTTCATCTCCTGTGTCGTTTTGGTCGCACAATTACACAAGCGGAATGGGTGAAGGAGTTGAAGCGCGTTTCCAATGGCTGGCTCAAGGAGCAAGGGAGCGAGTTTGCAGATTTTGTAATGAGGCTGAAACCCGGAGGGTTTATTGGACCGTAGCCGGGGGTAATACCCCCGGAAAAGGTTTGAGAGACACGCACGCCGGAGGTGTGCTGGAAAGGTTTTTTCCACCACCCCTGCCGGGGTGAATGCCTTTAGCCATCCTATTCCCCGGGTAATACCCGGGGCTACGGTCCGTCAAACCCTCTGGGTTTTCTTTAGCTATATCCCCCTGTTTTCTCACCACTTTCAATCACACAAGGCGCAACCCCCGTGGGGTTTTTCGTCTGGCCATTTGACCCTGGGTAGCTCGTTCCTCGCAACGTTCTCGCCCGCGCACCGACATCCCTATTCCCTACCGCTACCTCGCCGGGCTGGAGGACGTAATCCCGTTGGGATATCTGACTGGGCGGCGCGCGCGCTGGCGCGGCGTGCGCCTGAATCGAGGGCTGCACAAGATTGGTTACTTCGGGTGAATGCATCCCCGTGCAAAGAAACGCCTGGATCACACCCGCAGCTTGCTGGAAGCGCCGCTGCACTTGAGCGGGCCACCGGAAGCAACGCCGCCCACCTGCCCGCATTGCGGGCACGCGAGCCTTGTGCGCCTCAGGACGATCAAACGAATGTGGATGCCCTTTGTGCGTTACGACTCCTCATGAAACTGATCTCGGCTTGCTGCCTCACCACGACATTCCCTTTGCGACCGCAACGCTGCTGCCGCCGCGCAGCTTCGTGCCTGCATGGGATCAAAACACCGCGTGCGACCGTGGAGAATCGAGATCCTCACATTGTTTTGTTACTCCCATCCACCTTTCCACAGAGAATGATGCTCCGCATTGGAGGAATGTTTTTGGCTCTCACCCTCCCACCCCCTCCCACCAGCCTCCCTATTCCCTTCCTCCTCCTCGGCGCTCCCCAATGCATCGCGGATGAAATCCGCATAGCACGCTCAACGCCCTCCAATCCAAGCGCGCCGGACTCTTCACCGGGCCTGTTCAACCATGGATTGATGCGGGCTCGGGCTGCATCAATCCTTTGCGTTTAGTCCAACAGGAAATTAGAAGGCATCCCGGTTTGCCTCAAGACCAAGGAAAGAATTAGCTACAGGAGTCCATGAACACCAAAACCTTCCTGCCCATCGCCGAGGCGCTGCTCACCAAACCCACCGCGCCCTTTCATGAAGAAGCAGTCCGGGAGGAAATCATGCGTCTACTGAGTGGCTGTAAGCATGTAAACCTCAAGCAGGACGAGTTTGGGAATCTCGTTGCCCATTACCGGCGAGGTAAAGCTGCGGCGCACTTCGCATTCGCTGCGCATATGGATCACCCCGCTTATGTGGGACGCAAGTTTCTCGGCGGTGTTCCGAAGCGTTATCTCGACAAAAAAGCGGCCACGCAAAAGTTTGGAGCGTTTTCAATGTGGGATTTACCGCCTTTTCAGGTGCGCAATCAGCGGATTTATTCCAGAGCGTGCGACGATCTGATCGGCTGCAGCGTCATTGTGGCGATGTTGCTGGAGCTGGAGAAAACGGGCACGGAGTGCAGCGTGTATGGCCTCTTCACACGGGCGGAAGAAGTCGGTTTTGTCGGTGCAATTCAACTCGCCACGAGCGGTCTAGTTCCCCGCAAGATCGCGATCATTTCCTTGGAAACGAGCAGCCAGAAAGGCGGGCCAGTTAAAATGGGGGCGGGCGTGATCGTTCGAGCCGGCGACCGCAGCAGCGTTTTCGATTCCGGTGTCACCATCCAGCTTGCCACCAACGCCCAGACCAAAAAGATCCCTTACCAGCGCGCGCTCATGCAAGGCGGTAGCTGTGAGGCGACGGCTTATGTGCTCTATGGCTATCGCGTGGGCGGGCTTTGCGTTGCGCTGGGGAATTACCACAACTGCGGGCCGTCCGACAAAATCGCCGCTGAATACGTGAGCCTCGACGACACCCTGGCGATGACCCAACTCTGTATAGAAACGGCCAAAGTATCCCAGCCTGTCGATCCACAGAAACAACTCCGCGAACGTCTTGAAACCAATATGGAGAAATATCGGGAACTCTTTTGATAAAAGCGCGCTCGCAAATTCATCCCTGAATCCCTTACATTAATTTATGGAAGACAACAGCCACCTCGACTCACCCGCGCCCGCAAATTCAGAAATTCCGAAAGAGGAACGCACTTGGGGAATGATCGCCCATCTCTCGGCCCTGACATTATACTTGGGAATCCCTTTCGGGCAGCTGATTGGCCCCTTGGTGGTGTGGCTGATTAAAAAGGACACGATGCCGTTTGTGAGCGACCAGGCAAAAGAAGCTCTGAACTTTCAAATCACCCTCACCATTGCGGGATTGATCTCCCTCGCTCTTTGTTTTGTCTTCATTGGGTTTATTTTACTGCCCATCGTTTTAATCGCCGGGCTGGTGCTTATCATCATCGCTGCGATCAAATCAAACGAAGGCGTGGCTTACCGCTACCCCATGACGATTCGTTTCATTAAATAGTCAGCTACCCCTCGGACAATCAGGCCGGGCGAGGTATTGTAAGCGACGCCGATGAAATCACGCAGGTTGGATAAACAGTTTCCTTCCCTTGAAGCGTAGGCGCTGACTCTTCTCGATGAGCGTGGCTACATGCTCTTCGCGGACGTCAATGAAGGTGATCTTGTCGGTGATGTGAATGGCTCCGAGCGACTCGCGTGGCAGACCGGTTTCATTGAGGATAAAGCCCACGACATCGCCCGGACGAATACTGTGCTCATTGCCTGCATTCATCGAAAGACGCAGCATCCCGGCTTCGTGCGATTGTCTCGCAGGCGCGGTCTTGTCCTTATCCTTGCGTGGACTGCGTTTGTCGAAACGCTCCGCAGGTTCGTCGTCGCGACGGCGCGCTGGCGGGCCGGAATCTCGGCGCGCGGGATAGGCGGGATACTTTCCCCCAGCTCCACCACGTTGCGCGGGCTGCGGACGGTCTTCTTGAATCTCGGAAGGACGTCCCTCCTTGTCATCCATGAGGGTGAAAAGAGCGCTGCAAATATCGGTCGGCGTATGGCCGGCATCGAGGAGGCGATCAATAAACGAGTCGTATTTCCGAAAAGTCGCCTTGTCCAAAAGCTCACGCACTTTTTCCAAAAGGATATTCGTCCGGCGCTGCTCCACTTCATCGGCGGTCGGGATGTTTTCGCGACGGATGCGGCTTTTGGTAAAGCGCATGATGTGCTGGAGCTTCCAGACTTCTCGTCCGTCCGCAAAAGTGATCGCACGTCCCGAGCGACCTGCGCGACCAGTGCGTCCGATACGATGCACGTAATCTTCAGCGTCATGCGGCAAGTCATAGTTAAACACCACTTCCAAGTCATCGATATCCAGTCCGCGCGCGGCGACATCCGTAGCAACAAGGAACTCGATCTTGTGATCACGCAGCCGCTTCACCACGCGTTCGCGTGCGTTTTGCGCGATGTCACCATGCAGTTTGTCGGCAAGATAGCCACGCGCGATGAGATGCTCGGTAAGCTCATCCACCATCATTTTCGTCGCACAGAAAATAATCCCGTAGCGCACGTCCTGCATATCAATCAGACGTCCCAACACCTCGAGCTTTGAGCGGCGGTTCACTTCATAATACACCTGATCAATCGCCGGAACGGTCAGTTCCGCGCTTTCGATGCGCACATACTCCGGTTTGTTGGTAAAGCGCGTGATAATCTGTTTGATCCCCGCAGGAACGGTCGCGCTGAAAAGCACGGTCTGGCGCGTGACAGGGGAGGCTTTAAGAATGGTTTCAATGTCTTCACGAAAACCCATGTCGAGCATCCGATCCGCCTCATCCAGAATGACCATGGCGATACTATCGAGCTTTAGCGATTTGCGCTCCAGATGATCCATGATACGGCCGGGGGTGCCGATCACGATCTGCGCCCCGCTTTTCAAGCCCATGAACTGACGCTCATAGCTCGCCCCACCGTAGATCGGGAGTTCTTTCACGCCGCGTTTAAAATGAGCGAAACGCGCGACCTCCTCGGCAACCTGCACCGCCAGTTCGCGGGTGGGACAAAGAATCAAAACCTGGGGAGCGCGATTGTGTGGGTCCACTTTCTCAATTGCAGGGAGCGCAAATGCAGCGGTTTTTCCAGAGCCAGTCTGGGATTGACCCACGATATCGCGGCCTTCCAAGAGTAGTGGAATACTTGCGCTTTGAATCGGCGAGGCAACTTCGTAGCCCACATGGGATACCGCTTTGAGCATCTCCGCTGAGAGGCCCAGTTCATTAAATGGTCTTTTCTGCATCTGGCACCCTAGGCGGAAGCCGTTGGGCTTAGCGAGGGAATTAACGGATGTTCCCAATGAAGACGTCTGAAGAGCAAAGAGATTGTTTATTTGATAGAAGCGACAGGCGCTTGGCAAACACTGGCTTTTCTTAAAATTTCACACTTAAAACTCGTCCACTGAGACGGAGTAAGATCAAGAGCAAGACAGCCGAGCGCAGCGAGACAGACGTGGGCGCAGGTGGGTCAAAGAGTAAGATTGCATGCCCGTCATATGCGCCGCTGAGTATTTCAGTAGTCTCTCAGGTTCCATGCACTTCCTCATTTGAAAATCCATTCCTCCTATTTAACTCTAGTCCTTCCGTTTTTGGGAAATTTTCCGGTCTTCACAAACGCTAATTCACAGGGTAGGGAAAATGGATGCCTTCTCTTGCACCAACTTCTGGCCAGTTCATTTTGTGGGGTTCCCGTGGTTCTACCCCTACACCGGGAGGACGTTTTATCCGGCACGGTGGTAATACGTCGTGCTTCTCGCTCAATCATGATGGTCATCAGCTGATTTTTGATGCGGGGAGTGGAATCCGTGAATTGGGACGACTGCTCATGGAGGAGCCGCCGCAGAAGCTGAACCTTTTCATCACACACACACACTGGGATCATATTCAGGGTTTCCCGTTTTTTACACCCGCTTACACGCCGGGTTGGGAAATTGATATTTACGGTGCGAAGCTGCTGAACAAGCCGTTGAAGTCGGTTTTTAAGGGACAGCTCGATAGCGATTACTTCCCGGTGCAGATGGAGGATATGCGGGCGCATCTGGAGTTTCATCATCTCGAGGAGGAGTCCATGCAATTGGGTGACATCAAGCTCTCCTGGATTCCCACACGGCATCCTGGATTGACCCTAGGTTACAAGATTGAGATTGACGGGAAGAGCATCGCTTGGTTTCCCGATAACGAATTTTTACGGGGCCGTCTCGATCCGTTCGATAACCACACACGCGAAGATCCGGCGATCAAGCCCGACGGTGCCATTATTGATTTTCTGAGCGGAGTGGACGTGCTCTTTCACGAGGCGCAGTACACCGATGACGAATATCCGAGCAAGATCGGCTGGGGACACAGTTCGGTGGGTAATGCCTGTTTGCTGGCGCATCTGGCCGGGGTGAAACGCTGGATTATCACGCATCACGATCCCAACCATGACGATGCATTTTTGGAGAATAAACTGAATATCACCCGACGGCTTCTGGCCCGGTTGGGAAGTTCGGTGCACGTCTCCCATGGATACGATGGACTGACGGAGTATATCTAGTAAAGATGAGTGAAGCAATACTGTTGAAAGTATATTTCTTATTACAATGAAGCCTTTATGAAACGGACGCATTCTACGGGGGCAGTGGCGGTCATGCTTTTCATGTCGGGGATGTGTGCGCTGATTTATCAGACTGTCTGGCTTCGGGAGTTTCGTTTGATTTTTGGAGCTTCTACTGCGGCAAGTGCGGCCGTGCTGGGGATTTTTATGGGGGGGCTTGGAATTGGAAGCGCAGTGCTGGGGAAACGAAGTGAAAAAACCACACGCCCGCTTTTAATGTACGGAAAACTGGAGCTATGGATTGCATGTTCTGCAGCGGTGACACCGTTCCTTTTAATCCTGGTGCAAAAGGCTTACACGGCCACGGGAGGGAGCATGCATTTGGGAAGCTTTATAGCGACCATGTTGAGACTGCTTCTTTCCACACTGGTTTTGATAACACCTACTTTTCTGATGGGTGGAACCTTACCTGCACTGGCGCGGGCTGTATCGATCGAGACCGACGTAGGAAGGCGGGGACTCGCGTTGCTCTATGGATGTAATGCGTTTGGCGCGGTAACGGGTGTTGCATTTTCAACCTTTTTTCTCATCGAGGCGTTGGGAAACCGGGGAACGCTTTGGGTCGCTTGTATTTTGAACCTTTTGGTTGCTGTCATCGCAATCAGTAGAGGACGGAAAGTGGAGGAAGTCACCAAAAGCGCTTGTGTGAGTAATGAGGTTCCAGATGCGAAGGAAGAGGGTGGATCTTTGCGCTTTGTTATGCTGGCTGCTTTCGGTGTGGGATTTGCGTTTATGTTGATGGAGTTGGTGTGGTACCGGATGTTGTCGCCTTTGTTGGGAGGTTCTACTTTTACATTCGGAGTGATATTATTGGTGGCACTTTTCGGTATTGGTGGAGGTGGTGCCTTGTATGCCCTGTTTGGTGCGGGAAAGCGCCCGACAATCCGTGGCTTTGCGTTATCATGCGCGCTGGAGGCTTTTTTAATCGCCGTGCCTTTTGCGGCTGGGGACAAGCTCGCTTATCTGGCTGCTACACTCAAAGGGCTTGGGGTGCTTGGATTTGGAGGACATGTTTTCGGGTGGAGCGTCATTACCTGCCTAGTTGTCCTGCCTGCGGCGATTGTGGCCGGATATCAGTTTCCAATGTTGATCGCATTGCTGGGAGGGGGACATCGGGATGTGGGGAAGCACACAGGAATGGCTTATACGGCAAATACAGCAGGTGCGATTACTGGATCATTAGCTGGTGGATTTGGATTGCTGCCTTTACTGACGGCACCAGGTGCGTGGCGAGGGGTGGTGGTTTTACTGGCCTGCCTTGCCTTTCTCGCAGTTGGAAAAACAATGCACCGCAGGCAATACTCGGCGATCTCTGCATTGCTGATAGCTCTGCTGGCAGTTTCACTGCTTTTTTGCAAAGGTCCTACAGAGGTATGGCGGCATAGTAGTATTGGAGCTGGGCGCGCGCATATTTATGGTAAAACGCCAAATGAACTGGAGGAGTGGGGCAGAGCGATGCGTCGCTCAATCGTGTGGGAGCAGGAGGGCGTGGAGAGCAGCGTCGCGATACGTGCGAATTCATCGTATAGCTTTGTGATCAATGGAAAGAGCGATGGAAATGCGATTGCAGATGCTGGAACTCAAGTGATGGGCGGACTTTTGGGAGCTCTGCTACATCCTGCGCCGAAATCCAGTATGGTGATCGGACTAGGGACAGGAAGCACGGCTGGGTGGCTGGGAGCAATTCCTCAAATGGAGCAGGTGGATGTCGTTGAACTGGAGCCAGCTATTCTAGAAGTGGCGCGAATGTGTTCGCCGGTTAATAAGGATGTCCTGCATAATTCCAAAGTGAAAATTTACCTAGGCGATGCCCGTGAGGCATTGCTGTCGGTAGATCGGTCTTATGACATTATTTTTTCGGAGCCCTCAAATCCATTCCGGGCTGGAATAGCGAGTTTGTTCACACAGGAATTTTATGAAGCAGCGGCCACTCGTTTGAATAAGCACGGTATTTTTCTCCAGTGGGTGCAGGGTTATGAGATTGATGGGGAGGCACTACAGACTGTTTACGCCACATTGCTGAGTGTGTTTCCTCATGTTCAGACATGGCAGACGCTGGGGGGCGATATGTTAATGGTTGCCACGAAGGAATCACTTCCCGTGGATGTTTCTCGGCTTAAGGAACGGGTGCAGCAGGAACCGTATCGCAGCGCGCTTTTGAGTGCGTGGCGTGTCTTCGATGTGAATGGGGTGCTTGCGCACTTTGTGGGAAATGAAATGCTGGCGAAGGCAGGTGCAGGGACAGGTGTGGTGGCAGCTACGGATGATCGAAACAGTCTAGAGTTTGGTTTCGCACGAGGATTAGGCAAACTCGGCGATGAGTCCGTTTCAATTCAGGCTGCAAGATATGCTAGGGAAAAACAGTGGAACCGTCCGACAATAACGGGAGGAGAGGTGGACTGGAGTGCGGTCGAAGCAGTCTGGGTTTCCGGGTGGAGTATTTCTCATATGAGAAATGACCCCCTTCCTAGTGATGATCAGACTTTGAAAGCTCGATGGCTCTTCGCAGCGTGCATGCAAAACGACAATTTTGGAGGCGCCGCCACAGTTTGGTCAAAAACACCCTTTGAACCGCTACATCTCGAAGAACTCGAGTTTTTGGTATTATCGCTCATCAACTCCAACGATCCGAGAATGCAGCAATATCTCGACAAGATGCGCGATTATAGCCCGATTACTGCCGATGCGCTCCACGCTTATGAATTGGTGGCTCGTCAGAAATGGGACGAGGCGGCTGACTTCCTTCCGCTGGTGTGGAGCAATTGTCAGAAGAATCCATGGATATCACAGAAATTGTTGATGATTACATTCAAGGTAACAGCGCAAGTAATAGCCACCTGTACAGACAAGTCCAAGGTGACGAAGTTGAACGAGTTTTTATATCAACCTCTAGCCACGGAAAATATGCGAAACAGCCGACTGGAACTCTGTGTGAGCACAGCCGACAGCCTAGCGGCCGGTAATTTCGCTCAACCTGATCTCATTCGAGCACTCGATATATTTGGTGCTGATTTTCCATGGATTGAATCAATGCTTCAACTGCGTGTCAGAGTTTACAAGGCGCAGGGAGACAGCCGTCTTGAAGAGGCATTAGATGATTATTTGAAATATCGGGGGCAAGAGGCCGTGGGATTTAGGCGCGGTTTGTAGCGGACATGCTTTTAGAATATTCACGGGGAACAGCCTCAGAACTCCTGATCTCACCCTGGAGAGGAAAGACATTGAGGAAATAAGCTACGTTACTGAGAAGACGGCAGCATAGACTAGTGCTCTGTCATGGGTAGATTGATGGGTAAAGTTTGATAAGTTTCTTGCGTGCGTCTGCGG
>Ga0335394_10007169_pt1 | contig 12582 bp, 5 predicted proteins | sample MAT03_FD_205741 | JGI IMG/M metagenome (GOLD analysis project Ga0335394, IMG submission 205741) | Freshwater microbial communities from Lake Fryxell liftoff mats and glacier meltwater in Antarctica - MAT-03 (spades assembly) (version 2) ... | reverse complement strand
TGGCCAGGGTTTAGCGGGTTCATGCATGGCATGGGCACTCCACTGGGCGGGTCGCCGGGTGATGATCGTGGATCGCGGCGAGCCGATCACCGCGTCGCGCATCGCCGCTGGTTTGATCACCCCCATCACAGGCCGGCGGATGACGCCCACGCATCGTTACAAAGAAAGCTACCGACACGCTGCCGCATTTTATCGCCGTATCGAACGCGAATTGAATTGCCAGTTCCTTGACGAGAAACCGGCGATCCGGCAATTCGTCAACAACGACGAACAACGCGCATTCGAAAAGAAACTCTGCGGGTCCGACGTTCGTTTTGCGACTCTCAAAGATGACGCGGGCAGAGTCACGGGCATCGAAATGCTCGATGCGGCGCGGTTGAACGTGCCAGGATTCCTGGATCAGACTCGGCAGCATTTCTCGTCGTTCGGACAGTACCAACAAGCGGAGCTGGATCCGGACACGGACATCGTGATCGATCAAAGCGGAGTCCTCGTCGCCAGGCTTAATATTCGAAGTGCATTTGTGGTGTATTGCCAGGGCTACCAGGCCAACCGAAACCGGTGGTTTCCCACAATTCCCGATGGCCCGGCAAAGGGCGAGATTCTACGTGTGCGATTGGCGGACTGCAGAGAGAACAAAGTCATGCACAAAGGCGTCTGGCTTGTGCCGGATGGGTCCGAAGCCGACGAAGCAATCTTCCTTCTCGGCGCGACGTACGACAGAGTTCATCTGAACGACGAACCCACGACCGCCGGGAGAGAGGAACTCTTATCGGGCCTGAAACAAATCACGGCGGAAACACCGGTCGTCATAGATCACGTTGCCGCCGTTCGCGCGGGGATGAAGCGCCGCAAGCCGATCATCGGTCTGCATCCCGACGGTAATCGCGTGTTTGTGCTGAACGGACTTGGATCCCGCGGCGCATTGCTGGCACCAGTCGCAGCTCGGGCGCTGTCCGATTTGATGTGTGGAAAAGCGATCAGCAGCGACCAGTACGAAGTGTTGGACGTTGTACACGGGAAGTCGGATGCAGAGTCGTCAATCAGGACGTCCGGTCGTCCCAAATCAGTGACGCAGCTTGCCCACAACGTCATCCGCAGAATTGTGCAGCCAGGCGACACCGTGATTGATGCCACTGCGGGCAACGGCAACGACACACAAATGCTGGCAGCTCTCGTCGGAGCCGCCGGCCGCACGATCGCGATCGACATCCAGCAATCAGCGATCGACAGCACGTCAAACCGCCTGACCAAAGCCGGACTCAACGCAGACCTGCGGCTCGGCGATCATGCCAGCGAACTCAGAAAATTGCAGGCGTCCGGACTTTGCGTCAAAGCCGTGATGTTCAATCTGGGATATTTGCCAGGCAGCGACAAACAGATCACAACGGCAGGCAACTCGACTCTCGCCGCGATCCAGGTTGCCAGCGACATCATCGTGCCAGGGGGAGTTGTCACCATTATCGCCTACCGTGGCCACGCCGGAGGACTTGAAGAAGCGACGATCGTGGAACAATGGATCGCCGAATTGCCCATAGATCGTTTCGAAACATCCCGCATCGAAGGAGATTCGACGCAAGCAACATCTCCCGTGTTGTTTGTGGTACGGACTGTGAGCTGTGGAACAAGGTTGTAAGCAGTTGGTGACAAATAAATTGGTATTACCGCAGGAATCGCAATCAGGGGACTGACGTCCCCCGCTCGCCTGGACCATGCGAGCCGTGAGACGTCAGTCTCCGGTTTCGGATTTCCCAAGCGACTGTTATGCACTCAAAATTGTCCTCAGGTTCTTAACCCGACGCGTCAGCGAATGATTGAATTTTGCGGCCCTCGCTGACGCCGCGGGTTTGTGTCAATCGCCTGGGCGATTGACCTCACACAAGTCCACATGTAGTTTATGGGAGCGAGAATCATTTCGCTCGTTGTTGAAATTCCGTTTCTCATTCGGTTGGGGCGCATCTCAGTTGTCAGATAGAATCCTGCATTCTCAGGCGAGCAATCTGGTTCATTGACGCATTTGCTGATGGAGAGATTTATGATTGGGTCGTATCTTCCGACGGTGTTCATGTTCTTGGCAATGATGCTCACCATGGTGAGAACGGTATCTGCCGCAGAGGCGCCTGAGAAGATTGCCACGATTGAAGGAGTCTCCGAGTTTCGACTCTCAAACGGTGCAAGAGTTCTCTTGTTCCCGGAAGCATCCAGGCCAACGATAACGGTCAACATGACGGTGCTGGTCGGGTCACGCCACGAAGGCTATGGTGAGGCCGGCATGGCCCATTTGCTGGAACATCTTGTCTTCAAGGGGACTCCGACGTTTCCTCAGGTTCCGAAAGCCCTGCGCGATCATGGAGCCCGTTTTAACGGCACGACGAATGAAGATCGCACAAACTACTTTGAGACCCTACCTGCAACAGATGAGAACCTTGACTTCGCGATTCACATGGAATGCGATCGCCTGGTCAACAGTTTCATCAGTCGAGACGACCTGCTGTCGGAATTCTCGGTAGTGCGTAACGAATTCGAGCGCGGCGAAAACAGCCCGGAGGGCGTTCTCTATCAGCGCGTGATGGCAGCGGCATTTGAATGGCACAATTACGGCAAGACGACAATCGGCAATCGGTCAGACATTGAACGAGTCCCCATCGACAACCTTCAGGCGTTCTATCGTAAGTACTATCAACCCGACAACGTTGTGCTGGTCGTGACAGGTCGGTTTGAAGAAGAGCGGGCTCTGGAGTACGTCACGAAGTATCTCGGATCAATCCCGCGTCCGGAGCGCAGGCTGGACCCGACCTACACAGAAGAACCGGCTCAGGATGGCGAGCGACTCGTGATTCTGCGACGCGTGGGAAGTCTTGGATCAGTCGCGGTTGCCTATCACATGCCGGCGGCGTCACACACCGACTGGCCGGCGTTGTCGGTTCTCGGCAGCGTTCTTTCGGAAACGAAAATCGGCAGACTGGATCAGGCCCTGACAGAAACCAGGCTCGCAACCAGTGCGTCCGGTCGATCGGACACCGCTCACGATCCGGGGCTGTTCTTCTTCTCTGCATCGCCCGCAGAAGGCAAGCTGGAAGAAGTCCGCGACGTGTTACTGAAGACGATTGAAACGATGGGAGAAACACCCTTCACCGCCGACGAAATCGACCGGGCTAAATTGCGATCACAACGAAGCTCTGAGCAACTCATGACCAGCGCTGCGGCGATGGCTTCAGCGTTGAGCAGTGCGTCCGCGCTGGGTGACTGGCGGTTGTTGTTTCTGCAGCGAGATCGGGTTCAGGCCGTGACGGCCGACGACGTCAATCGGGTGGCGAGGACGTACTTTGTACCGCACAACAGAACGCTCGGCATGTTCTATCCGGCTGATGCTCCGCAGCGATTGTCAGTGCCCGCCGTAGAATCCATCGCAGACGTTGTGAAGGACTACAAGGGAAGCAAGACTGTCGTTGCCGGAGAAGTTTTCGATCCGACTCCCGAAAACCTGGATTCCCGAACGACCACCATCGAACAGGACGGCATCCGAATCGCACTGCTGCCGAAGAAGAATCGCGGCGAGACGGTGGTCATGTCGCTGACGCTGCGATACGGCAATGAGGATTCGCTGAAGGAGAATACGATCGCAGCCGGGATGCTGCCGTCAATGCTCATGAACGGTACGAAGCGGCTCAACCGCCAGGCGCTGCAGCAGGAGATGGACAAACTCAACGTCCAGATCTCCGGAGGTGGTGGCGGACGACGAGGCGGACGAGGCGGTGGTGGAACGTTCGGACGTTTGTCGTTCTCCATCGAAGCCCGACGCAGTTCGCTGGAGCAGGGGATTCGCCTGCTCGGAGAAATCCTTCGCGATCCGGCCTTCCCTGCAGACGATTTTGAACAGATGAAACTCGCCACCGTCTCGGGCATCTCGACAATGCAGACTGATCCTGCGGCATTGTCAGGCGAGCTGCTCTCGCGAGCTCTCTCGCCGTATCCCAAAGGAGACGTACGTTACGTGTCAACGATGAAAGAAACCGCAGAAGACACGAAAAACGTCACGCTTGAACAAGTCATGGCAATCTACAAGAACCAGTTATCCGCTGCGACCGGTGAGATCTCTGTCGTTGGCGACTTTGAACCGGAACCCGCGATGTCTGCCATCCGTGAGATGCTGTCCAACTGGAAATCGAATGTCGAATACAAGCCCGTACTCAGGGAAGCCAGGACGAACCTGCAAGGCGCGAAGGAAGAAATCCTGACCCCGGACAAGGCCAATGCGGTGTTTATCGTCGGTCTTTCTTTCCCGATGAGCGACACCGATCCGGACGCAATTGCACTGCAACTCGGGAATTTCATTCTTGGCGGCGGAACTCTGTCTTCGCGACTCGGTGACCGCATTCGTCAGCAGGAAGGTCTGTCCTACGGCGTCACGTCTCAGGTCGGAATTCCGAGCGAAGGCAACGACGCGCGATTCGCCATCAATGCCATCACCAACCCGGACAACATGGATGCGGTCGAAAAAGCAGCGTTCGAAGAACTCAACCGGTTCCTTGCGGACGGTCCGACCGAATTGGAACTCAGCGATGCCAAAACCGCATGGCTGGAATCCCGCAAGCTTTCCCGCGCGACCGATGGAGCCGTTGCCGATCAAATTGTCTCGAACCTGCATCTCAATCGCACGTTCGCTCACGCCGCCGACGAAGATCGCCGCACGGCCGAGCTGACGACGGAACAGGTGAAGGCCGCATTCCAGAAACATATCCATGTTGATCAGCTGATCGTGATCCGAGCGGGCGACTTAAAGAAGTAGACTTCGCGCGGAGTATAACCCGAAGCGTCAGCGAGGGAACGAGTCAGGTACAATCCCTCGCTGACGCTTCGGGTTACAAAAATGCTCGGTTTCCACAAAAAGTGGCGTTGTCCAACTAACCATCACGGAAGCCTCGTCGTCATGCGCCATTCCAATCACATCGTCTCCGCGATTATAATCGCGATGGGGATGAGTATCTCTGTCACCGCCGCTCCACCGAACGTACTCATCATTCTGACAGACGATCAGGGATGGGGTGATCTCAGCCTGCACGGGAACACAAATCTCGGGACGCCGCATATCGACCAGCTCGCAAAATCCGGAGCCCGTTTTGAACACTTCTACGTCTGCCCGGTGTGTTCGCCAACGCGGGCGGAAATGCTCACGGGTCGCTGGCATCCGCGCGGCGGCGTGCGAGATGTCACGAGTGGCGGCGAAAGACTGGATCTGGACGAAACAACCATCGCCGACGTGTTCCGAAACGCCGGCTATCGAACGGCTCTGTTTGGCAAATGGCATAATGGAACTCAAGGGCCCTACCATCCGCTGGCGCGTGGCTTCGACGAATTCTACGGATTCACGTCCGGCCACTGGGGACATTACTTCAGCCCACTGATTGAAGAGCAGGATGAACTGACGCGCGGCGAAGGATATCTCCCGGATGATCTCACGAACCACGCGATCGACTTCATGCGACGCGAAGACTCAAAGCCGTTTTTCACGATTCTGACGCTGAACACGCCGCATTCACCGATGCAGGTGCCAGACACCTGGTGGGACCGCGTCAAGGATCGCCCGCTGGAAATGCAGGGGCCGAATCCGAACAAAGAAGATCAGCAGTTCACCCGCGCCGCAATGGCAATGTGCGAAAACATCGACTGGAACGTTGGTCGGCTGATGGCGACTCTGGATCAGGACAAGATCGCTGAGGAAACGATCGTCGTCTTTTTCAGCGACAACGGTCCGAACAGCAATCGCTGGAATGGTGGCATGCGCGGCCAGAAAGGAAGTGTCGATGAAGGCGGAGTCCGATCACCGCTCTTTATCCGCTGGCCCGGACAGATTGCGGCAGAGACGATTGTGAAGCCGATTGCAGGAGCAGTTGACCTGCTGCCGACGTTGAGCGAGCTCGCCGGAATCAAGGAGACCCCTCCGAAGCCGCTTGACGGTGTCAGCGTCGCTGCACTTCTGAAGAATTCGGACGCAGACTGGTCCGATCGCCTGCTGTTTGCTCACTGGAACGGCAAGGTGAGCGCCCGCAATCAGAAGTATCGGCTGGACGAATCCGGCAGACTGTACGACATCGAAAACGACCCCGGTCAGTCACACGACGTGCAGGCTGATCATCCGGAAATCCATACACAGCTCGTCGCCGCCGTGGCTGAATATCGCGAACATGTGCTGAGCGGCCTCGTGAGCAAGTCTCCCGCAGTAGCTGGGTGGCCCAAAGATCCGCGACCTGCCGTGATCGCCGATTCGAAAGGCAACCGCTCAACGCTGCTGCCCGCCCGGGACGCGATTTTGAGCGCGAACCTGAAACGCTCAAGCCGCCACCCGAATTGTTCGTACATCACAAATTGGACATCGACGGACGACAGTGTCGGGTGGCACATCGACGTCCCGGAATCCGGCGTTTTTGATGTCGAGATGCTTTATACGTGCGACGCGAACCAGATCGGTTCGGTGATCGAACTCACTCTGGCAACCGGCAACGTGGCGATCCCGGTCCTCACCGCGACGCTCGATCGCCCGCATGAATCACCGCTCATCGGTGCCGCGGAAGATCGTGTACCGCGGACGGAATCGCTGGTGAAAGATTTCGGTCGGACGAAGCTGGGAACAATCTCGCTGGGTCCCGGCATAACTTCGCTCTGGCTCAAAGCCAGAACTGTCGCCGCCGAAAACGTGATGGACCTGCGAATGCTGATCCTCAAACGGCGGACGCCCGATGGGGACCTGAAGTAGTGCTCCGTCGAGATTCAAACGTGGGGTAAGCTCCCAACTTGCCGTCAGAATTCTATCGCAAGCCGTAAGCCTCCGCCACAGCGGCAACCGTGGTATCGATCCTGAAGAAGAATCCATCAATTCTCATGCAACTCGTAATTTCCATCACGCCATCGGGTCGGATTGTCTGTCAGCCGGAAACCCATGCACAGGACGATGCCTTATCTGACATCGCGATTGATGACACAGTTGCTGCGGAGTTGCTCGATGCATTCAGTGCATCGACGGCGACCGGGTTGCTGCATTTGGCCGGGCTTGGCGATAAAATGGCACTGCCGCTGACGTTTGTGTTTTGGCGCAACTGGGCGCAACGATTTCTGAAGGCTGTCTCGCAACTGGATGATGAACGCTTCGCGGCATTAGAGAAAGCGGCGAAATCTGGCAAATCGGTTTCGTCGTCTACGAACAGCGGGACGAATCCTGCACCGCCCGATGAACTGGCGCTCGCCGTATTGGTTGCCGACGCTCCCCCGATGCGAGGACTGGAATTCCTGACGAATGAGTTGCTCAAGACTCTTTGGATCGAGCTGCTCGCGGGATTTCTGCAACGTGCCCATGACACCGAAGGCGGGTGTCGCGGGTTGCTGCTGAAGCTGAATCCGGATGCGCATCTGCTGGGTCGGGTCACGTTTCACCTTGCGGAGAACAAACGCGATCCTGACCGACCGTTTGCGTTTCTGGCGACTTACGCGCATCGATTGTCGGCGAAGTCACAGGTGCAGCATCTGCCGCTCGGTGAAGCGTTGAGGCAATATGCTGCGGAGCGTGATCAGGCCAAACTGACCGAGCTGCTTGTCCCGGTGCGTGCGGCGGCGAGTCACAGCCAGGTCGTGGGCCAAATGCTGACATCGCGAGCCATCTTTCAGCCGCAGGCATGGTCGGTGTCGCAGGCGTATCGATTTCTGAACGACGTCGCAGTGATGGAAGAGGCCGGATTGAGCGTCCGAGTTCCGGACTGGTGGAAGTCACGCAGAGTCACGCGACCGCAGGTGCAGGTGCGCATCGGTGATCAGCGTGCCAGCGCGGTGGGGCTGGACAGTCTGCTGGATTTTTCAGCGAACCTTGCCGTCGATGGTACACCGCTCACGGATGACGAACGCAAACAGTTGTTGGCAGCGACCGAGGGACTGACATTACTCCGCGGCAAATGGGTCGAAGTCGATCAGCAAAAACTGAAGCAGGCACTGGCGCAATGGAACGAGTTGCAGCAGGAACACGCGGACGGCATTTCGTTTCTGGAAGGCATGCGGCTGCTTGCAGGGACGCAGTTGCAAACGGCGGAATCGGTCGATGACGAAACACGGCAATGGTCGTCGGTCACGTCTGGCGCCTGGCTCGCGGAAATCCTGCAGCAGATCCGTGACCCGCACGGCATCGTGGGCTGCGATCCGGGCATCGGTTTGAATGCGACGCTGCGACCGTATCAGGCGGACGGCGTGCGCTGGCTGTGGTTTATGACGCAGTTGGGACTCGGGGCCTGTCTTGCCGACGACATGGGACTGGGCAAAACGATTCAGGTGATCGATCTGATCCTGCAGCTCAAAGAGTCCAAAAAGCCTCAGCCCACGGCAAAGAGTCGCAAGGCAGATTCTGGTGATGGAGCCGCCCCGTTTCTGCTGATCGTTCCGGCATCGCTGATTGGAAACTGGAAGCAGGAACTGGACAGGTTCGCGCCGCAACTGAAAGTGTTTCTGGCGCATCGATCGGAATGTGACGCAGTGACTCTGGACAAAGTCGCAAAAAAGCCGGTTACGGAATTGGCCGGATTCGATGTCGTGGTCACGACCTATACATTGATCCGCCGTTCGACATGGCCGACTGACGTGCATTGGCGAATGGTCGTGCTGGACGAAGCGCAGGCCATCAAGAATGCCGGTTCGGCGCAGTCAAAATCGGTGCGTAAGCTGAAATCGTCGGGACGCATCGCACTGACGGGGACGCCAGTGGAAAATCAACTGGGTGATCTGTGGTCGCTGTTTGATTTCTGCGTGCCGGGCCTGCTGGGGTCGGTGAAGCAGTTCCGCGATTTCGTGAAGCAGATGACAAAGCAGCAGAATTCCGGTGCTGTTTCGGCTCTGCGGAAATTAGTGCGTCCTTATATCCTGCGGCGGATGAAGACCGATCCGACTATCGTGCCCGATCTTCCGGACAAGACGGAAGTGAAAGTCGAATGTGGGCTGTCGAAGAAACAGGCCGTGCTGTACGAACAACTCGTCGCCGACGTCGCAAAGCAGCTGAAGCAGGCCGACGGAATCAAGCGTCGCGGACTCGTGCTGTCGATGCTCATGCGGCTGAAGCAGTTATGCAATCATCCCGATCAGTTCCTGGACCAGAAAGCATTTGATCCTGCTGAAAGCGGCAAGTTTCAGAGCCTTCGCAGCGTCTGTGAACCGATCCGTGAGCGTCAGGAAAAGGTGCTGGTGTTCACTCAGTTTCAATCGATGTGCGCACCGTTGTCTGAGTTCCTTGCAGCGGAGTTTCGAAAGCCTGGTCTGGTGCTGCACGGGGGTGTGGCGGTAGCAAAGAGACAAGGTCTGGTGAAGCAGTTTCAGGAACGTGACGATGTTCCGTTCTTTGTGATTTCAGTCAAAGCCGGGGGCACGGGTCTGAACCTTACCGCCGCCTCCCACGTGATTCACTTCGACCGCTGGTGGAATCCCGCGGTGGAAAATCAGGCAACCGACCGCGCCTATCGTATCGGCCAGAAACGCAATGTGCTCGTTCACAAGTTTGTCTGCAAGGGAACTCTGGAAGAACGCATCGATCAGATGATCCGCGACAAGCAGGAACTGGCGGACAACGTACTCGGTGAAGGCAGCGAGACTTTGCTGACAGAAATGAGTGATTCGGAATTGCTGAAATTCGTGGCCCTCGACGTCAGCCGTGCGACGCTGGATGAGTAAAAACCCTTACAAGACTGTTCGGCGACAATTAGTCTCACCCTTTAGCGACAATTAGAAATTCCGTTCACGAAGTTGGCGTTGGCGATTTCGTTGTTGGTTGCTGTCCAGTCGATTTGGATTTGTGCGCTGTTTCGACACGGAAGCTGGGGACGTTGAGTTCGATGATGACACTGTGGTGCACCAATCGGTCGATGGCAGCGACAGTGGTCATAGTGTCCTTGAAGATCTGATCCCATTTGCTGAAAGCGAGATTGCTCGTGAGCAGCACGCTGCCGCGTTCGTAGCGTTCGGCCAGCAGCGTGAACAGCACTTCCATCTCTTCGCGGCTCTGTTGGACGTAGCCCAGGTCGTCGATGATCAGCCCTTCGAACTTCGAAAGCTGGTTGTTTAGCTTCGACAGACGAAGGTCCCTTTTTGCAATCAGCAGTTGCTGGACCAGCAAGGCGCAGGTTGTGAACAGGATACTGTGTCCCTGTTGAACCAGTTGTTCGGCCAGCGCACAAAGGACATGACTTTTCCCCGAGCCCGGCTTGCCGAAAATCAAGATATTTTCGCGGCGATTCAGAAATGATCCGTCGCGAAGTGTCTCCAGTTGCCGAGTCACATTCAGAGGCAGCCGGTCGAATTTGAAGTTGTCCCAGGTCTTCCCGAACGGAAGTCTCGATCGTGTCAGAAGTCGTCTGATACGGCCAAAGCGACGGGTCTCGCACTCCACTGTCGTCAGTTCGGACAGGTACTCCAGATGACTGAGATTCTCCGTCGCTGCTCGCGTCGCCGCCTCCAGAAACTGATCCCGAATGGTGGGCAGTCGGAGTTCGCGAAACTGCTCCGTCAGCTGAGTCGGCAGATCGATCTTTGGTATCGCAGTTTTCGGCGACGCAGTCTTCGGCATCACTTTCGCCTGGCGCGTTCTCGTCGCTGATCTGGTGGCAGTCGTCTTTGTGTTTTTCGTCATAGTTCAGGCACTCCTTTGCAAAAGTTGGGATCAGGGAATCAAACTCGAACAGCACTGGTGCATCAATCTGAATGTCGGTGACTGCGGGAATCGCATTTGCGCGGGTCACGAGTTCGCGAACACGTTCCACCGTGATGGCTTCACTGGTATTGATGAGAAGTCGCAGCGCATCGACGACAGCCTGTTCACTTTCCCGCGCCGCAAGTTCCAGAATTTTAACGTACATTTTGTCGGCGATCTTTTCGGCGTGAGCACCACGCAGCAGGTCCCAGGCCATACGAAACTGGCTGGTCGGAAACATTTCTTCACGGTATTGATAGTTGGCAAATGCTCCAGGCTTGCGCAACAGCGAATCAATGATGTGTCGATAATTGATCGCGGCCAGATGCTTCCCAACGAGTCGCGGCATCGTCTGAATCACATGACCGTGATGAGTCACGACGATGTGTTCCGCCGAAATTCGCAGATCGACACGCTGGCCGATCAGCCGACTCGGCACGGAATACGTGTTCGTCCGAACCTGAATCGTGCTGCTGCTCTTCACTGAGACACCGGTCAACACGTCATCCGTATCGAGTCGTTCATTCGGCAGCGGTGTGAGTTGAGCCTTCTCTTCCGCGAAACGCGACGCACGATGCGAGTTGGCGCGAACGATGATGGCTTCCACGAAACGGACATACTCCTCACGACTGGCGAAGTCGCGACTTCCACGCAGCAGCAGAGCCTGATCGATGCGATCTTTGAGATGTCCGTTCTGAGATTCCACGTCAGCGTTTTCATTGGCGCACCGGGCATTAGTGCGTTCGCCTTTACAGCCGTAGTAATCGAGCAACGCTGCGTAGCGATTGGTGAAGACGCGGCCCTCCGAGTGATTTCGAACAGCGGCGGTCAGCGAATCACTGCGATGCCGCTGCGGGACGCCGCCAAACTCCCAGAATGCTTTCTGAATGCCGTCACCGAGCGATTCAAACGATTCCGAAAAACACAACGAGACCGATTCGAAGTTGCTGTACGTGAGTACGCAATGAAAAAACGTATGGTCGAAGGGCGTTCGAGCAAGCGTCACGCCGAGTTTATTGCAGACGGTGAAGTCGCTCGCGGCCAGCCGTCCCGCATGATGAATCTGTGAAAAGAACACCGGCTTGTTCGGCCCGTGCAGACTCCGCCACTGTAACACTCTCCGCTCGAACGTCCGTCGCGTCGAATCCTCGAATTGACCAGGATGAGTCTCCTGAATCCATTCGAACAGAGTCTTCGCTTTCAGGGCAGGCTCGGCTTCGAGTTTCCGCTGAATGTCAGGCCAGATCTCGATGAACGGATCGATCCGCGTCCTGTAGTCCCGTGCCTTCTTCCGCTGCGAAGGCAACCGCTCATCATCACGGTAATTTCGGGCCGTTTTGTCCGTCATTTCAGTCATCCTTGCTGAAAATATCAGGGTTCTGCCCAATCCGAGCAGCCGCCGCAATTCCTTGACCTGTCCGTCCTTGATCATCGCAACCTCCTTGGTAATCAGGAGTTGCAATCATCCGCGATCCCCCAAAACAAGGGAATTCTAATTGTCGCTCAGTCTTCAAAACCGGCCAAACAAACACCCGCCAGGCAGGAATTCTTGTTGTCGCTGACCGGGAAGACTAATTGTCGCTAGACAACATTCCTTCGCCACTAATACTGACTCTCAACGGGCAGACGACGACTTTCTAATTCATGCGCGATCATCAATGGCGCCACTTAAAAGATCAGCCGTTCCAAACCTACTGCTTGCCAATCAACCCTGCGTTCGCCTGATAGATCCAGCTATCGACGATCAAAGAGAAGTGCGGCTTCCTTGCGTGATCAAGTGTTCGGTCGGGTGCGATCCGCGTATTGCGCATAGGAACGGAGTGAACTGGTATTTGTGAAAAGAGGCGTCCTTCTGCAGAATGTTGGTTGTC
>Ga0335394_10007165_pt1 | contig 12585 bp, 11 predicted proteins | sample MAT03_FD_205741 | JGI IMG/M metagenome (GOLD analysis project Ga0335394, IMG submission 205741) | Freshwater microbial communities from Lake Fryxell liftoff mats and glacier meltwater in Antarctica - MAT-03 (spades assembly) (version 2) ... | reverse complement strand
CAAGGCCGACCCGATGCAGGATCTGCTCGACTCGATGAAGAGCGAGAAGAAGTAGCCGCGGACTGGCCGAGGAGACCTTGGCGCGCCTGCGCCCAGGCGACTCCAGCGTCAGGCAGCAACGCCTGCTTCGTCGGCAGTTGACGCTGCGCAAACGCCAGAAAGACCAACGGCCTGGGCAGCAATGCCTGGGCCGTTGTTTTGATTGGTGGGCCCTGACAGATTCGAACTGTCGACCAACGGATTAAGAGTCCGACATATTTACCACGGAGGAACGTCAATACCGTTATAGATCAATGGCTTAGAGTTGTACGTGTTTTCCCTCATTTGTACGTGTAGGCATAATGTCTGCCTACACGGTTGCCTACATGGGAGAACGACGGATGCTTGATAAAACGGGCCGATTGACGGAGAAGAAAGCCATCTCCCTACCGCTACCCGCCGCGGGTTACGTGCTGCACTGGTGCCCTCTGACCAAGGGGTTCGGCGTCCGCGTCACGGCTGCGGGCGCCCGCGCGTGGGTGTCCGAGCGTCGCGTGGACGGCAAGACCGTGAGGCGAACCCTCGGCAGGGTTGACGGCCGGGGCGCGATCTCTGCGGACGCTGCGCGACGGCTGGTCATCGAAGTCAGCAGCGAGCTACAGCGGGGTATCGACCGGCTGGAGGATCGACGCGCCGTGCGGGCCGAACAACGCGCAACCGAGGCCGAAACCGCCCTCACGCTGGAGACCGCGCTGACCGACTACGTGAAACTCAAGAGGCGCGGTAAAGACGGGTTGCCACTGAAGGACCGCACACGGGCCGACTACCTGGGGATGATCGACGCAGGGCGAGTGACTGAAACGGGCCGCTCGCTGGTTGTCGCCGGCGAACTGTTCGCGCTGTCATCAAAGGCACTGGCCAAGATCGACGCCGACGACGTGCGCGCCGTGTACCGCACCGCGTCCGCCCGGGGGGCAAGGCGCGCGACCTATGCAATGCAGGTGCTTCGCGCCGTGCTCAATTGGCACGGGGTCAAGGTACCCGGCAACCCGCTAGGAAAAGACACGGCCGGCAAGGATCGAATCGTGCTGGCCAAAACGGCCGGCGACCCGAAACCGATCCCGCCTGAACGCCTGGGCGCATGGTGGGCCGCAGCCAGCGCAATGGAGGGTCGCGAGGCCGCGGACTTCTATCGTTTGATGCTGCTGACCGGCGCGCGTGGCGGCGAGATAAGCACCGTGCACGTGCGCGACGTTGACATTGAAGGCGGACGGGTGACCCTGCGCGACACGAAGAACCGCACCGACCACGTGCTGCTGCTATCGACGCAGGCCGCGGGGATCGTCGCGGCTCACGCGAAAGGGAAGAAGCCCGCCGCGCTGCTGTTCGACGTGGGCGACCCGCGCAAAGCGTTGGTGACGATCAACACGGCGGCAGGAACACAAGTCCGCCCGCACGGGCTGCGGTCAACGTTCGCGAGCGTGGCGGAAGAACTGGTCAGTGCCTACACCCTAAAACGCATGTTGAACCACGCCGACGGCGGGGACGTGACCGGCGCGCACTACGTTGGCAAGTCTGAGGCCCAATTGCGCGCGGGTTGGCAGGCCGTGGCGGACTTCATTACAGGCGCGAAATTGCCCGGTATTTAAGGGCATTTCGAGGCGTAATCGGACCGTAGGCATTTAAGCAGGGTCCCGTGGCACAGTGCATCCCATACCAACGGGGATGCACGCATATGGCAAACGAAACGACCGGAACCGCGCTAGGCTGCAATGAGTACAAAGCAGCCGAATTGCTCGGATTGAGCGTGCACACGTTGCGCAAGGACCGCGTTACCGCACGCAGGTTCCCTTATTTCAAGGTCGGGTCGCGGGTGCTCTACAGCGTCGAACGCTTGCGTGACGCGCTGCTGGACATGGAACGCGGGGGGCCGCCGCCGACACCGAAGAAACAAGCTCGTCGCTAACTCGCTGGCGAGCAGATGACTTCTCAATCACCCGACCTAGAACAAGCATCGCGGTTCCTCGCGTGCTTCGCGCCGCCCGACTCTGAATTCACGTTTCAGGGCTTTGCCGAATCGCAGGACGCGAAGGGCGGGAAGATTCGCCCGACTGTCATCCGCGGAACGCTTGCGCAGTGCGCGGGAGACCTCGCGCGGTTGAACGCGCACGGTGCCGCCATTCACTTCATGGTCAACGCGAGCGAGGGCAGGGGCCGCACGGCAAAGGACGTGACCGCTGTTCGAGCACTGTTCGCAGACACCGACGGCGCCGACCTCGAACCGATCCGCGCCGCGGCAAGACCGCATGCCATTGTCGAAACAAGCCCGGGCAATTGGCACGTTTACTGGTTGGTCACAGACTGTCCGCGTGAACGCTTCAGCCGGCTTCAGAAGGCCATTGCAGCCCGGTTCGGCACCGACCCGAGCGTGTCGGACTTGCCGCGCGTAATGCGCGTGCCTGGCTTCTGGCATTGGAAGGCTGAACCCTTCATGTCCCGCGTTGTCGAGATTGCCGAATGATGCGGTCTTACGGCATCGAGAACCTATCGGTTCGGCTCGGACTGGTTGACGCCGCGCGGTCTGCCGACCCGATGGCGCCCGATGCTGAGGACGACATCAAGACCATTCGCACGGGCGCAGCGGGGATGCATGACGCGCTGGTGCGGTCCGCCGCGCGCATGGCGCCATCGGGCTTGCCGCAACCCTTCGCGCTGAGTTTGCTGCGCGGGCTCGCACCGGCCAGCACCGAGCGAGAGCGAGACCGGGGCGCAAAGATTCCGAGGATTGTTGCGTCAGCCTATGAGAAGTTTTATTGCGCCGGCCTGAACGCCGACGGGTCGGAGCCTATCGATCTTTTCGCGGGTCCTGAGTCGAGACCCGTATTCGTTGCGGAGGACTTCCCGCCGTCCATATCCGGCATGGCGGCCGATGTCTCCCGGCGGATAGGGTGCGATGCACTCATCCCGGCAATGAGTGCCCTGTGCGTCGCTGGTGCGCTGATTGATGACTCTGTGCAATTGCAAGTGAAGCGACATGACACGGGCTGGACCGAATCCGCGCGCCTATGGGGGGCGATTGTCGGTCCGCCGTCCGTCAAGAAAACGCCCGGTATGAATGCGGTTTTGCAATCGATGCAAGCCATTGAGTCCCGGCTGTTCGGCCAGTACCAGCGAGAGGTGCAAGCGTGGACGCGGGCGCAAGCCCTTGCAAAGCGAAGCGGGGAGGCCATCGTGCCGCCGCCGACGGCAAAGCGAATCAGCGTCAGTGACACCACGACCGAAGCGCTTGGGCCGATCCTTGCCGACAACCCCGGCGGAGTGCTTGCAGTGCATGACGAACTGAGCGGATGGATCGGGAGCCTGGACGCGTATCGATCATCCGGGGCAAGTAAAGACCGCGCCTTCTGGCTGTCTGCATATCAGGGCGACGCGTACAAGGTAGACCGGAAGGGTAGCCCGTCGATCCATATCCCGCACTTGAGCGTGAGCATCCTAGGGGGCATTCAGCCGGGCCCGATGCGCCGCTTCGCAACCACACTCGGTGATGACGGCCTATTGCAGCGCTTCATTGTCATTACCGCGGCGGACGCGCAACCGGGCGCGGATGTCGCCCCCGATAGGGCGGCACTTGACGCATGGAGCGCGACCGCTGAGCGGCTTTATGAATCCCGGGGTGACAGCCTGTTTTCAATGTGGCCGACCCGAATTCGGTTCGCGCCTGACGCGCAGACTTTGATGGACGCCGCACGCGCAAGGGTCTTCAGACTTTCGCAGAGTCCAGCACTCACCACGAAGCAGCAAAGCGCCATGGGCAAGGCGGAAGGCCAGCTTGCGCGCATCACCCTGATCTTCCATTGCGTCGAGGATTCATCGGGGATGAACGGCGAACCTTCGAGCGAGATTAGCGCGACCACTGCAGCCCGGGCTATCCGTCTGTTCGAGCGACTGGTGCTGCCGTCCGCGTCGCACTTCTACGCCGAGGTTGTCGGCGTGTCCGAAGTGCAGACTACGGCAAGGAGGATTGCAGGATCGATCCTGGTCAACGCATGGGAGACCGTGACCGAGCGGGATATCTATCGTGACCTGCGCGACCTGCGCACCGAGGCGGGCCGCGAGCACTTGGCAGATTCGGTCAGGGTGCTCGAACTCGCCGGCTGGTTGCAGTCGGTGGGCGAGACCTACCGGAAGGGCCGCGCGACGCGGTGGGCCGTCAACCCGCTTGTGCATGCGCGCTTCGCAGTGGTGGCCGAACGCGAGCGGCCGAGGCGGGACGCAGCACGGGAAGACTTCAAGTCCGCCGTGTCCCGAGTGTCCCTCACGGGCGCGAGTGCAGAAAAACAAATTGGCGGATGAATAAATAGAAGAGAGAGAAAAGGCCTCCTATACCTCGCACGCCCGAGGGACACACGGGACACATTGCGCCCCCGAGGCGAGCGTTTCAATCGGCGCGATTAGAAAAGGGGAAAAGTATGGACGAACCTAAACGCCGCGTTTACAGCCCGGGAGACCCTCGGTTGTGGGAGCTTCACGACCGAGTGGCGGCAGTGATGGCGCAACACCCGGACCTGGGTTACTTGGGCTTTGGATTGGAGGCCCCAAGCAATCTGGAGGATTTCGTGGTGCAGGTGGCCTACAGCATTGACTACCTCGAAGACGTGCAATTGCGGAAGGGTAGGAGTTCCTATCAGCTGAAGCATGGGGCCGAACAAGCATGCGAGACCTATGTCTCGAACGGTGCTTTGATAGTCGCGGCATTCATCCGCGGTTTGCCAGTGAAGCGTGACGCGAACCCCATTGTTCGATTCCGCACCCAGAATGCAACCATCGGAGGGAAGACCTAAATGCATAACGACATTCTCAAAACCCGAATTGCGCTACTGTCCGACGCGGCCGCAGACTATGCGCTGCTGCTGTGCATGTGCGTCGATGCGCCGCCCATGGTCCTGATACCACTGTTGCTCGAACGGGTCGGGGCTAAGCGATTGACCCAGCTGCGGCTGTTACCAGGTGTCGATGGCGTCACGGTGCTTGCCCACATGATCGACCAAGGCACCGTCGATGACCATCCGGTCTCTGTCCTGCTGCCTCTGCTGGGCGATGCCCTGGGGCCCTGCCTGGAGGGCGCTAAGCTGGTCCTGACCTACACGACTGCAACGCACTGAGGGACATGCACCGCGTGGCGCCTGTGGGCTGGTGCTTGAGTCGTTGGTGCTTGCGTCGCTGGTAGCGTCACGCGCTGGTGCTCAAGCCGTTGTGCGCGGTCGCTGGTGGCGTCACGCTCACGTGCTGGTGCTCAGCGCGTGACGCTTCAGGCTTCGACCTACTGCGATGCACTGCCGTCATTCGCGCGCATTAGATCGTCGGGGGTCCCTGGTGTAATCCATTACGTGCGGGGACAAAGAGGCCCGATGCTCGCGAGATTTCGGCGTTTAGAAATTGAAAGCCGCGTTTAGGCCATGCCTGTCTGACCCCTCGCGCAACGGTCAGGGCCGGGGGGTTCACCGCGTAATCCGACCGCTGCCTATAAACCGGGGTACTGTGGTGCAATTACGGCATGGACACCCCATTACAGAACAACTACCCGAGTAGCCCTGGCCTGTGGCGCATTGCCGCTGCAGCCCGGGCGTGTTCGATGACCGTCGAGACATTCGCCCAAGCGGTCGCCCTGGGTGACATACCCTGTGAGATCGTCGAGATCGGGCCGCGCGGTTTCCGTTTTGTTCGGGTGTCCGAACTCAAGCAATTCCTCAAAATCTAGGGGCACGTAATGGCAACACTCGGTAAACTCTCACTCGACGGTTTCGAACACGTCGAACTGACCGCTGCGATCAACCGCGCCCCCTTCATGAAAGGGGCAATATCACGCTCAGCCTGTTCCACGAGCAGCCGGTCCAGACTACCGAGGTTGCAATCGAGCGTATCGCTTTCAATCTGACCCTCGTTGCCGCAAGCCCCCGCGGTGGCATTGGTGACATTCACCCGGTGAGCGCCCGCGACCTCGTGAAATTCAAGGCGCCGCACCTTCGCACGCGTTCGACCATGTTGGCCGCATCGTGGCAAGACAAGCGGGGGTTTGGAAGCGCCGGCCTAGCCGACGTAATGAAAGAGCGCGACCGCGTGCTTGCGGAGCACCGTCAACGGCTCGAATTGACAATCGAACGGCACACGGCCAGCGCGTTGAATGGCCTGGTGCTCGACGCAGACGGGTCTGTGTTGGTTGACCTGTTCGCCGGCTTCGACGTGGCGCAAAACGTGCACGCATTCGCTACCGGGAACGCCGCTAGCGACATGGTCAGCAAGGTCATGGAGGCCAAGCGCAAGGCGGAGGCCGAGCTTGACGTGCCGGTGCCCCGCTGGGTCGGGTTCGGCTCGCCCGCTTTCATGGATGCTCTGCGCACGCATCCGAGCACGGGCAAGATTTTTGCCAACTGGGCCGCAGCCGATGACCTGCGCCAAGACAAACGCGAGGGCTTCAGCATCGGGGGCGTGGTCTGGTCCGAGGTTGGCCCCGTGGCCGGCGTCGATTTCATCCCGGCCGGCGTTGGCTTCCTGTGCCCCGTGGTCTCGAACCTGTACGAGAGTTATTTCGCACCGGCCGATTACATGGATACGGTCAACAGCGAAGCCCTGCCGCTGTACAGCCGTGCACACGAACTGCCGTTCAATCGCGGGGTGCAATTGGAAAGCCAATCGAACCCCATCAGCCTTGTGACCCGCCCGCGGGCCGTCATCCGCTGCGAGGCCTGACCGTGGGTGCGCTCAGCATTGCCGAACTCTTGAAGGACCCGGCTTTCGTCGAGTCTTTCGAGGGGCGCATGGCCGCTAAGGCTCAGGCCCTGGGGCTGTCGGACGAAGCCACCCGGCGCTGCTTGCTTGCCCGGCCACCCGGTGCGGACCGCGCATGGAGCGACCTTGAATTCAAGAGCGCATCAGAAAGCGCATTCGCCCGCGCCGAAGAGATCGTGAGCGTTTGCCGACTGGTCAAGCAGCCGGGGATGGCCAATGACTTTGTCATCAAAGGCGTGACGCCGAAATTCGTGAAGGATTACTTCCTGAACGAACGCGCAGCCCGTGACGAAGCCACCGAGATCGACACGACCCGCCGCCTGTCCGACGCCGATCAAGTGTCCGTTTGGGCGTCGCGCAAGTCATGATCGATTTCGAGAAGCTGGCCACGATGAGCGACGCTCACGCCCGGCTTTCCGACGCGTACCGCAAAGCGGTTGAAGGTCTGGGCCAGGCGCACGCCGACCTCGGAAGATTCGAGGCCGAACACTGGCAAGGTGACGAGGTAGAAGAGACCCCGCTATCGGTCCGCGACACCGCGCGCAAGGCCACCTTGCATCGCACCATTGACCGCCTAAGCACTGAGGCCCGCGACCTTGCCGCCCGGCTGCGCGGGAGTCGCATCCTTCAAGACCGGCTGGAGACCTATGCAAACCTCACCGCCTGACGCGGTCGCGACACTGCGCGACGAAATCGCAGTGCTGCACGCCGAACGCGCGGGCCTGCAGAAGCAAGGCCGTAGTGAGGTCGCGCCCCGTATCGATTCGCTCCTCGCGCACTATCAGCAACGCGGCCGCGACCACATGGCCCGCGAGGTGCAACGCGCCGCCGCTGGCATGGCCCTCGACCCGTTCGCGATCACCCTGCACAGTGGCGAGCGTATCGACCTGGGCCCGATGCTGTGCTCACTGGTGGGTCACGCGACTATGCGCCGTGCCCTGGCGCTCACAGAGCTACACGAAGTCGGCAACCGCGCCGCCCGGCTCGCTGAAATCGCGCAAGCCCTCGACGTGGTTGAGCGCGACGAAGAGCGCCTGTGTACCGAGCTCGGCATCGACCGCCGGCCGGACGCGCGACCCGAAATAGTGCTGGCCAATTGTGCAAACGCTTAATTAGACTGTTGCGTTTGCAATAGCCCGCTTATCTTTGCGCTAAATGCTTGGATAGCTGGCAGGCTTGATCTAACCTTTCGTCACTCGCTGTAGCTCTGCTGCGGGTAACTCAAACGAAAAGGACCAATTGTGCAAACGCTTAATTAGCCTGTTGCGTTTGCAATAGCCCGCTTATCTTTGCGCTAAATGCTTGGATAACGGGCAGGCTTGATCTAACCTTTCGTCACTCGCTGTAACTCTGTTGCGGGTAACTCAAACGAAAAGGGTCAATATGCACACCAAGTCTTTCCCGGGAACAGTGAAACCCGTTCGCCCGGGTGTCTATCTCCGCCTACTGTGCTGGGGGTGGGCTTATAGCCGCTGGAATGGCGCGCACTGGTGCATGTCCGCCGCCACCCCGTGGACCGCGGGCGCGATCACTGAAATCAGCGGGTCACAAGACCTGCCATGGAAGGGCTTGTCAAATGACGAAACGCGACATTGAACTACGGCTTGCCGCAAGCACCGAGGGTGCCGAGTCCATAACGGACCTCGGCCGACAACTCCAAGGCGTTGGCAAAGCAGCGGGTGAGTCCGCACCGGCAATCGACGCGCTGTCGGCAGAACTCGACGCGCTTGCCGTCGCGACCGCGAGAAGGCGCACCGACGAAGCCGCCGCGCGCGCCGACGCAGCTGCGACCCGCAAGGCGTTGGCCGATCAATCCGACGCGCTGGCCCGGCTGCGCGCCGAATCGAACACGGCGACCCGATCAACCGCCGAATTCGAGGACGCAGAGCGACGCCTGCGGCTGCAGATCATCGAAGGCCGCGCCGCAGTCCGCGACAAGGCCGGCGCCGTCGCGGCCGCCACGGCAGAGACACGCGCCGCGGTGGCCGCTGAAAGGCAGGTCGCCGACCAACTGCAGCGCACGCGGGCCGAGCACCTTGCCGCCGGTGCCGCTGCGCGTCAGCATGCCGCCGCCACGACCGAGACGACGACCGCAAGCGAGCGTCTAGGTAGGCAACTCTCGGCACTGCGCAACATCGCAACCGCCGCGCTTGGTGGCTCGCTGATCGGCTCGCTTGCGGGTGACGTGGGGCGCACCGCGGATGCCTACAACAACCTGGCAGCGCGCATCAAGCTGGTGACCGGCGAAGGTGACGCGTTCACCCAGGCTTTCGAGGGTGTGCAAGCGGTCGCGCAACGGACCGGCGCCGCACTGGAAAGCACGGGGACCTTGTTCGCCCGCGTCGCGCAGGCCGGCAAGGAGATCGGGCTTTCCCAACGTGACGCGCTGGCCCTGACTGAGACGATCAATCAGGCTGTCGCCCTCTCGGGCAGTAGTGCGCAGGCCAGCGAGGCCGCGATCACGCAATTGATCCAAGGCTTGCAGTCCGGGGTGCTCCGCGGCGAAGAGTTCAATTCCGTGATGGAGCAGTCACCCCGACTGGCCCGCGCGCTGGCCGATGGTGTCGGAGTGACGACCGGCGAACTGCGCAAGCTGGCACAGCAAGGCGTGCTGACCTCGGAAACGGTCATCAAGGCGTTGCAGGGGCAGGGGCAGGCCATCCGGCAAGAAGCCGAGAGCCTGCCGCCCACGGTGGGCCGCGCAGTGCAGTCCCTGTCCAACGCCTGGACGGTCTACGTTGGCGCGGTTGACAGTGCGACCGGCGCAAGCTCCGCCGCAGCCGGTGCGATCAAGGCCATAGCGGAGAACCTCGACACGCTGGGCGCGGTGCTCTTCTCCGCCGGCAAGGCCGCTGCCGCGTATGCCGCGATCAGGCTTGCACAGTCCTTCATCGAGACCCGCGCCGCGGTTGTCGCGTCGACCGTGGCTGTCGCTGCGAACACTGCCGCCCTGACCGCGAATGCCGCAGCCGGTGCCGCAACCGCCGCCACGGTGGGGCGTATCGGGTCGCTGGTTGCCACACTCGGCACCGTCCTGGGTGGGCTGAAACTTGCCGCCCTCGTTGCAGTGCTCACCAATCTGCGCGCCCTCGGCACGTACCTGGGCGAGACCGCCGCGAAGCTGGCCGGCTACTCCGACGCCACGAGCGAGCTAGAAGCCCGCCAGAAGGCGCAGGAAGGGGCCGCAAGGTCGAATTCTGAGGCCATGTCCGCCCTTGCCGCTTCGACCGCCCTGGCGACCGATAAGGCCCTCGGATTGAACAAGGAGTCCAAGGCCCTGGCCGGCAAGTTCGACGAACTGGTGAAGAAGGGCGACACGGCGTCCGAAGCCGTGGGCAAGCTGGCCAAGGAGCTACGGCTTGGAGACCTCAAAGGCATCGGTGACGCTGGCGCCGCCCTCGACGCGCTGGCGCTGCGCGGGAAGATCACTGCGCAGGAAGTACGCGACGCGCTGGGCGCAGCGCTGAAGGGTGAAGACCTCGCCAAGTTCGAGGTGCAGGCCCGCGCTGCGTTCGACGGGTCCGCGCAAGGTGCCCGGCGGTTGCAAGCCGTGCTTGACGCCATCGCAACCGAGAGCCTGACGCGGGCAGGAACGAGTGTCAAGGAACTGCAAACCGGGTTCACCCAGGCCAGCGTCTCAGCGATCAACGACCTCGACGCGCTGCGCAAAACCCTCGACGACCTGAAGGTGACCGGCGACACCGCCGGCCGTGCGCTGGGGGCAAGCGTAGACAAGGCATTGGCCGCGGCAACCACCGAGCAGGCCGTGCGCGCGTTGATCCAACGGCTGGAGGATATGGGCCGCACCGGGCAACTCGCCGGCGACCGCCTGAGTGGTGCACTCGACGCCGCGAAGAAAAAGATTGACGACCTGAAGCCCGGGATCAACTCGCTGTCCGAAGCGTTGCGCGCGTTCGGCCTGCAGACACGCGCCGAACTCACTGCAACCGCCGCGCGCCTGGAGTCTGCATATATCGCGCTGTCGCAGTCGGCTGAAGTGTCGCTGGCCGATCAAGCCAAGGCCTACGGGGCGTGGCGGGACGCTGCCCTGCGCGCGAGCGGTGGCGTAGAGACCGGGCAGCTACAACTCCAACGGATAATTTTGGAGAATCGGGGCGCCGTCGCCGATCTCGGCAGGGGTATCGAGGAAGGCATGACCCGCGGCCGACGCGCCACCGACACGGCGACCGCGTCGCAGGAACGCCTGACCGCCGCCATGCGCGCGGGGTCGCAGGTGGCCGACAACACGCGGCAGTCGGTGGGTGCTGGTCAGGAGTCGCAAGGGGGCTTGCCCAAGATCGAATCGTTCGGTGAGCTCATCCGCAACACGCCAAGCGGTGGGATCACGCGCACTGCCATCGTGCCGGGCCAGTACACGCCAGCGCAGCAAGAATTCATCAATCAACCGCAGCCCCGGCAGACGATCACCAAAACAATCGACGGGCAGACGCTCACTTTGTTCGGCTACATCCCGCAGGGCGGGAGCAACGGCAAGGCGGGGACCGCGCCGTTCGGACAGGCCGCACGCGCAGCCGGCGGTTACGAGGTTCGATTCGTCTTGCCCGGTGGCACGAAGACCGCGACCGTGGGGAGTGCAGGGGATGCCGAGAGCCTGGTGCGCGAGCTACAGGAAGCGTTTAGGCAGGCAGGAGGTTCCTGATCGAATCGCGCCTAGGGCGAGCTACCCCACCATCTCACCCACCGTGCCCATTTGCAGGTACGCTCGGTTCGCGAAGCTGTCTATGTTTTCGAGCGTACCTGCAAATGGGCACGGTAGCAAGCACAATGCCCATACGTTGACATGGGTATTAAGAGGCATTTTCTACTGACGACTCGGCACCGATTTCGAAAGCAGGGCTAGACGGGGACGAAGATGCGTGTATAGTTTCGCCAAAGGACTGCCAATCCGCGGGTTTAGAAGGGCAGCGCCGCCCCGTAAGGGGTCCCACCTGGAGTGGGAGTTCGCTACACCACAAGCGATAGAGAAATCCGCATGCGGCGACCACCTTCGGGTGGTCGTTGTCTTTTCAGCTCTTGATCTTGCGCCCCTCGTATGTCGCGCGCAGCAGGACGGCGAAATTGACCTTTCCGGCCTTTGCCAACTGCCCCTTTATAGCTTCGATTTTGTAGGCGCTCTGCACACGTAGCAGGAGTCTTTTCTTGCGTCGCGTGTCCTTCCGTACCTCGAAGAAGACAGCGTAGTTGGTAGCGCCGCCCTCGTTGTCGATCAACTCTATCGTGACAAAGTTGGGCTTTGAACTTGCGATCCGGATCTGTCGGTTCCATAGTTCTATGACGAGACGCGGCAAGAATTGCTTAGACAGCGCGTAGCGCTCTTCGCAGAGGATGCGAACTTCGCGGCCGTCATCGTAGTAGTCACTCAGAAGGGCCGCTGGCGGGCCCTCGGCGCGTGTGAAACAGTGACACGAGAAGAAGACGACAACGTCAACATTGAGCGGCTCTGGCGCCCGTCTAATGTCGCACCTGAAAGCAAAGGGTCTGAGGTGGGACAGGTCCCACTCGTGCCCTCTATAGGCTACTTGACAGAAGTTGTGGTGAGGCTCAATCGCGTCGCCATGATCCGCAGCACTCGATTCAGGAAGCATTTGCATCTCACGATTCTCGCGTCCCTCGCTAGACGCATCTCCTACGCCTACATGGTCGCCTACATGCCTAAAAGCAAAGGGGCCTGACATCACTGTCAGGCCCCTTGTTTTACCTATGGTGGGCCCTGACAGATTCGAACTGTCGACCAACGGATTAAGAGTCCGCTGCTCTACCAACTGAGCTAAGAGCCCTGGGGAAAAACGTCTGTGATCC
>Ga0335394_10007163_pt1 | contig 12587 bp, 10 predicted proteins | sample MAT03_FD_205741 | JGI IMG/M metagenome (GOLD analysis project Ga0335394, IMG submission 205741) | Freshwater microbial communities from Lake Fryxell liftoff mats and glacier meltwater in Antarctica - MAT-03 (spades assembly) (version 2) ... | reverse complement strand
TTCGATTGCAGAATACTTCTCAATAATCCATTTAACGACTCTTGCATCCGGCATGCCGCTATCATGTTATAATTCATCAACCAGAATCAACCCCAATCCGGACATTAATTGTTTAGCGACGCCTAAAGGAGAAATATGGCGTCCGTCCATTCATCTATTACACGAACGGTTACGACGTCTGGTTCTGGAACTACGACGAAAAAGAACCACCGCGCCGCGTCTACGGTTTTCATTCCAAAGACAGTCTTCAGTACCTTCGATTCCAATTGGAGCAAAAAGATCCGCGATCAGGGATCGCCCCTAGTGGAGAGATCATTGACCGGCTGTACCAATTCGAAGCGATTAAGAAGATCGTAGAACGATTCGGGGAAAAGAAGCGAAAAGCTTTGTTGGTTCAAGCCACCGGGACGGGAAAAACGAGAGTTGCCGTCGCGCTTTGCGATGCATTGATTCGTGCGAAGTGGGCTAGGCGAATTCTGTTTCTTTGCGATCGGCGCGAACTACGAAAACAAGCAGGTAATGCCTTCAAGGAATATCTCCCGGCTGAACCACGGGTAAATGTCTCCGCTCATACGGCACAAGATCGCGACAAGCGAATCTACTTGAGTACCTATCCCGCCATGATGAAGTGCTTTCAAACCTTTGACATTGGGTTTTTCGATCTGATTATCGCAGACGAGTCGCATCGAAGTATTTACAACCGATATCGAGACATTTTTGAATACTTCGATGCCTACCAAGTTGGGCTTACGGCGACGCCTGTCAAGTTTGTGATGCGTGATACTTATCGGATCTTTGATTGCGAAATCGAAGATCCAACTTTCAACTACGAGTATCCGGAGGGCGTTCAGCAAGGATACTTGTCTCCTTTCGAAGTAAAAACACACACCACTGCCTTTCTTCGAGATGGAATCAAGTACTCGCAACTAACAGAGGAACAAAAGGATCAAATCGAAGCAGATGGTGGCGATCCAACTCTTCTCGAACACGACCCCAACGAGATTGATCGGGTTGTTTTCAACAAAGACACGAACCGGATCATACTACGCAACTTAATGGAAGAGGGAATACGCGATGCGTCAGGTTCGCGCGTGGGCAAGACAATCGTCTTCGCAAGAAACCATAATCATGCCTTAATCCTTCAGAAGCTTTTTGACGAAATGTATCCTCAGTACGGTGGTGTTTTCTGCCGAATCATCGATAACTACGATCCTCGCGCGGAGGACTTGATCGATGAGTTCAAGGATCCAAAATCGGAGCTCACGGTTGCAATTTCGGTTGATATGCTCGACACAGGTATTGACGTACCTCAAGTTGTGAATCTGGTCTTTGCAAAACCTGTTTATTCGTACTCCAAATTCTGGCAGATGATTGGGCGAGGTACACGACTCAGCCCTAACTTGTTTGGACCGGGCAAGGACAAAACACAGTTCCTTATCTTCGACCATTGGGGAAACTTCGAACGATTCGACGAGAAGTACAAAGAGGCTCAGCCAACTGCTTCGAAGTCACTGATGCAGCAAGTCTTTGATGCTCGCATCGAACTCGCAGAGGTATCACTCACAGAGCAGAACTTAGATGCATTCCATTTAGCAACGAATCTGCTCAGCAAAGATGTTGCGTCGTTGCCCGAAAAAAGTATTTCGGTTCGAGAGAAATGGAAAGAAGTAAAAACCTTTGGTCGCGAAGAGGTAATTCGACAGTTCGAGGAAGCAACGAAATCTGTTTTAAAAAAACATATTGCGCCATTGATGCAGTGGGTGCAAATTAGCGGCCATGAAGATGCTTATCGATTCGATCTGCTCATTTGCCGAATGCAAGCGGAACACCTACGAGGATCCAGCAAGTTAGCCGATCTGAAGGCGGATCTACTGAACGACGTCAGTCAACTGCGAATCAATCTCACGCAAGTTACCGGCAAAGTTCCTTTCATCAATCGATTGAAGTCCAACGAATTTTGGAACAGTGTTTCCGTTACTACGTTGGAAGAGATTCGTAATGAGCTTCGCGGCATCATGCAGTACCGAATCAAGCCAACCAAACCCGGAAGCTCGCCCACCGTAATGGATGTGCGTGAAGACACTTCCCAGATCGAGTACAAGGTCTTCGTTCCCAAACTGGAAGGACTCGAGTTGGTGGCATACCGCCATCGAGTTGTAAAAGTCCTTACCGATTTATTCGAACACAATGACACGCTTCATAAAATCAAAGCTGGCGAACCGGTCAGCGATTCGGATCTACAAGCACTCAGCTCGTTGGTCTTAACTCAAGACTCCGAATTGGACCTAACCGATTTGATGGAATACTATCCCGAGACGGCAGGCCATCTCGATATGGCCATCCGGGCAGTCATCGGAATGGATGCCGACACAGTTCGGTCAAAATTTACGCAGTTCGTCGTGAACCACCCTGAGCTCACTTCGCATCAAGTGAAGTTCCTTGATTTACTGCAGAACCACATCGCCAAGTACGGGACGATTGAAATTGAGGAGCTGTACGAACCGCCCTTTACTCTCATCCATAGCGATGGACTCGATGGTGTGTTCGACGAACCTTTAGCCAACGAGCTTATAACAGTTGTCAACGAGTTCAAATCCAAATCAGCCGGCGGGCGTTAGCCCCCGGTTCACACAACTTATAACAGTCGTTAACGAGTTCAAAACGAAACCAGCCGGCGGGCGTTAGCCCCCGGTTCACACAACACTTTACGATCCCCACAAAAAAACCGGAGGCTAACGCCTTCCGGCTGGTGATGTCATGAACGATGAACCGATCGCATACTTCATTACTTGGACTGTCTATGGAACCTTCCTTCAAGGTGATGTTCGCGGATGGCGCAAATACGGGAAAGGCTTTCAAGCACCGCAGCCACGACTTGCCGAATGGCGGCGGGAGCGACTGAAGCATCAAATACTCCTACTAACGGAAAGTCATCGATTGGCAATCAAAAACGAAATCGAAAGGCTGTGCAGTTTTCGATCCTGGAAACTCTGGGTTGGTAATCCACGCAGTAACCATGTTCATGTCGTGGTAACTGCACTTGGATACGCCGGGTCAAAAGTTCGCGACCAAATAAAGGCTAATGGAACACGAGTCCTAAGGGAAACCTGGCCAGTTTTTGCAGACAGACCCATTTGGACAGAAGGCGGCGACTGGCAGTGCATCAATAGTGAAGAGGATCTAGGTACCGTAATAGAATACGCATCCGAAGCCCAAGACCGAATGGACGTAAGGCAATAGGACTTGAAATCAGCCGGAGGGCGTTAGCCCCCGGTTCCCCAGTAACAAGGAAACATCCATTGATAAACGGCGTATTACGATCCAAAGTCGACAAGTTGTGGGACGAGTTCTGGACTGGCGGGATTTCCAACCCTTTGACAGTCATCGAGCAGATTACTTTTTTGATGTTCACCCGTTTGCTCGATATTCGTGAAACGACATCGGAGAAGCAATGGAATCGTGCCAATCCTGGTAAGCCATTCAAGGGAGTGCTCTACAAAAAGCATTCCGATCCTGACCTCAATGAAAATCGATTCCGTTGGAGTCATTTTAAGAACCTTGGCGGCGAACAAATGTTGGTTACCGTTCGCGACGGAGTGTTTCCGCACTTGCGTGAGCTTGCCAAGTCCAAGAGTACTGACACGAAAAAGGATAGTGATGTTGCCGTACTTGGCGACTTCATGAAGGATGCGTCGCTGATGATTCAGAAGCCGAGTCTACTCGTTTCGGCCGTGACCATGATCGATCTGTTGCCTCTAACCGGCGGCGATACCAAGGGCGATCTTTACGAGTATCTGCTGAGTAAACTCACGACCGCAGGTATCAACGGCCAATTTCGAACACCGCGTCACATCATTCGCATGATGGTCGATCTGGTTTTGTCCGATGCGAAAGATCGTGAAGAGCTGACATGGACTATTGGCGATCCTGCCGCTGGAACAGGCGGATTTTTGGTAAGCGTCGTCGAGCACTTGATGCAGCGGTACACTTCCCCGCAAGGGATAATAGAAGATACCGGCGAAAACGGTGAGAAAGAGATTACTTACACAGGTGACTTGCTCAGTAAAGAGGAGCGCAAGCAACTGTCAACCAAGTTGCTGCACGGCTTCGACTTCGACGTGACCATGCTACGAATCGCATCGATGAATCTGATGTTTCACGGAGTGGATGTCCCGAGCATTCATTACCAGGACACACTCAGCAACTCGTTCCCGGAAAAGTATCCGAAACTCGCCAATGATTCCTTTGACTTGATCCTGGCCAATCCACCGTTTAAGGGAAGCCTCGACTATAGCGATGTGCATCCATCGATTCTCAAGATTGTTAAGACGAAGAAGACCGAGCTGTTGTTCATCGCCCAGATGTTGAAAATGCTGAAGCTCGGTGGCCGCTGTGCCGTGATCGTTCCGGACGGAGTATTGTTTGGCTCTTCGAATGCCCACGTTGATCTTCGCAAGACTCTGGTCGAAGAGAATCAGCTCGATGCCGTCATCAAGTTGCCCGCTGGTGTGTTCAAGCCTTACGCCGGTGTCTCGACAGCAATTTTAATCTTCACCAAGGGGGGCAAGACCAAAGACGTTTGGTTCTACGACGTACAAGCCGACGGGTTTTCACTGGACGATAAACGCGATCCGGTTTCCGAGAACGACTTGCCCGATGTCCGAGTTCGTTGGAATAAACGGAATCCAAAGAAGGATACTGATCGTAAGGAGAAAGCGTTTTTCGTACCGAAGGCAGACATTGTCGAGCAAGGCTATGATCTGTCGTTGAACAGGTACAAGGAGATCGTGCATGTAGAAGTGAAGTACGATCCACCGAAGACGATCCTCAGTCGCCTGAAAATGCTGGAAACCGAGATCGCTTCCGACCTCGAAGAACTGGAGGCGTTGCTCGGATGAAGTCAGAACACAAAAGCTTTCAACATTTTTCAATAGGCGAATTCTGTGAAACTGGTAGCGGTGGCACTCCTTCACGCCAAAAGGCGGCAGAATATTTTGGTGGAAATATTCCTTGGGTGAAATCTGGCGAACTTCGAGAGAATGTAATTACGAGTACAGAGGAGTCGATCACTGAAATTGGTTTGAAAGAGTCCGCCGCGAAGCTGTTGCCAACAAATACATTGCTTGTTGCGTTGTACGGTGCGACAGTTGGCCGAATCGGCGTCCTAGGGATTGCAGCAGCAACTAACCAAGCCGTCTGCCATATTATTCCAGACGAGAGCCGATCTGACCGTCGCTATCTTTTCTACGCATTACAATCACAAGTGCCATACTGGCTTAGTAAGCGCGTTGGCGGAGGACAACCGAATATAAGTCAGGGGATAATAAAAGAAACAAAGATCCCTCTTCCTCAACTACCCGAGCAGCGGAGGATCGCGGACATTCTCGATAAGGCCGACGCCATCCGGCGAAAACGTGCAACAGCTTTGGAGCTTGCAGAACAGGCGACCTTTGCAATCTACGACGATTTGATTGGCGATCCACTGAGAAATACTCGCAAGTGGCCGATGACTGTACTTGGAGAACGTGTTGATTTTGTTACTGGGTTTGCCTTTCAGAGCTCAAGGTATGCGGACTCCAGTGGTGTGCGATTGTTAAGAGGAGCGAATGTTCTACCTGATTATGTAGACTGGTCTGATGTTTGTTATTGGCCCAGACACGATCCGGTTGACGGTCGATTTCATCTTGTCGAAGATGATGTTGTTTTAGCAATGGACAGACCTTGGATATCTTCGGGCGTTAAAGTAACGCGTGTATCCAGAGTCGATATTCCATGTTACCTAGTTCAGCGGGTGGCTCGCTTGCGAAGTATTTCTGCTTTCACACAGTCGTTCATTTATTGCTCGCTTCGGCATCCCGCGTTCACGACTCATTGTGGAAGCCGAAAAACAGAAACAACTGTGCCGCATATTTCTCCACATGATATTCGTTCCTTTCCGGTTCCTGATCCGCCCACGGAAGTACAGATGAAGTTTGAGGCTGCGACACGAGTGGTTAGCGAGACAGTTGAACGATTCAGCTGCGCTTTAGATGACTCGCGTAACCTATTCAAGTCTCTCGTCCAGCAAGCATTCCAGGGGGAGTTGTAGTCATAAATGCCGTTCTCGAATCCAAACATTGAATTACAAATGATTTTGTACGCCAGCGAAAATTGCAGCGCCCGCGCGCGGGCCGATCAGTCGGAAGAATTAAAGATTATGACGATTGGCTTTGAGTCATTCAGGTTAAATATTGTAAGGCGACTATTCAGTCTAAGAAAGCAAGAACGATGAAACTGATTAAGGTTCACGTAACTAACTATCGTTGTGTCGACGACAGCAATGAATTTTCAATTGCACAAACGACTTGCCTGGTCGGTAAGAACGAGTCGGGAAAGACGACATTGCTCCGGGCAATCGAAAAACTGCATCTATTGGGAGATGCCAGTAAATTGTACGACAAGACGCTCGACTACCCTAGGCGGTATCTCACTGAATACGAAGATAGACACGGTGATGATGAAGCAAAAGTCATCTCGACTGAATGGAAACTCGAAGTGAGCGAAGTTCATGAACTAGAAGCGGAATTGGGAACCGCATGTCTAAAATCGGACATCATTACGGTATGCAAGAGTTACGGAAGCGAGTCAACAACTTGGGGTGTTGAGACGAATCTACCGAAAATCATGGAGTATCTGGCAACACAGTCCGGTTACTCAAAGGGAGAAATAACGAAACTCAAGTCGGACCTTGTGAGTGAACGATCATTCCTCGCATATTTTACTGCTACCGAAGGAGAAAAGTCTGTCGCTGCTACGAAACTCAATTCAGCGATTACAAAATTCCGAGGGCAAAAGATAAATCTTCACGCTATTGATCTACTGGCCAAGCGCTGGCCAAAGTTCTTTTACGTTTCGTCCTACGATCGAATGCCTGGCAAGGTATCAGTCGCAGATCTGGCCGCAAAGAAATCAGCATCGACAACGAATGATCAAGAGAGCATTTTCCTTGACCTCCTTTCTTATGCCGGTATCTCGATTCAAGATTTTCAGAATCCACAAAAATTCGAGGAGCTTCGCGCAAAGGTCGAGGCAGCTTCCATTCGCATCAGCCGCCAAATTTTTGAGTATTGGACTCAAAACAAGAACTTAAAGGTTCAGATTAGCATCGACCAAGGACGTCCTGGCGATCTGCCACCGTTCAACACCGGTGACGTTATCCATGCTCGTATCTACAACACGCTTCACGAGATGACGGTTCCGTTCGACGAACGGAGCGCGGGCTTTACTTGGTTCTTCTCGTTTTTGGTAAAGTTTTCGCAGGTCAAGAAGCACCACGGCAAGTTGATCATATTACTTGACGAACCCGGTCTCAACCTGCACGCTAAAGCGCAGGCAGACCTCTTACGATACATTCGAGAAAAACTTGAGCCAGAACACCAAGTAATCTACACAACGCACTCACCATTTATGGTCCCATCGAATGATCTCGCCTCGGTGCGAACCGTCGAAGATGTTGTTCGCAGAAAAAATGAGGAAGTGGAAATACTTGGAACCAAGGTAGGTGACCGAGTTCTAAGTACAGATCGAGATACATTATTTCCGCTTCAAAGCGCACTCGGATACGAGATTACTCAGTCGCTTTTTATTGGGCCAAATAGCTTGCTCGTCGAGGGGCCATCCGACATCTTGTACCTGCAGTTGATGTCACAGATTTTGAAAGAAGAGAAACGGATTCAACTCAATTCGAAGTGGACGATTTGCCCCGTGGGAGGAGTTGATAAAGTTGCGAGCTTTATGGCGCTCTTCGGGGGCAATAAATTGAATGTCGCAGTGCTCACCGATTTCGCAGTTGGGCAAAAGAAAAAAGTCGATGAACTAAAGAAGCACGCGATTCTCCGAAGCGAGAGCCGGGTTTTTTTGGCAACAGATTTCTGCGATCAGCCTGAAGCGGATATTGAAGATTTGTTTGGAAGAAATATCTATCTCCGATTGGTCGACGCAGCATACGGAGTATCCAAGACAAAATCTCTAGAAAAAGCACTCGGAGGTACATCGCAATCGCGAGTTGTTAAAGATGTAGAAGACTATTTCAATATCCATCCCGAATTGGGAAACACTTTCAATCATTTTGAGCCTGCTAGGTGGTTACTAAATAACCCGAAATGGCTTGAGACCAACAAACCGGAACTCTCTCTCGCGTTCGACCGATTCGAGTCACTGTTTAAAAAAATCAATGAAGTCGTTCAAAACTAGAAATTGCGAAACAATGAACAGTTTGAATTGGCAGGAAGTACGCGGTTTTACTGGATTACTTTTTTCCCAAGAAGCATCTGCATCGCCTCCAAACGTGGCTCGCAGACTGTGGGCTGCGATTTCTTCACGCCAATTGAACCAATACGAAACTGCTGCTGAACGGTCCGAAGCCTTATCGATACAGATGACATTGGCCATGATTTACCAAGAGTTCCAGTTTTATGTTTACGGCCGACGGATGTGGAACCCAGAATCATTGATCGAATATCTCGTAATACCTGCTGAGCACGTGAAGCAGATTCTCTACAATCACATGGTAACGCCCGATACTGGCGGAACATCGCTCAAAGACGTTTTGACGCTTGATTCGATGAACCGCGATTGCGTTTGTAATGCAATCCTAGATCGCTTCCCGAAATTGGATTCCGAGGAATTAGAGCCATTTGATAGAGATGGAGTTTTTCGGCTGCTAGCGTTTCCCGTTAGGCTAACGCTAGAAGAGATGCAGATGCCTCTATTCGAATTGCTTGAAAAGAAAGCGTTTCGCGCTACTTTGAAGAGCATGGTACTCGAACAACTATTGTCAACTTCGATTGGAAGCGTGGTTTCGCTTTTATCGACAATCGTTTTGCAAGAACTGTTAGCTACGAGTGAGGAGTGAGCAAGTGATTACAAAAATTGAGATCGAAAACTTCAAGGGCTTTCGCGAACGCGTCGAGCTGGATATTGCTCCGATAACACTTCTATTTGGAGCGAACAGCGCAGGCAAAAGTAGCGTTCTACATGCGCTGCATTTGGCACGCGAAATGTTCGAGAGTCATAGCTACGACATCGATCGCCCAGGACTCGGTGCGGGATATGTCGATCTCGGAGGCTTCCAATCGTTTGTGCATAAGCATGACACCAAAAATGAAGTTGTTGTTGCCGTAACGTGCTCTATTGGATACGGAGACGGAATGTCTGACGGCAGACACGACGCCGAACTTTACTTGGGAGACAATGCAGTCGTCATAGAACCGTCCGAAGTCAAACTGACCGTTCACGTGCAATGGAGCGAAGTACTAAACAGACCTTTTTGTAACCGGTTTGTGATCGATTGGGATTCGGAAACCCTTGCGATCATATCTGGTACTCCCGGAAGAATGAGCCAAGAATTGCTCATCAATCGTAAGCACTCCAGTCTTATTACTAATTCCGAGACAAGCGTTTATCGTGATATTGAGGTATCCGAACCGACATCAATGGAGGAGGAAGAAACGGTCCTTTTCGTGCTTCTACAGGAGTGTATGCAGTTTTCTGCCCAGAAAGTTGAATCCGATTGGATTGGAATTGAGGTGTCACTTGGGAGCGATGCATTGCCTCAAGAGAATTGGAAGCTTGACATTGTCGGAATCGAAAGAGATGACCAGACAAGGAAGTTCGTTTTTGGTCTAATTTCGACCTTAATCTATGGTCCGTTTGACTTAGTTCAGCGGCAACTTCGCTGGTTGAGGTTTCTCGGACCACTTCGTGAAACTCCACAAAGAAATTTCACTCCACTAATTCAATCTCCTCCAGAACGGTGGGCAACGGGGCTTGCTGCGTGGGACTTGATCTATTCGATGGATGCGAAAGCTGTTGGAGAATTGAGCGAATGGCTAGGAGATTCTGACAAGATGAGCACCGGCTATCGCTTGAGACGTGACCAAATAGTTGAGATACCAATGTCTCATCCGCTGATGCAAGGTATGATTGACGGACGTGCATTCACCGACGAAGACGGTCCTCGTCTTCAGCTTGATGAATTTGACGTGTCAACACGAGTAGTTTTGACGACGGTAGACGACGGATCACCGCTACGTTTGAAACCGCATGATGTTGGCGTTGGAATATCTCAGCTCATTCCTGTTCTTGTCGCAGCTCTAGATGGTAGTGCAAGCATGACCATAGTAGAACAACCGGAGCTCCACCTTCATCCAAAGGCGCAAGTTGCACTAGGCGACCTTTTCATTCACGCGATTAACCGCGACGACAATGAGTCGAATTTTTTGATCGAGACACACAGCGAACATTTGGTATTGCGATTATTGCGTCGCATTCGGGAGACGAACGACGGCTCGCTTCCACAGGGAATCAATCCAATCACTCCAGAAGATCTCTCGGTCAATTATGTTGAATCAAAAGATGGAGTAAGCGTGATCTGCAAAATCCCAGTTGATCGAGATGGTGAATTTGCGGGGCGCTGGCCACACGGATTCTTTGAGGAGCGAGCTGAGGAGCTGTTTGGACCATGATCTACGAATACGCGATTGAACCTGAACTTCTTTCAAGCTGGAATAATTTTCAACGAATCATTTCGTTGTTCGGGCTTGCTAAAGGTCGATTGATTTCTCGCTTCCCGAAACGCTGGGAGAAGATGGTGTACGACTCGTATGCAAGTGGGAATACCGAACGCTCTCGGATTGAGATCGCTCTAAAGCGAGTTCAGCGAGAGTTGCTTCTGCCAAGAAAGCACAATTGGTCGGAGAACGATTTTTGGATCGATAATGCGAAACTAGAACATGCACGATCGCCTTTTAAAGCGATACTCGCAACTAAAGCTGATCCAGCTTTTTCTTTTGTGATCGACGCGACCGACCTTGACCACACGGCTCTTCCCGAGCTTCTCAAAGCAGGACCTTCAAAAATAGTTCTGCGGACGGCAAACGAAATTGGACTTGCGGTGCGCCCACTATTTCTTATGTCAAAGCGAATCACAATCGTTGAGCCCAACTTTACGATCAACAGTCCCAGGTTTCTTGAGCCTTGGGCGTCGATCATGCAATCGTTGAGGGATACTCAGGGAAACTTACGTACCGACCTCTCCATAGAACTGCATATGGGTGCCGATAAGCTCAGCGAATTTGTTAACCCACAAAGCTCGCTTGAAGCTAAGTTAGGAACACTTGTTCCGGCGGGAAATCGAGTCACGGTCGTATCATTGCCGAAGGAGGATGTTCACAACAGGTACATACTAACCGATACCGCTGGGATCCAATTAGGAGAAGGAATCGGCCTGCCGGATAGTCTGTCGAACCGAACTGACGACACGCTTTGCTTTATGGATCGTGATACGGCGACACATTTGCTAGCGAAGCATTCGCAATTGAGTGCAAATAAAGCGAATTATGTCATTGTTGGTACCATGCGCCCTTGATGGACCAGCATCTTTTGACGACAAAGTTTTTTCGAGGGCTTATAAGTTTCAAGTTTCACTCTCAACGACGAAACAAAAAGTCTAGGCACGGTATTAGCAGGTGGCTGCCGCCTAGAAGTTCAACGCTGCATGATTTAGCAAGTCGTAAACTTCCGAGCTGTCAGTGGGCGCTTCTAAAGGGGCCACTTATGAGCGCTTCAAAAGGGGCCATTTGTTGATTGTTTGACTGCCACCTATGACTTGGCCCCTTTTGATGCCTTGTCTACTGTATTTGTATCGGCATCGGACCCGGTGGGCGCTTTGGCCCCTTTTGAAACTTCCGACCCGGTGGGCGCTTGGTCGATGGGCGCTTCCTGAGCGCTGGCCCCTTTTGACTTTAAAGTCGCCAATTGGCGATCTACGGACTTTCGGTTGACTCCAAGGGTCCTGGCGATCTGCCGCCTACTCATCCCCGTAGCGAATAACTGCTCAATTCCCTGCGTTTTGTCCATATCCAGACGACGTACCACGGCCCAACTCCAGTAGAAGGTTTTCGGAAAAACCCGCTATCTGAATGAACCATGCCTTTCTTGTCGAACTGACCCCTTTTGAAGCGCCTCGCGCTGGCCCCTTTTAGGCGCCCACTGGCGAGTTTTCGGTCTCACCGAATCAGGAGGCTCCGCATATCGAAGACTACACGTACAACAACTTGACCTTTGACGGTCCATGTTCGGGCGAGCAATTTCGGGAAGTGCTTTCGCAGAGTAGTTTTGACAACGTGCAGGCGGGGTTTCAAGCTAACCTGCCGCTCGGCGAGAAGGTGATCTCTCCCGACCAATTTGTGCCTCGTTCGATAATCTTGTTGCGAAAGGCAGTGGAGGAAACAGCTAGGAGATTCAACGGCCGTAATAACTCCGTGGAGTCCAGCAAATCCTTTGCTTCACTTTCCAGTGAGTTGCAAACGGCGCGTAACAAACTTGTTGGCCAACTGCCGGTTAGACGCTACGAGAGAATAATTTCGGTAGTACCTGCCAATTAATTACAGTATCTGGTCCCAAACGACGTTGCGGATATCGACGCACTTTCGACGTTAAGTGATGACGAGAGGCGACTGCTTACGACAAAACGCAAAGAGTTGCGGAAACTGGTCTCAGATACTTCCGCTAAAGTCCTTAGGAAGATAGCCCTAATTGATGAGATA
>Ga0335394_10007162_pt1 | contig 12588 bp, 12 predicted proteins | sample MAT03_FD_205741 | JGI IMG/M metagenome (GOLD analysis project Ga0335394, IMG submission 205741) | Freshwater microbial communities from Lake Fryxell liftoff mats and glacier meltwater in Antarctica - MAT-03 (spades assembly) (version 2) ... | reverse complement strand
CGCAGTGCGCGCTTGGCGCCATGCAGCGGATGCCCGGTCAGGGTGCCTGCTGCCTGCGTCGAACCGTCGCCCATGCCGCGATGGTAGCGCACCCGCGCGCGGTGCTGTCGCCGCTATAATGAACCCTTGGACCGAAGGCATTTTCTCCATGAAGAACACGCACCAGTTCTATCGCGCGCGCCGCAGCGCGCTGCTTGCCTCCATGCGCGACACGCGTGGCGGCGGCCTGGCCGTCGTGCCCACTGCGCCGGAAGTCGCGCGCAACCGCGACTCCACGTACCCCTACCGGCACGACAGCTATTTCTACTACCTGTCGGGCTTCCCTGAACCGGAGGCCGTGGTGGCGCTGGTGGCGGGCCCCGACGGCGACAAGCACGTCCTTTTCTGCCGCGAAAAGAATGAGGAACGCGAGATCTGGGATGGCTTCCGCTATGGCCCCGACGCCGCGCGCGAGATCTTCGGCTTCGACGAAGCCCATCCCATCTCGGCGCTGTCCACGATGCTGCCCGACTTCGCCTCCGACCGGCCTGCGTTGTTCACGCCCCTTGGTTTGTTCGAAACGTGGGACAAGCAGGTCACGCAACTGCTGAACGAGGTGCGCAACCGCGCGCGCACCGGCGTGGCTGCGCCCGACGAAGTCGTGGATGTGCGGGGCACGCTCGACGCGATGCGGCTCCTGAAGGACGACCACGAGGTTACGCTGATGCGCCGCGCCGCCGCGATCTCGTGCGCCGCGCATCGCCGCGCGATGGAGCGCACGCGTCCCGGCATGATCGAGTACCAGGTCGAGGCCGAACTGCTGCACGAGTTCCTCCGCGAAGGCGCGCAGGCCGTGGCCTATCCGTCCATCGTGGCGTCCGGGCCCAACGCCTGCGTGCTGCACTACCGGGAAAACGATCGCGAGCTCGTCGCCGGCGATCTGTTGCTGATCGACGCCGGCTGCGAATACCGCGGCTACGCGTCCGACATCACGCGCACCTATCCGGTCGATGGCACGTTCACCGGCCCGCAGCGCGACATCTACGAACTGGTGCTGGCCTCGCAGATGGCCTGCCTCGACGCGGTCAAGCCGGGCGTGCCGTTCCACGACTATCACGACGCCGCCGAGCGTGTGCTCGCGCAGGGCTACATCGACCTTCGCCTGTGCACCGGCACGCTCGATGAAGTGCTGGAAAGCGGTGCCTACAAGCAGTACTACATGCACCGCGCCGGCCACTGGCTCGGCATGGACGTGCACGATGCGGGCCTCTACCGGGTGAAGGGCGCGTCGCAGACGCTCGTGCCCGGCATGGTGCTGACGGTCGAGCCGGGCACCTACATCCGTCCCGCTGCCAATGTCCCGGAACATTTCTGGAACATCGGCGTGCGCATCGAGGACGATGTGCTGGTCACCGCCGCGGGCCACGAGAATCTCACGCTGGCCGCGCCCAAGACGGTCGCGGACGTCGAAGCGGCCTGCCAGCGCTGACGCGCCCGCGCACCATGCAGCACGACGTCGCGATCGTTGGCGCCGGTCCTGTCGGCGGCACGCTGGCGTTGGCGCTGGCCGACGCGGACCTCGATGTCATCGCCTTCGATGCGCGCGCTGCGGGCACGGCGTTACGCGGCGATCGCTCGCTGGCGCTCTCGCACGGCGCGCGGCTCATCTTCGAACGGCTTGGCGTGTGGCCGCGGCTCGCCGCGATCGCCGGTGCCGTCACGCCGATTACCACCATCGACATTTCGCAGGCGGGCGGCTTCGGCGTCACGCGCCTTGACGCGAGCGAGCAGGGACTGCCCGCATTGGGTTACGTCGTGTCCTACGTCGCGCTGCAAAGCGCGATCGACGCAGCACTTGTGGCCACCCGCACCGTCATGCGCTTCGGCGCCCCCGTCGCGCAAGTCGGCGGCACCGGCCTGTACGCGATGGTCGGCCTGCAGGATGCCGCGGCCGAACCGGTGCTCGCGCGCATCGCGGTCGTGGCCGATGGCGCGGGCACGGCCGTGGCAGGCGTCACCCGCGAACGCCGCGACTATGGCCAGACTGCAGTGATTGCCAAGGTCTGGATGGACCATCCGCACGCGGGCGTCGCGTTCGAGCGCTTCACGTCCGCCGGACCGATGGCGCTGCTGCCCGAAGGCGATCACTACGGCCTCGTGTGGACGATGACGCCGGCGGAGGCGGACGTTGTCATGGCATTGCCCGACGACGCGTTTCTCACCTCCGTGGGCACAAGCTTCGGCACGCGCGTCCGGGGTTTCGAGCGTGTGGCCCTTCGCCGGCGCTTTCCGTTGGCGCTCGAATACGCGCGCCCCGCCACGGCGGCACGCACCGTGCTGATCGGCAATGCCGCGCAGTCGTTGCATCCGATCGCCGGCCAGGGCTTCAACCTTGGCGTGCGCGACGCCTTCGAACTCGCCCGGGCGATCATCGAAGTCCCGCGCGACCAGCTCGGCAATCGCGCGATGGTCGCGGCTTTCGCCTCGCGGCGGCGCGTCGACCGGCTGGCCGGCATGGCGTTCACGCACGGCTTGACGCGCATGTTCGCGTTCGATCATCCGGCCATTCGCTGGCCGCGCGGCATGGCGCTTGCGTTGCTCGACGCGGTGCCGCCGGTCAAGCGCGCCTTCACGCGCGCCATGCTCTACGGCCTGTCCTGAACGCGCGTTCGCGCCTTACACGCGCAACACCGATATCCACAGTCGTTTCGCACAGCGCCGACGGGCGCAATGCATCGCGCAAAGCGGTATAATCAGCGGTCCCCCCGCGTACGCGGATTGGCTCCCATTCACTGGTCTTTCGCTCGTGCGCATCGGTCCTCATTCATTGGCCAACAATCTCGTCGTCGCGCCGATGGCCGGGGTCACGGATCGACCGTTTCGCATGCTCTGCAAGGCACTCGGCGCGGGCTACGCAATCTCCGAAATGGTCGCGTCCAATCCGGCGCTGCGCCACACCGAAAAATCGAAACGCCGCATCGACCACAGCGGCGAAGCGGCTCCCATCGCCGTGCAGATCGCAGGTGCCGATCCGCAGATGCTGGCCGAGGCCGCGCGCTACAACGTGCAGCACGGCGCACAGGTCATCGACATCAACATGGGCTGCCCGGCCAAGAAGGTCTGCAACGCGGCCGCCGGTTCCGCATTGTTGGCCAACGAACCTTTGGTCGGTGCCATCCTCGCCGCCGTGGTGGCCGCCGTCGACGTGCCGGTCACGCTCAAGATCCGCACCGGCCCCACGCCCGATTCGCGTAATGCCGTGACCATTGCGCGCCTTGCCGAAGACGCTGGCGTGCAGGCGCTGACGGTTCATGGCCGCACGCGCGCCTGCGCGTTTGTCGGCGCCGTCGAGTACGACACCATCGCCGCCGTCAAGCGCGCAGTGTCCATCCCGGTCATTGCCAATGGCGACATCGACACGCCCGAGCGCGCCGCCGCCGTGCTGGCGCACACGGGCGCCGACGCCGTGATGATCGGCCGCGCCGCGCAGGGGCGGCCGTGGATCTTCCGCGAGATCGCGCACTTCCTCGTTACCGGCACGCACCTGCCCGCACCCACAGTGGCCGAGGCCCGCGCGTTGATCCTCGATCACCTGGCTGACCATCATGCGTTCTACGGCGAGGACGCCGGCGTGCGCATTGCGCGGAAGCACCTCGGCTGGTACACCGCCGACCTCGAGGGCGGCAGCGCATTCCGGCACACGATGGTGGCCGCCGCTTCCATCGCCGCGCAGGTCGACTGCGTGCAACGTTATTTCGACAGGCTGGGCGCCGCATTCCTGCACCTGCCGTATCGCGTTCATCACGCCGCGCCCGCGGCGGTGCAGGTCATCAACACCCATAACAACAGCAGGACGCAGTGGGCAGGGGAGGCCCTCGCGGCGTGACCAAAAAAAACAAACTCAATGGCAGCAACGAGATCTGCCGCAGCGTCGACAAATCGCTCGACGAATATTTCAAGCGCCTCGACGGCGAGACCCCGACGGGCGTCTACGACATGGTGATCGGCCACGTCGAACGCGCACTGCTGGTGTCGATGCTGGAGCGCGCTGATGGCAACCAGACGCAGGCGGCTGACATGCTCGGCATGAACCGCAACACATTGCGCGCCAAGCTCGTCAAGTACAAGCTCGTCTGACGCCGATGGCCGCCCCCGTCGTGCAGGCGCTGCTGTCGGTCTCGGACAAATCCGGACTGGTCGATTTCGCACGTGGCCTGGTGGCGCGCGGCGTGACCTTGCTGTCCACCGGCGGCACCGCCAAGGCGCTGGCCGACGCCGGGCTTCCCGTCACCGACGTCGGCAGCTACACGGGCTTTCCGGAGATGCTCGACGGCCGCGTCAAGACGCTGCACCCGAAGGTGCACGGCGGCATCCTCGCGCGCCGCAACCTGCCCGCGCATGCGGCGGCCTTGCGCGAGCACGCCATCCCCACGATCGACCTCGTGGTCGTCAATCTCTATCCGTTCCGTGAAACGGTGGCCAAGCCGGGCTGCACGCTGGAAGATGCGATCGAGAACATCGACATCGGCGGTCCCGCGATGGTGCGTTCCGCCGCGAAGAACTGGCCGCACGTGGGTGTGGTCGTCGATCCGGCCGACTATGCCGGCGTGTTGGCGGAGCTCGAAGCCGGCGGCGCCGCGCTGTCCGACGCCACGCGCTTCGCGCTGATGCGCAAGGCCTTCGCGCATACCGCCTCCTATGATGGCGCGATCGCCAACTGGCTCACGGCGCGCGACGCCGATGGAGTGGGCACAACCTGGCCCGACATTTTCTTCGTCGCGGGCACCAAGGTGCAGGACCTGCGCTACGGTGAGAATCCGCACCAGTCCGCCGCGTTCTACCGCGACGACAAGCCGGCCGCCGGCACCATCGCCACCTATGCGCAGCTGCAAGGCAAGGAACTCTCGTATAACAACATCGGCGACAGCGACGCTGCATGGGAATGCGCGAAGTCCTTCGAAAGCCCCGCTTGCGTGATCATCAAGCATGCCAACCCGTGCGGCGTCGCCATCGCGGCCACACCGCTCGAGGCCTACCGCAAGGCGCTGGCCACCGATCCCACCTCGGCCTTCGGTGGCGTCATCGCGTTCAACCGGCCGGTGGATGCCGCGACGGTCGAGGCGGTGTCGGCGCAGTTCCTCGAGGTGCTGATCGCGCCGGCCTATACCGACGATGCGCTCGCGCTGACCGCGAAAAAAGTGAATGTGCGCGTGCTGAAAGTGGCGTTGCCACCGGCCGCCGCCGCTGTCAACCCGTGGGACATGAAGCGCGTCGGCGGCGGCTTCCTGGTCCAGTCGCCCGACGATCGCAATGTCGGCGAGGCCGATCTCAAGGTGGTGACGAAGCGTGTACCCACGCCTGCGGAAGTGGTCGACCTGCTGTTTGCATGGCGCGTGGCCAAGTTCGTCAAGTCCAATGCCATCGTCTATTGCCGCGATGGACAAACACTTGGCGTGGGCGCGGGACAGATGAGCCGCGTTGATTCAAGCCGCATCGCCGCGATCAAGGCCGGCAATGCGGGCCTGGTGCTGACCGGTTCGGCGGTGGCGTCGGATGCGTTCTTCCCGTTTCGCGATGGTCTTGATGTCGTGGCCGACCATGGCGCCACGGCCGTCATCCAGCCGGGCGGCAGCATCCGCGACGCCGAGGTGATCACTGCTGCAGACGAGCGCGGCATCGCCATGGTGTATACCGGCATCCGTCACTTCCGGCACTGACCGAGGTCGAGCGCTGCCGCATGAATATCCTGGTGATCGGTTCGGGTGGCCGCGAGCACGCGCTGGCGTGGAAGATCGCACAGAGCCCCCGCGCAGCCAAGGTCTTCGTGGCGCCCGGCAATGCGGGCACCGCGCGCGACGCCGCGTTGACCAACGTCGACATCACCGACATTCCCGCGCTGGTGGCGTTTGCGCGCAACGAAGCGGTAGCCTTGACCGTGGTCGGGCCCGAAGGCCCGCTGGCCGCGGGCATCGTCGACGCCTTTCGTGCTGCGGGGCTGCGCATCTTCGGCCCGACGCAGGCGGCTGCGCAACTCGAAAGCTCGAAGGATTTCGCCAAGTCGTTCATGGCGCGGCACGGTCTGCCCACCGCCGCGCACCGCACGTTCACCGACGCAGGCGCCGCGCGAGCTTACGTCACCGCGCAGGGCGCCCCCATCGTGATCAAGGCCGACGGCCTCGCCGCTGGCAAGGGCGTCGTGGTAGCCGCCACGGTGCCGGAAGCGCACGCCGCGATCGACGCGATGCTGGTCGACAACACGATGGGCGACGCCGGCGCGCGCGTCGTCATCGAGCAATTCTTAGCCGGCGAAGAAGCCAGCTTCATCGTGATGGTCGACGGCAAGAACGTGCTGCCGCTGGCGTCATCACAGGACCACAAGCGCCTGCAGGACGGCGACAATGGCCCCAACACCGGCGGCATGGGCGCGTATTCACCCGCGCCCATCGTCACGCCGGCGATGCACGCGCGCATCATGCGCGAGGTGATCCTGCCAGCAGTCAACGGCATGGCGGCGGATGGCATGCCGTTCAGTGGCTTTCTCTATGCTGGCGTGATGATCGATGCGGACGGCACGCCGCGCGTGCTGGAATTCAATTGCCGGATGGGTGACCCTGAAACCCAACCGATCATGGTGCGCTTAAAGTCCGATTTCGTCGATCTGCTCGAACACGCGATCGACGGCACGCTCGATACGATCGACGCCGAATGGGACCGGCGCGCGGCGCTTGGCGTCGTACTGGCTGCCGCGGGCTACCCGGAAGCCCCGCGCAGGGGCGACGTCATCGAGGGCCTCGACCGTGTGAACGTGCAATCGCATCCGGACGTGCAGGTCTTCCACGCCGGTACGGCCATGCGCGATGGCGCCACCGTGGTCAGCGGCGGCCGCGTGCTGTGCGTGACGGCGCTGGGAGACTCCTTGCGCCTCGCGCAGCGCGCCGCGTATGCGGCGGTGGCCGACATCACCTTCGCGGGTGCGCAGTTCCGGACCGACATCGGCCATCGCGCGTTGAAGCCGGCGGGTGCGCGTCCGACGCCGGAACAATCGGCATGACCCCGTCGCAAGTGACGTCCGGCGCAAGCCACGCCGCGATGACCGCGGCGGTACGTGCGTGGCTGACCGGCCTGCAGGACCGCATCGTTGCCGGCCTTGAAGCGATCGACGGTGGCAGCATGCGTCGCGATACGTGGACACGGCCCGAAGGCGGAGGCGGCATCTCGCGGCTGATCGAGCAGGGCGCGGTGCTCGAGCGCGGCGGCGTGCTGTTCTCGCACGTCACCGGTACCAGCATGCCGGCTTCCGCCACTGCGCATCGTCCTGAACTTGCGGGCCGCGGCTGGGAGGCGATGGGCGTGTCGCTGGTGCTGCACCCGCGCAACCCCTATGCGCCCACCGTCCACCTCAACGTGCGCTTCTTCATTGCCCACAAGGAAGGGGCCGACGCCGTCTGGTGGTTCGGCGGCGGCATGGACTTGACGCCGTATTACGGCAACGCGGAGGATGCCGCGCACTTTCACCGCACCTGCCGCGACGCGCTGGCGCCCTTCGGCGGCGACACGCATGCCCGCTACAAGAAGTGGTGCGACGAATACTTCTACCTGAAGCACCGGCGCGAGGCCCGCGGCATCGGTGGCATCTTCTACGACGATCTCAACGCCGGCGGCTTCGAGCACTGCTTCGCCTTGACGCGCAGCGTAGGCGACCATTTCCTGGTGGCCTATGGGCCGATCCTCGCGCGCCGCAAGGACACGCTGTTCGGCGAGCGCGAGCGCGACTTCCAGCTCTACCGGCGCGGCCGCTATGTCGAGTTCAATCTCGTGTGGGACCGCGGCACGCTGTTCGGCCTGCAGTCGAACGGCAGGACGGAAGCCATCCTGATGTCGATGCCGCCGCTCGCGCAATGGCGCTACGAGTGGGCGCCGGAACGGGGCACGCCCGAGGCCGCGCTCTACTCCGATTTCCTGGTTCCCAGGGATTGGCTCAGGTGAACGCTCCCGACGACGCGCACCTGGTGGAGACCAAGGTCGATTCGCAGCAGGTATTCGTGGGAACCCTGCTGCGCGTGCGCCGCGACAACATCCGCCTGCCCGATGGCAATCCCGCCACGCGGGAGTACGTCGAGCACCCCGGCGCCGCACTCATCGTGCCGGTGCTGGCGGATGGCCGGTTCGTGCTGGAGCGCCAGTTCCGCTACCCGGTGGGCCGCGTGATGCTCGAATTTCCCGCGGGCAAGATCGATGCGGGCGAGGCGCCGCTGGCCACCGCGCAGCGCGAACTGATCGAGGAGGCGGGCTATGCCGCTGCCACGTGGCACTCGCTGGGCACGATCCATCCACAGGTCGGCCACTCCAACGAGGGCATCGCACTCTTCGTGGCCACCGGTCTCACGCACGTCGGCGCGCAACCCGACGAAGGCGAGTTCCTCGATATCGTGCTGATGACGCTGCAGGAGCTGCTCGCTGCCGTCGATGCCGGTGCGGTCACCGACGGCAAGACGCTGGCCGCGCTGCTGCTGTGGCAGCGCCGGAAAGGTGAAATCGCATAGGCGAAACCGCGTACGTGAAATCTTGTAGACGAGGCTTCAGCCTCGCAGGTTTGATGCGGCATTGCACCGGCGAGGCTGAAGCCACACCTGCAGAAACGTAACGGGCGTGCTACGCCGTTTCGCCGAGGTAGGCCGCCCGCACCTTCGGGTTGTGCAGCAGCGACTTCGCGTCGCCGTGCAACGTGATCTCGCCGGATTCCATCACGTAGCCGCGTCTGCTTACTTCCAGCGCCAGCTTCGCGTTCTGCTCGATCAGCAGGATCGTGACGCCCTCGCCGGAGATGGTGACGATCGTCTCGAATACCTTCTGCACCATCAGCGGCGCCAGGCCCATCGACGGCTCGTCGAGCAGCAGCAGCTTCGGCCGCGACAGCATCGCGCGTCCCATCGCCAGCATCTGCTGCTCCCCGCCCGATAACGTCCCCGCCGTCTGCCGGCGGCGTTCCTTGAGGCGCGGAAACAATCCGTAGACGCGCTCCATGTCGGACGCGATCGCGGCGTGGTCGTTGCGGATGTACGCGCCCATCGCCAGGTTTTCCTCGATCGACAGCGCGCCGAACACGCCGCGGCCTTCGGGCACCATCGCCAAGCCCCGCCGCACGAGCCTGAACGCTGGCTTGCCGGTGACGTTCTCGCCGCCGTACAAGACCTTGCCGGCCTTCAACGGCAGCAGGCCGCAGATGCCTTTGAGCGTCGTGGTCTTGCCCGCGCCGTTGGCGCCGATCAGGCAGACCATCTCGCCCTGCGCCACCTCGAGGTCGATACCCTTCACTGCATGGATGCCACCGTAGGCAACTTCCAGCTTCTGCAATTGCAACATCGGCGTGGCGGCGTCCATTGCGTCACGGCCGGCCTCCATGTGGGGTCTATTCATGGCCGACATCCAACGTTGTCGGCCGACGACGCCGATTCGCGCTTGCTCGCCCCCCGCGCGCGATGCGCGCGGGGCCCCACTCGCCGCTCACGTCGTCCCCTTCAGGTTCAGCGATACCTCGCCACCAAGGTACGCGGCAATCACGCGTTCGTCCTTCTGCACTTCCGCGGCCGGACCCTCGGCGATCTTCTTGCCGTAGTCCAGCACCAGCACGCGATCGCAAATGCTCATCACCAGCTTCATGTCGTGTTCGATCAGCAGGATCGTCGTGCCGTCGCGGCGGATGTCCTCGAGCAGCGCGCGCAGCGACGCTGTCTCGGTGGCATTCATGCCGGCTGCAGGCTCGTCTAATGCCAGCAGCTTCGGTTCCGTCGCCATCGCGCGCGCAATCTCGAGGCGGCGCTGGTCGCCGTACGCAAGATGCTGCGCGAGGCTGTGCGCGCGCTTCTCGACGCCCACATACTTCAGCAGCTCGTAGGCACGCTGGTGGATTGCACGTTCCTCGGCGCGCGTGCCGGCATTGCGCGAAATGGCGCCCCAGACACCGGCATGCGTGCGCACGTGCCGGCCGATCATCACGTTCTCGAGCGCGGACAGGTTGGCGAAGAGCCGGATGTTCTGGAACGTGCGCGCGATGCCGCGCCTCGCCACGTCGTTGGGCTTCAGGTTCTCGAGCGGTGCGCCGTCGAACATGAACGTGCCGCCATCGCGGATGTAGATCCCCGTCAGCACGTTGAAGAGCGACGTCTTGCCGGCGCCGTTGGGGCCGATCAGGCCGTAGATCTCGCCATGGTTGATCGTGAAGCTGACCTCGGACAGCGCCTGCACGCCGCCGAAACGCTTGGTAATGTCGGTCGCCTTCAGCAGCGCCAGCGCGGACGCGTGTCGAGGTACTGCCACGCCTTGCGCCGCGCCGGTCATGCTTTCACTTTGGTTTCGAGTTCGCGCTTGCGCAATGCGGAGGGCATGATGCCGGCCGGCCGGTAAAGCATCATCAGCACCAGCGCCAGGCCGAAGAGCAGCATCCGGATCACCTCGGGCTCGAGCAGCATTTGGCCGAAGATGGCCTTTTGGATCGGTTCGACCGTGTAGCGCAGGATCTCCGGCACGAACGACAGCAGCAGCGCGCCGATGATCACGCCCCAGATGTTACCCATGCCGCCTAACACCACCATCGCCAGCACCATCACCGATTCAGTGAGGCCGAAGCTCTCGGGGCTGATGAAACCCTGGATCGCGGAGAACATGCCGCCGGCGATGCCGCCGAACGACGCACCCATTGCAAAGGCCAGCAGCTTGATGTTGCGCGTATTGATGCCCATCGCGCGCGCCGCGATCTCGTCCTCGCGGATCGCCTCCCACGCCCGCCCGATCCGCGAATCCTGCAGGCGAATATTGATGACGATGATCCCCGCCAACACGATCAGGAAGAAGTAGTAGTACTTGATCGGCCCGGTGAAATCGAGGCCGAGGATTGTTTCGCGCTTCGAGAAATCGAAGCTGCCGATCCGGAACGGGTCGATCAGCGTGATGCCCTGCGGGCCGTTGGTGATGTTGACCGGCTGCGACAGGTTGTTCAGGAAGATCCGGATGATCTCACCGAAGCCGAGCGTGACGATAGCCAGGTAGTCGCCGCGCAACTTCAACGTTGGAGCGCCGAGCAGGATGCCGAACATGCAGGCCACCGCGGCACCGATGGGCAGGATGATCCAGAACGGCAGGTGCAGGTTGAAGTGCGGGCTCGCCAGCAGCGCATAGACGTAGGCACCCACCGCATAGAACGCGATGTAGCCGAGGTCGAGCAGGCCCGCGAAGCCGACGACGATGTTCAAGCCCAGCGCGAGGAACACGTACAGGATCGCGAGGTTGGTGATGCGCACCCACGCGGTGCCCACCGACGCCAGCACCCACGGCAGGATCAGCAGGCAGGCGATGACCAGCAGGAACCCGGCCTTGACGAGCCACGGGTTTTTCGTCGTATCAAAGAATGACTTCATGCACGATCCGATACCCGCTCGCCCAGCAAGCCGGACGGACGGAAGACGAGGACGGCGATCAGCACCAGGAACGCGAACACGTCCTGGTAGTTCGAGCCGAAGAGCGTGAGGTAGGAGCCATCGGCACAGCGCCTGGCCAGCGCATCGGACCAGCCGGAAAGCTGGCACAGGTTGGTCAGGTCCCCGATATAGCCCGCGCCCATCGCCTCGATCACGCCGAGCAACAGTCCACCCAGCATCGCCCCACCCAGGTTGCCGATGCCGCCCAGCACCGCAGCGGAAAACGCCTTCAGGCCGAGGATGAAGCCCATCTGGTAATGCGCGATGCCGTAGTAGCTGCCCACCATCACGCCCGCCACGGCGCCCAGCCCCGCACCGATGACGAACGTCAGCGAGATCACGCGGTTGATGTCGATGCCCATCAGCCCCGCGACCTGCTGGTTCTGCGACGTGGCGCGCATCGCCACGCCAAGCCGGGTCCGGTACACGAGGAACAGCAGCCCCGCCATCATCGCGAACGACGTGACGATGATCGCAATCTGCACATTGGTGATCGTGGCGCCGTCAGGGTTGCCGGTGATGTGGTACGGCACGGTCGCGATGACCTGCGGAAACGGCATCGGATTGCGGCTCCAGATGATCAGCGCGAGGTTCTGCAGGATGATCGAGAGCCCGATCGCGGTGATCAGCGGGGCGAGGCGCGGCGCACGCCGCAGCGGCCGATACGCGGTGCGTTCCAGCGTGTAGCCGACACCCATGCACGCGGGCACCGCCACCAGCACGCCGGCCAGCACGATCAGCAGCGGATGCAGGCCGATGTTGGCACCCGTCAGCGTGACGATCACCGTGTACGCCACCATCGCGCCGATCATCACCACCTCGCCGTGGGCAAAGTTGATGAGCTGGATGATTCCGTAGACCATCGTGTAGCCCAGCGCCACCATCGCATAGACGCTACCGAGCGTGAGGCCGTTGACCAGCTGCTGCAGGAAGATGTCCAGATGCGCCTTGAGGGGATACGGCCAACGATGCCCGGATTGTGTCGTTACGTGGCGCTAGAGGCAAGCGGACGAAGTTGCCCGCGTGAAAAAGGGGCCAGGCTCGAATTAAAAAAGGGGCCAGGCTCGGAAAAAAAAGGGGCCAGGCTCGAATTAACTTGTCTCTGGCCCGCACAAGCCGGACGTTGTTCCCAAGT
>Ga0335394_10007160_pt1 | contig 12590 bp, 13 predicted proteins | sample MAT03_FD_205741 | JGI IMG/M metagenome (GOLD analysis project Ga0335394, IMG submission 205741) | Freshwater microbial communities from Lake Fryxell liftoff mats and glacier meltwater in Antarctica - MAT-03 (spades assembly) (version 2) ... | reverse complement strand
TGGCCGACGCCGGCTTTGTTGACCAGGATGTCCAGCCGCCCGAAGTGCAATTCAGCCGCTTCCATCATCTTGCGCACATCGGCCGCCACGCTCACGTCCACCTGCACGGCGCGGGCGTTCGGCCCCAGCGCCGCAGCCACTTCCAGCGCGGCCGGCAGGTGTTGGTCAGCAACGATCACAAAAGCCCCTTCGGCCACAAATTTCTTGCAGATGCCTGCGCCAAAACCCGAACCACCACCGGTGACGATGGCGACTTTGTTGTGCAGTCTCATGGCAGCTCCAGCAGGTTGTGGAAAGGCTTGCGGTTCTTCCAGCGGTAGGTCTTGAAGTCGCGCAGGTCCGTCGACAAGATGCGCCCATGGCCCAGGTGTTCAGCCAGCAGCACCAGGCTGGCGTCGGCCAAATCCATGGGCAGCGTGGCGTACTTGCGCATCAATGTGGGGAGTTGAGCCCACTGCTGCTGCGGCGGCGACCAAACCTGCAAGTTGCCTTCGGCGACGTCGTCCATCAGCGAAGCGGCGATAGCGCCGCTCACGCGCGTACCGATCATGTAACAGGCTTCGGTCAGAACCGGCCAAGTCGTGATCCAACCTTCACTTTGTGTTGGCAAGCTCCTGACTGCGCTGGCATGCCAGCGGTCACCTGCGTCGGCCAGCGCAATGAAACAACCGGTGTCGACCGCGATCACCGCTTCGGCAGCCCGTGTTTGGCGGCCCAAGACTCGGCCAGGATCTGCTTGTAGTTACTGGCCGTGTCGCTGTGGCCGCTGTTGCCTTTGCCGATCCAACGCGCAAAGTTGAGCAGCCCCTTGGGCTCAGTGCGAACGTGCGCGTAGTACATCGAAACACTGTCACGCACCACTTGGCTGATGCTTTGGCCCGTGGACTCGGTGATGTACTGAAGTTGCTGTTCGGTGTTCCCATCAAGGCGAGCGTTGATACGCATGGAATGGCTCCATCGAGGTTGTTAGCAGGATTGTCTGACAGTGTATGACACCGGCGATGGCCTGGCCAGCCAGGCTACCCATGATGAATCGCCACGGTCTTCAACACCGAAAACCCATACAACGCCTCAAAGCCCTTTTCGCGGCCGTGGCCGGAGTGTTTGACACCACCGAACGGCAGTTCCACACCGCCACCCGCGCCGTAGTTGTTGATGAAGACCTGGCCGCAGTGCAGGGCGCGGGCCATTCGCATCTGGCGGGCGCCGTCACGCGTCCACACCCCCGCCACCAAACCGAAGGCCGTGCCGTTGGCGATGCGCAGGGCATCGGCTTCGTCGTCGAACGGCATCACCACTTGCAGCGGGCCGAACACTTCTTCCTGCGCCAGACGGTGGCCCGGGTCCACGCCAGCCACCAGCGTGGGCGCAACGTAACAGCCACCGCGGGGCAAATCGGCTGGCAACGGGCTTTGTGCGGCGATGTGCAGGCCCTCAGCCAGCGCGCTGTCGATGCAGCCCTGCACACGGTCGCGCTGGCGCATCGAGATCAACGGCCCCACGTCGACATCACCCAGCGCGGGCCCCACGCGCAAGCCGCTGTAACGCTCGGCCATGCGCTGCACCACGGTATCGAACAGCGGCCGCTGCACGAGGATGCGCGATGCCGCCGAACAGGTCTGGCCAGCGTTCTGGATGCCACTGTTCACGAGGCTGGGCAGCGCCGCTTCGAGATCGGCGTCAGCAAACACGATCTGCGGGCTTTTGCCACCCAGCTCCAGCGTCACCGGCACGGCATTGCGCGCAGCCGCGACCTGGATCGACACCCCCACCTCCACCGACCCGGTGAAAGAGATGTGGCGCACGCCGGCATGCGCAGCCAGCGCCGCACCGGCTTCTTCGCCCAGGCCCGTCACCACGTTCAAGGCCCCCGCCGGCAACCCTGCCTGCATGGCCATGTGGGCAAAGGCCAGCGCCGTCAGACAGGCGTCTTCAGCCGGCTTCAACACACAGGCGTTGCCCATGGCCAGCGCCGCACCGACGCTGCGGCCGATGATCTGCATGGGGTAGTTCCAGGGCACGATGTGGGCCGTGACGCCATGCGGTTCGCGCAGCGTCAGGGCCGTGTAGCCGGCGTTGAAAGGCAGCGTGTGGCCATGCACCTTGTCGGCCGCGCCACCGTAGAACTCCAGGTAGCGCGCCAGGGCCAGGGCGTCGGCCCGGCCTTGTTTGAGCGGCTTGCCGACGTCCAGCGCCTCCAGCCAGGCCAGGTGGTCGGCTTGTTCCAGCACCAAGGCACTCATGCGCATCAGCAGCCGACCCCGTTCAGCCGCGCTGAGCGCACCCCAGTCACCGGCCAGGGCGCTCTGCGCAGCCAACACGGCGGCGTCCACGTCGGCCGCTGTGCCACGGCCGATGTGGGCCAGCACGCTGCCGTCAGATGGGTTGGTCAAGGGCAAGGTCTGGCCGCTGGCTGCGGCTTGCCAACGCCCGCCGATCAGCAACTGCGTGGTGTCAAAACCGGTCGGTGATAGGTTCATGTTGGAGGCCCTTCGGCTGCTTGCGGCATCATCGTTGCAGATGATTTTGTTCCTGCTCAAACGCCTGACGACTTTTTTGCTCACGCTGGCCGCGGCTTCGCTGGTCGTGTTTGCGGTGTTGGAGCTTTTGCCGGGCAACGCAGCACAGATCATCCTGGGCGACAGCGCCACGCCGGAATCACTCGCCGCCCTGCAAACCCGCCTGGGCCTGGACCGCCCGGCGTGGGAGCGTTATGCGGCCTGGGTCGGCGGCCTGCTCAGCGGCCAGACGGCCATGAGCATCAGTTACGACACGCCCACGGCCGAGTTGATTGCCCAGCGCTTGCAGGTCACCCTGCCGCTGGCGCTGATGGCCATGCTGCTGACGGTGGTGCTGGCGTTGGCGGTGGGGGTGTACGCCGCTTCGCGCCACCAGCGCCCGGGCGATGTGGCGGTGATGGCGGCCAGCCAGCTGGGCCTTGCGCTGCCGAACTTCTGGTTCGCCATCCTGCTGATCTGGCTGTTCGCGGTGAAGCTGCAGTGGTTCAGCGCTGGTGGGTTTCCAGGCTGGAGCGCCGACGAGGGCGGCGGGGTCGGACCGGGCCTGCAAGCACTGCTTTTGCCGGCAGTGGCATTGGCGGTGGTGCAAGCCGCCATCCTGGCGCGTGTGACCCGTTCGGCCGTGCTGGACGTGCTGCGCGAAGACTTCGTGCGCACGGCTCGGGCCAAAGGATTGAGCAGGCAACAGGCGCTGTGGCGCCACGTCTTGCGCAACGCCCTGGTGCCGGTGTTGACGGTGGCCGGCCTGCAGTTCGCCAACCTCATCACCGGCACGGTGGTGGTCGAGAACGTCTTCGTGCTGCCGGGCATCGGCCGCCTGGTGTTCCAGGCGGTTGCCAACCGCGACCTGATCGTCGTGCGCGACGTGGTGATGCTGCTGGCCGCGGTGGTGGTGGCCGTGAACCTGCTGGTGGATGTGCTCTCGGCCTGGGCCGACCCGCGGCTGCGCCTGACGTGAACAAGCTCGACATCCGCGCCGCGGCGCCGCCAGGGACAGCGTCTTTTCCGAGCTTCTGGCAACGCGCCCGCCGGCACACCGGGTTTGCTGTCGGCGCTGTGCTGACGGCGTTGATGGCCGCAGCGGCGCTGCTGTCGCTGCTGTGGCAGCCGTATTCGCCGGCCGACATCAACATCCCCAACAAGCTGCAAGCGCCCAGTCTGGCGCACTGGCTGGGCACCGACAGCCTGGGGCGCGATGTCTTCAGTCAACTGTGGGTCGGCGCACAAAACAGCATCGCCGTGGGGGTGGTGGCGGTGGGCATCGGGCTGGTGCTGGGGGTGGCGCTGGGCTGCACGGCGGCCGCGGCCCAGCACAACGGCCGCGGCTGGCTGAACGAACTCATCATGCGTGGCAGCGACTTCACGTTTGCCTTTCCGGCGCTGTTGACGGCCATCATGCTCAGCGCCATCTATGGCCCGGGTTTGTTGATGAGCATGGTGGCCATCGGCATCTTCAACGTGCCGGTCTTCGCGCGCGTGACGCAAGCCGCTGCCGCCAGCGTCTGGGGCCGCGACTTCGTCAGCGCCGCGCGCGCCGCCGGCCTGGGGCCGCTGGCCATCACGCGCAGCCACGTGCTGCCCAACATCGCCGCAGCCATCACCGTGCAGGCCACGATTGCCTTTGCCACAGCGATACTGGCCGAGGCCGCGCTGTCGTACCTCGGCCTGGGCACACAGCCACCGCAACCGAGCTGGGGGCGCATGCTGAATGAAGCGCAGATGCAGATGTTCCAGGCGCCCTGGCTGGCGCTGTGGCCGGGCCTGGCGATCATGGCCAGTGTGCTGGGCCTGAACCTGATGGGCGACGGGCTGCGCGACTTGCTGGACCCGAAGCTGGCGCGGGGGCGTTGACGATCGAACCCCATCGAGCTGGCCCAACGGCTGCCTACACTTGTGCGCCCAGCCACTTCCATGTCAAGGGAACCAGTGCCATGTTGAAGATCGACTTTGTTTCCGATGTCGCCTGTCCGTGGTGTGCCGTCGGCTTGAATTCACTGGAAATCGCGCTCAAGCAGTTGGGGCCGGATGTGCCCGTGTCGCTGCACTTTCAGCCCTTTGAGTTGAACCCGCAGATGCCAGCGGAAGGCGCCGATGCGGCCACCTATTTGAAGAACAAATACGGCATGGACGACGCCCAACTCGCCGCCGCCCGCAGCAACATCCGCCAGCGTGGTGCCGATGTCGGCTTCACCTTTGGCGAGCGCGCCCATGTCTGGAACACCTTCGATGCCCACCGCCTGCTGCACTGGGCCGGCGTGGTTGACCAACAAAGCGGCGGCGCCGACGGCCACCAACGCGCCTTGAAACACGCCCTGCTTCAGGCCTACCACGGCGAAGGCCGCAACCCAGGCGCTACCGAGGTGCTGCTGGACCTGGCCCAGCAAGTCGGCCTGGACGCGGATGCCGCCGGCGAGGTGCTGGCCAGCGGCCGCTTCGCTGACGAAGTGCGGCAGGCGCAACGCGAGTGGCAAGACGCTGGCATCCAGTCGGTGCCGGCGATCGTCATCGACCAGCGTCATTTGATTTCCGGCGGCCAGCCACCCGAGGTGTTCGAGCGCACGCTGCGCCAAATCGCCGCTGACGCCGCTGACGCCGCTGACGCCGCTCAGGCCGCTCAAGCGAACGCCGCCTGACATGCCGCGCAACATCGAAGTCAAGGCACGCGTCGCCGACATGCAAGCGCTAATGCACCGCGCCACGGCGCTGGCCGGCATGCAGCCAGAACTGATCGAGCAGGACGACACTTTTTTCAGCGTGCCGAACGGCCGCCTGAAGCTGCGCCAATTCGCCGATGGCAGCGCCGAACTGATCCAGTACCAGCGCGCCGACAGCCTAGAGGCCAAAGCCAGCGATTACGTTCGTGTGCCGGTGTCCGACCCCGCCGGACTGCGCGAAGCCCTGGCCCGCGGCTGCGGGGTGCAGGGCCGCGTGCAGAAGCAGCGGTGGTTGCTGATCGTCGGTCAGACGCGCATCCACCTCGACCGCGTGGCGGGCCTGGGCGACTTCATGGAACTTGAAGTGGTTTTGCGGCCCGAACAGACCGACGCCGACGGCAGCGCCATGGCACGGGCCTTGATGGCCGCGCTGGGCCTGGAGGGTGCACCCACTTTGGCCGGTAGCTACCTTGACTTGATGGCCAAGGCCTGAACGCGCCAGAACGCGCCAGAACGTGACCCTGCTCGAAGTGACTGACTTGCGTGTCAGCCTGCCCACCGCACAAGGCCAGGTGGAGGCTTTGCGTGGCGTGGGCTTTTCGCTCGAACGCGGTCAGACGCTGGGGCTGATGGGTGAGTCGGGCTGCGGCAAAAGCCTCACCGCCTTGGCCCTGATGGGCTTGTTGCCCGAGGGCGCAGTCACCACCGGCTCGGTCCGCTTGCAGGGCCAGGAACTGCTGGGGCTGGACGACGCGGCGCTGTGCCGTCTGCGGGGCGCGCGCATGGCCATGGTGTTCCAGGAACCCATGACCGCACTCAACCCGCTGCACACGGTGGGCCAGCAGATTGCCGAGCCGTTGCGGCTGCACCAGGGCTTGTCACGCGACGCCGCGCGCACCCAGGCTTTGCAGCTGCTCGAGCGGGTGCAGATGCCCCAGGCGCGCGAGCGTTTGAGCGCGTACCCGCACCAGCTCAGCGGCGGGCAGCGACAGCGGGTGGTGATTGCCATGGCTCTGGCCTGCGGGCCCGAGCTGTTGATCGCCGACGAGCCCACCACCGCGCTGGACGTGACGCTGCAACGCGAGGTGCTGCGGCTGATTCAGCAGCTGGTCCAGGAAGACGGCATGGGCCTGCTGCTGATCAGCCATGACTTGGGGGTGATGGCCGACACGGTGCAGCGCTTGTGGGTGATGTACGCCGGCAGCGTGGTCGACAGCGGGCCCACCGCGTCGGTGCTGGGGCGGCTGGCCCACCCTTACACCCGGGGCTTGTTCGGCGCGCGGCCTCACTTGAAGGCAAGTTTGACTGACAACAAAGGCCGCGGCGCGCGGTTGGCCACGATCCCCGGGCGGGTGCCCTCGCTGACCGAAATGCCCACCGGCTGTGCCTTTGCCGGGCGTTGCAGCTGGGTGCTGGACGAGTGCCGCAGCGGACCACCGGCGGCCGTGGTGGTGGCGCCAGGGCACGCCGTGCGTTGCCTGCGCGCCAGCGTGGCGGGCCTGATGTGAGCGCGCCGCTGCTGGTGGTCGAGGGCCTGTGCAAACACTATCGCCTGCCACGCCCGGGGCTGTTCAGCGCCGCACCCGAGGTTGTGGCACTGGTCGACGTCGGCTTCACACTGCCGGCCGGCAAGAACCTGGGCGTGGTCGGTGAATCGGGCTCGGGCAAAAGCACGCTGGCACGTTTGGTGATGGCGCTGGAAGCGCCCAGCGCGGGCCGTGTGTTGTTGAACGGCGTCGACCTGCACAGCCTGAAACCGACTGAGCTGCGGGCCGCGCGCAGCCAGCTGCAAATGGTGTTCCAGGACCCCTTCAGCAGCCTGGACCCGCGCCGCACGGTCCTGGACAGCGTGGCCGAACCGCTGGCCGCCCTGCACGGCGCGGGCAAGGCCGAACAGCGCGAACGCGCAGCGGAGTCGCTGGCGGCGGTGGGCCTGTCCAGCGCCGACCTGGCCAAGTACCCGCATGAGTTCAGCGGTGGTCAGCGCCAGCGCATCGCCATCGCGCGCGCACTCATCACGCGGCCAAAACTGATCGTCGCCGATGAGCCGGTGAGCGCGCTCGATTTGTCGGTGCAGGCCCAGGTACTGAACCTGATGCAGGACCTGCAAGACCAGTTCGGTTTGAGCTACCTCTTCATCAGCCACGACCTGGCAGTGGTGCAACACCTGTGTGACGAGGTGCTGGTGCTGCAGGCCGGGCGGGTGGTTGAACGTGGCACGCCGCAGGCCTTGTTCAGCCAGCCGCAGCACGCCTACACCCGGGCCTTGATCGCCGCCGTACCCGGCGAAGGGCCGCAGGCCGAGACCACAATGTCTGTCTCGTCCAACAGCGCCCCCGCCCAGCCGCCATGACCCTGCACCGCCGCGACATCAACACCTGGCTGGCCACCTTGCCGGCCCTGGTCAGCGCAGGACTGCCGCTGCCCGTTTGGGCCCAGCGCAGCAAAGACACCGTCGTGCTGGCGATGGTGCTGGAGCCACCCGGCCTGGACCCGACCACGGGCGCGGCAGCGGCCATCGGCGAGGTGGTGCACTACAACGTCTTCGAAGGCCTGACCAAAATCAACGTCGACGGCAGCGTGACACCGCTGCTGGCCCAGGACTGGCAGACCACGCCCGACGGCAAGACCTACACCTTCCGCCTGAAGAAGGGCGTCACCTTCAGCGACGGCCAGGTCTGTGATGCTGCGGCGGTGAAGTTCAGCTTCGAGCGCGCGCGTGCACCCGACAGCACCAACAAGGCGCGCAAGGCGGTGTTCGACAACATCTCACGGGTGCAGGTGGTGGACGCCCACACGGTCATCCTGGTGCTGGACAACGCCGACGCCTTGTTGCCGTTCCGCCTGGGCGAAAACACCGCCGTCATCCTGCACCCCAGCACCGCTGCAGGGGCCGCTGCCAAACCCGTCGGCACAGGGCCATACCGGCTGGAGAACTGGAACAAGGGCTCAGCCATCACGCTGCTGCGCTGGGACGGCTACCGCGACGCCGCGCGCGTGAAGATCCGCCGCGCCACCTTCCGCTTCATCAACGACCCGGCCGCGCAGGTGGCCGCACTGCTGGCGGGCGACGTCGACGCCATGCCACGCCTGGGCGCTACCCAGGCGCTCAAACAGTTCCAGGCCGACAGACGTTTCAGCGTGGAACTGGGTGCCACCGCGGGCAAGGGCATGGTCGCCATCAACAACAGGAAGAAGCCTTTCGACGACGTGCGGGTGCGCCGCGCGGTGGCCCATGCCATCGACCGCAAGGCTTTCATCGACGGCGCGCTGGACGGCCTGGCCAAGCCCATTGGCAGCCACTTCGCGCCCACCGACGCGGGCTATGTCGACCTGACCGGCGTGACGCCGCATGACCCCGACAAAGCCCGCGCGCTGCTGCGCGAAGCGGGCATCACGTCGCCGTTGAACGTGGTGCTGACACTGCCGCCGCCGCAGTACGCGCGCCAGGGCGGCGAGATCGTGGCCGCACAGTTGGCCAAGGTCGGCATCAACGCCAAGATCGAGAACGTCGAATGGGCGCAATGGTTGAGCGGGGCCTTCAAAGGCAACTTTGACCTGACCGTCATCCTGCACGTCGAGCCGCTGGACTATGCCGCGGCCTACACCAACCCGGGCTACTACTTCGGCTATGACAGCGCCAAGTTCCGCAGTCTGGTGTCGACGATGGCGGCCACCCGCGAGCCGCGCGAGAAAGACCGCTTGTGGCGTGCCGTGCAACGCCAGCTGGCTGAGGATGCCGTCAACGCCTTTGTCTTCAGCCCGGCGCAAGTGGCGGTGGCCAAACGGGGGTTGCGTGGCGTCTGGAGCAGCTCGCCGGTCTTCGCCAACGACCTGGCCGCCCTGCAGTGGAGCAGCGCATGAACCAGCCGCCAGCCGTGCAGAACCTGCCTGGGTTCCTGGCCAAACCTCCTGGCCACACCCTGAGCACCACGGGCAAGCCAGCCTGGCAATTGACGGCGGCTGAACTGACGGCCGCTTACCGCTGTGGCGAGCTCTCACCCGTGCAGGCCACCGCCGAGGTGCTGGCCCACGTGGCGCTGTGCGAACCCGCCCTGCAAGCCACCTGTGCCTGGCAGCCTGAGGCGGCCTTGGCCATGGCGCGGCAGTCCGAAGCACGCTGGCGGCGCCACCAGCCGCTCTCGGTGCTGGACGGTGTGCCCGTCACGATCAAGGACAACCTGCCCGTGCGCGGCTGGCCCATCCGCAACGGCACGGCGGCCAGCAGTGATGCGCCAGCGCTGGAAGACTGCCCGCCGGCGGCCCGGCTGCGCGAGTCCGGCGCGGTGCTGCTGGGCCAGACCACCATGCCGGACTACGGCATGTTGTCGTCGGCCCTGTCCAGCCTGCACCCGCTCACCCGCAACCCCTGGGACCTGGACAAGACACCGGGCGGCAGCAGTGCGGGCGCTGGCGCGGCAGCGGCCGCCGGTTACGGGCCGCTGCACATCGGCACCGACATCGGCGGCAGCATCCGCCTGCCGGCAGGCTGGTGCAGCGTGGTGGGCTTCAAGCCCAGTGGTGGCCGCGTGCCCATCACCGCGCCGTTTTCGGGCCGTGTGGCCGGGCCACTGGCCAGAACCGTGGCTGACGTCGCCATGGCCATGGCGGTGTTGTCGCAGCCTGATTGGCGCGACGCCACCAGCCTGCCCGCTCAGCCGCTGGGCTGGAGCGATCTGGACATCGACCCGGGCAAGAACCCGGACGCGAACCCGGACCTGCGCGGCTGCAAGCTGGGTCTGTTGATCGACGCTGGCTGGGGCTTGGACGTCGAGCCCGACACCCGCGCTGCTATCGAAAACGCTGCGCGGCTTCTGGCATCGGCCGGGGCGACGGTGCAACCCATCGCGCCCATCAGCAGCCGCGCCATGGTGCAAGGAATGGACCAGTTCTGGCGCCTGCGCTTTTGGCTCGAGCTGCAGGCCCTGGCGCCCGAACGGCGCCAGCGGGTCTTGCCCTACATCCGCGACTGGGCCGCCAGCGCTCAGGCACTGACTGCCAGCCAGGCCTACCAAGGCCAGGCGCAGGTGGCCGCACTGCGCGACGCTGCCGTCGTGGCCTGCCAGCCGTTTGACTACGTGCTCTCGCCCGTCAGCCCCGTGCCGGCCTTCACCGCCGAATGGGCCAGCCCGCTGAACGACCCGGCGCGGCCGTTCGAACACATCGCCTTCACCCTGCCGTTCAACATGAGCGAGCAGCCCGCCATCAGCCTGCCCTGCGGTTTCACCCGCGGGGCACGGCCGCTGCCGATCGGCCTGCAGATCGCCGGGCGCCGGCATGACGACCTGGGCGTGCTGCGCCTGGCTCGGGTGTGGGAGCAACTGCGGCCAGTTCTGCCCGCGTGGCCGCCACTGGCATAACGGCAGATCGACACGGGTCCAGGCCGGCCTGAGGCGGCGCCGCAGGGCCTGTCAAGCCAGCGCGCTACATTCCGCTCATGTCCAGCCCAGACGCCCGTGGCAACCCGTGCAGCAGTCGCTCGGCGGCTGCGCACGCGGCGGTGGAGCAGGCGCTGTGGCGAATGATGTCGTTCTACGACACGCCCGTGGCGGACCTGGACAGCGCCAGCGCACACGACCCCGCTTGGTGCTTTCCGCACGCCATGAAGGCCGGCTTCCTGTGGAGCCTGACGGAGCCGTCGTTGCACGACACCGCCAGCGCCCATCTGGCCGACGCCCAGGCGCTGGGCAACAACGCCACACCCCGCGAAAAAGCCCATCTGCACGCCTTGGTGCAGGTGCAGGAAGGTCGCTGGACAGCGGCCTGCCGCAGCTGGGACGAACTGCTGCTGGACCACCCGCGCGACGCCTTGGCGCTGCAGTGGGCGCAGTCTTTTGATTTTTTTCGGGGCGACAGCGGCGGCCTGCGCAGCCGCCCGGCGCGGGTCCTGCCAGAGTGGGACGAAGACGACCCGCTGTACCCGCATGTGCTGGGGCACCACGCCTTTGGCCTGGAAGAAGCCAACCTCTACCCCCAGGCCGAAGAAGCTGGCCGCCGCGCCTTGGCCCTCGACCCAGGCTCGCCCTGGGCCGTGCATGCCGTGGCGCATGTGATGGACATGCAGGGCCGCTTTGACGAAGGCGCCGCCTGGCTGCGGCTGCACCAGCCGCAATGGGCGGCTGGCAACGGCTTTGCGGCTCACCTGTGGTGGCACAAGGGCCTGTTCCGCCTGGAAGGCATGGATCTCGCCGGTGCGCAGCGTCTGATCGACAACCATCTGAGCGGCGCAAACCTGTTGATCACGTTGCAGCGGCTGGACGCCGCGTCGCTGCTGTGGCGGCTGCACCTGCTGGGGCAGGACGTGTCGACGCCCTGTGCCGCGCTGGTGGCAGACTGGGACCTGTCAGCACCGGCAGCCGGTTATTACGCCTTCAACGACGTGCACGTGGTGATGGCCTTGTTGGGTAGCGCTGAAGTTGCACAGGCTGAACGCTGGCTGGCACGCTGTGCGGAACGGGCCATGACCGCGACCGACGCGCGGCGCAGCAACCACGCCATGGCGCGCGAAGTCGGCCTGCCGCTGATGCGCGGCCTGGTGGCTTTTGCGCGCGGTGACGCCGACACCGCGGCCGAGCTGCTGTTCCCGCTGCGCAGCGTCGCCCGCGCTCTGGGCGGCAGCCACGCGCAGCGCGACCTGATCGACCAGACCTTGTTGGCCGCCGCCGCACAAGGCAACCGGCGCAGCATGGGCCACGCTTTGTTGAACGAACGCTGCATGGCCAAGCCGCAGACACCGCTGACGCGGTTTTGGATGGACACCCTGCGCGACGACGGCGCCGCCAGGGCTTGACCGCAGGAGACACCCACGCATGGCCACCGAAGAGAAGCGCGAACAACGGCTGCGGCTGCTGGAAGACCACATCGGCCGGTCTTTGGCCGAATCACAAGCCAACGGCGAGCTGCAAAGCGCCAAGGGTTTTGGCAAACCGCTGAACCTGGGCGACGGTTATGACGACACCCCGGCTGAGCTGCGCATGCCCTTCAAGATGCTCAAGGACAGCGGCTTTGTACCGCCCGAGGTGGCGCTGATGCACGAGATAGCAGCGCTGCGCGAGAGCCTGGCGGCCAGCGTGGAGGGCAGCCCAGGGCACCAGCCGCTGAAGCAGCGCCTGGCCGAACTGCAGCAGCAGTTGTCGCTGCGGCTGGAACGCTTGCGCGGGGCCTGATCACGGCCTGACCTGGGCTTGGCAAAAGCAAGCCCTGCACAGCGGGTGCTGAAGGCCAGCCGCGCGGAATTCACCACCCGTTGCAAGGCCTTGCGGGGAGTGGCCCTGTGAGGACTGCGTACCGTCGGCCTTGTGCTGGGACTTTTCGCTGGGACTATTGACTGGCGACCGGTATGACGCTGACGGTGCATGGAGCACGGGGCGTGGGGCGTGGGGCGTGGGACGTGGGGCAAGACGCCCCAGTTTGGCCG
>Ga0335394_10007159_pt1 | contig 12590 bp, 11 predicted proteins | sample MAT03_FD_205741 | JGI IMG/M metagenome (GOLD analysis project Ga0335394, IMG submission 205741) | Freshwater microbial communities from Lake Fryxell liftoff mats and glacier meltwater in Antarctica - MAT-03 (spades assembly) (version 2) ... | reverse complement strand
CTGTGTTAGCCGCGTTCTTATTTACAATAAAGGCGATCGTCTATTTTCGTCTGTTACAGTAGGGTAGTAGGACAGACGTAATCGGTCAATTTGAATTTTTCAGTTTCCTTCATGGCTTTAAATCCGTCGCTGACGTCGACCAAATTGTCATAACCGCGTGCCCGCAGAATACTTGCAAAAATCATAGAGCGGTAACCGCCTGCACAGTGGATATAACATGTTTTATCCTTTGGAAGGCTCGCCATAGCATCGTTGACAAAATCCAGGGGTACATTTTCCGCAGATTGAACGTGCTCGCTGAGGAATTCGCTTTCCTTGCGCACGTCAAAGACCGGGGCTTCCGGGTTGGCGGCCAGGATGTCGGCGAATTGTTTGGCCGTGATGCGCTGGATGGTGTCTACTTCTTTCCCGGAGGTTTTCCAGGCAGCAAAACCGCCGTCGAGGTATCCGATACAATAATCGTAGCCCACACGCGCCAGGCGGGTCACCACTTCTTCTTCGCGGCCCGGCTCGGTGATCAGCAATATTTCCTGTTTGATATCGGGAATCAGGGCGCCTACCCAAGGTGCAAAGTTTCCGTCGATACCAATGTTAATGGAGTTAGGGATAAAACCTTCCGAGAATTTTTGTGCATCCCTGGTGTCGAGCACCAGCGCGCCGGTTTCATTGGCTGCTGTTTCAAAAGCACGGGGCGAGAGGGCGTGCGTACCGCGTTTGATAACTTCGTCGATGCTGTCGTAACCGTGTTTGTTCATGGCTACATTGAGCGGGAAGTAGGCCGGAGGCGGTATGAGGCCGGTGGTCACTTCTTTCACAAACTCGGCTTTGGTCATGTTGGCCCGCAGCGCGTAATTGATCGCCTTTTGATGGCCAAGCGTGTCGAATGTTTCTTTCGACATGTTTTTGCCGCAGGCAGAACCGGCGCCATGCGCAGGATAAACAATCACGTTGTCGGGTAAGGTCATCACTTTATTTCGCAGCGAATCGAACAAGGTTTCGGCCAATTGTTCCTGCGTCATGTGGGCAGCTTTTTGCGCCAGGTCGGGGCGGCCAACATCTCCGATGAAGAGCGTGTCTCCGGAGAACAGGGCTTTTTCTTTGCCGTTTTCGTCCAGCAGTAAGAAGCAAGCGCTTTCCATAGTATGACCCGGTGTGTGCAGTACCCGGAAAGTCAGTTTCCCTACCTTGAACTCTTCACCGTCCTTGGCAACAAGTGCGTCGAAGCCTGGGCTGGCGGTCGGACCATACACAATGCGGGCGCCGGTTTTATGGCTGAGGTCCACATGGCCGCTCACAAAGTCGGCGTGGAAGTGGGTCTCAAAAACGTATTTGATTTTTGCACCGTCTTTTTTGGCTTGTTCAATGTAAGAATCTACTTCGCGAAGTGGGTCAATAACGACCGCTTCACCTTCGCTTTCGATGTAATAAGCGCCTTGAGCCAGGCATCCGGTATAAATTTGTTCAATTTTCATGTTTAAAAAATTTCGAACGTTTTGTTGATTGATTCGATGATGCAAAGGTAAAGGGCTTCGAAGCGGCGCTCCTGTGATGAAAGTCACGACAGGCGTTGATTTTTCAAATATTTTTAATGGCCCATTCCAGCGGCTGCCGGATTGAGGTAGAGTTCTTTTATCAGAATATAAATGCCCATGGCGAGCACAAACCAGCCGAACGCTTTTTTGAGTTTATCGCCATCTATGTTTCGGCTGAGTCGGTTGCCGATAAAAATGCCCGCAATGGCCAGCGAAGTGACACTGCCCAGCAGGATCCAATCGAGGTGATAATGCGAAATGTCGCCCAAGAAGCCGAACAACGATTTGGCCGCTATAATGAGCAAAGACGTGCCTACGGCTTGTTTCATGGGAAGTTTGCTGAACAATACCAAAGCTGGAATAATCAAAAATCCGCCCCCGGCGCCCACTAAGCCGGTGAGCATACCGACCACGGCGCCTTCCAGCAAAATCATAGGGTAGTTGAATTTTTGGGGCGTCGATGGGACCGCTTCGGCGCCGTTGTCTTTTTTAGTGCGTATCATCGACACGGACGCAAAAACCATCAATATAGCAAAAACACCCATCACCAGCATGGCTTTGGAAACCACGAAACTGCTGATACTGAAAACCGGATTGGGAATCAAAGGCACTAAATAGGCCCTTGTAATATATACGGCGAGGATGGACGGGATGCCGAAAATAACGGCGGTTTTGAGGTTGACCATGCCATCCCGGTACTTAGGGTATGTGCCGACCAGACTGGTGGAGCCAACGATAAAAAGGGAATACGCGGTGGCCAGCACCGGATCCACGCCAAAAAGATAAACCAACACCGGTACCGTCAGGATGCTGCCTCCGCCGCCAATAAGTCCCAGGGAGACGCCGATAAGCATCGATGCAAAATAACCTACAATTTCCATTCGATTTTACAAATTTAAAACCTCAATTCCATTTTTCAGGAGGCGCACTTTGCCGTCTTCGGATAGTTTTTTCATCAGCCTGGAGATGACTTCCCGCGAGGAATTGAGTTCCTGGGCGATTTGAGTATTGGTAATCTTCAGTATGTTGGTATTCAATGTATTGCGATGGCGACGCAGGTAGAATTCCAAACGTTCGTCCATGTTTTTGAAAGCAATATTGTCAATCGTTTCCAGAAGTTCTTCGTATCGTTTACGGTAAGTACCCACCACGAAATGATACCAGCTGCGGTATTGACGCATCCAGTTTTCGGTTAGATCGAGTGGGACGACTAGCAATGTGGCATCCGTTACCGCTTTTGCCGTCACGGCGCTGGTCCGGAAGCTGCGATCACAGATCAGGGAGAGCGCACATCCGTCGCCGGGTTGGAGGTGGTACATAAAGAATTCATTCCCATCGTCGTTTTCACGGTAGAGCTTAACCAAACCTTCGAGCACAATGATCGTGCTGCGAATGTTTTGCCCGGTTTGAAGTAAGGTTTGACCGGCCTTCACAGGCATAATGCGGCCCTTTTCTTTCATTTCCCGCAGCAATCCTTCTTCCAGGTCGGGGAACAGGTGGCGATATGCTTCCATGCAGGGTTTTATTTGCGCGTAAAAGGTTTGAACATCTGACTGAAAAATCCATGTGGGTACGTATCCACTTCGTCGAACCCGAGTTTAATATCGCGCCCGTCGCTGGGAATCCAGTTCGTGCCGAACAGATAGTCCCATAGCGAAAGCGTTATGCCGTAATTGATGCCATAACGCCCTTTGGGCAAATCCTTGGCATGGTGCCAGATGTGCATTTGCGGATTGTTGAGGACGTATTTCAGCGGGCCCAGCGGCAAATAAATGTTCGCGTGGTTCAAATGCCCGATAACGATCGTGAACAAATGTACAAGGATAAAGTCCTGAATACCAAAGCCGATCATCGCCAGGGGCAGATACTCGATGCTGCGGTACACGATGGTTTCCATGAAGTGGTAACGCAGGTGGGCCGCGTATCCCATTTCCCGCACCGAGTGGTGTACTTTGTGAAATTGCCACAGCGCCGGCACGCGGTGCAACAAGCGGTGCGTGTTCCATTGCACAAAATCGCGCACCACAAACAAGATGAGCAACTGCACCCAATGCGGCAGCTGCGCGACGTTGATTGCGACCACATTGCGGATACCAAACACATTGGCCAACATCTCGTTGAATGCCTGCGAAACGACATTTGACATAGCAGCATATCCGACCAGTCCGAACAGGAAAAAATTGAAGAACATGTAGAAGGTGTCCAGCCAGAAATCCTCCCGGATAGTCGCTTGATTTTTACGCCACGGAAACAGCAATTCCAGCGCATATACCAACACGGAAATGGCGATTAGCCAATAGAAATAATTGCCCCATTGCGGGTTCAGCACCTCATTCCAAAGATAAACAGCGTATCCCTTGAAACTATTGACGAAGGTTTGCCAGTAGACATTCATTATATGTAAGAATATTATTTACGCGAAAAATATTGTAATTCAACACCTTATGTAGTGCTGTGGGAGACCCAGAGATGCCCCGGCACTATACCATTCCAGGCCCGTTTTTGATCAACGGAACACATAATCCACCCCGCTTACCTGCGAAAGCAAAGTAGCGGGCGCGTCGAGGATTTTGGCCGAGCCATGGGGTAGGGGAGTGACCGGCGAATGTACCGCCAGATATTCCTTCAGAACCGGGTGCAGGGTATAGGGCAAATTGCGGCTTTCGGCCACATTCGGGATGCGGCACAGCATCGTCTCCGGGTCGCCGTCGCGCTCGCAGGCCGATACGGTGTAGCTGCGCGTAGGGTCGAGCGGCAATTTATCGGGACCGACCGTGACGCTTTGCACCCGTTTACCGAACTCACCAAAGGCATTGAAACGCACTTCAATACCCCGAAACTTGACCACCCAGCCACCAAAACGTTTGGACGCGTCTTTGGCGAACACGTTGTTCAGTTCTTTTTCCAGCCAGTCATAGAGTTGCTTACCGGTCACTTTTGCCGTCCGCACAGTAGCATCCACAGGCAGCATATCATAAATAAAGCCCTCGGTGATCGGGATTAACCCGTCCGCATTGGGCGTACTGCGTGGCGGGCAAAACCGAAAGCCATTGGAAAGCACGATTTCGGTGCCCACCTTCCAGGCTAAGGCATTGAGGATGAGCGTATCGATGGTGTTTTCCACCACGAAGTAGCGATAGAGCGGCACCGTGCTGTACCCGACTACTTTTTCTATATCGGCTGTATACGGTGCTTCTATTTGACTGATAAGTTGCGCAATGCTCTTTTTTGCCTTGTACTGTTTCGGGGCAACTTCCATCAGTTGATAGTGCTGTCCGGTTATTTTACCATTTTTTACCTCTAAATCGAGCCGTCCGACAAAAGAACCGAAAGCGCCCGGTTCCACAACTTTGGCGTATTTGCACACGATTGGCTCGCGCACCCGTTCGTGCGTGTCGCCGCCAAAAATATAATCCACGCCTTCACATTCGGGTGTGTTGGCTAAAGCAATTTGTTGAGAAAGACCGAGATGCGAGAGGATAATGACGAAATCGCACTGTTCCTGCTCGCGCAACACCTGGACGTAGTGGGTGAGGTTCTCCTCCGGTTTGCTGTAAATAATGCCTTTGGAATAATTGGGCGATTGCCGAAGCGGGACCAATGGGTCGGTATAGCCAAGGAACCCAATTTTTACACCCAACCGCGACCAAATATAATAAGGCGGAAAGATCAGCTCGCCTTTTTTGCCTTCGCCAAGGTCGTGGTACATATTGGCGCAAACTTTCGGCGCATCGAGCCCGCCGAGCAGGGTCTGCATATTTTTTTTGTAATATACCACCTCCCAGTTACCGGGCAGGTAGAGGTCATAACCCATCTCGTTCAGGATAGGCGTAATGGCTTTCCCGGTGGTTTTCACGGACAATTCGCTGCCCTGAAACATATCGCCGGTATCGATAATAAAGGTATGTGGATTGTGTTTCCGCACTTGCTCGAATAGAGTGGCAAGGTGTGCATAGCCGGCTGTTTTGCGGAAAACCGCCTTGTCGTTTTCCCAAAACAGCTCGTCGTGGGGGTGAATCTGGCAATGCACATCGGTGGTTTGCAGCAGGGTGATGGTGCCGTTTTGCGAAATGCGTTCTTCCTCGTTTGTGTTTTCCGGCGGAACGCCCTGCTGCTTCGCAAGCAGAGTGCCCGCTTGTGTGGTTAGGGGCGATAGTCCAGTTCCTATGCCTGCGAGCAGGGAATTGCGAAGGAATTTACGGCGATTGAGACCGGATTTATGTTGCTCATCGTGTTTTAGCATAGGATGCGCTTAACTCTTCTTTTGTGGTGATTTATAAAATTCGACGATCGGACCGAAAGGGCCATATTTATGTTGTGCTTCCGGAAAGGTATCTGCAAAGGGCCCAAAGGGATGGTCGAATGATTTTTTTTCGATTTTCGGCCAGTCAGCGTTCAAAAAAGGATGTTTGGGTCGCGGCTGAGAATTGACAAATGCCGCCACATCCCAGGCCTCTCCATCACTCAATTGCGGGTTTTGGTACGTTGCGCCAAAAGGCATATTGGTTTTAACGTAGCCTGCAAAGCGCGAGAGCCTGAACAGGCCGGCGCCCTGATTGTAGCTGTTTTCGCCCCATAGGGGAGGGTAGGGGCGCGGGCTGTCCGGAATAGGCAGGCCTTGTCCATCGGCTCCGTGGCAGGAGGCGCATTTTTCGGCATAGATTTTCTGACCTAAAGCAGGGTCGGCCGGCCGCTTGAGAAAAGGAACTTCCACCAGACCCGAGCCCTTGGGCTTTTCCCCTTTGGGTACAGCCGTACCTAGCCAACGAATATAAGCCATAATCGCTTTCATTTCGTGGCTGGTTGTATCCAACGCTTGCCCGTTCAGGCTACGCTCGAAGCAGTCATTGACCCTTTTGGAGATGGTTTCCAGTGTGCCGGAGCGCGCACGCATTTGCGGATAGGTGCTTCCAACAGCGAAGTAGTTGTTGCCGAATGGTTTGCTACCCGCATCTAAGTGGCAGTTCTGGCAGTTCATACCGTTGATGCTGGCAGGACGAACAATGCCGTTTTCGCCGAAATAGTCTTGCGTGCGCGCGATGATATCCCTGCCGTAGGCAATCAATTTGGCCTGCTTGTCTGTTTCGGCCAAGTACGGATCTGGCGCTTCCCACATGTTGTTTTTATCAAAAACGGGCATTAACTGTGTACGCTTAACCAAAATATCTTTGTCGTTGGCCGATTTTTCCTGATACCAGGCTGCGACACCTCCAGCGCACATTGTACCGGCGATAGCCCATAGTAGCCAATGTAGTTGCTTTAAATAGGAAAGTTGGCGTCGACTTTGCCCGCCTACCACGGCATTTTCGGCCATAACGAGACGAAAATAGGACATGGCGCTGGTGGCGGCAAAAATGCCTATCACCAGGGTAGCGATCACCAGCCACAAAACGGGGAAATAAACATTGCTGCCCATGTTTTAACGCACTGTTTTTTTGCCTTTGGCTTTCCAGTCGTTCATACCACCGGCATAATCAAAAACTTTTTTAAACCCCATATTTATCATCATGGCTGCTGCGCGTGGGCTTCGGCCGCCGACAGCGCAATATACGATGACCGGTTTGTTTTTGTCCAGTTTCGCAACTTGCGCTTGAAAATCGGGGCTATTGAAATTGATGCGCCGCGCACCCTCCAAGGTACCTGTCTGCTGCCATTCGGCCGGCGTTCGCACGTCAATTAATTGAATAGACGGGTCCTTTTTCAGCATTGCTTCCGTTTGTGCAGCATCAAGCACGGTTTGGGACTGACCAGCGGTTCCACAGGAGAATAGCGCGAAAAGCAAAAGAAATTGTAGTTTCTGCATACGACGTTTGGTGTTATGTTGGCAACAAAAGTCAGGAATCCGTAAATTGTACAGCGTGACTTTTGTCACAACAGGGCAAGTACCATTGGTTGCTTTTCTTCTATAATTTATATTATGTTAAATAAATAATAATTTCTTTGCAAGACAAGAGCTTATCGTTTTCTTTTAAAGTTGCTTAAACAGCACGTCCATACTTAGAGACTTGTCAACCAGTCCGATGCTATGTTCGTTTTGCATGATGCCGTAAGTGCTTATCATATTGAGAAAAACGTGTTTATTGGTTTGAGTATAATGCTTGAAAAGAGCGCGTTTAGTTCGCAGATTTTCAGCGTACGTCTTGTTGAGTAAAAAAGGTTCGGTATAAAATTTTATCTCAAAGAGATTGATGGCGTTGTCGTTTCGGTCTATCAAAAGGTCAATTTGTACACCGGGCTGACCGTCCTTCCCTTTTTGGTAATACCCGGAGGATTCGGCATAAATACCCGAGATACCTAATGCTTTTTTTATTTGAGGGACGTGTTTAAGGCAAACGCTTTCAAAAGCGTACCCACTCCAGCTCTTGAAAAGTTGAGTTTGGCTGAGGTGTTACCATATATCATCTATGGCGATATGGTTTTCAGCGTTTTCAAACAGCGCGGGATACAACCTCGAAAACTCATTGTTCAGAAACCCACTTTTTGCAAAACACATATCTTCGATGTTCTGAATAGCGCTTTTGCCCGCGTCTACTTCATTCAAATAATGTGGAATTCCGCCCATTGCCATGTACAATAAAAGGATTTGGTATTGGTCCAAATTGACATTTTTGCTTTTTATAAACGCTTCGGTTTCACATAAGTTGAACGGCATCAGGTCAATTCGCTTGGTGATGCGATTGTGTAATCCGCCTTTATCGTTAACCACCTTTTGGATCATCCACGAGGCAGCCGAACCGCAAATCACCACCACTACGTTCTGTTTCACCGCCCAACTGTTCCAAAAAAAACTCAGCGCATTTAAAAATCCTGATTTTCGGGAAGCCAGCCAGGGCAATTCATCAAAAAAAAGTATATACGACTCAGAAACCGGCGATTTTTCACAACAAGTAATGAGTGCAAAAAAGGCTTCCTGCCAGCTTGAAAATGGGTCGGTCGGTGCTACATCGCCAAATGCTTTTTTTAATTGAAAATGGAAATTGATCAATTGTTCTTTTAAGCCGGCGTTTTGAACCCCGGAAGTCTCAAACCGGATTTTATCGGCATAAACGGATCTAACTAAGTAGGTCTTCCCCACCCTGCGCCTTCCGATAACTGCCACCATTTCAGCCTCCGGCGAGCGAAGTGCTTTCAACAGAATTTCCTGTTCTTTATCGCGTCCAATCAACATATTTTGCAATTTTTATAACCTATATCTCGCGGAATGTGGTAAAAATACCAACATTCCGCGAGTGGCAAAACAATTTTATGGTTTGGAAAAATGACGCGGAATGTGGTAAAAATACCAACATTCCGCGAGATATAGGTTATAAAAACAATTAAGGTTGGTAAAATTTATATTTGCTTCTTGCAGTGAATAAAAGATCACTTTTTTTCACCCCACACAAATCCCCAAAACCATCTACCTTTGCCATCTTTTTTCACCCACCTGTCATAAAAGATTGTAATCGCCTGTTTTTCAATGAAAAACACTTACTACGACCTCGTAGCCCAAACCTTCGACTTCCCTCAAGACGGATTTAGTCTCAAAGACAATCGGCTGCTGTTCAATAATATCGACATCTACGAACTCATCCAGAAATACGGTACGCCGCTCAAGCTGACCTATCTTCCGAAGATCGGCGAAAAAATTCAAACGGCCCGGAAGCTGTTCCGGGATGCCATACAGCGGTATGGATACAACGGCAAATATTACTACTGCTATTGTACAAAAAGCTCCCATTTTGCTTTTGTCCTGAACGAAGTGCTGGAAAGCGGCACTTGGCTGGAAACCTCCTCGGCGTTCGACTTAGACCTGGTGTGGCGCCTCTACAAACTCGGCAAAATCAACAAAGGCATCACGATCATCAACAACGGCTACAAACCGATTCAGTACGCGGAAGGGATCGCCAATATGATCAATGAAGGTTTTACCAGGGTTATTCCCGTGTGCGACAACGCCGCAGAGCTGGACTTGTACGATAAACTGGTCCGTAAAACGAAATGCAGCATCGGCCTAAGGGTAGCGACAGAAGAAGAACCCAATTTCGAATTTTATACCTCCCGACTGGGTATCCGGCAGAGCAAGGTGATCGATTTTTACAAGGAAAAAATCGCAACAAATCCCAAGTTCGAACTAAAAATGCTCCACTTTTTCGTGGATACCGGCATCAAAGACACGATTTATTACTGGAACGAACTGAAAAAGGGGATTCAGACCTACTGTGAATTGCGCAAGGTCTGCCCTACCCTATCCAGCCTGAATATCGGCGGCGGCATGCCGATCCGCAACTCCCTGAGTTTTGAATTCGATTATCCTTACATGGTCAACGAGATCGTGCGGATGATCAAGGAGGCCTGCGACGACGAAGGCGTACCGGAGCCTGATATTTATTCGGAATTCGGCAAATACACCGTCGGCGAAAGCGGCGCGACGATCTTCTCCGTGATCGGTAAAAAACAGCAAAACGACTCGGAGCACTGGTACATGCTCGACAACTCCCTGATCAATACCCTGCCCGATAGCTGGGGCATCAAGGAACGTTTTATTTTACTTCCCTTGAACCTTTGGAGCAATGATTATCAACGGGTTAACATCGGCGGCATCAGTTGTGATAACGCGGATTACTACAATTCCGAAGCGCATAACAATCAGGTGTACCTGCCCGTTTTCGATGAGGAAAAGGACGGTCCGCTCTACATCGGCTTCTTCCATACCGGTGCCTACCAGGAGGCCCTGAGCGGTTACGGCGGCCTGAAACATTGCCTGATCCCTTCGCCTAAACACATCCTCATCAATAAGGATTACTACGGCGACATTGTCGACTGGGAGGTTTTCCCCGAGCAGGACGTAAACTCGATGCTGAGGATTTTGGGGTATGATTCGCCGTATGCATCGTAAGAGGGGGTTTAGAGGGTTTAGGGGGTTTAGAGGGTTTAGGAAGGGTGCTTCGCGGCGATTTAAGAGCCGCCTATTCCAACTCCAACATGTTTAGGTGGTTTAGAGGGTTTAGGAAGGGTGCTTCGCGCTAAAGTTTTAGGGAAGGCTATAGAATAATTTGAGAACCCGGAAGCAATGTGCCTCAAACCTTCCTAAACCCTCTAAACCTTTCTAAACCCCCTTCAAACTATACACTCCAATGCCCCAAATACTTCAAAAATAACTTCACCAGATTTTCCGCATCGGAAATACCCCGGTGATGCACGCCGGTGAACAGGATATCCTCTTTTTCGATGGCTTTTTTCAGGCCAATGCCTGTTTTCATCCGTTTCATGATCCGGTATTGCTCCTTCAAGTTGACATGGTGCGCCGCCCAGTCGGCATCGAGCCGGTGTAAGCGGCAGTCGGCTTCAAACATTTTTCGATCGAAATTTCCCCATGAACACAGCGTATAGTCCTCTTCTTCCAGGTACGCCCAATCTCTGAATTCTTCGATCACTTCCGGAAAAGTACGCGCACGGCTCACGTCGTGCTGCGTGATGCTGGTCAGTTGCCGGCAAAAAGGCGACAAGGTCGGATGTACCACCGGCCTGATAAAACGGTTGAATTTTCCGCGAATCTCCCCAAAATGGTTGATCCGAAACGCACCGATTTCGATGGTTTCCTGCACATAGCCCGGTGGCATATTTTCCCAGCACGTCGCTTCGAGGTCGTAAATGATGTAGTTCATGGTGCTTGTTTTTGGGTTTAGGGGGTTTGGGGGGTTTAGGGGGTTTAGAGGGTTTAGATTTTGATTGAGTTCCACCACAATCATCTAAATGACCTTCCTAAACCCTCTAAACTTTTCTAAACCCCCTAAACCATCCCCACAACAAAAGCCTGAACCGCTTTTTTTGCGAGGTATAAAAAAAATGTTTTTCCAGTTCCATATCCACGCTTCGATCGGGCGGATGTATCAAAGGGAACTGGAGATTACCAGATTTCTTCCGGGCTGTTTCATTCCGGCCGGTGGTATTTGTAGCCCCCTCCTCCCCTACCCCAACGTTTTGCACCAGGTTGGTTTTTGGAACGATGCATAAACCATTGTTTTTCAAGATACTATAAAACCAGGCGTAGGCCCAGGAATTGTTTTTTCTTTGTTGGGTCACCCGGAATTTATCCAGCATATAAACCTGCGCCATTGGAACGGGCATAAAATCGCGTATATATCCGGATGCCTCAAATTCTTCTAAACCATTCAAATTCAAGGACATAGATTGCCAGGCGCGCCGCCAGGAAGCCCATCCCCAAACGAAGGAGAAGCGGGAAAACATATAACTGGCTGGTTTAGTTGCAGTGTACCGCTCCGCCAGATTCGAACCGCCAATGTGCATGATTTGTTCATCGTCCTGGTAGCGAAGGAGCAATTCTTCGCAAAATGAAAAAAAACTGAGATCGGGTACACAATCGTCTTCCAAAATAATGCCATACGGCTCGGTTTCAAAAAACCAGTTCAACGCGCCATACAGGCCATCCCGTAGCCCTATATTTTGTTCGCGGAACAGGTATTCTACCTTACAATCCCAGTCAATGCCCTGCCGAATGAGGCTTCGAACGGCCTCGACCTGATCCGTTTCGCCCGGTTTGTCGCCCCTGGGGCCGTCGCAATGTACGTACATCCGCGCCGGCGCCGCAAGTCGGATTCGATCCAGCGTCACCCGCGTGTGATGCGGTCGATTAAACACCAAAAGAAGAACCGGAGTATTGCAAGACATGGGATTATAGCGATGAAGTGAAGAAAATTGCGGAATTTTGGCCTAAAATAACGTCAATTAATCCATGCAAACGATATTGAAACGAATCCAACATAAGTTTTACAAGTGGACGGAGCGAAAATTGAAGATTCCCATCGACCCGTTTTTGCCCACCGAACGACTTGGAACGCCTTATGGCGGCTGGATTATCCCTAAAAACCGGCTTAATACCACGTCTGTCTGCTACTTAGTCGGCGCTGGCGAAGACATATCGTTCGACCTGGCAGTAGCAGCCGCTTATGGCTGTCCGGTGCATATTTTTGATCCGACGCCGCGCTCGATCAGCCATGTGGAAAGTCTGAAGGAAAACCTCATCGCCGGCCTGCAAACGGCATGCCCAACCTGTCC
>Ga0335394_10007155_pt1 | contig 12593 bp, 9 predicted proteins | sample MAT03_FD_205741 | JGI IMG/M metagenome (GOLD analysis project Ga0335394, IMG submission 205741) | Freshwater microbial communities from Lake Fryxell liftoff mats and glacier meltwater in Antarctica - MAT-03 (spades assembly) (version 2) ... | reverse complement strand
GCAGAAAGGAAATGACCAGGCTACAGTTTTGAACTTCTGTTGAACACTGATCAGAATTATTTACATCGAATTGAATGGCTTTGGAAGATGGGTGCCCTTTGGTTTTTGCCAGAGCCGATTCCCGGGATACATCGCCTACCACTAACCCCCATTTTTTTGACTCACAGATTGATGTAAGGTAACTAATGAGTGATGAGGACGATCTTCCGGCGCCGACTAAAAGGATGTTGTGCATGTTTGGATTTAAAGTGCGAAATTACCAATTATTTGGAGTTTTGGAGGTTTGTTGAGCTGTTTAGGAGATGTTATTAAATTTGTTATAAAAATCTCTGTTAATTAATTAGATGAATTGAAATAATTACGAATTTGGCACAACAATTGCCTGCTGCCACTATTATTAATTGAAAAAACCCTTAAACTATATGAAATCTTTACGACTCACTGCCCTCCTGTCAATGCTATTGATATGGGGTTCTGCGGCTTTTGCCCAGACATCAAACGCCATTATCTTCACTGAAAACGGTGAAAAATTCACGGTCATTTTAAATGGCTTGCGCCAGAACGAAAAGGCTGAAACGAATGTGAAAGTAGAAGGCCTTAATGCCAATTTTTACAAATTGAAAGTCCTTTTTGATGATGCTGCCTTAGGTCAGAACAATTTTAACCTCAACATTGAGCCGGGCACAGAAACGACTTTCGTTATTAAGAAGAACAGTAAAAATGTGTACGTTTTGCGTCCAATGAGTATGGTTCCTATGGCGCAGGCACCGGCGACCAGTTCAGGCTCGTCAGTGGTTACCTATAACCCCGAAGCAACACCTTACACAGGTGGAGAAACTATTGTTCAAGAAACAACTACTACCACTACATCCGGTACGCCAACCGGAGCAGGTGGGGTTTCGATGGGATTTAATGTTGATGAAAATACCGGTAGTTTTAATATGAATGTGTCGGGCTTCGATCAAACCGGTGGTGCTGTTACTACTCAGCAAACTACAGTTGTAACAACTACTTCTACCACCTCTAATACAAATTCCAACTACAACGCGCCTCCACCTCCTCCACCTGCCTATTTACCCGGATATAACGGCCCAATAGGTTGTATGGTTCCTATGGCACCCGGTGATTTTGAATCGATGAAATCTTCTATTGCCTCAAAATCATTCGAAGACAGCAAAATGACTATCGCTAAACAAATTTTAAATAGCAATTGTCTTTTATCCGGACAAGTTAGAGAAGTAATGGGATTGTTTACATACGAAGAAAGTAAACTGGATTTTGCAAAATATGCATACGGCAAAACTTACGATATTGGTAACTATTACAAAGTAAACGATGCCTTCACCTTTGAATCTTCTATTGATGATTTGAACGGCTATATAAATTCTTATAGAAGATAATTAAATTCATACTCCCTATATTTGCGGCGAAGTTTACATCAAACTTCGCCGTAATTTTTTGTGACAAGTGACCAATGACAAGTGACCAGTGACCAGTGAAAAGTGAATAGTTGAAAAGTGAACATGAACCAAGCAACGTTTATTGCAGATTTTAAAATAACATTTTACCGAATCATTGGTTTGTAGTAGAGACGCAATGCATTGCGTCGCTATTACAAACCAATGACCAATGACCAATGACCAATGACCAATGTCCAATGACCAATGACCAATGACCAATGACCAATGACCAATGACCAATGACCAATGAACAATGAACTGCCTGCTGCTTGCCAATGACCAATTTATCCTTATAATGTAATTACCATGAATCTCATTCGTCTCGCCGCAATATCAGGAGTTACTGCAGTAATTTTAGGAGCATTTGGTGCTCATACTTTGAAAGAGCATATAACTCCTGAGCAATTGCAAACGTTTGAAACAGGAATTCGTTATCAGTTTTACCACACGTTTGCTATTTTAGCTTGCGGGTTGTTATTTAATCAAAATCCACTTAAAAAATACAAGCTGGCAGCAGGGTCTTTTCTGGCGGGGATTGTATGTTTTTCGGGTTCACTTTATTTGCTTTCCACAAGAACTTTATTCGGACTTGAAAGTTGGTCGTGGCTGGGGCCAGTTACTCCACTTGGTGGTTTAATGTTTATTATTGGGTGGGGGATGTTGGTGATGAAGAAGGATTAGGAATTTATTGAAATTTTTAATTTCATTTTGTTTTTTCATGAAGATTGTTTACTTTTATAATTGAATAAGTAAATAAACCTAAATTATCATAAAAATTCAACTCATAACCATTTTTTTGGGAATAATATCCTTTTATCCTTTTTATTCCATTGGGCAACAAGTAATTGGAACAACTCACATACCATTCGCGAGTTCAGCAATAGGAAGTAATTTTAAGTTAAAACCAATTCAGAAAGTCCAAATCCTGAAATCTGCAAATTCCGAAAAAGTGGAACAATCTGAATCGACTGTTAAATTTTTTCCGAATCCATTTACAGAAAAACTAACAATTAATTTTAGTAAATCTGAAAATATTGGCTATGATTTAAAAGTTTTTGATTTGATAGGGAAGCTTCATACAACATTAAAGTTTAGTTTGTCTAACAACGAGTTGCAAGTAGCAGTGGATTTAAGTCAACTAAAATGTGGAGTATATTTGATTGTATTAACTTCTCTTGATGGAACTCAATTACACAAATACAAAGTTGTTAAAGTTGGTGTAAATTAACAACATGAAAAAACTACTCTTGCTTCTTCTCCTTGCATTTTTAGGAACAGGGAAAGTTCATTCTCAAGCAGGCACCGAATTTTGGTTTGGTTTTATGGAGAATTTTGGTAATACCAATAACCTTCATATGGTGGTTTTCATAGCAACCGATAGACCCGTTTCGGGGACTATTTCAGTACCTTTGGGAGGATATAATCAATCATTCACTATCGTTGCCGATTCGGTGTTCGAAATTGAGTTGCCGGCAACAACGGTGATGCATGTTGGGTCAGAAATTATTGAAAATAAAGGAGTACACATTATAACATCTGATTCGGTATTGGTATATATTTTGAATACCAGATCAAATTCGGGTGATGGCACAAGCATTTTACCAATTCAGAAATTAGGAATTAATTATTCAGTCTTGAATTATTATTCCAGAGATCTTGGAATTCCTGGCCATTCGGAATTTTTAATAGTTGCTCCTTTTGATAGCACTTCAATTGTTATTGAATCTGCTGATACAACCGTAAGTGGCAACCTTCCGGGGATGCCGATAAGTATAGTTTTAAATTCGGGACAAAGTTATCAAGTTCAAAACGGTGACGGCGATTTAACAGGATCTGAAATTACTTCCAGCTTACCAATTGCGGTTTTTGCCGGTGCAAAAGCCGCTGAGATTCCTTCCGGACCGGGGATGCCCGGGTTAACAGCCTTAGATCATTTATGCGAACAAATGATTTCGATCAATAACTGGTCAACTGAATTTGTATCTGTTCCTTTATTGCAACGAGATTCCGGTGATACGTTTAGAATATTAGCTATAGAAGATACTACCATCATAAATATAAATGGAATAGTTACAGATACTTTGAACAAGGGTGTTTTTTTGGAATCCATTCTTACATCCTCCTCTTTAATTTCAACAAATAAACCTGTGAGTGTTGCGCAATATGCAAATAGCCTTAGCTTTGATAATACAACGGGAGATCCATTTGAAATAATTTTGTTACCCGCAGCAAATTCGTACAAAAAAACTTATTTCAAAACGTATTACAATTCGCCGATTAGCAATTTCGATTTTTTAGTTAATATTATAACAAAGAATTCCGCTACTTCTTTAGTGTATTTTGATGGATTACAGATCCTACCATCATCTTTCATTCCAATTTCCGGGAGTGATTTTTCTTATGCATCTTTTCAGGTAGCGGATGGAACTCATAGAATTGAATCGGATAGTGGGTTCGTGGCTTATTATTATGCATTTGATGATACAGATTCTTATGGAATGGCATTAACAGGATATAGCGATAAAAATTTGACTGGACTACCTCAACCTCAGGAAGAGGAAATGAATTTAAAATTGTTTCCTAATCCTGCTAATAAAATTCTATCAATTTCTCTCCCATTTTCTTCATTAAAAGAAAGTAGTTTGACATTGAAAGTATCGGACGTAAACGGGAAGGAGTTGATAAACAGAAATATGGTCAGTTCATTAAATATTTCAATGGATGTTTCTGATTTGAGTTCAGGAATTTATTTTTTAGTTCTTTCAGATAACAATAATAAAATAATTGGAAAGTCAAAATTTTGTATACAGCGTTAATTATTTATGAAACCATAAATACATATTGTGCCTCCAAAATCTACAACTTAAGCACTAACTCAAGAACTCAATTTAATGTCAGAAACATTTCATAAACTCACCCACCTCCTCAGCAAATTCGCCGACATCAATTATGCATCCGGTCTTCTGCAATGGGATCAGGAGGTTTATATGCCGGAGAAAGGAGCAGAGATGCGGGCGCAACAGTTGGCGACTTTGGCAGGAATTGCGCATGAGGTCGGCACTTCCGATGAAATTGGGGCTTTATTGAAAGAACTTTCAACAACATCCGGTTTAACCGAAAAGGAACAACGAAATGTGAAAGAGATTAAGCGAAATTATGATGACAGACTAAAGTATTCTACTGAGTTTGTTGTGGAAATGAGCCAAGTAGTTTCCGAATCTTTTCATGCATGGCAACAGGCGAAGGAAACATCCGATTTTAAAAAGTTTGCTCCTTCGCTACAGAAACTGGTCGATTTAAAACTCAAGGAATGTGAATTGCTGGGTTACGCCGATCACCCTTACGATGCCTTACTCAATCAGCATGAACCAGGTCTTACTACCAAGCAATTGGTTATTTTATTTGAAGAAGTTAGGAACCAACTGGTGCCGTATGTGAAATCTATTTTTGCGAAAGCAAAAATAAATGATGATTTCACAAGACTTCAGTACCCAAAACAAAAGCAATGGGATTTTGGTATTGGTTTGTTGAAACAGATGGGTTATGATTTTAAAGCAGGACGACAGGATATTTCATCACATCCTTTTACGATAAATTTTAATAGTAGAGATGTAAGAGTAACAACACGAATAAATGAAAATGATTTGTGTGAAATGATATGGAGTTGTATTCATGAAGGTGGCCACGCACTATATGAACAAGGAATTCCTTTTGAAGATTATGGATTGCCTTCAGGCGAATATTTATCACTGGGAATTCATGAGTCACAGTCGCGCCTATGGGAAAATAATGTGGGCCGTTCACTCGGTTACTGGAAACAAAATTATTCGGAATTGCAAAATACTTTTCCGGATCAACTCAAATCAATTCCGGTAAACGAATTTTACAAAGCCATCAATAAAGTAGAGCCCTCACTCATCCGCACCAGCGCCGATGAACTCACCTATCATTTTCATGTTATGATTCGTTTTGAACTGGAAGTGGCTTTGATGGAAAAGAAAATTAATGTGGAAGATCTACCGGCCGCTTGGAACAAAAAGTACAAAGAGTATTTAGATATTGATGTTCCGGATGATAGAAACGGAGTGCTTCAGGATGTTCATTGGTCGCATGGTAGTTTTGGTTATTTTCCAACATATTCAATCGGCAGTTTTTATGCTGCACAGTTCTTTAATCAGGCAAAAAAGGACCTTCCTGACCTGACAGGTCAAATAGAGTCGGGGAACTTATTGCCGTTATTAAATTGGCTCCGGGAAAAAATTCATCAACATGGAAGGATTTACACATCAGCAGAATTATGTCGTTTGGTAACCGGTAAAGAGCTTGATTTCAATGGTTTCATGGGATATGCCCGTGAAAAATATGATTCGATTTATGGTATTTAAAAGTTCTTTTTAACAACAAATTGACTACCTTTATTGGCTCTATTCTTGTCTGTATTTTCAAAAAAAAAAAATTATGAAATCACTAATCATTTATCCCGCAATAGCAATAATTCTAATTGCCGGAGCCTGTAAATCACCTAAAGAAACGGCATCTTCACCGGAGGCTCCTCCTCGTGTAGTCCAACCACTGGCGGAATCGTCATCAAATTCCGGTTCAACCTCTATTAATTCAACAGCTATGCACGAAGAAGTTATTGCGGCTGATGGCGAAAAGCAAGCCCAAAATAATTACCGATTTATTGTATCCTTTATTTCAATTGGTGAAGGAACTGATAGGAATGGCCGTGAAACGATGGATAGCGTTTTGGCTTCCTGGGAAAAGAAAAAAGGCACTCCCGTTACTTTTGAAAGTGTGCCTTGGGGCAGAGAAGGGGAGGTAGATTTCTGCTTCAACCTTAAGGGGTTAAGTGCTAAAGAGCAGGAATTATTTGTGGCCGATATGAAAACTGCATTTAATGGTCGTTCTTTAATTCAAATGTCTGAAAATCAGCCATGTGTGCATAAAAGATAAGCGTTTGCTACTCCCCGTAATTTTTCCTTAACTTTGCACATCTTAAAAAAGGTAAAAAACATGAACGAATTTGGATTGAAATCCCCTGATGCGAGTGTAGCAGACCTGGGATTAAAAAATGTTTCAGCAGCATATTGGAATCTTACCCCTGCTGAATTAATTGAAGAAACTATTATCAGAGGAGAAGGCGAACTCACCGATACCGGAGCCCTCGCAGTTGATACCGGCGAATTTACAGGACGTTCTCCTAAAGACAAATTTATTGTTTGTGATGCCGAAACTGAGAAGTCAGTTTGGTGGGGAGATATCAATATCAAATTTGATTCTGATAAATTCGATCGTTTGTATAATCGTGTAACTGCCTATCTCACCGGTCGTGAAGTATATGTGCGCGACTGTTATGCTTGTGCCGATCCTGAATTTAGACTGAATATAAGAGTGGTTACTGAAACTCCATGGCAGAATTTGTTTGCCAATAATTTATTTCTTCGTCCTACCGGTGAGGAAATACTAACGATGAAATCTGAATGGACTGTAGTTTCTGCTCCCGGATTTCGTGCCGTTCCTGAACTTGATGGCACACGCCAGCATAATTTCGCAGTATTAAATTTCACAAAGAAAATTATTCTTATTGGTGGAACCGGGTATACCGGTGAAATTAAAAAAGGAATTTTTTCAGTGTTGAATTATGTGTTACCTCAACACCGCAATGCGTTGTCGATGCATTGTTCAGCCAACGAAGGTAAAAATGGTGATGTTGCCATATTCTTTGGTTTATCAGGAACAGGAAAAACTACTCTTTCTGCCGATCCTCAACGTGCCCTTATCGGGGATGATGAACATGGATGGTCAGATAAAACTGTTTTCAATTTTGAAGGTGGATGCTATGCGAAGTGTGTGAATTTATCTGCCGAAAAAGAACCACAGATATATAACGCAATTCGTTTTGGTTCGATGCTGGAGAATATCGATTTTTATGAAGGGACAACTACTGTCGATTACGATAGTACTTCTAAAACAGAAAACACCCGTGTTGCTTATCCGGTGAATTTTATTGATAATGCAAAACCTATTTCTATAGGTAAAGCACCTAAAAATATTTTCTTCCTTACGGCTGATGCATTTGGTGTGTTACCTCCAATTTCAAAATTAGATGCAGGTCAGGCGATGTATCATTTTATTTCGGGTTACACTGCAAAAGTTGCAGGAACCGAAATGGGAATTACGGAACCTACTACTACTTTTTCAGCTTGTTTTGGAAAAGCATTTTTACCATTACATCCGGCAAAATACGCTGAGTTGTTAGGTAAGAAACTTAAAGAAAGCAATGCGAAAGTTTGGCTGGTTAATACCGGATGGTCGGGTGGTGCTTACGGAGTTGGCTCACGAATTAAGTTAGCTTACACTCGTGCACTTATCACTGCTGCCATGAATGGTGATTTAGATAATGTTGAATTTGATACTTTGCCGGTATTTGGATTAAAATTCCCGAATACTTGTCCTAATGTACCCTCCGAAATATTAAACCCTCGTCAGGCCTGGTCCGATAAATCTGCTTATGATGCAAAAGCAAATGATCTCGCTTCTTCATTCGTGAAAAACTTTAGTCAGTACGCCGATGGATCTTCAGCTGAAATAATGGCTGCTGCACCTAAGGTGGAAGTGGTAGCCTGATATCAATATTCTTTTATAAAGCCTCTGTTCTGAATATGAACAGAGGCTTTTTTATTTTGCGCAATTCAGGTTTATCAATTATAATTTGCAAGTTCCGAACATGCTTGGTAGTAGGAAGTTTTAGTTGAATAGAAAAAGTATCTATTACTAAGAGAAATCTGAAGGAAGCTGAAAGCAATAAACAACAATGATCGGATACATCTAAGGGAGAGAAAAGCAAATTGATTATAGGCAATGGTATGGAGGATGATTATTTAACTTAAATTGCACCTGATATTGTCAGACTATTTAAATGATCAGAATCCGAATTTTTCTTACTACATTTCTTTCGATGGCCATTCTTCTCGCATCAGCGCAGGAGAAAAGCATTACATTAAAACATATTACTGTCGAAGATGGACTCTCTGACAACCAAGTTACCTGTATTCTCAGGGATAATTTCGGCTTTATTTGGGTTGGAACCAAAGACGGACTGAACCGTTTTGACGGCAACGAGTTTTACGTTTTTAAAAATAATCCTGACAATCCTAATTCAATTTGCGGAAACAATATCAAGTGTATTGAATTGGGTGCTGATTCATTGCTATGGATTGGAACAACCAATAATGGATTTTGCAGTTATGATTCAAAAACCGGAAAATTTGAAACATATAATAAGGACAATTCACTTTTAGTAAGCAACAGTGTTAATGACCTTTGTTTTGATGCACCTAAAAACATTTTATGGATTGGCCTCAATAATTTTGGATTGCAAACATTTGATTTAAAAACCAAACGCATAAGCAATAATCCCAAAGTTATATCAGGAAACACTTATTATGATATTGAACATAAGGATACGATAGCCTATTATGCAGGCATTGGTGAATCACTGAAGCGCATTGAATTTATCGGAAAATTTAAAACCGATGTACAAAAAGCTGGAGCCACAATAAACAAAATACTAATTGGCTCCGACAAAAATATATGGTGTGGAGCATGGGACAATGGACTGCATCAGTTTAATGCAAATGCACAATTTATAAAAACTTATTTTTTTGATGGTAGTAATAACTTGAAACAATCAGGTGATGAAATTATAAGCGTTGCAGAGGACGAGAACAATATTTTATGGTGCGGTACCAAATCTTCAGGTGTTCTTTTTTTTGACCTTAATACAAAAAAATTTACAAAGCAAATTAAGTTTTCTGTACCATTATCATCACGCATAAATTATATTTATAAAGATAATTTTAATCGTATGTGGTTGGCGACAGAAGCAGGGCTGTATGTTTATGACCCTTTGCAAAATCAACTTCAAACAGTCATACTTCCCGTACCGGATGGCGTTACATCCTGCAAGGTAAATGACAGAATTATCTTGCCAAGCGGTAAAGAATTTATTGCAACTCAATGCGGATTGTTCTTTAAAAACAAGTTGGATAAAACTTATTCGTACAAAGAAATATTTTACCGTAAAGAAAAACAAGAGTTGACAAGCATTTTTCTTTCTGAACAAAATATAATTTATATAGGCACTAACAGAACCGTTTTTACACTTGACACCAACACCATTCAATTTTCAACAATAGTTACAAACAAGGAAACGCAAAAAGAAGACTTTTATTTTAAACCGGTTTCGCGCGTTAATTCAATAACAGCAATAAAGCATAATAGCCAATCGTACATTGCAGTTTCTTTTTATGGGCACTACACTGCACTCATTAATCCTGTCAGGAAAAATATTGTTTACCTTTTACCGGATACATTGAACAAAGCAATATTTTTTGACAACCTGCCACGTAAACTATTTGTGGACTCCAAAAATAATTTTTGGTTTTGTGGCGCTACGAATGGTGTAACCAAATTGTTGATGCCTGAGGGAAATTCGATTGACTCCTATGAAAGAGGCGATTCTCTTATAGGCAAAATCTATATTAAGCATAAAAACTGGGGCAAAATAAATTCAGGAAATTTAAAAAATATTAATAATGCATTCGACATCATTGAAAATAATGATGGCTCCTTTTGGGTGAGTACGCAAGGCAATGGTCTTGTGAAATTTTTTCCTGAAAGTGATTCACTGCCGTTTATTTCTTATGCTAATAATTCGAATTCGTTGCAGGGCTTAGCAAGAGCCAGTGACGGGAATCTATGGATTATTACTTCTGCCGGATTATTGCATTTCAACACTCATATAAAACGTTACAAGCTATTTGATGCCAGCAACGGACTTATGCCAAATGTTAGCGGATATTTTTTTCAAGATAATAAAAGTAATAGAGCGAGCACTTTGGCTGCAGGGTTTGACGGGGGATTTGTGTCTTTTAATTCGCAATACATACTCACTGATAAGGAGAAGCCAAATGTTGTAGTAAGCCGTCTTTGGGTAATGGATGGCTCAATGGATTCACTTTTGTTTGATAAAATACAACTAAGTCACAACAATAATTTTTTAAAACTCTATATGTCATCCAATTGTTTTTCGAATAACGAACAAGTTACGTATCAATACCAATTGGAAGGGATAGATGATATTTGGCGAAGTAACCAAAATAATTCATTGGTAACCTACACAAGCCTTCCGCCAGGAAATTTTCTGTTCCGATATAAATCCATTAACAGTGATGGTTTGGAGAGTGATATTAAATCCTTAGCCATTGTAATAAAATCTCCTTTTTACAAAACATGGTACTTCTATCTGCTAATAACTGCTGCTATTATATCTTTGATTTTTGTGATTTATAAAATCCGCATTAATCAGGTTTTAAAATTGCAGACTGTGCGCAATAAAATTGCCCGTGATTTGCATGATGATATTGGTTCTACTCTTGGAAGTATAAACCTGTATAGCCAAATTGCAAACGTAAAGTTGCAACAAAATGAACTAGAGGAAATAAAAACCATCTTAAATAAAATAGGAATATCATCTCGTGAAATAATTGATAAGACAGGGGATGCAGTTTGGGCAGTAAAAGCATCCAATGACTCGCTTAAAAATTTAGTCTTGCGAATGGAAAGCTTTGCCGCAACATTACTTGGCTCAGCAAATATTAACTTTACCATTGATTACAATGAAATTGATTTTGAAATGAAGTTAGAAATGATTCAGCGAAAAAATATATTTCTGATTTTTAAAGAAGCTATACATAACATTATAAAATACGCAAATTGTTCGGAGGTAAGAATTAACATAAAAAGAATTGCCAAGAAAATTCATATAGAAATAAAAGATAACGGAAAAGGCTTTAACACCCTCACCCTCAATACCAATATGGATGTAGATGGATTGGATGTGTTTTATAACGGTAATGGAATAAAAAATATGAAATCACGCGCAGAAGAAATAGGTGGAAGTTTTGTGATCTATTCCGAAAAAGATAAAGGAACAATAATTATAATAATAGTATAATACATTTCACCATAATTGGTTATTGATACTTAAATATAATTGATATAGTTTTGCGATATGCCATCCAAAGATAAAAAACTTCTGCGCATAATTATTTATGATGACAACATAAACGTGCGCGAGTCCATTGAAATGCTTTTGTCAACCACTGAAAATATGCATCTTATTGCATCGCTTGAAAATTGCGATAACCTTATTGCTGATATTGAAAGTTCGAAGCCAGATGTGGTGCTGATGGACATTGACATGCCATCATTAAACGGTATTGAGGGCGTTAAGATATTAAGAACAAAATTTCCTGATCTCCCTGTACTTATGTTCACAGGGTTTGAAGAGGATGAAAAAGTTTTTGCATCATTGTGCGCTGGTGCCGATGGCTATATTTTAAAAAATGCCAACATGGAATCTCTCATTCAATATATAAGCGAAGTACATAACGGTGGCGCACCCATGACTCCTGTTATTGCACGCAAAGTGTTAAGCCAATTTGCTAAGTTGCAACCTGCCCCAGCCACCAATGAAAATTATAATTTGAGTAGCCGCGAAAAAGAGGTGCTTCAACTTTTGGTAAAAGGAAAATCATATAAATTGATTGCTGAGTCACTAAACCTCAGTTACGATACGATACACTCACATATCAGAAGAATTTACCAAAAACTTCATGTAAATTCTGCGGGCGAGGCTGTTTCTAAAACTATTTCAGGAAATATATTGAGGACTATTGCTTTTTAGAGTTCCTTCATGATTTTCTGTATCGAGTGATTTATTCCGATATTCTCTATATATTAAGCATAGTTGTTTTTCCTTTTAAAAGTACTCCCATACTTACTTTCATCATATTTGGCTATTGACTGGTTTTTCTTTTATTCTCATTTTTGTCAATGTATAATCAGTTAATAAAAATTAACCAATTAAGAATCAAATTAAATATGATGACAAGCAAAATTACATCCTGTAATCCCTTTCGAAGAAATCGCATGAAGACAGTTCTCCTCACTTTAATAGCATGCGGATTGATGAGCATAAATGTAAATGCTCAACTTTATACACGAACGACTTTCAATACTGCCTATGTTCCAATAACTACCGGAGGTGGTGCAACCATTTCCACT